>Ga0272444_10000101_pt1 | contig 103084 bp, 105 predicted proteins | sample SSMForm13_FD_201033 | JGI IMG/M metagenome (GOLD analysis project Ga0272444, IMG submission 201033) | Marine sediment archaeal communities from Little Sippewissett salt marsh, Falmouth, MA, United States - SSM-Form-13 | ecosystem: Environmental > Aquatic > Marine > Wetlands > Sediment ...
TGGCGCGCCGTGCTCCGTTCCCGACGGGGTAGCAGCAACGGCAAGCCGAGCATGACCGGAACTGAGCGCATCCGCTTGAGGGAAGCGGGCAACAGATGCGTACCTTGTCCGGTCAGGCGAGTTTCTCGCGGGAAAGCGCCGGGACGACTGATGTCGTGAGCATGCCGAACGGGCGGTCGCAGGACCGCACAGTACATATCAGACAGAGCGATCCCCAGACCGCCCGTCTTCCGGTTCTTTGACAATCCGGTCTCGTGGAAGAGGCGCGGCGGCGATGACGTGCGCCTTTTCCCTCCCCCTTGAGGAGAGGGAATACGAGGCAGCGAACAACGTGAGCATGCCGCAGTTGGGTGGGGGTATTTCGGAGTTGGTTTACCCTCACCCGGCCGCGCCTGGTTCGCTGACGCTCACAAGTCTTGGCAATCCCTCCCCTCAAGGGGGAGGGAACAGCCGCCGCATCCACCTTCTCCCGCAAGGGGAGAGATATGGGCGCTACCCCGCGATCTTGGAGAAGTCTGCCAGCTTGTGCGTCGTCGCGCGCAGCGACGACAACAGCCGCAGCCGGTTGATACGCACCGCCGCGTCCTCGGCATTGACCATCACATGATCGAAGAATGCGTCGACCGCCGGGCGCAGCTCCGACAGCACGGCGAAGGCCTCGGCGTATTCTTCCTTGGCGATATGCGCATCGACATGGCCGGCGACCGAGGCGAGCACATTGGCGAGTTCGCGTTCGGCAGGTTCAGTCAGCAGTGATTTATCAATCTGGCCGTCAAAAGACCCTTCGCCGTCCTTCTTTTCTTCCGCCGCGAGAATGTTCAGCGCGCGCTTGGTCCCGGCGAACAAATTCGCGCCCGCATCCGTGTCGAGCATCGCCCCCAGCGCCTCGACCTTGCGCACGACGATCAAGAGGTCGTCATCCTCCGGCGACAGGATCGCGTCGATCAGATCGTGCCGCGCGCCGGAGTCGCGCAGATAGACCTTCAGCCGGTCGTGGAAGAAGGCGAGCAGCTCTTGCGATACCCCTTCCTTCGATAGATCGAGACGAATCCCGTTCTCCAGCAAAATCCGGATCACGCCGAGCGCGGCACGGCGCAGCGCGTAGGGGTCCTTCGAGCCGGTCGGCTTCTCGTCGATGGCCCAGAAGCCGGTCAGCGTGTCGAGCTTGTCGGCCAGGGCGACCGAAATGGCCACCGGATCGGATGGCACGTCGTCGGTCGGGCCGAGCGGCTTGTAATGGTCCTCGACGGCCTTGGCGACAGCGACGTTCTCGCCCTGCATTTCCGCGTAGATGCGGCCCATCGCGCCCTGCACCTCGGGGAACTCGCCGACCACTTCGGTCGTCAGGTCCGCCTTGGCCAGCATGGCGGCGCGCCTGGCGTCATGCGTTTCCGCGCCGACCTTCGGAGCCAGCTCCTCGGCCAGCTTGGCGATGCGCGCGACGCGCTCGCCCTGCGTGCCGAGCTTGGCATGGAAGGTGACGCCCAGCCGGTCGAGCTTCGCCATCCGCTGGTCGAGCGGCTTTGCCATGTCGAGGCCGAACTTTTCCGCCGATGCCTTCAGCTCTTCCAGATCGGGCAGGGGCGCCTGGTCGGTCTTCCAGAAATGCAGCGCATCGGAAAGCCGCGCCCGCACCACCTTGCCGTTGCCGGCGACGATTGCCTCGCCGCCGTCGCTGGCATTGATGTTGGAAATGAGGATGAAGCGGTTGGTCAGCTGGTGGTTGTTCGGGTCGCGGCAGACGAAACATTTCTGGTTGGTCTTGATCGTCAGGCGCACCACTTCGTCGGGGATTTCGAGGAAATCCGCCTCGAACTCGCCCATCAGCACGACCGGCCATTCGACGAGGCCGGAGACCTCCTCCAGCAGGCCCTCGTCCTCGACCAGCTCGATGCCATGCGCGAAGGTGAGATTCTTCGCGTCGGTGGCGATGATCTCCTTGCGCCGCTCCGCGTCGAGCACGACATGGGCTTTTTCGAGCGCCGCCGCATAATCGTCGAAACGGCGCACCGTGATCGGCTCCGGCGCGTGGAAACGGTGGCCGTAGGTCATGTTGCCGGCCTTGATCCCGTCGACTTCGAAATCGATCACCCTTGTTTCCTCGGTTTCCGGCCCGAAGGTGCACAGGATCGATTGCAGCGGCCGCACCCAGCGCAGCGAGCCCGGCTCGCGCGAGGCCTTGCCCCAGCGCATCGATTTCGGCCACGGGAAGGATCGGATGATGCCCGGCATCGCCTCGGCGATGATCTCTTCCGCGTCGCGGCCTTCCTTCCTGATGACGGCGACATAGAAATCGCCCTTTTTCGGATCGCTGCGCACTTCCGCCTCGTCGACGGAGGAAAGCCCGGCGCCGCGCAGGAAGCCCTGGACCGCCTTTTCCGGCGCGTCGGTGCGCGGGCCCTTGCGCTCTTCCGAAATGTCGGCCGACCGCGCGGTCACGCCGCGCACGTCCAGCGTCAGCCGCCGCGGCGTCCAGTATTCGCGCGCGCCCTCATAGGTCAGACCGGCGTCGACCAGCGCGCCTGTGACGGCCTTCTTCAGGTCGCCCGCCGCCTTGCGCTGCATGCGGGCGGGGATTTCTTCGCAAAAGAGTTCGAGCAGAAGGTCTGGCATGGAAGGGTCCGGTGGGAAGCGGAGGAATTGGTCGTGTCGCCCGGGCGAATAGCAAGCCCGCGCGGCGATGTCACGCCATCAGGTGCAAAAGCGGCCTACCAGCCGCCGCCGCCGCCACCGCCACCGCCGCCGCCGGAGAACCCGCCGCCGCCCGAGAAACCCGACGAGGAGGATTTCGGCGCTGGCAGCGAGGCGGTGAAGCTGTTCGCCATCGAACTCGTCAGATTGCCCATCGTGTCGCCGATGCGGTCGCTGTCGAAGCCGCGGCCGTGATACCAGCCGGGGCCGTGATAGGCGGTGGCGGCGGCAACGCCGGCTGCGGCCGCTGTCACCAGCCAGGCTTGAAACGCTTTCGACCACGGCTTTTCCACGCCGAGCGCCATCGCATAGGGCAGCAGCGTTTCGTAATGCTCGGGCGACATCTCCGGCGCGCCCGCCATGTTCATGCGGTCCTTTTCCGCGACCGACAGATAGCGCTTCAGCCCCTCGATCTCGACGGTGCGGGTCTGGCCGAGTTGCGTCGGCGCCCCCATCAGGAAGAAGGCGAACACGTTGAGCATGAGGATCGACGCCAGCGCCCCGATGACCAGCGGCTGCTCGCCGATCCCGAGCAGGCTCGATGCCGACAGGATGCCGGAATTGACCAGCGCGGAACTGACGATGAACAGGAACGCCGCAAGCTGGATCTTGCCGGTCAGGCTGGCGCGCGCGCGTTTCGACAGCGAGACGACAAGCGCGGTCGCGACAACGCCGATGATGCCTGCCGGGATGGCCAGGCCCAGCGTCGCGTCGCTGATCCGCCCGAAGACGAGGGTGATGATGATGGCCGCCACCGACAACAGGACGCCGGGAATGATCCAGCCCACATTGAACCGGTAGAAGACCGACTGGTGCTCGCGCTCCATGGCGGAGCGGAATTTCGAGCCGAGCGACTGCACCTTCTTGCCGTTCGTTTTGGAGACTTCCAGCGCCCCGCCAAGCGCGCCGAGCTTTTTCAGAAGCGCCTTTTCGCCGACCGGAAACTTCACGCGGGCGGTCGGCTTCGCCGTCCGTTTCAGCGTGATCGTGTCGCCGATGTCGTCCAGTTCCAGGTATCCCTTGACAGCGAGATTGACCGCAGCCGCCGAGATCGCCGGAAAGCCGTTCTTGGTCAGCCCCTTGTTCCAGATGTAATGCGTCAGCGCCGGCGACACGCCCTCCGGCAGGTCCCAGCGCGGCACGACCACGTCGCGCGGCGGATCGCGTCCGACCCGGACCCAGGCCCACAGATAGTAGAGCGCCACGATAATAAGACCGCCGATGCCGAGCACCGAGCCGATATTGTCGCGCAGATACCAAGCCAGCAATTGCTGGTCGGTCGGTTGCGCGATGATGCCCTTCTGGAACTTCACCGCGACGGTCAGCCCCTCGCGCGGCGCGAGCGGTCGCGTCGTCTCGAACGTGACGACATTGCCGCCCTGCGACACCGTCGCCCGGGCGTTTTGCGTCGTCGATCCGTAGCCGCCGGTATAGGCGGCGGCATCCAGGGCGGAGGCGCCGTCCGGCAGGTCGATCACGGCGACTGCCGTGCGGATCGGGAACATCCACTCCGTGCCGGTGGCGTTCCAGTAGACCTCGTCATGGTCGTCGAAGAAGCGGATCTGCCGGTCGGTGCGGTAGATCAGTTCGTAGGTGTAGACGCCGGAAGACAGGAAGACGTCTTCCTCGCCCAGATAGACGCGCACGAACGTACGCCCCTCGACAACGCGGCTGTTCTCCGGCCGCCCGTCGCGGTTTGCCGAGATCAGTTCGAAGGAATTGCGGCCGGTATTGCCGTCGGCGTCCTCGAAGGTGACCGGAAAGTCGCGGTAGATGCCGCGTCTTATGTTCCGCCCCTCTGCATTGACGCGGATCGTCTCGGTGACGAGGAAATCGCCGCTCCGCTCCACCTTGACGTCGCTGCGGTAGAGCAGGATTTCCTCGGCCGCGAAACCGGGCATGGCCGAGGCGAGCAGGATCAGGAGCGCGACAACGCTGCGGAGCATGGCGATTTCTCCGGCGGTTCAGGAAAACTTGACGTCGGGCCGCTCGCGGTCCGCGGGATTTTCCAGTTCGAAATAGTCCGCCTTGGTGAAGCCGAACGTGTTGGCGACCAGGTTCGAGGGGAAACTCTCCACCTTGACGTTCAGTTCACGCGCCGAGCCGTTGTAATAGCGCCGCGCCATCTGGATTTCGCCTTCCAGCTTGTCCAGCGATTGCTGCAGGTCGAGGAAGTTCTCGTTGGCCTTCAGGTCCGGATAGGCTTCGGCGACGGCCATCAGCCGGCCGAGTGCCTGGCTGAGCATGCCTTCGGCGACGGCGCGGCCGGCAATGTCGCCGGCGGGAACGGCCTGGGCGCGGGTGCGCATTTCCGTAACCTTTTCTAGAGTCTCGGTCTCGTGTTTGGCATAGCCCTTCACGGTCTCGACCAGATTCGGAATCAGGTCCGCCCGCCGTTTGAGCTGTACGTCGATGCCGCTCCATGCCTCTTGCACCATCTGGCGCACACGCACCAGGCCATTATAGGTGACCATGACATAGAGTCCGGCGGCCACGACGATCGCCAGAATAATAAGACTGCTGTCAAACATGGGTGTGTCCCTCGCACGAAACCGAAAACGGGCGCAGCATAGCGATTCCCCACCGAATTGCCATGTCGTGCGGATGATCAGTCATCGATGCTCCAGATCAGTTCGCGCTAGTCGCCATCGTCCATTCCGGTAGGCGTGACCCAGCCGGTAACGGAGCCGCTCGGCGCCTGCACGATGGCGAACCTGCCGATGCCGGGTACGTTGAAAGGCTCCCGCATGATGTTGCCGCCTTCCGCCTTTGCTATTTCGACGCGCTTGTCGACATCGTCGACAGCGATATAGGTCATCCAGTGTTCCGGCACGGCGGCGAACATCGGATCGGTCATGGTGAAGATGCCGCCGACCGTCTCGCCATTCGACATGGCGATATAGTAGGGAACTTCGCCCATAGGCACGGCGTCGAATGTCCATCCGAGGGTCTTGCCGTAAAACGCCTTCGCCTTCTCGGCGTCATGCGTGTTGAGTTCGGTCCAGTGGATCAGGCCATGCGGCGTCATCGCGCTCTCCTGCGTCTCGTTGTGGTCGCGCGGCATTAAACCCCAACCCTGCGGCCATTGAAAAACAAAATACCCCGCCGGGCGGCGGGGTATTGCGAGCCGGGCGATGCCGGATCGTTAGCTCGACGGCAACATCACCTTGTCGATGACATGGATGATGCCGTTGTCGGCGCGGATATCCGCCGCGACGACGGTGGCGTCATCGACAGTCACACCGCCGCCGGACTTGGTCACGGCCAGCAGGCGATCGCCGCCCTGCTTGATCGTCTTGACGTGAATAGTGCGGCCGGGAAGCATGTTGGACGCGAGTTCGCGCGGCAGCACGTGGTAGGACAGGACCGCCGCCAGCTGATCCTTGTTTTCCGGCTTCAGCAGGTTTTCGACCGTGCCGTCCGGCAGTGCCGCGAAAGCCTCGTCTGTCGGCGCGAAGACTGTCAGATTGTTGCCGCCGGCAAGGGCGCCGGCAAGTCCGGCCGCTTCCGCCGCCGCCAGCAATGTGTTGAAGGTCCCGGCACCCTTGGCGACTTCGACGATATTCTCGGCCGAGGCCGGGACGGCGGAAATCAGGGCAAGCGAAAGGGTGGCGCCAATTGCGGTGTTGCGCATTTTAGTCTCCTCGATTTTTCAAAACTCGACAGACTTGACTGTCAATCAGGCCTACGCTTCGTCCCGGCGAAGGGATCAAGGCGTGACAATCACGTTTCGGTGATAGGCCGGTCGGCTCCCGTCCGTTATCGGGTTCGTCACTGAAAATTCACACGCGCCGGCGCGTTTGCTTTCTATATGTCGGACGGAAATCTGTTGGCGAGAATCCCATGGCCCGGCCGGAATTGTTCAGAATAGAAAATCACGCCGCTTCCGCTCATGCTGAGCCGAACCGTTATGTCGGCTCCCGCTTCAGCGAAGAAGGCGTTTTCCTGCCGGAGGCGGGCAACACGGTCGTTCGCCATGTCGTGCCCGGGTCCGACACCGAGGCGGCCCTGATCGGATTGCGCGAACGCCTGCGCGAACTGCCATGGGGCCATCGCTGCGCCTTCACCGACGTGGCGAGCCTGCACATGACCGTTTTCGAGGGCGTGATCGAGACACGCCGTCTCGCCGAGTACTGGCCGAAGGCGTTGCCCGTCGAGGCGCCGCTTGACGAGGTTACCGGCTATCTGGCCGGAAGGCTCGAGGACTTCGAAGGGCCGGGTCCGTTCGACATGCGGATCGCCGAGGTGACACCCTTCGGCCTCACGCTGACCGGGGCGACCGACGCGGACGAAACGACGGCGCGCGCCTGGCGCGAGGCGCTGACGGAGCCGTTCACCTATCGCTCGCCGAGCCATGACGCCTACACCTTCCATGTCACGCTGGCCTATATCATCGACTGGATTCCGGACGACCTGATCCCGGATTACAAGCAGGCGCTTGCCGAACTGACCAAAGAGTTCCGGGAGCGCGTGCCGGTCGTCGAACTGGGACCCCCGGCCTTCTGCACATTCACCGACATGAACGGCTTTCCGCCGGTGAGGATATTGCCGGGCACGGGTCTGGACCCGGCGGTCGTCCCGTCGGGCGCAAGCGTCGCGAAAGCCGGCTGACATTCACCTGGTATCGGGCTTCAGCGCCCGAACGGCTAGCGAATGGCATTCCCTGAGTACATCGTCGACCTCGTGGAACGGCCGCTTGCGGTAGCCCGGCGGCCAGCCGGGACGCATCGGCGACAGGCGCAATGGCCCGTGATCCGGTTGCTTGCGGCGCAGATCGCGCCTCGCTTCCCAGCGGGCGAGGCGTTTTGCCTGGCCGGGGATATCGTCGAGCGCGCGTTTCAGCGCGTGCAGGCGGCGGCACAGCCGGGTGGCGTCGAGCGGGTCGCCGGGCTCCGGCGGGCGGATCTCGGGGATCGGCCGCGGTTCGGTGACGCCGATGATGGAGATGCGCGGGAAGGTTTTCGCGTAGCGGCGGCGCGGGGCGAAGTCGAAGCGCTTGAGGGTGTCGAGAAGGGGTAAATTCTTCGCGCTCGTAGCGGTCGCCGGCTTCACGGAATGGGTCCTCGCAAGCGACGACGGCGCTTCGCTTGTCTTGGGATCAAGGCCGAGGATGACGGAGCTGGATGCAGAACTCTTGCGCTCATCGGATAGGCGTACAGCGACTTCGATCCCTCGCGCCGCCACCACGATCAGACGCCTTGCGGCGGATTCGGCGGGGCGGAGGATGCGCAGGACGTGGTTGCGGGTAAAGCGCGGCAGGGTGAGCGTCCTCGCCAGCAACGACGGCGCTTCGCTTGTCTTGGGATCAGGCCCGAGGATGACGTTCTCCGGCAGGCCGATCAGGGCGAACAGCATGTCCACGATGCGCAGAAGCGCTTCGCGGTAGTGCTCGGCCGCGCGGGCCGGATCGAAAGCGTGTTCCTGCATGCTGTTCATCCGGACAGGATACGCACGCGCTGGATGCGGTGGATAAGTTTCGAGCCGGCGGCGAGCAATCTTGCGGCCATTTGACAACATACCAACCAGTCGGTATGTCTTCAGAAGAAGGAGAAGCCATGTCCCCGAAAGCCGCGAAAAAGGATGCGAAAACCAAGTTGCTGGATGCCGCCCTGTCGGTGATCAGGGCGAAGGGTTATTCGGCGACATCCGTCGACGAATTATGCGCGGCAGCCGGCGTCACGAAGGGCGCCTTCTTCCACCATTTCAGGAGCAAGGAGGAGCTGGGCGTCGCCGCGGCGGACCACTGGTCGGAAACGACCGGCGCGCTGTTTGCCGATGCGCCCTATCACGGCCCCGCCGACCCGCTCGACCGCGTGCTCGCCTATGTCGATTTCCGCAAAGCGCTGCTGCAGGGCGAATTGCCTGACTTCACCTGCCTCGTCGGCACGATGGTGCAGGAGGCATACGACACGGCGCCCGCCATTCGCGAAGCCTGCCGGCGCAGCATCACCGGCCATGCCGCGACACTGGAAGCCGATATCGAGGCCGCCATGCGCGAGCGGAACATGACGCCTGGCTGGACCGCGAAATCGCTTGCCCTGCACACGCAGGCCGTCATCCAGGGCGCGTTCATCCTCGCCAAGGCGACGGGCGGCGCGCAGGTCGCCGCCGATAGCATCGATCATCTGCGCCGCTATGTCGAACTGCTCTTCGGCGCGTCCGCTTCGGACCGAAACACTCATTCGACAACCCAGGGAGAAATACAATGACGGACCTAATCAACTGTGTCTGGTTCGATCACGGAGAAGCCCGCAAGGCGGCCGAGTTCTACGCGGCGACCTTTCCCGACAGCAGTGTCGGCCGGATAAACCGGGCCCCGGGAGATTTTCCCGACGGGCAGGAAGGCAACGAACTGACGGTCGAGTTCACCGTGTTGGGGCGGAAATTCGTCGGCCTGAATGGCGGTCCGATGTTCAAGCCGAACGAGGCCGTCGGCTTCATGGTCGTCACCGAAGACCAGGAAGAGACCGACCGCTACTGGGACGCGATTACCGGTGACGGCGGCGAGGAGGGCCAGTGTGGCTGGTGCAAGGACCGCTGGGGCTTTTCCTGGCAAGTCACGCCGCGGCGGCTGCTCGACCTCACGACGGATGCCGACGCCGACAAGGCGAAGCGCGCCTTCGAGGCGATGATGCAGATGAAGAAGATCGACATCGCGGCGCTTGAGGCCGCGGTCGCCTGACTGTCTGGCAGGCAAGTCCGATATACCGGAAGAGTACCGGCATCAATTGAGAGGCTCAGACGTCGGCAGTGCCGTTACGGAAGATTTTGGGAGTTCTTCAAGGTTGGCGATATTCCTCGCAATCAGGATTACGACTCCCATGAAGCTGAGGGCAGCCATTATGCCGCCGGCGTCTGCGGCCATTCCCGAGCCGCTGGAGAAAATGAGTTCATCCATCTCCTCGGCGCGCATCGCATAGTGAAAACTGCCGCGTTTGCGGACGGATTCGTGCAATCGCCGCCCGTCAGGCGACGGATGTGTCCGTATCGCTACCGGTCGCAGACATCAGCAACATGGACGTCGCCACCCGGTTCCGTCCCTCATGCTTGGCCTCGTACAGGGCGCGGTCCACGGCCATGAGAAGGCCTTCCGGCATCGCGATCCTGCCGCCGACGCGCGAATAGGCCGTCGCGACGCCGATGCTGACCGTGACGATCCCGTTGCCTTCCTGATTGTCCTGATTGGGGATCCTGAGCTCTTCGACGGACCGCCGCAATTGCTCGGCAAGCTCGAGCGCGCCTTCCTGATCGGTATCCGGCAGGATGACGGCGATTTCCTCGCCGCCATAGCGCGCCACGAGATCCGCGGGACGGGAAACGTGGGACTGGACGGTATGGGAAACGGACCGCAGGCAATCGTCGCCGACCTGATGGCCATAGCGGTCGTTCACGCCCTTGAAGTGATCGATATCCAGAAGAAGCAGGGACATGTGGCCGCGGCTGCGGAGGCAGCGCTGCCATTCGTTTTCCAGGACCTCGTCGAATTTCCGCCGGTTGGCGATGCCGGTGAGCTGGTCCCGGAAGGCTAGTTCGCCGAGTTCGTCTTCCAGGCGTTTGCGTTCGGAAACGTCGCGCATCACGACGACCATGTCTCCGGGATTCTCCGAGCCTTGTATGATGCTGGCCGAGCCCTCCATCCAGGTCCAGGCGCCATCCTTGCGCTTTACCCGAAACGATATCTGATCTCTTGCTGCGCCGGCGGCCAGACGCAGCAATGATGCCTGCATCTGGGGCATGTCATCAGGGTGCAGCAGGTCGGTCTGATGGCCGAGCATTTCTTCGGGCGTCCATCCCAGAACATGTTCCGCAGAGGGGGATACGTACCGAAGTCCCAGGCCTTGAGCGACCTGCAGGATCACGTCGCTGCTGTGTTCCGTCAGCGCCTGGAAGTCCACGGGCGCCGGAGTGTCCGGTGCGGCAGAGGCTCCGAACAGCTTTTTGAAGAATTTCTTCATTTTATGTTTCGCCGGTTTTCCCTTCATCTTCGCATCCGTCAGTTTACGATAGGTAAAGTGACGCCTGCGCGTTCTCGGGCCGTAGAGCGCGCCAGATTTGATTTCGACATGTCGGGATCGGTCGCGGAACAGCGACTGCGCGGACGGCGCCGCGCCGGCATGATGGCCGAACGGCTCAGCCGGCGTAGTTCGCCCCGCCGGCATCCGTCTTGAGGAACGCCTCGCCGCATTGCCGCGACAGGTTGCGCACCCTGAGGATGTAGCTCTGCCGCTCGGTGACCGAGATCATGCCGCGCGCATCGAGCAGGTTGAACACGTGCGATGCCTTGATGCACTGGTCGTATGCGGGCAGCACGCATTTGTGCAGGCGCCGGTTGGCGTTCTCGTCCGGCGCGCCGGCGGCGAGCAGCGCCTCGCATTCGGCCTCGGCGTCCTCGAAATGCTTCAGCAGCATCGCCGTGTTGGCGTATTCGAAATTGTGCCGCGAATATTCCTGCTCGGCCTGCAGGAAGACGTCGCCATAGGTGATTTTGTCCTCGCCTTCCTCGCCGTTGAAGTTGAGGTCGTAGACATTGTCGACGCCCTGCACATACATGGCGAGGCGTTCGAGGCCATAGGTCAGTTCGCCCGAGACCGGCGCGCATTCGATGCCGCAGACTTGCTGGAAATATGTGAACTGCGAGACTTCCATGCCGTCGCACCAGCACTCCCAGCCGAGGCCCCACGCGCCCAGCGTCGGGCTCTCCCAGTCGTCCTCGACGAAGCGGATGTCGTGCAGTAGCGGATCGAGGCCGATGGCCTTCAGCGAGCCGAGATAGAGCTCCTGCAGGTTCGGCGGCGAGGGCTTTAGGATCACCTGGTACTGGTAATAATGCTGCAGCCGGTTCGGGTTCTCGCCGTAGCGGCCGTCGGTCGGTCGCCGCGACGGTTGCACATAGGCCGCTTTCCACGGTTTCGGCCCGAGCGAGCGCAGCGTCGTTGCAGGATGGAAGGTGCCGGCGCCGACTTCCATGTCGTAGGGCTGAAGGATCACGCAGCCTTGTGCTGCCCAGTAGTTCTGCAGTGTGAGGATGAGGCCCTGGAAGGAGCGGGTCGGGTGCAGCTTGTCGATCGTCGTGTGCGCGGTCATCGGATTTCGGCCTGTGGCGATTGCGCGCTTCCGTGACATGGGCTTGTCCGGCGGTCAAGGGCGTGCCCTCCGGCCATCCGCCGAACCAAGGTAAACACGGTCTTAACGCGATGTGCGCATTCGCACAGAGTTCGACGTGGCCGAGGCGCATATTCGGGTCAGATTTTCGGCGGCGAAGGTTTTTTGAAACAAGCGAAGCGGTCGTCGGAAGTTCGGATCAAGCAAACGAACCCGAATGGAGAAATGACATGAATATCGCACTCGTAACCCGCAAGGCTCTGATCGCAACTGTCTTCGTTCCGATGATCGCAATGACCGCCGTTTCTGTCGAGCCGGTTGCCGGCCTGTCCGGCGCCGAGGCCCAGCAGGCCGGCCGTGGAGGCAACAACGGCGGAGGCAACAATGGCGGCGGCAGCCGTGGCGGAGGCGACCACGGCGAAAAGCCGTTCCTGCTGATGCAGAGCGGCAACTGCGCGCAGGCCGGGGCCACGCACTTTGTTCCGTGCCCGCCGCGGGTCGAGGTTACCGAAGCGCAGGACTGCTCCTGCGAGGTCAAGTACCGCATGGTTGGCGGCCAGCGTGTCGCCGTCAAGGACTGCTACTTCGAGGTGAACAACGAGGTCCGCTACTGCCGCAGCGATGCCATCAAGCTGCGCTGATACCAGGCTCTCGAAAATCGGCGGGACGGCTCTGTGCCGTCCCGTTTTCTATTCGTCCGGACGCGTGACCCGGTATTCGCCGGTTTTCTCATCCTTGACCAGCGTGCCGACGGCGCCGGTCTCCTGTTCCTTTTCTTCCCGGCGAACGCGTGTCGAAACCCGTTCGGCTTCCTTTACGAAGGCCCGGTAGCCGAGAACGCCCACAGCGACGACCGCGGCGAAAAACAGCAATTGCGGCATCGGCTCTCCTCCGTTTCGCTCTTCTACAGCCCGTAACGCGCCCACAGCGTACGTTCGTCAAGCGCGCTGGCCAAGCCCGAAGCGGCAGCGGCGGAAACGGCTTCGGCATCGATTTTGCCGATTACGCCGGTCGCCTGCCTGCGGCCGAAGATGTTGCGCTGCGGCTGGATCAGGCGCAACTCGGTCTTCTTGCCGTACCGCTCCTTCAGGAAAGAGCGCATGTCTCCGACGTGGTCGACCAGTCCGAGCTCCTTAGCCTTCTCGCCGGCCCAGAATGCGCCGGTAAACAGGTCGGGATTATCCGCGAGCTTGTCGCCGCGCCGCTCCTTGACCATGTCGATGAATACCTTGTGGATGTCGAGCTGCATGGATTTGAGCCGTTCGATATCGCCCTTCTTTTCCGGCTGGAACGGATCGAGCACCGACTTGTTCTTGCCCGCTGTGTAGACGCGGCGCTCGACGCCGAGTTTCTTGATCGCCTCGACAAAACCGAAACCGGCCGAAATCACGCCGATGGAACCGATGATCGAGGAAGGATCGGCGATTATCTCGTCGCCGGCAATCGCGATCATGTAACCGCCCGACGCCGCGACGTCCTCGGTGAACATGTAGACCTGCTTGTTCTTCTCGCCGGCAAGGTCGCGGATGCGCTTGTAGATCATGCGCGATTGCGCCGCCGAGCCGCCCGGCGAGTTGACGGCAAAGGCCACCGCCGGAGTTCGCTTGTCCGCGAAGGCGCGCTCGATCATCGCCGCTGTCGTCGCCAGCGAAAGGTTCTGCGACATCGGCGAATTGCCGGCCGCGATTGTGCCTTGCAGCCGCACGACCGGGATGACCGGCCCGCCGCCGCGGAAACGTTTCGGTACAAGACGTTTGAGATCGAATGGCACTGGCCGGACCCTTATCGGTTGCGTATCAATCGACTATGTAAGTGCGCGATGTCCACGCGCAACAGCCGGGTACGGTTTTGCTGCGAAGCAGCGGCGCAAGGCGGAAATGATTGACGTTTACGTAAAAAGATTTTAGCGCTGCCTGTGATGTAGAGATACGCTGCCGGCACAATGTGGCGCGAACTTACCGGGAGGAATCGATGTACAAGGCACCAGTTTCCGAGATCGCGCATGCGCTGAAATCCGTTGCCGGCCTGTCGAACGGGCTTGAGAACGGGGCATTCGGCGATCTCAGCGAGGATCTCGTCGATGCGATTCTCGAGGAAGCCGGGAAGTTCGCCTCCGACCAGATCGCGCCGTTGCACGTATCGGGCGACCGTCAGGGCGCGAAATTGGAGGACGGCGCCGTCACCATGCCGGACGGCTATGTCGATCTCTACAAGAACTGGACTGCCGGCGGCTGGAACAGCCTTGCCGCCGACCCGGAATTCGGCGGGCAGGGGCTGCCGACAATGCTGGCCATGGCAGTCGCCGAGATGTGGAATGCCGGCTCTATGGGCTTCGGCCTCGCCTCGACGCTGACCATGGGCGCCATCGAGGCGATCGAGGCGCATGCCACCGACGAACTCAAGCAGAAATACCTGCCGAAGCTCGTTTCGGGCGAATGGACCGGCACGATGAACCTGACCGAGCCGCAGGCCGGGTCCGATGTCGGGGCGCTGAAGTCGCGTGCCGAGCCGGTCGGCGACGGCACCTACCGCATTTTCGGCCAGAAGATCTTCATTACCTATGGCGAGCACGACATGGCCGATAACATCGTCCACTTGGTGCTGGCCCGGCTGCCCGACGCACCGGCCGGGACGCGCGGCATCTCGCTCTTCCTCGTGCCTAAATTCCTCGTCAACGACGATGGGTCGCTGGGCGCGCGCAACGACGTGATCTGCCATTCGATCGAGCACAAGCTCGGCATCCACGCCTCGCCGACCTGCACCATGATCTATGGCGACGGCAAGCATGGCGACGAGCGGGGCGCCATCGGCTGGCTGGTCGGCGACGAGAACCGCGGCCTCAACTGCATGTTCACGATGATGAACAACGCCCGCCTCGCCGTCGGCATAGAGGGCGTCGCCGTGGCCGAGGCCGCGCGGCAGAAGGCGCTGGAATATGCGAACGAGCGCCGCCAGGGCAAGGCGCCGGGCTGGAGCGGCGAGGGGATGAGCCCGATCGTCCATCATCCCGACGTCCAACGCGATCTCCTGACCATGACGTCGCTGACCCGCGCTGCACGCGCCATCTGCCTTTCCTGTGCGCATGCCATCGACATGTCGCGCGTCACGCAAGGCGATGAAGCCAGCTTCTGGAACGAGCGCGCCAGCCTGTTGACGCCGGTCGCCAAGGCATTTTCCACCGACATAGGCTCGCAGGTCGCGTCCATCGGTGTGCAGGTGCATGGCGGTATGGGCTTCATCGAGGAGACCGGCGCGGCGCTCTACATGCGCGATGCGCGCATCGCACAGATCTACGAGGGCACCAACGGTATCCAGGCGATTGATCTCGTCATGCGCAAGCTGCCGCAATCGGGCGGCGCCAGCGTCGCCGCCTATCTCGACGAGCTGGACGACACGGTCGGCGAATTGTCGGCCTCCAACAATCCGGCCTTCGGGCATTCCGCCGAGCGGCTTCAGAATGCGATGGCCGACCTGCGCGCGGCGACCGAGGCGCTTGAAGCGATGCTCAAGGGCGGCGACATCTCCGCCGCGCTGGCCGGCGCGACGCCTTATCTGCGCCTGTTCGGCCTCGCCTCGGGCGGCGTCTATCTCGCCAAGTCGGCGCTGGCCGACGCCGAGAACGCCGAGCGCACGGCGCTTTGCCGCTTCTTTGCCGAGAACCTTTCCGGCGAGACCGCCGGCCTGCGCCGCACGGTGGAGGCAGGCTCCGCCAGCCTGCACGAAGCCGGCGAATTCCTGATTGCGTAAGGGTTTAGCGATGTCCGATCACATTCTCGTCGAGCGCAAGGGCGCGGTCCAGATCATCCGGCTGAACCGGCCGGACAAGAAGAACGCGATCACACGCGCCATGTATGACGCGATGGCCGAGGCGCTGCGCACGGGCGACGAAGACGGCGACGTGCGCGTGCATGTCTTCCTCGGCTCGCCCGGCGCCTTCTCCTCCGGCAACGATCTGCAGGATTTCCTCGCCGTCGCCATGGGTGGCGACCACGGCAAGGACGTGTTCGGTTTTCTGGTCGCGCTCGCCACGGCGAAGAAGCCGGTCGTCTCCGGCGTCGACGGCCTCGCCATCGGCATCGGCACGACCATCCACCTGCATTGCGACCTGACGCTGGCCACGCCGGGGTCGCTGTTCAAGACGCCGTTCACCGATCTCGGGCTGGTGCCGGAAGCCGCCTCCAGCCTGATCGCGCCGCAAATCATGGGTCACCAGCGCGCCTTCGCGATGCTCGGCATGGGCGAAGGCTTCTCTGCGCAGGAGGCGCTGGAGGCCGGACTGATCTGGAAGGTGGTCGAGGCCGACGTGCTGGAAGCCGAGGTGATGACCGCGGCCGAGGCGCTCGCCGCCAAGCCGCCGGAGGCGCTCCAGCTTGCCAAGAAGCTGGTCAAGGGCCCGCGCGAACCAGTGCTGGAGCGTATCAAGCAGGAAGGCGAACTCTTTCTTCATCGCTTGAAATCCGACGAGGCGCGCGAGGCGTTCATGGCGTTCATGGCGCGGAAGAAGTAGGCGTCGGAATCAATCGCCGGCTTGTTATCATGTAGAACAGTTCTACGGCTGGTTGACCGGATACAGGCGTGGATAAAGCTTCTGGGCTGCTCGAATAGCAACGCCGTTTGGGCGATATCCACCCAGTTCATTGACACTGTTGCGCAGGGCGATGCGGATCAGAAGGTTATTAGGCATCCCATTCGGGTCAACGAGATCCAATGGGTCGGTTGGACTAAATCCTGTTCCCTCAACCCACTTTGCCGCTAGCACGGATGGACAATTGCACGCTTTACACTGGGCTGAACTTGGTTGTCCGCTTGCGGGCTCATCGCAATAGCGCCGCCCCGGTATCTTTTGCGATTGACTTAGTCCGCAAGAACGATGAAATCCGCCGCGTTGAGATACGCTGCCCAAGGTGTCGCACCAGGGGAGATAGGTTTTTGCGTGATCTAGCGCCGAGGCTTTTTTACGTTTGGCGAACCAATGAAACTTCGCCGCCAAGGAGTAAATCGGATCAACAAAGACCGAATGGCCGTTACGACCGCCTTTCCCGTCATGGGCACCGGGGTTGCCGGACTGCATCTCCGTTCCCGGCCAACTTTCGCGGCGCTGCCATAAGCAGCCGTAATTGTTCAGGCGTATGCAGAGGCTTTTTCGCCCGGTGAGCAACTGCCCATTACTGTCGCAGGTGAAGGCGGGGCGGCCTCCCACCGGATCAAGATAGGTCGCGGCAAAGCGGCACCAATCCGTGCCGTTTCCCGGCCATTTGTATAGATCGGAAAGCGCAGGAAAAGCGCTCCCAACCCACAAGAATATTGTAAAGGTGATCAAACGAAGCATGTCTAACCATTTCCATTCAGATAAAATATTTCAGAATGAGGTCCTCATGAAAGAATATTTAATATTTTTATTAAATCAAGTAATTTGAATTGCGGATTCAGTAACGACTGGTTGCTTCGGGCTTGAAGATATTGTTGGCGGGGTGGCCACCGACCGATCACAAAGGGCAGCATTCCGGACGTTCTCGGTCCTACATATCCGACCAGTGCCGCTTCTTGCCCCCCGTCCGCTCCAGCAGCGCCACCGCTTCCAGATGCGGCGTCCAGATGAACTGGTCGACCGGCGTCACCGATTTCAGCGTGAAACCGGCCTGAATCAAAATTGAAAGGTCGCGGGCCAACGTCTCGGGATTGCACGATATTGCGGCGACGCGGCGGACCGTCGAGGCGGCGATTTCGCGTGTCTGCGCTTCCGCGCCCGCGCGCGGCGGGTCGAACACGATGCCGTCATGGATGCGCAGCTCGTGCGCGGTCAGCGGGCGGCGGACGAGGTCGCGCCGTTCCACCGTCACCGGCTTCAGCTTCTTGTCGGAATTGTCGCGGAAGCCGCGGTCGAGCGCCGATAGCGCCGGGCCGTCACCTTCGACCGCATGCACCGTTGACGCCTTGGCGAGCCTGAGCGCGAAAGTGCCGCAGCCGGCGAACAGGTCGGCGACGCGTTTCGATTTCGCCATGTGGGCGGTGACAAGCCCGGCCATGACCTCCTCCATTGCCGGGACGGCCTGCAGGAAGGCGCCGGGCGGCGGCGACACCACCACGTCGCCGAAATTGATCAGCGGCCGCTTCGGCGCGAGAACAATCTCGCCATTGACCGCCAGCCGCGCGAAGCCTCCCGTTCGGACCGCCTCGGCGGCAGCGCGTTTTCGCCGGTCGTCGGGAGCGATCTTGCCTTCGACGGCGATATCGAGCCCGGTCATCGTCTGGTTGACGGTGACGTGCACGGTTTTGCCGGCGGGCAGGAAGGTTTCCAGAAGCGTCTTGAGGCCGGGCCGCGCCGTGTCGATCTCCGGCGTTATGACATGGCATTCCTCGAGGTCGACGACGTGGTTGCTCGCCGCCTGCTGAAAGCCGAGCAGAACGCCTTTGTCGGTGAGGATCGCCGAAAAGACGGCGCGCCTTCGCGAATACGGCGCGCAGAACTGCGCCTCCTTGATGACCGAGGTGTCGATACCGTGCGCGGCAAACGCCTTTGCCAGCAGGTCGGCCTTCCATGTCCGGTAGGCGTCCTCGGCCATGTGCTGCAACGAACACCCGCCGCAGGTCTCGTAATGGGCGCAGACCGGCTCGATCCGGTCGGGCGAGGGCGTCTTCACCGACAGCAGCGCCGCGCGCTTGCCGTCGGCGATGGCGGTAACGGTCTCGCCTGCCAGCGTGTAGGGCACGAAGACCGGGCCGCCGGCGGTCTTGGCGACGCCGTCGCCCTTCGCGCCGAGTTCCTCGATTGTGAGCGTTTCCGTCCGGCTCATGATTTGCGCCCCGCGAGAAGAAATTCGGTGTTGCCGTCGCCGCCCGCAATCGGCGAGGGGCGGAGGCCGAGCACGCTCCAGCCCGGCTGTCCGGCGAGCCAGGTCGAAAGGTCTTCGGCGCAGGCCTCGGCGTCTTGTGGCGCGACCAGCCCGCCCTTGCCGATCTTCGCCCGGCCGACCTCGAATTGCGGCTTGACCAGCAGCACCGCCTCCGCGCCCGGCGCTGCGAGCGCGAGCGCCGGCGGCAGCGCCAGTTTCAGCGAGATGAAGCTGACATCGGAGACGACGAATTGCGGGTGCTCGCCATGCAAATGGATGAGGTCGAGATCGCGCGCGTTCAGCCCCTCGATATTCGCCACGCGCGGGTCGTCGGCGAGACCCTGCGGCATCTGGCCGTGGCCGACATCGATGGCGAAGACGTGACGCGCGCCTTGTTCCAGCAGAACCTGGGTGAAACCGCCGGTCGACGCGCCGACATCGAGCGCGACGCGGCCCTTCGGCGAGAGGCCGAAATGCTCCAGCGCCGCCTTCAGCTTCAGCGCCGCGCGCGAGACGTAAGATCGCGCCGGGTCGTCGAGATCGACCGTCGCATTGCGGGCCACCATCTGGCCCGGCTTCTCCGCTGTCGTGCCGGCAATGCGCACCGTGCCGCGCAGGATAGCGTCGCGCGCCCGCGAGCGCGAGGCGAATGCGCCGGTCTCGACCAGCAGCTGGTCGAGCCGGATGCGGTCTGTCGTGGCGGAACCGGTCATGCAGCGTTCATTGCCGGGCGAAACGCACTTTGGCAATGGCGGCGGCGCGAAATCGGTTCAGCCGGGCAGCGGGATGAACTCTTCCTCGTCGCCGGGCACGATGTCGAAACGGCGGCTTTTCCATTCCTCCTTGGCCTGCTCGATGCGCTCGCGCGACGAGGAGACGAAGTTCCACCAGATGTAGCGCCGCGAGCCGAGCGACGCGCCGCCGAACAGCATGAAGGACGCGCCGCGCTCCGATCGGACGACGATCTTGTCACCCGGGCGGAACACCAGCAACAGGTCGGGCGCGAAGATGTCGCCCGCGATTTCGATCTGGCCTTCCGCGACATAGATGGCGCGTTCCTCGGCTTCCGCCGTGATCTCGATCTCGCCGCCGGCGGGCAGCGTTACATCGACATAGAGCGTGTCGGAATATTGCGCGACCGGCGAGGACGCGCCGTGGAACGAGCCGATCAGTACGCGCGCATGCGCCTTGCCGTCGTCGAGTACGTCCATTTCGGCAGAAGCCGTGTTGTGGAAGGACGGCGCGATTTCCTCCTTGTCGTCGGGCAGGGCCAGCCATGTCTGCAGGCCGGACATACGCCGCGCCGTTTGGCGCGTTTCCTGCGGCGAACGCTCCGAATGGACGATGCCGCGCCCGGCCGTCATCAGGTTTATGTCGCCCGGCTCGATCACCATCTCGGTGCCGAGCGAGTCGCGGTGGCGGATCGTGCCGTCGTAGAGATAGGTGACGGTGGAGAGCCCGATATGCGGATGCGGGCGCACGTCGATGGCCTGGCCGGGCGTAAACGTCGCCGGGCCCATCCGGTCGAAAAAGATGAAAGGGCCGACCAGCTTGCGCTTCAGCGAGGGCAGGGCGCGCTTCACTTCGAAGCCGCCGATGTCGGAGATCTTCGGGATGATCAGCGTCTGAATCGCGTCGCAGGCGAATGCGTCGCCGGGCTCGGGATCGGTGCCGGGAAAGAAGCTCATGGCGGGCCTCCGCGTGTTTCGATACGGAGGCAAATGGTACGCCGACGATCCGTTTCAATCGACGGCGACACAGCGTTCACGGACTAGCTGTCCAGCGGCTCGGTGCCCGCCGGCTTGCCCTCGCGGGTCAGCTTGATCTTCTCGATCTTGGCTTCCGCCGCCTTCAAGAGTTCGTCGCAGCGGTTGCGCAGCGCTTCGCCGCGCTCGTAGATCTCGATCGACTTGTCGAGCGGCACGTCGCCACGTTCGAGCTGGTCGACGATCTGTTCGAGCTGCTGCAGGGCCTGCTCGAAGCTCATTTCCTTCACGTCGGCGTGGGTCGGGGCGTCGGCCATGTCGGTCATCCTCGCATCAGTCGCATTACATGGGCGGCGGTCGAAGACGCCAGCCCTTTCAGATCGTAGCCGCCTTCGAGTAGGCTGACGAGGCGGTTGTCGCAATAGCGCCCGGCGGCGTCCATCAGCTTGCCGGTCGCCCAGTCGAAATCGTCCTCGACCAGGTTGATCTCGGCCAGCGGGTCGCGGTGGTGGGCGTCGAAGCCGGCGGAGACGATGATCAGGTCCGGCTTGAATGCGTCGATGCTGGACAGGATGCGCTCGCGAAAAGCCTCGCGAAAATGGTCGCCGGCATCCTGCGGGCTGAGCGGCGCGTTACAGATCGTGCCGTGTTCGCCGGTCTCGTCCTTCGCGCCGGTGCCCGGATAGAGCGGCATCTGGTGCGTCGAGCAATAGAGCACGGACGCGTCGTCCCAGAAGATATCCTGCGTGCCATTGCCGTGATGCACGTCCCAGTCGACGATGGCGACGCGTTCGGCGCCGTGCTTCTTTTGCGCGTGACGGGCGGCGATGGCGGCCGTGTTGAACAGGCAGAAGCCCATCGCCGTCACCTTCTCGGCGTGGTGACCGGGCGGGCGGGCGGCGACGAAGACGTTGGAAGCCTCCTGCGCGAACACGTCGTCGACGGCGGCATTGGCCGCGCCGATGGCGTGCAGCGCCACCTCGTAGCTTTTCGGGCTAACGCAGGTGTCGGCGTCGATGCGGGCGATTCCCGTCTCCGGGATCTGCGCGATGACGCGTTCGACATATTCCTCCGGATGCGCGTAGCGGATCGTCGCCGGATCGCCTTCCGGGGCCTCGACGCGGTCGAGCGGGCCGAACGCCTCGTTGGCAAGCACGTCCCAGACCGCCTTGATGCGGTCGGGCCGCTCCGGGTGGCCGGGCGGCGTGACGTGATCGAGGAAGATGTCGTGGGTGTAGAGGCGGGTGGTCATGGCGGATATGTAGCAATCAAAATCGCGCCATGCCATCCGTCTCTTGCAGATTGTTTTACCGCGTCGCCGGGCGGCCGCCGAAGGCGCTTTTCGCCTTTTCGCCCAGTTCGCGGAACTTGTCGGATGCGCCGGCAAGCTTGGCATCCCACTCGGGATCGGGCACCTGGCCCTCGATGCGGGCGAAGAACACCTGCATCAGCGCCGCGATGGCGAATGGCTCCATGATCGCCGCCTTGAACGACCACGCGAGCATGAAGGCGAAGACGAAGCTGTAACCGCTGGTCGCGCCGGGCATCATGTAGACGAACAGGCCGGCAGGCGCGAGCGCGATCAGGAAGACGACCAGCGAGAAGATCCACATGATGACCGACAGCCAGACGGCGTTCTTGATCATGTGCGTGCCGTTCTGCGCATAAAGCACCAGCGCATGCCGCGACGTCTCCCACGGATTGTCGCTGGCGACGCGGATATTGTAGCCGAGGATGATCTCGTCGACATAGGTCAGCGACATGCGCACGATGCCGTTGATGAAGCCGACCAGCACGTTGAGGCCGGGGATCGGCAGGAAGGCGGCGACACCGCCGAGCAGGCCGGTGATCGCGCGGATCACGCCCTTGATCAGCTGGTCGAGCGCGAACAGCACGTTTGCCTCGCCGAAACGGTCCTTCACGGTTTCCTGCGCATGGGCGATCTGGCCCTGCGGCGGCGTGCGGCCGTCGATCAGTTCGACCATCACGGCGATGTGGCCGGCCTTGACCATGTAGAGGATGTATTCGCGGATCCAGTAGACGATGACCGAGGTCAGGCCGAAACCGGCGAGCCCGCCCCAGATGGCGAAGGCCGACGGATCGTCGCCGATCTGGCCGATGCCGTAGCCGACGCCAGCACCGGCGCCGATGGCGAAGACATAGGCGAAGGTGATGCCGAAATAGACCGCCATGCGCAAAAGCACGAACGGCATGGTGCGGCCGACGATGGAGAGAGTCGTTGCGACTGAGAAGTCCCACATGGCAATGCCCTTTCACGTTGAGAACGGGTCAGACCTTACCCGTGGGCAGATGACGCGGTGTGACGGATGTCACAGCGCCTTTACGGTTTTATCGCCAGCAGCATGCCGTCCGTCGTGCCCGTCACGACACGCCCGTTGACGACGATCAGCGCCTTGTCGATGGTCGCCGGAATGGCGATGTCCGGCATGTCGCTGAGCGGGAAGCGCAGCCGCGTGCGGTCCTGCGACAGGAGGACGAGATCGTCCCTGCCGTCGCCGTTCACGTCGCCGGCGGCCGACAGGCCGAGCTCGCGCGAACCGATGACGTGGTTCGAGACGTCGGTCGCGAGGGTGCCGCTTTCGGTCACCTTTCCGTTCGCATAGCCGAGCGAGAACAGCTTTCCGCCGATATGCGGCGTGCGCACGGCATAGACCGTCGCCGTTCCGTCGCCGTTGCCGACAATGCCGGCGATGTTGATCCAGCGGTTCGGCTGGCCGTTTTCGCTGCTGGCGCCCAACTCCGCCAGTTCGCCGTCGCGGATGCCGTAGAGTGCTACAGCCGATCCGCCGATTTGCGACGAGCGGATGGCGACCACTTCATTCTTCCCGTCTCCGTCGAGATCGTGGATACGCGGCGTGATGTCCTCGAACACTTGCGTTTTCGGCAGTACGAATTCCAGCTTTTCCTGGTCTTCGGTCACGACGACCAGCGATCCGGACTCGATATCATCGCCGAGGACGCCGTGGGCATAGCGCCTGGTCGGCATGCTGTACCACGCATTGCGGATGTCGCCCTCGTCGGCTATGGCGATATGGCCGTCCGGCAGTACGCCGGAGGGCACCCGCTTGCTGATTGCCTTGTCGGACAGCGTCTGCAGGCAGACGCCGGCGGGCGTCTCGCAGGGGAGAAGCTGAAAAGTTTGGTCGCCGGCCGTGACGAAGCTTCCGGCGGCGTCCTGATACAAGCCGTTGACAGGCAGCGGTAATGAGATCTGGAACAATTCGACGGCGTGCGCCGCGCCGCCCGCGGACATCGCCGTCACCGCGGCAACGGCGAATGCGAGGCTAGATAATCTCCGTCGACGAGATCCGGATACCGAAACCTTCGAGCCCCACATAATGTCTCTCCCTCGATGAATACAGCCTGATCGAACCAATTCCGAGGTCCTTCAGGATCTGTGCTCCCAATCCGATCTCGCGCCACTCGCTCTCGCGGTCCTGCGCTTCGGCATGCTCTTCGGGCAATCGCCGCCCGGACGCCTTGCCGACACCCACTGACCCTTCACGCAGATAGACGACGACGCCGCGTCCCTCTGCACTCATGCGTTCCAGGATCGATGACATCGTCTTTTCCTTGCCGAACACGTCGTCGACAACCGATTCCAGGTGCAGGCGCACTGGAACGTCGACACCGTCGCGAATGTCGCCGAAGACGACTGCAAGGTGATGCATCGGATCCCACGGCAACGTATAGGAGTATGCTTTCGCGGGGCCTGCCACTGTCTCCACGTCGAAAGTGTCGACCATTTCGATCAGCGTTTCCTTGCGCTGGCGGTAATGGATCAGGTCGGCGACGGAGACCTGCTTCAAGCCGTTCTTCTCGGCAAAGGCCTGAACCTGCGGGCCGCGCATCACCGTGCCGTCGTCATTGACCAGTTCGCAGATGACGCCGACCGGCGGCAGGCCGGCGAGCCGGCAAAGATCGACGGCGGCCTCGGTATGGCCCGAACGCATCAGAACGCCGCCCTCGCGGGCAACCAGCGGGAAGATATGCCCCGGCCGCACGAAATCGGCCGCGCCGGCATTCGGATTGGCAAGATTGCGAACGGTAACGGTGCGGTCCTCGGCGGAAATGCCGGTCGTCGTGCCGTGCTTGTAGTCGACCGTGACGGTGAACGCCGTCGCATGCGGCGCGTCATTGTCGGCGACCATCGGCGCCAGGTTCAGCCGCTTGGCCTCGTCGCGCGTCATCGGCGCGCAGACGATGCCCGAGGTGTGGCGCACGATGAAGGCCATCTTGTCCGGCGTCGTGTGCACGGCGGCGACAATCAGGTCGCCTTCGTTTTCGCGCCCGTCATCGTCCATCACGACGACGATCTCACCGCGCTCGAATGCGCGCAGTGCTTCAATCACTTTTGCTTGGTCGTAAGCCATGAATGTTCCTAGATCCGGCCGGTCTGGCCGCGATGCCGCAAATAATGGTCGGCGACGGCGCAGGCAACCATCGCTTCGCCGATGGGAACTGCGCGAATTCCGACACACGGGTCGTGCCGCCCCTTGGTAACGACTTCGGTTTCCTCGCCATCGGCGGTGATCGAGCGCGTCGGCGTCAGGATCGAGGAGGTCGGTTTGACGGCGAACCGCGCCACAACCGGCTGGCCGGTCGAGATGCCGCCGAGAATGCCGCCGGCATTGTTGGAAAGGAAGGACGGATTGCCGTATTCGTCGAGGCGGATCTCGTCGGCGTTTTCTTCGCCGCGAATGCGCGCGGCCTCGAAGCCGTTGCCGATCTCCACGCCCTTGACCGCGTTGATCGACATCAGTCCCGATGCGATCTCCTGGTCGAGCTTGGCATAGATCGGCGCGCCGAGGCCGGCCGGCACGCCCTCCGCGACGACCTCGATCACCGCACCGACGGAGGAGCCCGTCTTGCGGATGTCATCGAGATAGTCAGCGAAGACCTCGGCTGCTTCCGGGTCCGGCGTGAAGAATGGGTTGCGGTCGACTTCCTCCCAGTCCCATTTCTCGCGGTCGATCTCTTTCATCCCCATGGAGACGAGGGCGCCGCGCACCGAAAGCCCGGGCACGATCTTTCGGGCCAGCGCCCCCGCTGCGACCCGTGCCGCGGTTTCGCGCGCAGAGGAACGTCCGCCGCCGCGATAGTCGCGGATGCCGTATTTCATGTCATAGGTGAAGTCGGCGTGACCGGGGCGGTAACGCCGCGCGATGTCCGAATAGTCCTTCGAGCGCTGATCGGTGTTCTCGATCATCATGCAGACCGGCGTGCCGGTCGTCACCAGCGTCTCGCCGTCCTCCTGCGGCATGACACCGGACAACACGCGTACAGCGTCGTCCTCGCGCCGCTGCGTGGTGAATTTCGACTGGCCGGGCTTGCGCTTGTCCAGATAGGCCTGCACTTCGGCCTCGGTGAAGACGATACCGGGGGGACAGCCGTCGATCACGCAACCAAGCGCAATGCCGTGGCTTTCACCCCATGTGGTGACACGGAAGAGATGGCCGAAAGTGTTGTGCGACATGAGAAAGACCCGTTTCGAAGGGTTCTTCTAGTGCAGCTTCCGGCAAATGAGAAGTCGCCGCGCGCCGCGATGGCGTCTATTCGGGATTGCACTTGCGTGCACGGCTATTTCACGGTGATCGAAAGGTTCAACGTGCTCGATTTCGTTCTGTTGTCGCTTTCGAACCTGGGGTAACGGAATACGATCCTGGCGGAATCCTTGCCGCGGTAGCCGCGATTCGGCGTGTAGGTGGTCACTATTGCGCTCGCATTCCGCCCCGCGCCGCGTCCTCTGGCATTGTCCGGGAGCTTGAGGCGCTTGTAGACCACCTTGACCGTTCCGTGCTCGCCCTGGCGCGTCACTTCCGATTTCACGTGTCCCGGAGAATAACAGGTTGAATTGTTATAGACGTGGAATGACGTAACCCCGCTCGTCCGGTTCGCTAGAACAGTAACGGAACGGTCTTTGGCTACCGCAGGCAGCGTCGCAGCAAGCAGAAACATCGAGACAAAAAAGCAACGAACCATGCAATGCCCCTCAAACAGATCGCAAAACTCCAAATTGTCGTCCGTTTAATCTGCAAGTGCAGCGTGCGTGTTATTCTGTCCAGAAAGTTCGGTTTCCGTCGAATACATAAACCTTGTCCTGCGGCACCGAGGTATCGGCAATGGCCGGACCGTCGCCATCTTCCATGATGAACTGCGTGGCGCGCAGGATGCCGCCATGGCAGATGATCACCGACGGTGCCTCCAGGTGGTCCAGAAACGCCGCGACCCGCTTCACCGCATCGGCATAGCTTTCGCCGCCGGGCGGTGCGTGCACCCACTTGTTGGCGTTGCGGCGCGCCATTTCCTCGGGCTCTTCTTCCACGAGATCTTCAAGCCGCTTGCGCTCCCATGCGCCGAAGGTGATCTCGATCAGCCGGTCGTCGGTCGCATAGTTCTTCGGGTCGATTCCCAACTGTTCGCGCAGGATTTCCATTGTGTCTCGGGCGCGCCCGAGCGGGCTGGAAAAAAAACGCCATTGCGTCCAGTCATGGCCGAGCGATGCCAGCAGACGTCCGTTGCCGGCGGCCTGTTCGCGGCCGAGCCGGTTCAGCGGGATGTCGACCTGGCCCTGGTAGCGCTTTTCGCGGTTCCAGTCCGTTTCGCCATGACGGATCATGAAGAACGGCGGCGTTGCCTTTGTGGTCATCGCGAAGTCCGTCGTTCCGTGCAGCGTGGGCGGAGCGGTCAGTCCTTGGTGATATCGGGCGCGTCGACGGCCTTCATGCCGACGACATGATAGCCCGAATCGACATGATGCACCTCGCCGGTCACCGAGCGTGACAGGTCGCTGAGCAGGTAGAGCGCCGCGTCGCCGACTTCCTCGATCGTCACGGTCTTGCGCAGCGGCGAGTTGTACTCGTTCCACTTCAGGATGTAGCGGAAATCGCCGATGCCCGAGGCCGCGAGCGTCTTGATAGGCCCGGCCGACAGGGCATTGACGCGAATCTTGTTCGGGCCGAGATCGACCGCGAGATAGCGCACCGACGCTTCCAGCGCCGCTTTCGCGACGCCCATGACATTGTAGTGCGGCATCACCTTCTCGGCGCCGTAGTAAGTCAGCGTCAGGATTGAGCCGCCGCTCGACATCAGCGGTTCGGCGCGTTTGGCGATTGCAGTCAGCGAATAGACGGAAATGTCCATGGTCCGGCCGAAATTTTCGCGCGTCGTGTCGACATAGCGGCCGGTGAGTTCGTCCTTGTCGGAAAAGGCCACGGCGTGAACGACGAAGTCGAGCCGGCCCCACGTCTTTTCCAGATGCTGGAAAACGGCCTCGACCGTCTCGGGCTCGGTCACGTCACAATGACCGCAGACGATTGCGTTCAGTTCCGCGGCGAGCGGTTCGACGCGCTTTTTGAGCGCTTCTCCCTGATAGGTGAATGCCAGCTCCGCGCCCTGATCGGCGCAGGATTTCGCAATGCCCCATGCGATGGACTTGTTGTTGGCGAGGCCGATAATGAGGCCGCGCTTGCCTTTCATGAGGCCCGAACCGGTGGTCATGGCGTGAATCCCAACTCGACTTTCGTTTAGGTGCGCGAGCATATCGCACAGCAAAATGAAGCCTTCAAGCGCGTTTGCGCGCCGCGCAGGCAAATAGAATCACGATGTTATAGCCGGATTCCGTGTAATCCTGTTCACACGGCGGTCTTTTTGAACAGCGCTTCCAGCGCTTCGCGTTTCTCGTCGGGAAGCTGGATATGAAGCACGGCCAGCAGGTCACCGTGGCTTTTCTTCGCGGTCGGCAAGCCTTTGCCTTTCAGCCGCAATGTCTGCCCCGAAGATGTCCAGGCGGGGATGGTCAGCGCCACTTTCTTGCCGTCCGGCGTGGCGAGCGAAACCTTTCCGCCGAAGATCGCCGTCTCCAGCGGCACCTCCACATCCTGATAGATGTTGGCGCCGTCGACACGCATGCCTTCGCCGGGTTTGATTCGGATCGTTGCCAGCACGTCGCCGCGATGGCCGGTGGCGCTTGCCTGGCCCTGGCCCTTCAGCCGGATAACCTGGCTGTCCACGGCATTGTCGGGAATCTTGACGGCGATGGTGCGCCCGTCTGGCAGCGTCAGCTTCGCCTTGCGCTCGCCAAGCAGGTCGGAAACGCTGACATCGAGCGTTGCCTCGATATCCTTGCCTCGGACAGGCTGCGCCGTTTTGCGTTTGCCGCCTGCGCCGCCGGCCTCGGAAGAGCCGGAGAACGGGCCGCCGCTACGGCGGCCGCCGCCGAACGCGGAACCGAACAGTTCGGACAGGATGTCTTCCGCCGCGCCGCTGCCGCCTCGAAACTGGAAGCCGCTCGCGCCGCGCGCATCGAAGCCGTCATAGGCGGTGTGCGCGTTGCCGCCATGGAACCCGTGGAAAGCCTCGCGGCCTTCCGCGTCGATTTCACCGCGGTCGTACTGCTTTCGCTTGGTTTCATCGCCGACGATCTCGTAGGCGCGCGAAATCTCCGAAAAGCGCTCCTGCGCCTTCGGATCATCCTTGTTTGCATCCGGATGGTACTTCTTGGCGAGTTTCCGGAATGCGGATTTGATGTCGGAAGCGCTGGCCGTCTTGGCGACGCCGAGCACTGCATACGGGTCTTTCATGGCACTTTTGCGCTGATTCACTTGATTTCACCCGTAATATGGCGACGAAACATAGCAAATTCCAGATGCGGACGGCGATTTCGCCGTGATCAGGCCTTGCCGCCGAGGCCGAGCGGTTGCAGTAGCCGCGTCCACCAGCCGGAACGCCGGTCCAGGCACAGATCGCCCTGATAAAGCGTTACGCCGTCGTAGGCGTTGCGGGTCGCGGTGAAGGAGCGGCAGGTCTGGCCACTGACCTTGCGTTGCTTGATTTCGGTGATGACGCCGGACGATCCCGTCGACTGGTTCGCCCAGTTGATCGGGCCGTCTTCCATGTTTTTCAGGTCGGCGGAGGTGACTGCGTGACGGATCGTATCCTCGTCGAGAAGCCGGTCCCGTTCCGCGCCGACGGCGTCTTCGGTCGGATTGAACGGATCGGTGGCGACCATCGGCGATGAGTCGACGATGGCGATAGCGCCGACGGAAGCCTCGTCGAGGCCCTTGCCTGTCATGCTGCATGCCTGCACGGAAACGGCGATTGCGGCCAGGGCGCCGATTTTGCACACGGCAGCGGGCAGCCCCTTGCAGGCTTGCGAAAATGCCCCGATTGTGTGCAACACGACACGCATGACTTCCAACCATCACCAATGCGGCCAGCGCCGCAGTCCCGGAAATGACTATGACGTCCGCCGAGTTAACAAACACTGACTTCACCACCCGTGAGGACCCCTTCGCCTTGTTCGGGGAATGGCTTGCCGAAGCCGAGAAATCCGAGGTCAACGATCCGAACGCTACGGCGGTTGCGACGGCTGACGAGGATGGCCTGCCGAACGTGCGCATGGTGCTTCTGAAGGAGTTCGACGAGCGCGGTTTCGTCTTCTACACCAACTTCGAGAGCCAGAAGGGCCGGGAGATCCTCGCCAACCGCAAGGCGGCGATGTGCTTCCACTGGAAATCGCTGCGTCGCTCGGTGCGCGTTCGTGGACCGGTGTCGATCGTCAGCGACGAGGAGGCGGATGCGTATTTCGCCTCACGGGCGCGGGGCAGCCGTATCGGCGCCTGGGCGTCGAAGCAGTCACAGCCGCTGGAGAGCCGTTTCGCTCTCGAAAAGGAAGTGGCGAAGTTTGCCGCGAAATATCCGCTCGGCGAAATTCCGCGCCCGCCTTACTGGTCGGGCTTCCGCATATCTCCGGTCTATATCGAGTTCTGGAAGGACGGCGCATTCCGCCTGCATGACCGGGCCGTGTTCCGCCGCGAGGACGAAAACGCGCCCTGGACGCGGACACGGTTCTATCCGTAATCCGGTCGGGCAAGCTTCCTGAGCGCCGCCGCCGAACGGCGGTGAAGTATAGTGTTGGTTGCGTTGGCGCGTTCTCCTGGGAAGGGCGTACATCGTTACTATTTCAGATTCGTTTAAGATCCAGACTTGCTTTCATGGAAGCTGCCGAAAGCGATGGATAAACATGCCAATTCCGTAGGGGAATTCGCGGTATATGTTGCGCAATGCTGTGCGTTAAGGATTCTTAGAGGAAATGCATACAATTAAAACAATATGGCGCGGTCCATGACGGATTCGCTTGGCCGGCATGATGCCAACGCTTCCGGTACGGAGAGTTACTCATGCGCATCAAGCACAAGCTGCCTCTGGCAGCCCTATCCCTGACCTTGTTTGCCGCAGGTGCGACCGCCATTTCCGCAATCTCGGTCGCCGGCAATCGCGCCGAAGCCGTGTACGCCGAAAAGCTTTCGGCGGTCTCGGACGGCCGCCGCAACGAGTTGCGCTACTATCTCCAGAATATCCGCCTCGACGTCTTGTCGCTGGCGTCCCGTCCCGACACCGCGGATGCGCTCAAGGCCTTCGAGATCGGCTGGAATGATATCGGCGACGGTGCCGGTGAGGAACTGCAGTACCGTTATATCGAAGACAATCCCTATGAGGTCGGCGAAAAGGACGAGATGGATATGGCGATGGAGGGCGACAGCTATGATATCGCTCACTCGACCTATCATGGCCGTTTTCGCCAACACCTGAAGTCGCGCGGTTACTACGACATTTTTCTGTTCAATACTCGCGGCGATCTCGTTTACTCGGTCGTCAAGGAAGCCGATTACGCAACCAACATGGAAAGCGGCGAGTATGCCGATACCGGCCTGGGGGCTGCTTTCAAGGGCGGTTGGGACGCGCCCACCGCAGGCGTGCTGAGCTTTGCGGATTTCGAATCCTACGCACCTTCGCAGGGAGCGGCGGCATCCTTCGTGTCGGCGCCGGTCTATGACGGTCTGGAGAAGATCGGCGTTATCGCGATCCAGATGCCGCTTACCCAGATCGGTGCGATCCTGTCGAACACAAAGGGTCTGGGCGAAACCGGCGAAACGCTGCTTTTGAACTCGGAGAAGACGCTGATTGCGGATTCGCCGAAGACGGAGGGCGACGATACCCTGTCGACCAAGGCGACTTCCGATGCGATCGCGAAGGCGCTGGCCGGCGAGGCGGCGGACGGACGCATGACCGGTTATCGCGGCATCGAGACCATCGTATCCGCCGTGCCGCTGGAATTCGAAGGCGTGAATTGGGCTGTCGCTGCAGTCGTCGACATCGAGGAAGCGCAAGGCATCGCGGCGCAGATCCGCAACAGCGTGCTCCTCGTTGCCGGTATTTTGATGCTGATCGCTTCGGGCCTTGGCCTCTGGTTCTCGCGCTCGATCACCGGCCCGATCAACCGGCTGGTCGAAAACATGAAGGCGCTTGCCGGTGGCGACACCGCAATTGCGATCTGCAATGACACGCGAAACGATGAGGTTGGCGACATGGCCCGCTCCGTCGTCGTGTTTCGCGACGCGGCGCTCGAGAACATTCGCCTGGAGGAAGAAGCCGCAGCCGGCCGCAAGCTGACCGCCGAGGAAGCACGCAAGCGCGCAGAGGAGCGCGCCCGCGTCCAGGCCGAGCAGGAAAAGGCGCTGTCGGCGCTGTCGGCATCTCTTTCCCTCCTCGCCGAGGGCGATCTGGAACATCGACTGCCGGACGACATGCCGGAGACCTTCCGCGCAATGGCCGAAAACTACAATGACGCCGTCGCCCGGTTGCGCGAAACAATGTCGGGGACGCGCGGTGTCGCCGAAACCTTGCATGATGTGGCCGAGTCGCTGACCACCGCGTCGCAGAAATTGGCCGGGCGCACCGAGGAACAGGCCGCCAGCCTGACCGAAACCGCGTCTTCCCTGCAGCATCTGACGGGCAGCGTTCAGTCAACCGCGCAGAATGCGCGTTCCGCGATGAACGTCGTCGGCGAGGCGCGAAACGAAGCCGAGCATTCGCGCGATGTCATGAAAAACGCGGTCTCGGCGATGCAGGGCATCGACGAATCGTCGCAGAAGATCTCCAACATCATCGGTGTGATCGACGAAATCGCTTTCCAGACAAACCTTCTGGCGCTCAACGCCGGCGTTGAGGCGGCCCGGGCAGGCGAGGCGGGCAAGGGCTTTGCCGTCGTTGCCGAGGAAGTGCGCGAGCTCGCGCAGCGCAGCGGCGAGGCGGCCAGCGAGATCCGCCAGTTGATCGACGAGAGCGCGCGCGAGGTCCGCAGCGGCGTCGACCACGTCGCCGGAACAGACAAGGCGCTCGATGGCATCATCGCCCGTGTCAGCGAACTTGCCGGCATGTTCCAGCAGATCGCCGACTCCACGACCGAGCAGGAGAAGGGCCTCAACGAAGTGTCCGTCTCGGTCTCCAACCTGGATCAGATCACCCAGGAAAACTCGCACATGGCCGAGCTCAACAGCGTCGAGATCGAGAAGCTGCACGAGCAGGTTCGCTCCCTGACCGAGCGGATGAAAACCTTCCGCACCCGTGACCTGGAGGCACGCGATGAAGATATCGGCGGGGAAATGCGGGTCGCCTGATCGGTGGCGCGCTGGACTGCTTATCGTGTGCCGAGGATCTCGTCGACGAACTCGGGCACGATCCGTGTCGCAGGCCCGTGCCGGTGGTTGTCGAAAAGAACGGTGCCCTCGGAGCGTTGCAGGTTGAGTTCCAGCGTTTCGGCGCCGGTCCGCGCGGCGATGTCGACAAATCCCGCGGCCGGATAGACTGCGCCGCTTGTCCCGATGGCGACGAAAAGGTCGCAGTCGTCGAGCATGCGCAGGATCTTGTCCATCCGGTACGGCATCTCGCCGAACCAAACGATGTCGGGGCGCATATGGCCGAGCGTCCCGCATGAAGGGCATGCCGTCTCCGTCGAAAGATCCTCGTCCCAGGCCAGCCGGGCATCGCAGACGCGGCACCAGGCGCTGCGCAGTTCCCCGTGCATGTGAATGAGGCTTTTCGAGCCGGCCCGGTCATGCAGGTCGTCGACATTCTGCGTGACCAGCAGGAAGTCGTCGCCCAGCGCCTTCTCCAGTCGCGCAAGCGCGGCATGCGCAGCGTTCGGCTGCACCTCGCGCAACTGCGCGCGCCGCTCATTGTAGAATTGGTGCACCAGGACCGGATCGGCCTCGAACGCTTCCGGCGTCGCCAGTTTCGTCAGGTCGTGTTTCGCCCAGACACCGTCCGGGTCGCGAAAAGTGGCCAATCCGCTTTCCGCCGAGATGCCGGCGCCGGTCAGGACGACGAGTTTCATGGCTGGATCCGTTTTCCGATAAACGTCCTCAAACTGCCCCGATTGCAATCGCCCGGTCAATCGGCGAAACCTTCCGGCCGGAGGAGGGCACTGGCGCATGGACATCGAAGCCTATTTACGTCGTATCGGCCTGGAGGGCTGCGAACCCACCTTGGATGGCCTGCGCGCGCTGCAATCGGCGCAGATGTGCACGATCGCCTTCGAGAACATCGATCCGCTGCTCGGCAAGGTGCCTGATGTCTCGTTGCCGGCGATATTCGAGAAGACCGTCGTGGCGGGTCGCGGCGGCTATTGTTTCGAACTCAACACCCTGTTTGGCGCGGCCTTGGCCGCTTTTGGCTTTGAGGCGAAGCGCGCTTTGGCACGCGTGCGCAGCGGCGCACCCCGGGGCGGGCAGCGCAGCCACCTTGCCTGGATCGTCACGATCGGCGGCGAGGAATGGCTTGCCGACACAGGCTTCGGCGGCGCCGGCGCGTCCGTCCCCCTGCGGATCGCGTCGCGCCAAATCCAGGAAGCCCCGACGGGGCGTTATCGCTTTGTCGAGGATGCCGCCACGGGTGAAAGCGTGCTCGAGCGCGAGACGCCGGACGGCTGGTTCGCGCTGTTCGGTTTCGACCGTGTGCCGGTACGCGATATCGATATCGAGGCGGCCAATTTCCTGTGCGGTCGTTGGGAAAAAACCCCGTTTCCCGGGAATCTTATGCTGAGTCTGCATCGCGGCGACGGCCGCGCCAGCCTGCTCAATACGGCGCTGCGGGTGGAAGATCGGAACGGGGTGGTGAAAAGCGTGATCGTTTCCGAACAGGACCTGCGCTCCGTTCTGGCGCGTGAGTTCGCATTGGCCGCCGCCGTCGATCTGGCCCCGGCGATCTGGCGCCGTCTTGCGGCACTTGGCCATGTTGAAAATCCACCCGCCTGAGCAAAATCCTGTAACGGTATTGTGTTCGGAACGGTTGCATCCTACTCGTACCGCGCGAACCCAAGCAGTGATCGATAAAATTTTATGTTTAATCATTAATACGCGCATGCATTGACCAAAAGGAAAATCGGGGAATATTAATACTTTATTCATCATAAAGGGTGGGTAGGTGCGCAATGAGTACGGTTGAACGAGTGAAAAACAAAAACGTAGCATCGCCGACAGCGGCGAAATCTGAATCTGGCGCGCGGAACGGTCGCGCTGTGACCCCGAACGGCGCCGAGGCGCCGGCCGAAATGGAAGGGCTGGACGAACTCGAGCAGGAGATTGTGCTCCAGCTTGAGAAGGAGTTCGGCGATAAGGAAACAGCCGCCAGCGCTGTAAAGGAGGCTCCGGCCATGCCCGTTGCCCGTCCTGCCGCGCCGCCGACGGCGCCTGTTTCCGATATCGATGCTTCCACGCGTCTGCTCGAAATCCGTCGCAAGCGCGACCTGAGCACGACGATGGAAGAGCAGATTCGCGATGGTGCAAGTCTTTTCAGCACCTTGGCGAAGCAGGCCGGCACGCTGTCCGAGTATCTGGACAAGACGGAAGCCGAGCTGAAGCGCCTCGAACGCATCGAATCCAGCTCCACCAAGCTGCGCATCGCCAGCGAAGGTCTGATCCGCAACAATCACGAGATGAAGGGGACCATCGAGGAACAGCGCAAGAAGGTTGCGCTCCTGGAATCCAAGATCGCGTCGCTGCGTGATGCCAACGAGGCCGCACGGACCAACCTAGCCCGCCTCGTCGAGGAAAAGCGGACCATGTCGGTCGATCTGTCTTCCGCGCAGTCCGAAGTCGCACGCCTTGAAAACGACAAGCGTACCCTTACGGAGCGTTCTGAGCGTCACGAAGAGGAAAACCGCGAACTGAAGGCGAGCCTCGCCCAGGCCAAGGATCGTGAGAGAACGGTCGCGATCGAGACGCGCAAGCATGAGGACGACTTGGCCCGCAAGAACGCGGAGATCGAGGAGTTGCGTGATCGCAAGACCCAGGCTGCCATTGAGATCGAGGAGCTGAAGTCGCGCAATGCCGCGCTTGAGACCCTGACCGTCGAGCAGCGGTCCCGGATCGAGGAACTGACCTTCGAGATGAAGTCCAGCCGCAAGGAGATGGAGGAAATTGTCCGTCTCAAGCAGCAGCGCATCCTCGAGCTGGAATCGCGCAATATGGAGCTTGGCATCAACCGTCAGGAGTTCGACGAGACGATGATGCCGTCGCTCGCGCTCGACGATGACGACGAGGTCGAGCAGATCGCGCCGGCTCCGGCGAAGCCTCGGGCCAAAGCGCCGGCCAAGCCGGCCGCCAAGGGTAAGACCGCTCCCAAGGGAGCGTCCAAAGCAAATGCCAAGTCGGAGGCAAGGCAGCCGGTCAAGGCCGGCTGACCTTTGCCGCGACGTCATGTTTCGGCCGCGGCAAGCGGTCAGTTCCCATGCGTGCCGACGGATGCTATCTCAACCGTCAGGGACACAATCCAGGACGAAAGAAAATGGCATTCGAGGGACTGATCACGCGGCTGAACATGATGTTTGCCGACATGGAAAACCAGCCGGAAGACGCGCACGAACTTCTCGAGCAGATCCATCTGGAACTCAGCCAGATGAAGGCGACGGGCCAGCCGCTGCCGCAGGATCTGCTGGATTTCGAAGAGCGTCTTAATGCCGAGTTTGAAAAACGCGGCAAAACACCCGGCGCTTCGCGCGGCTAACCCGGTGAGGGGAGGCCTGGCGTGATGGCGCAGGCACATGGCGGCCCGAAGGGCGAAACCTCCGATACCGAGGCTTTCCCGCATCTGCAGGAACGGTTGAGCGAGCTCTATCAGCGGGTTTTCCCCGATCCGATGCTTCCCCGCACCGTCCTGATCCTGCCGAGCCTGACGCTCGACGCCGATGTGTTGTCGCGCATCACCGGCGTGCCGCATTACGAGGAGCGGCTGCTGTGCCTGCTCCTGCTGTTGCGCATGCCGGCCACGCGCGTCATCTATGTCAGCAGCGCGCCGATCGCCGAAGCGACGATCGACTATTACCTGCATTTGCTCGAAGGCATCCCGCACCGTCACGCCCGTGAGCGCCTGACGCTGTTGTCGTGCCACGATCATTCCAACGAGCCGCTGAGCGCCAAGCTTCTGCGTCGGCCGAGGCTCATGAACCGCATCCGCGAAGCTCTGGGCGACACCGAACTCGCTCACATGGCCTGCTTCAATGTGACCGGGCTGGAGCGCCGCGTCGCGCTCGAGCTCGACGTTCCGGTCTATGGCTGCGATCCCGGCCTGTTGCCTCTCGGTTCGAAAAGCGGGTCGCGCAAACTGTTTCGCGAGGCCGGAGTCCCGATCCCTGACGGGGCGGAGGATCTGAAGAGCGAGGCTGAGCTGATAGACGCGCTGGCGGCGCTGAAAAGCCGCAACCCGCAGCTTCGCCGCGCCGTCATCAAGTTGAACGAGGGCTTTTCCGGCGAGGGCAATGCGGTCTTTTCCTTCGATGGCGCGCCCGAGGAAGCGGAACTGAATGCCTGGATCCCCGAGCAGTTCGCCAAGGTCGAATTCGAGGCCCGCGACATGGACTGGGACATCTTCCGCGCCAAGATGGCCGAGATGGGCGGTATCGTCGAAGCCTTTGTGGAGGGCGAGGACAAGCGATCGCCTTCCGGGCAGTTCCGCATCGATCCGGCCGGTCACGTCGAGGCGATCTCGACGCATGATCAGGTTCTCGGCGGCAAGACCGGGCAGGAGTTTCTCGGCGCCTGTTTTCCGGCCGATGCCGAATACCGGCTGGCGGTTCAGACCGAGGGATTGAAGGCTGCGAAGAAGCTGGCCGAAAAGGGGGTGCTTGGCCGTTTCGGCATCGATTTCATCTCCGTGCGCGACGGCGGTGGCTGGAAGCATCACGCCATCGAGATCAACCTGCGCAAGGGCGGCACGACGCACCCCTTCATCATGCTGCAATATCTGACCGATGGCGCCTATGATCCGGAAACCGGCCTGTTCAACACGCCGGACGGCGAACCGCGCTATTATTACGCGACCGACAATCTCGAATCCGAATGCTATCGCGGCCTGCTGCCGGAAGACCTGATCGACATTGCCGTGCGCAACGGCATCCATTTCCATGGCGCGACCCAGACCGGCGTGGTCTTTCACCTGATCGGCGCCTTGTCGCAGTTCGGCAAGCTTGGTGCCGTCTGTGTCGGCAAGAGCCCCGAGGACGCCGAGCAACTCTACCGGGCCACGGTCGCGATCCTCGACAGGGAATGCGAAGCCGGGCGCTGAAGGCGCCCGGCCTGTTGCACTAGCGCGGTTCGCTTTGCAATCCCTTGATGATCGCGAAGCAGGCGAGCAGCAGAACGATGGTGAACGGGAAGCCCGTCGACACCGCCATCGCCTGCAGCGCGCCGAGCCCGCCGCCGAGCAGCAAAGCGATGGCCACCAGACCCTCGAACGATGCCCAGAACACACGCTGCGGCACCGGCGCGTCCACCTTGCCGCCGGCGGTGATCGTGTCGATCACCAGCGAGCCCGAGTCCGACGAGGTGACGAAGAACACGATCACCAGCACGATGGCGATGAACGAGGTGATCGCCTGCAACGGCAGCGCCTCCAGCATGGCGAACAGTTTCAGTTCCAGCGGTGCGTCGACAACGGCCTGGTAGCCGTCGGTGACGATCTGGCTGATCGCGGTGCCGCCGAAAGCGGTCATCCACAGGACGGACACGACCGACGGCACGATCAATACGGAGATGATGAACTCGCGTACCGTGCGGCCGCGGCTGACGCGGGCGATGAACATGCCGACGAAAGGCGACCACGAAATCCACCACGCCCAGTAGAACGACGTCCAGCCCTGGCGGAAATTGTCGTCCGAGCGGCCGAAGGGATTGGACAGTTCCGGCAGGTACTTGGCGTACTCGTAGAGATTGGTGAAGAAGCCCGTGATGATGGCGACCGTCGGCCCGACGACCAGCACAAAGACCAGCAGCAGCGCCGCCAGTATCATGTTGATCTCCGACAGCCGCTTCACGCCCGCATCGAGGCCGGCGACGACCGACAGGAGCGCCACGCCGGTGATCGCCACGATCAGCACCACCTTGGAGACGTCGTTCACGGGCACGCCGAAGATGTGGTTGAGGCCGGCATTGGCCTGCTCGGCGCCGAAACCGAGCGAGGTGGCCAGTCCGAACAGTGTCGCGAACACCGCCAGCGTGTCGATGATGTGGCCGGTCCAGCCCCACACGCGCTCGCCGAAGATCGGATAGAACACCGAGCGCATCGTCAGCGGCAGGCCCTTGTTGTAGGAAAACAGCGCCAGAGCCAGCGCCACGATGGCGTAGATCGCCCACGGGTGCAGGCCCCAGTGGAAGATCGTCGCCGCCATGCCGAGATGGCGCGCCTCGGCGTTGTCGCCTGCGGCACCGCCGAGCGGCGCCCAGCTGTCAGGCCCGCCTGCGCCCTCCGCAACCGATGAGGAGAAGTGCGAGATCGGCTCCGACACGCCGTAGAACATCAGTCCGATGCCCATGCCGGCGGCGAACAGCATCGCGAACCAGCCGGAATAGGAATAGTCGGGCGTCGCATCCTTGCCGCCGATCCGCACTTTTCCGTACGGCGATATGATCAGGAAAAGGCAGAGCAGCACGAAAACATTGGCCGACAGCAGGAAGAACCAGTCGAAGGTCGAGGTCAGCCAGACGCGCAGATCATTGAACACCGCGCCGGCGCTTTCCTGGAAGGCCAGCGTGATCAGCACGAAAGCGACGATGGTCAGGCCGGAGATCGCGAAGACCGGATTGTGGATATCGAGGCCGAACGGCCCGATCTGTGTGGATATGTTGTCCTGGCCGATCTCGTAATCGGTATTGATGAGGTCTGTCGGGCCTTCTGGCGCCGGAATGCCCTGCTCGGTGCTGGTGGGATCGCTCATGGGGTCTCCTCCCGCCTTTATGATTTGAGTTTGATTTGGGTCCGCCGGCTCAACTCGGGCGGACGAGGAATACAGATGCGTCCGTATGGGTCGCCAGCCGGCCGCCATTCGATGGCCAGACATGGTCCGCTACATTCGGGATGTGTGTCGCCATCACCACGAGATTGCTGCCCGTCTCGTGCACCGTCTTGACCAGCGCATCGTCGAGATCGACCGCCGGATCGTGGCTGACAACGGATTTGCTGTCGGTCGCGATTCCGTGCCTTACGCCCTGATCGTCGGCGAATTCCTTCAGTTTCTTGCCGTATTCTTCCGGATTGTGGCCAAGCGGGCCGGGCAGGGATGCGGTCACGCCGACATAGACGACCGGTATTTTGTAGAGCTTTGCAAGATTTGCCGCGGTGTCGAGTGCCAACGCCAGCTTGTCGGCATGCACCAGGTCCACGGGCACCATGATCTTTTTGTACATTGTCTCTCCCCGTCATTTATCGGCCGCAGCTTGTACTGGCCCGATATTATACTCCCCCGCTTCAGGCTGTCCGTCATGACGGCCGGTCGCTGTTCCGCAAGCGGTGGAAGACGTCCAGATTACGACGTCAGGCTAACGTCAGCTGCGGAAGGCTGTAAACCGGTTCGGCATGATCGGCGTCAATTCGCAGGGGACAAATCGGCAGTAACTTCCCTCCCGCCTGAGAAAGGGGAAACGTTGCCATGGAAAAATCAGCTGGCTCGTTCAACGGCTATATCGCGGAAAGAAGCGAACCGGTCCGCGCCGTGCTGGAAGCATTGCGCGCACTCGTCCACGAGGCGCTTCCGGAGGCGGTGGAGGGCTTTAAATGGGGTGCGCCGGTCTTCAACAACGCGCATGGTGTTACCGTCGTCTATCTCTACGGCGGCAAGGACCACGCCAATCTGGGCTTCGTGCGCGGCGCGGAGCTCGACGATCCCGGAAAAATCCTCAAGGGCGGCGGCAAGGCCGGCCGTCACGTGCAGGTGTTTCCCGGCGACGACATTCCGAAAACGGCGCTTGCAGCGCTGCTGCGCCAATGCGCTGACATGAAGTAGGGCTGGCACTCCCAACGGGACTCGAACCCGTGTTTCCGCCGTGAGAGGGCGGCGTCCTGACCGCTAGACGATGGGAGCGTGCGCGGAAGACGGGCATATGGGCCGCCGGATCGCGCCGTTCAATGGGGATGTTGCCGGGACAGCGGGGCCCGGTAAGCGCCCGTTGACCGAAATGCCACACCGTCGACGAAATATTGTTGCGCGCGAGGACAACCGTTGATTGCGGATTTGTCTCCACGTATAAGGCCCTCGCGAGTCTGGTGGGGCATTGCCGGGCAAATGGTTTGAATTGTTGCCGCCGGTGGGCGGTCAAATCTGAGCAGGGCTAGAATCATGAAGAATTTGAATTTCGTCGCAGCGGGCGCCTTGGCACTCGTTGCTACCTACCCGGTGGCCGCCACGGCGGACCCGATGAATCCGAGCTTTTATGCCGGCGTTTTCGGCGGCGGTGTTTTTTATAACGGGGACTACGGTAATGTCGGTTATCCTCCCTCTGTAACGACGTCCGGCACCCTCGGGACTGCAGGCGGATTGGTCGGCGCGCGCTTCCAGCAGGGTGACTGGTTTTTCGGCGGCGAACTCGATGGCGGTTTCTCGTTCGGAGAGAGTGTTGATAGCAGCCACGTTGGGTGTGCAGCGGCGGGACTAGATTGGTGCGGCCAGAAAGGCTCGATACACAGTCGCGCAGTCGTCGGACGTAGCGTCAACGGAATTGATATCTTTGCCTCTGCCGGTCTCGCCGCCGCTTTCATGGAGTACCAGAATACTTCCGCTTCTGCGTCGCCGCTTACAATTTTCGGTTACAGCGTCGGCGCGGGCGTGGAGTTCGACGTCACCGAACGCGCCTCCGCGCGGGTCGAGTTTCTGCATGACCAGTTCGGTACTCAGGCAACCGAATCCGGTTATAACGGCAAGTGGTCTCAAAATACGGTGCGCGCAGCGGCGATATTCCGCTTCGGCAACTGACCGACCGGTTCATCTCAAGTGTCCGAATTGCCCGCCTCGAAGGAAAACGAAGCCTTCGAGGTGGCCTTTTTGCGTTATAGCGACCGTATCGCCACGGTCACACCGGACGGGCAGGTTCTGACCTTCGGGGTGTTGCACGGCACGGTGAAGGCCTTCGCGGCGAAGCTGCGCGCCTGCGGCATAGGCCCCGGCGCAGTGGTCGCGCCGGTCACCGAGAATCCCGCCGTTTTTCACGCCCTCGTTCTGGCGCTGCTGCGCGTCGGGGCAACGGTCGCCAGCGTCTCCAATCCGGATATCGCCGTAGGCCGCGGCCTGTGCATCGACTTCGGGATCACCTTGCCCGATCTGCCCGCGCTGACCGTGTTCAACATTCACTTCGGCCAGTCTTGGTTCGGCTTTTCCGGTGACGACTCGATTGGCCCCGACGGCCAGTTGCTGCTTCCGTCGTCGGGCACGACCGGGGAACCGAAATACTATCGTGCCGCCCAGTCGATCATCCGCGCCTGGGCGGAAGCCCGTTGCGCCGGCTACGACGTGCGCGACGCCGACATGCTGATGACGATCCCGGCCCATTCGACCTACGGCCTGTCTCTGATGCTGCAGACGACTCTGTTCGGCGGCGCTGTGTTTTGGCCGAGGGCGTCGGCCGACGAAACCTTGCGCACGCTTCGACCGCAGCAGCCGCTCGACCTGGTTACAACGCCGGCATTCCTCGCGGATTTCCTGAAGGCGGCGGAGAAGGGCGCGTCGCCGCCTGCGAAACTGCGCGCGGTCATGCTCGGCGGAAGCCCGGTCAGCCGACAGTTCGCGGAGCGCGCCGAGGCGGTTCTGGGCCTGCCGGTCTACAATTCATACGGATCGACGGAAACCGGAGGCAACGCCTATTGCCGGCCGACCCGGTCGATCATCGGCACCGGCCTCGTCGGAAAGCCGGTCCCGCCATCGGAATTCCGCATCGAAGACGAAAGCGGCGAGGCGCTCCCCCCGGGGATGGATGGCATCTTCGCCGTACGCGTCCCGCAAGCCGCCCGCGTGAGCGAAGCCATGACCGGCTCGTTTCCCTATGATGGCGATGGCTGGTTCCGATCCGGCGACCTCGGTTATACCGATGTCGCAACGGGCGATTTCGTGCTCACCAGCCGGGTCAGCGACCTGATCAATTCGTCGGGGTCGAAAGCCGCGCCCGGTAAGTACGAGAAAATGGCGCTCACCATGACGCCGGCCGACATGGCCGTCGCCTTCGGCATTCCCAATGCGCTCGGCACCGAGGATGTCGGCCTTGCGGTCGTCGCGCCCGAAGCCATCGACACGGTGGCACTGGAGCGCGGTCTGAAGGACCGCGTCGGCGACTATCTGGATTTCCACGTGCGCCAGCTCGACGCGATCCCCCTCGGCGCGACCGGCAAGCCCGACCGCGCGGCGCTGAGGCGGATGTTCGCAGAGACGGCCTAGATCGCCTCGACGGCGCCGGCCAACATCTCGCGCACCTGCACGGCGACATTTTTCAGCGTCTCGTTGGGGATGGCCTGCATCGAGGCAACCGGGTCGACGGCCGAGACCATGACCTCGTTGTCGCCGGTCTTGCGCACGATCACGTTGCAGGGCAGCATCGCGCCGACGCGCGGTTCCAGCTTGATCGCCTCGTTCGCCATTTTAGGATTGCACGCGCCGAGGATCAGGTAACCGGCCATGTCGACGTCGATCTTCTTTTTCATCGTCGCCTGAACGTCGATCTCGGTCAGCACCCCGAATCCCTTGTCGGCCAGCGCCGCGCGCGTGCGCTCGACCACGGTGTCGAAATCCTCGCCGGTGATGGTGCGGTCGATCGTGTAGCTCATGGCGTCTCTCCTGTTTCGCATGACCTGGATGGAAATTGGGACGAAGAACCGTAAGCGCAAGGCGAGGGGGGCTTTATCGCTCCGTGCCGCCCACTGTCATCTGGTCCATCCTCAGATGCGGCTGGCCGACGCCGACCGGCACGCCCTGGCCGGCCTTGCCGCACATGCCGATGCCGGGATCGAGCTTCATGTCGTTGCCGACCATCGAAACCCGGTGCATCGCTTCCGGCCCGTTGCCGATCAGCATCGCGCCCTTGACCGGGTAGGTCACCTTGCCGTCCTCGATCATGTAGGCCTCGGTGCAGCCGAACACGAACTTGCCCGAGGTGATGTCGACCTGGCCGCCGCCGAAGGAGACGGCGTAGAGGCCCTTCTTCACCGAGGCGATGATCTCGTCCGGCGTGTGGTCGCCGCCCAGCATGTAGGTGTTGGTCATGCGCGGCATCGGCACATGCGCATAGGATTCGCGCCTTCCGTTGCCGGTCGGCTTGACGCCCATCAGCCGCGCGTTCTGCCGATCCTGCATGTAGCCGGTGAGCTTGCCGTCCTCGATCAGGACATTGTAGCCGGATGGCGTTCCCTCGTCGTCGATGGAGAGCGAGCCGCGCCGGTTTTCGATCGTGCCGTCATCGACCACGGTCACGCCCTTGGCGGCGACCTGTTCGCCCATCAATCCGGCGAAGGCCGATGTGCCCTTGCGGTTGAAGTCGCCTTCGAGACCATGGCCGACCGCCTCGTGCAGCATCACGCCCGGCCAGCCGGAGCCCAGCACGATATCGAACGTGCCCGCCGGCGCCGGCTTTGCCTCGAGATTGACCAGCGCCTGGCGCAGTGCCTCGTCGGCGCCGAATTGCCAGCTTTCCGTGGCGATGAACTCGCCGAATTCCTGCCTTCCGCCGATGCCGTAGGAACCGGTCTCCTGCCGGTCGCCGTCGCCGGCGACGACGGAGATGTTGACGCGCGTCAGCGGACGGATGTCCTTGGCGAAATAGCCGTCGGCGCGCAGGATCTCGACCACCTGCCACGAGGCGGCGAGCGAGGCGGTGACCTGGCGCACCCGCGGATCCTTGCCGCGCAGATAGGCGTCGATCTCGGTCAGCAGCTTCACCTTGGCCTCGAAGGACGGTTCGCCGATCGGATTGGCGTCGCCGTAAAGCTTGCGGTTGGTGCCCTGCGGCGCCGCATCGTATGTGCCGGAATAGCCGGTGGTGACCGCGCCGACCGCGTCGGCGGCCCGCTTCAGGGCGCCGAGCGAGAGTTCGCCGGATTCCGCATAACCGACCGCCTCGCCCGCAACCGAACGCAGGCCGAAGCCGCGCCCGGTGTTGAACGAACCGGTCTTCAGCCGTCCGTTGTCGAACATCAGCTGTTCGCTCTCGCGGTGTTCGACAAAGAGCTCGCCGTCATCCGCCCTGGCCAGCGTGTCGGCGACGACGCCTTGCAGCGTTTCTTTTGAAACGTCGAAGGAATTTATCAGGTCGGGAACGGTCGTGCTGTCGGCGGGCATGAAATCATCCTTTGTTGGGATGACATTTAGGTGCCGGGTGAGGGCAGGGCAACCGGCATCTGCCTACGATTTCGGCCTAAGGCAGCGCCTTGTAACCTTCCGAGAAGCCGTCGAGATCGACGGAGATGCCGATGCCTTCCTCCGGCGTCTGGAACACGTAGAAGGTGGCGTCCTTGCCTTCCGAAAGGCTTTTGATCAGCGCTTCCTCGAGGATCACCTCGGCATAGCAGCCGTCGGTGAAACAGCGCACGAAATAGGCGCGGCCGATGTCGTTGCCGTCGATATTGAGGCCGAGCCCGTTCGGCAGCAGCACGCCGAGCGGCGCGAGCACGCGAAGGATTTGCGCCTTCTTGTCTGCGGTTTTCAGGACGACCACCGACAGGCCGAATTCCTCGCGGTCGGCGGCGACCACGTTTTGCATCAGCACGCACTGTTCCGTTGATGCGCCGGGCGGGGTATCGCAGACGATAGACCAGGCGCCGTGGGTGGCGCGTACCGAACCCTGTTGCGCACTGGCCGGCAAGGTGCCGGCGAGAGAGGCCGCAAGAAGGGCGAGAAAAGAGGCTGCTCCGATGGCAAGGCGTGATCGAGTGATCATGGGACTGGTACCGGGTTCACGGATCGAATCAGGACTGCACCCTTATTACGCAGGGATGCGGCAAAAAGATATGCAACATGGCGCAAGCTACACACATCCTTTCCCGGCAAAAACAAGGCGCTTGCGTTTTTTTGTCGCGCCTTGGCTTGGCAAATCCGCGGTTTTCGCCAATAAGCCCGGGAATCGGGAGCGCGCGCAAAATTGACGCAAGATTTCGACTTGTGTTCCAGTTGCGTGCAAATGCGGTCTGTGATTGATACAGGTCAAAGACGGGCGGGTGCCCGGAGCAGCCGCGCACACGGCTGCCAAAGGATTGGGAGTAAGAACGTGCTGAAAAAAACGGCCTGGTTGGCAGGCATTCTTTCCATCGCATCCGCAGTTTCGGCAGGCGCCGCAATGGCCGCCCAGCCGCAGCCTTGGCAGATGACTCTGCAGCCTGCGGGTACCGGCATCATGCACGAGATCCGCTGGTTCGAGCAGTACACGCTGTGGTTTCTCATCCCGATCGTGCTTCTGGTTCTGGCCTTGCTGCTGTTCGTGATCGTTCGCTTCAACAAACGCGTCAATCCGAATCCGTCGCGCACCAGCCACAACACGATGATCGAAATCATCTGGACCATCGGTCCAGTGCTCATCCTGCTGCTGTTCGCTGTGCCGTCCTTCCAGTTGCTCACAGCACAGTACACGCCGCCGAGCGAGCCGGAAATCACCATCAAGGCCACCGGCTACCAGTGGTATTGGGGTTATGAGTATCAGGGCGAGGAAGGCGAGGACGTTTCCTTCGACGCGCTTATGTTGCTCGACGAGGACCGCGCCGACTACGGCAAGGAAGACAAGGCGGTCTATCCTCGCCTGCTCGCTGTCGACAATGAGATTGTCGTTCCGGTCAACACGACCGTGCGCCTGCTGGTCACCGCCGGCGATGTGCTTCACTCCTGGGCAATGCCTGCTTTCGGCGTGAAGATGGACGCGGTGCCGGGCCGCCTGAACGAGACGTGGTTCAACGTCGCCGAGGAAGGCATCTATTACGGCCAGTGTTCGGAACTCTGCGGTAAGGACCACGCCTTCATGCCGATCGCGGTGCGAGCCGTTTCGCAAGACCAGTACGATACCTGGCTTGCCGCCGCCCGCGATGATGTTGAAGAGGCGAACAAGCAATTGATGGCTGCAATCGATGCGCAGCGCGAGCTGGCCTCCGCCGAGTAACGGCGCGCCGCAGAAATTATTCGAGGAGCATGTAAGATATGGCTGGATCTATCGCCCATGACGGTCACGCCGATCACAAGCCGCAGGGCTTCGTGAGGCGCTGGCTGTTTTCGACCAACCACAAGGACATCGGCACGCTGTACCTGATCTTCGCGATCTTCGCGGGCGTCTTCGGCGGCTTTTTGTCGGTGATGATGCGCTGGGAACTCGCCGAGCCGGGCATCCAGATTTTCCACGGCCTTGCCCAGATGGTCTATGGCGTGGAAGGCGATTCGGCGATCGACGCCGGAAAACACATGTACAACGTCTTCACGACCGGCCACGGCCTGATCATGATCTTCTTCATGGTCATGCCGGCGCTGATTGGCGGTTTCGCCAACTGGATGGTGCCGATCATGATCGGCGCGCCGGACATGGCGTTCCCGCGCATGAACAACATCTCCTTCTGGCTGCTGCCGCCGGCCTTCATCCTGCTCTTCATCTCGATCTTCATGCCGTCCGCTCCCGGCGCGCATGGCGTTGGTGGTGGCTGGACGATCTACCCGCCGCTCTCGACCTCCGGCCAGCCAGGTCCAGCGATGGACTTCGCGATCCTGTCGCTGCACATCGCCGGCGCATCCTCGATCCTCGGCGCGATCAACTTCATCACCACGATCTTCAATATGCGCGCGCCGGGCATGACCCTGCACAAGATGCCGCTGTTCGCATGGTCGGTCCTCATCACGGCTTTCCTGTTGTTGCTGTCGCTCCCGGTGCTCGCCGGCGGTATCACCATGCTGCTGACCGACCGCAACTTCGGCACGGCTTTCTTCGCGCCGGACGGCGGCGGTGACCCGATCCTGTTCCAGCACCTGTTCTGGTTCTTCGGTCACCCGGAAGTCTACATCCTGATCCTGCCGGGCTTCGGCATCATCAGCCATATCGTGTCGACCTTCTCGCGCAAGCCGGTCTTCGGTTACCTCGGCATGGCCTACGCCATGGTTGCCATCGGCGTCGTCGGCTTCATCGTGTGGGCGCACCACATGTACACGGTCGGCCTCTCGCTCGACACGCAGCGCTACTTCCTGTTCGCCACCATGGTCATCGCCGTGCCGACGGGCGTGAAGATATTCTCCTGGATCGCCACCATGTGGGGCGGTTCGCTCGAGATCCGCACGCCGATGCTGTGGGCCATCGGCTTCATCTTCCTGTTCACCGTCGGTGGCGTGACGGGCGTCCAGCTCGCCAATGCCGGCCTCGACCGTGCCCTGCACGACACCTACTACGTGGTCGCGCATTTCCACTATGTTCTGTCGCTCGGCGCGGTTTTTGCGATCTTCGCCGCTTGGTACTACTGGTTCCCGAAAATGTTCGGCTACATGTACTCGCCGTTCATTGCGCGCACCCACTTCTGGGTCACCTTCATCGGCGTGAACCTGATCTTCTTCCCGCAGCACTTTCTGGGTCTGGCCGGCATGCCGCGCCGTTATATCGATTACCCGGATGCCTTCGCCGGTTGGAATCTTGTGTCTTCCTACGGCTCCTATCTGTCGGCGATCGGCGTGCTGATCTTCCTCTATGGCGTGTTCGAGGCTTTCGCCCGCAAGCGCGTGGCCGGAGACAACCCGTGGGGTGAGGGTGCGACGACGCTGGAATGGCAGCTTTCTTCGCCGCCGCCCTATCACCAGTGGGAGCAGTTGCCGCGCATCAAGTAAGCGGGCAACCGGCAACAAGAAACAGGCTGCCCGGCGCATTGGCTCCGGGCAGCGGCATAACAAGTTCCCTGCGGCCAAGACTGGGCGAAGGCCGCCGGACTGGAAAAGACGGAATGGCGTTAGTCGAAAACATCGAGAGCAACGAGGCACGCATCTCCGAGGCGTTGCCCGGGGACTATTTTGCGCTTCTCAAGCCGCGCGTCATGTCCCTGGTCGTATTCACCGCTTTTGTCGGCATGATGATGGCGCCGGGCCATATCAACCCGCTGACCGCGCTGATCGCCATTCTCGCGATCGCTGTCGGCGGCGGGGCATCGGGCGCGCTCAACATGTGGTACGACGCCGATATCGACGCGGTGATGACCCGCACGAAAAAACGCCCGATTCCTGCTGGCAAGATCGCCCGTGGCGAGGCGCTTGCCTTCGGCCTGACGCTCTCGGTCTTCGCGGTGCTGACGCTCGGCACACTGACCAACTGGGTCGCCGGTGGCCTGCTTGCCTTCACCATTTTCTTCTATGCCGTCATCTACACGATGTGGCTGAAGCGCTCGACGCCGCAGAACATCGTCATCGGCGGTGCTGCCGGCGCTTTCCCGCCGATGATCGGCTGGGCCGCTGTTACCGGCTCGGTGTCGCTGGAAAGCGTCATTCTGTTCCTGATTATCTTCCTGTGGACGCCGCCGCATTTCTGGGCGCTGGCGCTGTTCAAGCTGCGTGACTACGACATGGCGCATGTTCCGATGCTGCCGAACGTTGCCGGCGAGCGCCATACCAAATTGCAGATTGTCGCCTATTCCGTCGTACTGACGGGCGTCGCCATTTTGCCATGGCCGCTCGGTTTCGCGGGTCCCGTTTACGGTACGGTCGCCATTCTGCTCGGCCTTAATTTCCTGCGCCATGCCTGGGCTGTCTGGCGCATGGACGATGGCGACGCGACCATGGTCCCGGCCAAGAAACTGTTCGGCTTCTCGCTCGTCTATCTGGCTTCGCTGTTCTCGGTGCTGTTGGCCGAGGCGCTGGTTTCCATGGCGCTGGCGTGGTGATGGCGATGAGTGACAACAGACCAGAGACGATCGAACCGACCGAAGCCCAGAAGAAGGCACAGCGCCGCCGGTCCATAGCGATCGGTGTGGTTCTCGCGGCCTTCGTTGTTATCGTCTATGTCGGCTCATGGGCGAAGATGGGCGCGGCGCTGTTCGACCGGCAAATGTGAGATGCCAATGGCTGGAACTGACAAGGAAAAGAAGAGTAATCGCAGGAACGGCGTTGTTGCCGCGATAGGCCTTGGCATGGTCGTCGGCATGGTGGGCATGGCCTACGCATCCGTTCCGCTTTACCGTATTTTCTGTCAGGTGACCGGCTATGGCGGCACGACACAGCGTGCGCAGACCGCCGGCATCAAGGTTCTGGACCAGACGATCAGGGTGCGTTTCGATGCCAACACCGCTGGCGTGGACTGGAACTTCCGGCCGAAACAGCGCGAGGTCGAGCTGAAGATCGGCGAAACGAAGCAGGTCGCCTATTTCGCGCACAACAATTCGGCGAAGACTTCCACCGGCACGGCCACGTTCAACGTGACGCCGCAGGCCGCCGGTGCCTACTTCAACAAGATCGACTGTTTCTGCTTCACCGAGCAGACGCTTCGGCCGGACGAAACCGCCGACATGCCGATCGTGTTCTTCATCGATCCCGACATCGTGGACTCTGAGGAGCTCAAAGACATTTCGACGATCACGCTTTCCTACACCTTCTTTCCAGTTGACGATCCCACGCCTGTTGCGCAAACAGTCACGGATGCGGACGTCACGCAGACAATACAATAACCGGGGATAGCCATATGGCCGACGCACACACCAAACATCATGATTATCATATCATCGATCCGAGCCCGTGGCCGCTGCTCGGCTCGATCGGCGCGCTGTTGATGGCCATCGGCGGTATCGGCTGGATGCAGGCGATCCAGGGCAACGAATTCGGCCTGCTCGGCATTCCGCTGAGCAATCCTTGGCTGTTCTTCATCGGCCTGCTGGTCGTGCTTTACACCATGTTCGGCTGGTGGGGCGACACCATCAAGGAAGCCCATCAGGGCCATCACACACCGGTCGTTTCGCTGCATCTTCGTTACGGCATGATCATGTTCATCGCCTCCGAGGTGATGTTCTTCGTTGCCTGGTTCTGGGCCGTCTTCGACGCCAGCCTGTTCTATGACGAAGCCCAGCAGTTCTCGCGCCTCGCCTATACCGGCGGAACCTGGCCGCCGGCGGGCCTTGAGGTTCTCGATCCGCTGCACCTGCCGCTCTACAACACGGTGATCCTGCTGCTCTCCGGCACGACCGTTACCTGGGCCCACCACGCCCTGCTGCACGATGACCGCAAGGGTCTGGTCTGGGGTCTCGCGCTGACCATCGTGCTCGGCCTCATCTTCACCAGCGTGCAGGCCTACGAATATGCCCATGCTCCGTATTCCTTCTCCGGTTCGCTCTACGGCTCGACCTTCTTCATGGCGACCGGTTTCCACGGCTTCCACGTCATCGTCGGTACGATCTTCCTGATCGTCTGCCTGTTCCGTGCGCTGGCCGGCGACTTCACGCCGAAGCAGCATTTCGGCTTCGAGGCGGCGGCTTGGTACTGGCACTTCGTCGACGTTGTCTGGCTGTTCCTGTTCTTCGTCATCTATGTCTGGGGTTCCTGGGGCGCGCCGATCGCCCACGTCTGATCCCGCGCCGACAAGATCACTGCTGACGGCCGCCTTGTGCGGCCGTTTCGCTTTGGCGGCGTATCTCCGGTAACACCGTCTCCGAACGATACGTTTTTCTGGCATCGGCGCTTCCATGCCTTGTAAGAATGATGGTGGTTAGGAATCTCGTTCGGTGCGAAATCGTCCGGACGGTCGCGGGAAAAGGGATTGAGATTGGTCGCGCAGCTTATCGTGAAGATCAGGGCAGGGCGCTTGCTTTGGCTTTTCCTGGCCACCGCGCTCGCCGGCTGTGCGAGCGTTGCGGCGCCGTCGCCCGAACTGTCTCCGAACGCATCGGCCGATGCCTGCTGCAACAACGTCGAAACCGCGCCATCCTGGTTCGTGCGCGCCCTCGATCCTGCGGCGCCGCTGGTCGGAAGCATCGTTGCGCACGTCACCTGGAGAAAGGGCTATCTGCACGGCGAAACCGAAGTGATGGAGACGCTGCTCGACGAGTTGCGGCCGCTCGACATCGTGTTGGTTACAAATAAGGGACGAATGTCCAATATCAGCCTGCCGGGCTATTTCGTCCATGCCGCCGTCTATCTCGGCGACGAGCGCGAGCTTCGGCGCGCGGGCGTCTGGGATGACAGGGCGGTGGAGCCGTATCATTCCGATGTGCGCGCGGGAAAACGGTTCATTGAGGCGGACAGCCGCGGCGTGCACCTGTCGCCGCCCCGCGTCACGCTCAATGTCGATCGGGTGGTTGTGGTGCGGCCGCGCGGCCTTTCGGCGAAACGGCGGCGCGAAGCGTTGTCCGATTTCTTTGCGTCGGTGGGTAGCCGTTTCGATTTCCGTTTCGATGCGGAAACGCCTGAATGCTTCTTTTGCATTGAACTGGTCCAGCGTATCGTTCCGGAAATCGATCTGCCGTTGCGCGAGGCATACGGGCGCAAGGTGCTCGTCACGGACGATCTGGCCCATGCGGCGGCGAACGGATATCCATCGGCTTCCTTTGTCGTCTATATCCGTGGCGACAGGGATGGCTGGGAACAGGCGACGCGCGAGGATCTGCGCCGCGATCTCGCCAACAATTGGACCCATTGAGACACGGACCGCCAATCCGCCATCGCGGTGAACGGCGCGGGAGCAGGACTTGAACACGGCCAACACCATCAGCGAACGCGACAGGCAGAAGCGGGGTTTTCCCTGGCTGCTGATCGTGCTGTCTCTTGCCGCTCTCGCTATCCTGGTTTCGCTCGGCAACTGGCAGGTGCGCCGTCTGGCCTGGAAAGAGGACCTGCTGGCGACGATCGACACGCGCGTTCATGCCGATCCGGTGCCGCTCGCTGAAGCACTGGAAAAGACCGCTGCCGGCGAGGACATCGAGTACCTGCCGGTCAAGGTGACCGGCAGGTTCATTCCCGGCACCGAGCAGCATCTCCTGTCTACCTGGAAGGGCGCTTCCGGCTGGAATATCTACCAGCCGCTCCGCATGGACGATGGCGCGATCCTGTTCCTCAACCGCGGCTTCGTGCCCTATGACCGCAAGGAACCGGAGACGCGTCCCGACAGCCTTGCTGAGGGAGAACAGGCGCTCATCGGGCTCGCGCGCCTGCCGCTTTTCGAAAATCCCGGCTTTCTGGTGCCCGACAACGATCCGGCCAGGAACCAGTATTACTGGAAAGACCTGGCCGCGATGACGGAAGCGGCTGGGCTCGAAGGCGAAACCGTACTGCCGCTCTTTGTCGACGCCGGGCCGTACGCGGATCCGTTGAAGCTGCCGATCGGCGGCGTCACTAATATCGACTTGCCCAACAGCCATCTGCAATATGCCGTAACATGGTATGGGCTGGCCTTGGCGCTCGTCGGAGTGGTCGGCGTCTTCCTGTGGCGGCGGCTGCGCGCCGCTTGACATCGATGGTCTCGGCTTCCAAATCGGGACAAACCGGATTTCCCGCATGACCGTTTCCCAGAAGCCTCCGCTGACCATCCGCCTGTGCGAGCCGCGCGGCTTCTGCGCCGGCGTTGACCGGGCGATCCAGATCGTCGTTCTGGCGCTGAAAAAATACGGCGCGCCGGTCTATGTCCGCCACGAGATCGTGCACAACCGCTTCGTCGTTGACGGCTTGCGCGAGCGCGGTGCTGTTTTCGTGCAGGAGCTCTCGGATATTCCCGCCGGGCACCGCGACCGGCCGGTCGTCTTTTCCGCGCATGGCGTGCCGAAATCGGTGCCGGCGGACGCCGAGAACCGCCACATGTTCTATCTCGACGCCACCTGCCCGCTTGTCTCCAAGGTGCACAAGCAGGCCATGCGCCACCAGCGCCTCGGCCGCCACGTGCTGCTGATCGGCCATGCCGGACACCCGGAAGTCGTCGGCACGATGGGCCAGCTCGAGCCGGGCGCGGTGACGCTGGTCGAGACCGTCGAGCAGGTGGCCGGTCTCTCTGTTCCCGATGAGGACAATCTCGGTTTTGTCACGCAGACGACGCTGTCGGTCGATGACACCGCCGATATCGTCGCCGCGCTGGAGAAGCGCTTTCCCAATTTGACCGCTCCGTCCTCGGAGTCGATCTGCTATGCGACCACCAACCGCCAGGAAGCCGTCAAGAAGGCCGCGCCGGGCACGGACATGTTCTTGATCGTCGGTGCGCCGAACTCCTCCAACTCGCGCCGTCTCGTCGAGGTCGCCCGCCGCCACGGTGCGGAGGATGCCGTGCTGGTGCAACGCGCCGGCGAGATCGACTGGTCGGCGATGCAAGACATATCCACCATCGGCATCTCCGCGGGCGCGTCGGCGCCCGAAATTGTCGTACAGGAAATCGTCGATGCATTCCGTAGCCGGTTCGATGTCACGGTCGACATCGCGCTCACTGTCGAGGAAACCGAGAACTTCCCCGTCATGCGCGATCTGCGCGATACTGAACTCGCGCCCGCCGACATGGCTTTTCTCAATGGAACGAACAGCTGAATCATGGCCGTCTACACCGACATCACCGAGGCCGAGCTCGGCGCTTTCCTGGCCGACTACAACGTTGGCGAACTGCAGTCCTATCGCGGTATCGCCGAGGGGGTGGAGAACTCCAATTTCCTCGTCCACGCGACCGGCGGCCAATTCATCCTGACGCTGTATGAGAAGCGGGTGAACCGCGACGACCTGCCGTTTTTCCTTGGCCTCATGCAGCATCTGGCCGAGCGCGGCGTGTCGTGTCCGCTGCCGGTGCATCGCCGCGATGGATCGATGCTGGGCGAACTCGCCGGGCGCCCGGCCGCCATGGTGACCTTTCTTGAGGGCATCTGGCTGCGCCGCCCGCAGCCGGTCCACTGCGCCGAGGTCGGCCGCGGCCTGGCGCAGATGCACCTGGCCGGCGAGGGCTTTGCGCTGACGCGCCGCAACGGCCTGACGCTGGAGGATTGGCGTCCGCTCTGGGACAAGTCGAAAGATCACGCCGGCGATATCGATCCGGTTTTGCGGCCGGAAACGGAAAGCCTGCTGGAAAGGCTGGAGGCGGAATGGCCGCGCGACTTGCCGCAGGGCGTCATTCATGCCGATCTGTTCCCCGACAACGTCTTCTTTCTTGGCGATACGCTTTCCGGTTTCATCGATTTCTATTTCGCCTGCAATGACGCGCTCGCTTATGATCTGGCGGTCTGTCTCAACGCCTGGTGCTTCGAGCGCGACCATGCCTTCAACCTGACCAAGGGCAGGGCGCTCCTGAATGCCTACAATGAGGTACGCCCGTTGAACGATGCGGAGGTCGCCGCACTTCCCGTCCTGTCGGCGGGCGCGGCGCTCCGGTTTATGCTCACGCGGCTCTATGACTGGGTGATGACCCCGGAAGGCTCGCTTGTCGTCAAGAAGGACCCCCTCGAATATCTCGCCAGGATGCGCTTCCACCGCGCGATCCGCTCGGCCGGCGAATACGGGCTCGGCTGATGGCGGGAAAGACGATCGAGATATTCACCGATGGCGCCTGCTCGGGCAATCCCGGCCCCGGTGGCTGGGGCGCGATCCTGCGCTACAACGGCGCCGAGAAGGAACTGAACGGCGGCGAGGCGCAGACCACCAACAACCGCATGGAACTGCTGGCCGCGATCCGCGCGCTGGAGGCGCTCAAGGGCGGTCCGCACCGCATCGAGCTGTACACGGATTCCTCTTACGTGAAGGACGGCATCTCCGGCTGGATCCACGGCTGGAAGCGCAATGGCTGGAAGACAGCCGCGAAGAAACCGGTCAAGAACGCCGAACTCTGGCAGGAGCTTGACGAACTGTCGCGCCGCCATGACATCCACTGGCACTGGATCAAGGGCCATGCCGGCCATCCGGAAAACGAACGCGCCGACGAACTGGCGCGCGAGGGCATGAAACCCTTCAAGGGCTGACCTCGCAGAGCTGTCGCTTGATCGTGGTGCCGCGACGTATGGCGGCTGAAGATGGGCGCTCTAGTCGCCGAGCTGCTCCAGCATGGCGGCCGCGCCCGAATTCGTGACGCCGCGCTCTTCCTCGACGTTCAAAGCTGTGACCTTGCCATCGTCGACGATCATCGAATAGCGCACCGAGCGCAGTCCGAGCACGCCAAGTTCCGCATCCAGTCCGAGTGCCTTGGTAAAACCGGCGTCCCAGTCGGCGACGAACAGGATCTTGCCCAGTGAACCGGTCGCTTCGGCCCAGGCCTTCATCACATGGTGGTCGTTGACCGAGATGCAGACGATCTCGTCGACGCCGCGTGCCTTGATTGTCTCCAAATTCTCGAGAAAGCCGGGCAGGTGGTTGCGCGAACAGGTCGGCGTAAAGGCGCCGGGGAGACCGAATACCACGACCTTTCGGCCGCCGAACAGCTGGTCCGTGCTGACATCGACAGGTGCCTCTTCGGTGATCGTCTTTAAAGTCGCGGCCGGAATCGTGTCGCCGATCTTGATAGTCATTTTCCACTCCGTGATGGGATGTTCTGCGCGAGGAGATAATCCAGGTCGGTAAAATAGGAAGGGGAAGGGCCGCAAATTTCCGCCTGTCAGGGCATAGCGACCTGCGTCGTGATTTCCGCGGTGTCGATTCCGTGCCGGGCCGCCAGGACGAGGTCGAACGTGCCCGCCTTCGCGGGGTCGAACAATGGCTCGGCATGAAACACGGTTTCCGCCGTATCCTCGTTCACCGCGACAGGTTTTTTGAAACCGTGCTTCTCGCCTCCGGCCAGGAACAACTGCGTGTCTCCGCCGCTTTCGCCGTGGGCGACCCGGATTTCCAGCAGGCCGTCGCCGGTCCACAGCGGTTCGCTGATCGACAGCGCTTCCGAGTTGTCGCCCGGCAGGTTGCCGAAGGCGGCGTCGACCTGGATCGATTGCAGCGTGCCGCCGGTCGACCTTTCGAGCGGCACTTCGAAACGTCCGGTCACCGGGACGCAGACATCGCGGCAGATGCCGAGGAAGACATCGACGGCGAATTGCGTTGCGCCGTCTTCGAGCATGAAGGTGACAGGCAGGGAGACCGGTTCGCTATAGCCGGCCCAGGAGCCGTAGGACTGGTCGACCCAATGCGGAATGGGGAAATGGATCTCGGCTCCGGTGGCGCCTTCGGCGACATTGATCTGCGGTGGAATGCCCGATGCTCCGGGCTCGCGCCAGTAAGTCTTCCAGCCGGGATCGAGATCTATCTGTAGCACACCGCGCAGCGTTTTCATGTCCGGCTGCCGGCTCTCCGTGACGACACGCAGCCTCGCGCCCATCATCTCCTGCCATTTTGACGCGCCGGCCAGCGCCGGCTGCGACCAGAGCGCGCACGACAAGGCAATAATGGCATGCAACTTTCTATCGCGGATCGTGATCATGCCCAATTGGTGTTCCTAAGCCATTCGTTTGGCAAATGAATTCCTTTGACAGCATGCGTCAACTCTTCGTGAGGCCGCCGGTTCCCGCTTTCGCGAAAAGCGCAACAAAAAATGCTGACCAAATTCGAAAGCGATGTTACGCTTCCATACATGGAAATTCTGACGAAACGAAAATATCCGACGGATGCAGGGCAGTTTGAGGGAAAGTTCCTCGTCGCAATGCCCGGTTTGTCGACATCGTTTTTCGCTCAGACAATCATTTATATTTGCGCCCACAATGAAGAGGGCGCGATGGGCTTCGTCATCAACAAACTGCGCGGCATGAGCTTCTGGGATCTCGTCGAGCAGACTGACGTGTTCCAGGAAAACGCCGTGCCGTCCATGCCGAGCAGTGTCGCGCACGCGCCGGTCGGCCATGGTGGGCCGGTAGACGAGCATCGCGGCTTCGTGCTGCATTCCGCCGATTACTGCGGCGAAGCGACAATTCCGATCTCGGAAACGGTTTTCCTGACGTCGACGACCCAGGTGCTCCGCCTGATTGCGATCGGGCAGGGACCGCACCAGTGCGCCGTCTCCCTTGGCTATTCGGGCTGGGGCCCGGGCCAGCTTGAAAGCGAGATGCTCGAGAATTCCTGGTTGACGCTGGAGGCCGATCCGCGTCTCGTCTTCGATCAGGATTACGAGACCAAGTATGACCGCCTGCTGCGGGCGGCCGGAATCCAGCCGGCGCATTTCGTCGCCGACTGCGGACACGCCTGATTTTCTTTTCCTTGATTATTCGGCTGCCGCGTCGTCGTTGGTGACGATGGGGTTTTGCGCCATGACCATTTCGGTTGCCGCTTCCGCTGTTAGCGGAACGCCTGCGACGAAGCCCTGGATGTAGCGGCAGCCAAGCTCTTTCAGCCGGTCGACATCCTCCGGGTTTTCAACTCCTTCGGCGACCGTGTCGAGGCCGAGATTGTTCGCCATCGAGATGACCGATTGCAGCAGCACGTCGCGCTGCGCCCAGTCGTTGCGCACCAGCGACTGGTCGATCTTGATCGTGTCGAACGGGAACTGCGACAGATAGGCGAGTGACGAGTAGCCGGTGCCGAAATCGTCCATCGCCAGTCCGATTCCGAGATCCTTGACCCGGCGCAGCACGCGCGCATTGTGCTCCGGATTTTGCATCAGCACCGTTTCGGTGATCTCGAGGCGCAGCTTGTGGCGGCGCGATGTGTATCGCGCCTTCATGCCCGACAGCGTGTTGGCGAAATCGCGCATCATCACCTGCTGGCTGGATACGTTGACCGACAGGAACAGGTCCGCGTCGGGCAGCGCCAGATCCCAGTCCATCAGCTTGCGCATCGCCAGTTCAAGCGCGTGATTGCCGAGATCGACGATCAGGTCGGAGCGTTCGGCGACCGCGATGAATTCAGACGGCTGGATTTCGCCGCGGCGGGGATGGTTCCAGCGCATCAGCGCCTCGAAGCCGGCAACGTCGAGCGTGTCGGCATGTACGATCGGCTGGTACAGGAGCGAAATCTCGCCGCGTTCGATGGCGCGGCGCAGATCGGACTCGAGCTGCAGCTTGTCGGAACCGGAGGTCCGGAAGGCTGGGCGGAACGGCTCGACGCGGTCGCCGCCGAAACGTTTGGCCTGGAACAGCGCCAGTTCGGCATCGCCGAACAGGTCTTCGTCCTGGACGCGAACCTGCGTCCATGTGGCAAGACCGATGGAGGTCGTCAGGATGATCTGGCGTTCGGCGAACGAGATCGGCGCCTTGACCGTGTTCTTCGCGGCATCGGCGAAGCTTGCGATCCGCCCCGGCTCGGTTTCCGACAGGAGGATGACGCCGAACTGATTGCCGGAAATGCGCGCCAGCGTGTCATGCGGGCGCAACAGACGGCGCAGCCGCCGCGCCACGGTAATCAGCAGTGTGTCGCCCGCCGCCATGCCGACCGACTCGTTGACCTGCCGGAAGCGGTCTATGTCGATGATCAGCACCGTAGGCCGCATCGCTTCGTCGACATGGGCAAGTGCGATGGCGTTGCGCAGCCGGTCCATGAAGAGTTCGCGGTTCGGCAAGCCGGTGAGATTGTCGTGCACGGCATCGTGCAGCAGCCGCTCTTCTGCACGCTTCTGGTCGGACACGTCGATGATCGTGCCGATGCAGCGGATCACCTGTCCGTCCGCGCCGACGACGGGCCGCGCCCTGACGGCGTACCAGTTGTAGTGGTTGTCCGGCCCGCGCAACCGCACCGCGATGTCGATCTTGCCACGGCGGTTCTCGACAACGGAATCTAGTGTGACGCGGAAGCGGTCGCGGTCATCGGAATGGATGAAGGGCAGCCAGCTTTTCGGCGGCCCTTGCAAGGTGCCGGGCGCAAAACCGATCACGGCGCCGAGATCGGGCGTGGTCGAAAGCCGGTCGCGGCCGACATCCCAGTCCCAGACGATGCCGCCGGACCCTTTGACCGCGAGCGCCTGGCGCTCGACATTGGACAGCAGGTTCTGCTGGAAGGCGCCGCCGGAAAAGGCGTTCTGCATGATGGTGAAGCCGATCAGCAGCACGATCAGCACCAGCCCGCCGGCCAGAGCCGGCTGAATGATGTCATTATCGACCTGGCCGGAAACGGTCAGGTAACCGGCGACGATCCATGCGCTCAACAACGCCCAGGCCGGCACCAGCATGATCGCTCGGTCGAAGCCGCGCCAGGCGAAATAGGCGATCAGCGCCAGCCCGAACACGGCATTGGCGGCGAGAGACAGGCGCGCGATGCCGTCGGCCAGCGCGGGATCGTAGAAAACCAGCGCGCCGAGCGCCGTAATCGCGAGCAGCCAGGCGATGGCGCCGTAGCTCAAATGTTCGTGCCAGCGGTTGAGGTTGAGATAGGTAAAGATGAATAAGGCCAGCGTGGCCGCCAGCGAAACCTCGCTCATCGCCCGCCACAGCGGCACGTCTTCCACCGGGACGTCGAAGAAGCGGTCGATAAAGCCGAAATCGACGCAGATATAGGCGAGTACGGCCCAGGCAAGGGCCGCGGCCGCCGGGAACATCGATGTTCCGCGCACCACGAACAGGATCGTCAGGAACAGGGCCAGCAGGCCGGCAATGCCGAGTACGATGCCGCGATAGAGCGTGTAGGAATTGACGATATCCTTGTACTGCGTCGCTTCCCACAGATAGACCTGCGGCAGGTTCGGCGAGGCGAGTTCGGCGACGAAAGTCACGACCGCGCCCGGATTGAGCGTGATCGAGAAGATGTCGGCATCGGTGCTTTCTACCCGGTCGAGCGCGAAGCCCTCGCTTGGCGTAATCGCGACAATGCGTTTCGAGCCAAGATCGGGCCAGAAGAAATTCGAGCCGACAAGCCGGAAATGCGGCGCGACAATCAGCCGGTCGATCTGCGTTTCGGTCGTGTTGGCGAGTGCGAAAACCGCCCAGTGGCCGTCCGTGCCCGGCTGGGTCGCCTGCACCTCGATCGTCCGCACGATGCCGTCAATGCCCGGCGCGGTGGAAATCTGGAACGTGTCGCCGCGGTTGCGATAGATCGTAACAGCGCGCGAGAGATCAAGCGCCTCGGCGTTGCGGCCGATCGAAATCGGCTCCAGCGCGGATGCGGGAGACGCAAGCGCGGTCAGCATCGCGGCGGCCGCGACGAGCAAGGTCATGTAAACGCGCAGCAGGCAAAGGCCTTCGCGGCATTCCGTTTTCCCGTTCGTCTTCGTCAAGCCGTTTCACCTTGTTCCATCGCAACGCCCGGTCGTTGATGACGCGGATTGATGCGGGCGTAAAGCACATGATCGCGCCATATGCCATTGATCTTCAGGTAAGATCGTAAATAGCCCTCGCGCGCGAACCCGGTTTTCTCGAGAAGCCGGACCGACCGCGTATTGTCGGGAATACAGGCAGCTTCAAGGCGATGCAGGCCGAAAGTTGTGAAAGCCTGCTCGCACAGCAGGGCGAGCGCCTCGCTCATATAGCCCTTGCCCTGATGGCGTTCGCCGATCCAGTAGCCGATTTGACCGGATTGCGAAACCCCGCGCCGCACATTGCCGAGTGTGATGCCGCCGAGGATATGATCGGTCTGCCGCTCGCAGACGAAATAGGGATAGCCGGTACCGGCGGCGATTTCCTGGTTGTAGCGGCGGATACGGCTGCGAAAAGCCGTTCTTTCGAAATCGTTTTCCGGCCAAGCCGGTTCCCACGGCTTCAGGAAGTCTGCGCTCGCGGCCCGCAACGCGGTCCATTCCGCGTGGTCGGCGAGGTCGGGGTGGCGCAAATGAACGCGCTTGCCGGAGATGATTTGCTGGCGCGTTCCGCGAAATGGGAAAGCAATCATGTCCGGCACCGGGTTGGTCTGTGACGACAGTGGGCTTAGCCGACCGCGAGTCGCATGCCGGCTTGCGCATCATGATAATCGCCGGATCCTGCGCCAGACGTGAGCTTCGTGCGAATGGAATCGATGTCCATCAGACGGTCGACAGGACCTATGGCCGAGACCGTCGGCGCTGATGCCGTGAACAGCCGGTTGGCAAGATCGCGCAGCCGCTCGACGGTCAGCTTGTCGAGCCGGTCGAGCAGTTCCTCGTTGGGGATCGGCCGCCCGAACAGCAGAATCTGGCGTGCGACCTGGCCGGCGCGGGCCGGTGCGCTTTCGCCGGACATCAGCAGGCTGGCGCGGAATTGCGCACGGGCGCGCTCCAGTTCGGGCAGGTCGATATCGTCGGCGGCGCGGCGCAGTTCCTTCAGGACGAGATTCACCAGTTCGTCGAGGTCGCCGGGTTCTGTCGCCGCGTGGACGCCGAAAATGCCGCTGTCGGAAAAGCCCCAGTGGAACGCGTAGATCGAATAGCAGATGCCGCGCTTCTCGCGCACTTCCTGGAAAAGCCGCGATGACATGCCGCCGCCGAGCAGCATGGCAAGAACCTGCGAGGCGTAGAAATCGCGCACATGATAGGCGCGGCCCTCGAAGCCGAGCAGGAATTGCGTATCCTGCAGCGGCCGGTGTTCGCGGTAGTCGCCGCCGACATAATGCGCCAGCGATACGGCCTTGCCTTTCGGCTTGGCCTGAAGCGAGCCGAAATGCTCTTCCACGCGCTTGACGAAATCGTCGTGGTCGATCGCGCCGGTGGCGGCGATGACGGTCCGCTCGCCGCAATATTCCCGGTCGATATAGGCGCGGATCTGGTCCGGCGTGAAGGAGGCGATGGTCTCGCGTGTGCCGAGAATGGCGCGGCCGATTGGCTGATGGCGGAAGGCCGCCTCGGTAAAGCGGTCGAACACGGCATCGTCCGGCGTGTCGTCGGCTGCTCCCAGTTCCTGCAGCACGACATGCTTTTCGCGCTCCAGTTCGACCGGATCGAACTTCGAATTCTGCAGAATGTCGGAAAGAAGATCGAGCGCGAGCGGCACATCGTCCTTCAGGACGCGGACGAAATACGATGTGGTTTCGACACTTGTCGCCGCATTTATCTCGCCGCCGACATTCTCGATTTCCTCGGCGATGGTGCGCGCGTCGCGCCGCACCGTGCCCTTGAACGCCATGTGCTCGAGCATGTGAGCGATGCCATGCTCGTCTTCCAGTTCGTTTCGCGAGCCGGCCTTGACCCAGACGCCGAGTGCGACGCTTTCCACATGCGCGAAACGTTGCGTGGCGACAGTAATCCCGTTGGAGAGACGCGTCGTCTCTACTATCATTCACAAACTCCCCGTACCGGCCTGCAACCGGCCGTACGCTTCCTCACCTCTGGCCGCGCGTTCATTTCGTCGCGCGCGCGTGCCTCGAAATGTGATCTTCCACTATTTTTAGGTCGGATGGAAGCTCCGTGAAGTTTTCGTGACGATCCATCAGGTCGCCGAGCCATGCGGGCAGTGCCGGATCGATGCCTGAAGCCTCTTTCACGGCATCCGGGAATTTCGACGGATGGGCAGTGCCGAGAACCACCATCGGCACTGCGCCGCGCGCCTTCTGCCGCGCCACATGCACGCCGATAGCGGTATGCGGATCGAGCAGGTAGCCGGATTTCTCGTTGACGTGGCGGATCATCGCGGCGGTTTCCGAGACATGCGCCGTGCCGGCGTCGAAGCCGGAGCGGATCGTGGAAAGCGTCTTTTCGGCGAGCTCGAAACGCCGCGCCTGTTTCAGGCTGGCCATGGCGCCGCGCACGTCCTCGTCGCTGCGCCCGCTCGCATCGAACAACAGCCGCTCGAAGTTGGAGGAAACCTGGATGTCCATCGACGGCGAGGTCGTTTTGACCACGCCGTGCATCTCGTAGATGCCGGTCTCCAGCGTGCGCGCCAGGATGTCGTTGTCGTTGGTGGCGATCACCAGCGTGTCGACCGGCAGGCCCATCTGCCTGGCGACGTGGCCAGCGAAAATGTCGCCGAAATTGCCGGTCGGCACGGTGAACGAGACCGTCCGGTCGGGCGCGCCGAGCGAAAGCGCGGAGGTGAAGTAGTAGACCACCTGCGCCATGATGCGCGCCCAGTTGATCGAGTTGACGCCGGACAATTTCACCGACTGGCGAAAGGCCGGATGGTTGAACATGTCCTTCAGCAACCCCTGGCAATCGTCGAAATTGCCGTCGATGGCGAGCGCGTGGACATTCTCTTCCGTGCTGCTTGTCATCTGGCGCTGTTGCACCGGCGAGACGCGGCCTTTCGGAAACAGGATGAAGATGTCGGTTCGGTCGCGCCCGGCGAAGGCCTCGATTGCCGCGCCGCCGGTATCGCCCGAAGTCGCGCCGACTATGGTCGCGCGTTCGTCGCGTGTCGCCAGGACGTGATCCATCAGCCGGCCGATCAGCTGCATGGCGACGTCCTTGAAGGCGAGCGTCGGCCCGTGGAACAGCTCCAGCACGAATTCGTTCGCGCCCGTCTGCACCAGTGGGCACACCGCCTCGTGGCGGAACGCGGCATAGGCTTCGCGCACGATCCTTTCGAAGGTGGCGCGCTCGATCTCGCCTTCGACGAAGGGCCACATCACCGTGACAGCGATGTCAGCATAGGGCTTGCCGCGCAGCGCACGGATTTCGTCGGCCGAAAACTGCGGCCAGCTTTCCGGCACGTAGAGGCCGCCGTCGCTTGCAAGCCCGGCAAGCATGGTGTCGCAAAAGCCGAGGACGGGTGCCTGGCCGCGGGTCGAGATGTATTTCACGAGTTCGCTCTTTTGTTATCCTGCGCGCTTGTAGCGCAATTGCCGCGCGGTGCTTACCCGAAAACCGGCATCTCTCAAAGCCCGAAGGGCAGGGAAGCCTTGTCCCGGCCATTGACTAGGCAGTTAAAGCTATGGATGGTGCGCCCGCCATCGCAGGATCGCCACGTTCGTGATGGTAAAGGCAGGGGATGGTTATGGGTTTTCGCGATCACGGGATTATCATGAGTTTCGCAAAGACGGCGCGGTTTGGCATTCTTCTCGGACTTGTAGCCCTGGCTTCGTGCCAGACGGCGAAAGTGGGCGATACGCTCGGGTCGGCCAAGCAGGGCGACGAGGGTCTGTCGGCTGACGATCTGCGCGCCTATTGCCCGCGCGTGACGCTGAATGAGGGTACGGCGATCCTCCGTACCTTCACGAGGAACAACAAGGACAATCCCGAAGAGATTATCTACCAAGCGACGATCACCGACGTGACGCGTGCCTGCAAATACGATGGCGGCAATCTCTACATGCAGATCGCCGCCGCCGGCCGTGTCGTTTGGGGGCCGAAAGGGGCAGGCGGCAGCGGCAGTCTCGAACTGCCGGTGCGCGTCGCCGTCAAGCAGGGCGAGAACCTTCCCTATTCCAAGCTCGGCAAGATCCAGGTGACCGTGCCGCCGACCGGCGACGCCGTCCAGTTCATCTACAAGGACGACCAGGTCGTCCTGCCCGCGCCGACCGCGCCGAACCTGCAGGTTCTTACCGGCTTCGACGAAGGTCCCTACGACACGCCGTAAGCGCGACTCAGACGGCAAGCGACCGGTAGGCGCACACGCCTGCCATCATGCCCGCCGAGGATGCTAACAACGCGCTGTGCATCGGAGCGGTCATGTCGCCGGCTGCGAAAACGCCCTTTACGCTGGTCTGCTGCATTCCATCCACTTTCAGATAAGGGCCCTGCGGCCCTTCCTCGAACACGCAGCCGAGCTGTTCCGCGATCGCGCTGGTCATCTTCAGGCCAGGCGCGGTGAACAGGGCAGCAAGCGGGATCGCCCGCCCGTCGGCGAGGCGAACTGCTTCGAGCGCCGGCGCTCTGCCCAGCAGCTCGACGACCGGGGTTCTCTCGACGATCACCCCGCGCTCGGAAAGCCGTGCGAGTTCCTCCTGCGAGGGCTCGAACTCGCCTTGCGTGAAATAAGTCGTCGGCCCCCAGTCGGGAATGAGATCGCCCTGATGCGCCGAGGCCGGGCCGGTGGCGAGCACGCCAAGCTCGCGGTCGCGGTACTCGTAGCCATGGCAGAACGGGCAATGCAGTACGGAACGCCCCCAGCGCTCCGCGAGGCCGTCCGCTTCCGGCAATATATCCGTCACACCGGTTGCCAGAACCAGCCTGCGGCTGCGTTCTTGCCGGCCGTCGCTCATCACAACCAGGAAGCCGTCTCCTTCTGGCCGGGCGCTTGTCGCCTCTCCGTCGAGAAAGGTGACATTGTCATATGCCGCGAGTTCCGCCCGCCCGGTGGCCCGAATCGCTTCGGGCGCCTTGCCGTCCTGGCCCAGGAAGCCGTGCGAGGCATCGGTGAACCGGTTTCGCGGCTTGCCGGCGTCGATGAGGAGGACGCGGCATCGAGAGCGCGCCAGGTACATTGTGGCTGACAGGCCCGCGAAACTTCCGCCGATTACGATGGCGTCGAACGTGCTGTTTGGCATGGATGGCTCCCGAGTTGAATATAGGAAACTTTTAAAGTTACATAAAAGCGGGAGTCAATCTTTCGAAACATGAAAAGTTGCATGACTTGAGCGAGGACACTAGATGTCAGTCAGAGAGGGAAATTGCCTGTGAGACGAGACAGCCGACTTTCGCGGATGCTGCATGTACTTATCCACATGAGCGAACATGATGAGCCGATGACGTCGGAGGCGGTGGCCGCGATGCTTTCCACCAATCCGGTGGTTGCCCGGCGCACCATGTCTGGCCTGCGCGATGCCGGTTTCCTGACATCGAAGAAAGGCCACGGCGGCGGTTGGGCGCTCGCCGCGCCGCTCGACGAAATCACATTGCTCGATGTCTATAACGCACTTGGCGATCCGGCCGTCTTCGCCTTCGGTCCAACCGATGACCAGCCGGATTGCCTGGTTGAACAGGCGATTAATGACCGTCTGGCCGAGACGCTGGACGAGACGAGGGCGCTTCTTCTCGCCAGGTTCGGAAATATTTCCCTGGCTGACATCGAAACCGATTTCCAAAGGAAGCTGAAGACGTCGCCGTGCAAGGGTAAGCCGGAGATTTGCGGTTAGTGCCTGAAGACGATAACGGCGACAAGGTTCATCCAGCCGGGACGCCGGATGCATGTCGTATCCGCGGCGATTTCCTTCGGCCGGCCGCTCCTTCATGCCCTGATATAGCTACGCCCGGCTTTGGCCCTGCGTTTCCGGCATCAGGAATATCTTGCGGGCGATATCGGAATTCAAACGTTCCGGCGCATACCATTTTGCCAGAACATTACCGGACAGCAGGTCGGGATTCTCCGCAAGAAAAGCCTCGAACGGTTTGCCTTTCGAAAGCGCCATTCGTTCCGCGATCAGGCTCATGAATGCGTAGGTGATGGTCGCACTGTACTTGTCAGCTGCGCCGGCTTTCTCCGCAATCGTACGGATGCCCCTTGCATATATCGCGGTGGCATCGATGAAGTCGTACTTGTTCAGAAGCTCGAAAGCGACCTGGACATGGTCGACATGGCGGAATGCGGCGGCATCCACTTCATGGGCTTCGAAGGCGCGGGCCAGTTCCGAATAGCTCATCTTTTTCTCTCTTCCGGGTTGTCGGACTCATGGCCGTCACGGGCGTTTCGCTCTGGCGAGCGAACGTTTCTGAATCCACGAAGGTGCTACTCTGTTACCAAGGTAAATATGTAGCAGAAACTGTGCTGTCAACCTCATCTGCCGTGTGGCTGGTCGCATCCGCGCCGGTTTCCGCTGAAGCTCGCGTCGCCAAATCGCAAACGTTCAAATCATTCCTGTTCCGCTAACCGGCCATTAACCGCGTTGGGTAACCATGCGCCCGAAGTGTATTGCGTAAACCGGGTGTATCATGTCTGTCGTTCGCCTCGCCTCCACGGCTCGCGCCGCCGCGAAGTCCGTTCCGTCTTCTCCCATCGCCGACCGTCTCGACTCCATCATCAAGGGTGATTGCGTCGCCGCGCTGGAAAGCCTTCCGGAAAAATCGGTCGACGTCATCTTCGCCGATCCGCCCTACAATCTGCAGCTCGACGGCGACCTGCATCGTCCCGACCAGTCCAAGGTCGACGCCGTCGACGACCACTGGGACCAGTTCGATTCCTTCGCCGCCTATGACGCCTTCACCCGCGCCTGGCTGATGGCCGCGCGCCGCGTTCTGAAGCCGTCGGGCACGATCTGGGTGATCGGCTCCTACCACAACATCTTCCGCGTCGGTGCTTCGCTGCAGGATCTCGGCTTCTGGATCTTGAACGACGTGATCTGGCGCAAGACCAATCCGATGCCGAATTTTCGCGGCCGCCGCTTCCAGAACGCCCATGAGACGATGATCTGGGCTTCGCGCGACCAGAAGGCCAAGGGCTACACCTTCAATTACGAGGCGCTGAAGGCGGCCAATGACGACCTGCAAATGCGCTCCGACTGGCTGTTCCCGATCTGCAACGGCGGCGAGCGCCTGAAGGACGACAATGGCGACAAAGTGCATCCGACCCAGAAGCCGGAAGCGCTTCTCGCCCGCGTGCTGATGTCGTCGAGCAAGCCGGGAGACGTCGTACTCGATCCGTTCTTCGGTTCGGGCACCACCGGCGCCGTCGCGAAGCGCCTCGGCCGCCGCTACATCGGCATCGAGCGCGAACAGGCCTATATCGACGCCGCCACCGCACGCATCGACGCCGTCGAGCCGGCCGACCTTCATACGCTGAAAATCGTCGCCGGCAAGCGCGCCGAACCGCGCGTCGCTTTCGTCTCGCTGCTCGATGGCGGATTGCTCAAGCCGGGCACCGCGCTCACCGATTCAAAGCGCCGCTGGACGGCGACGGTGCAGGCCGACGGCTCGCTGCACCACGAGGGCGAACAGGCTTCCATCCACCGCATGGGCGCGAAAGTGCAGGGGCTCGACGCCTGCAACGGCTGGACCTTCTGGCACTTCGAGGAAGACGGCGCGCTTCAGCCGATCGACGCGCTGCGCGCCGAGGTGCGCAAGCAGATGGCCGCCGCCGGGGCGTAGATATCAGGCTTCCGCCGCGAAGCGCCGGAAGTCTTCCAGTTTCGCGCGCATCGCCGCGCGCATCTCCGGTTCGGCCAGGATGTTCCGGATTTCGTCTTCATCCTTCTTGATAAGATGGACTTCGAATTCCGGCCCCGGATAAAGCCGGCAGGAGATCGTCTTCAGTACTTCGCGCAGGTGATCCCTGAGATAGGCGTTGCGCGTCGAGGCGTGAACCAGCATCACAGGCTTGCCGGGGATTTCGAACCGCGAAACCAGCCAGTCGAGCGCGTTCTTGAAGGCGCCCGGAATGCCATGCGCATATTCCGGACAGGAGATAAGCAGGCCGTCGCATGCATCGACCTTTTCGGCGAGGCGCAACACGCTTTGCGGCGTATCGGCTTCCAGATCCGGCGAAAACAGCGGCAAGTCGCCCATGCCGCCAAAGACATCGACCGTGATCCCCTCCGGCGCATGATCTGCAAATGCCTTCAGCAACGCCGTATTGGTCGACGCGGCTCGCAGGCTGCCGGAAAGGCCGAGAAAACGCATGCCGATCAGGCCGCCAGGTCAAACTTCGCGAGCGCCGCGCGCAGCTGCTCCGCGTCCTCGAACAGGACCGCCTGCCAGCCGAAATCGCGCGCCGAAACGACATTCTTTTCCGAGTCGTCGATGAACAGCGTCGCCTCCGGATCAAGGCCGAAACTTTCCGTGTGATGCGCGTAGATCGCCGGGTCCGGCTTGATGATGCGGATGTCACCGGAGACGGTCACGCCGCGCGACCATTTCAGAAACGGAAACAGTTCCTGCGCCTCGCGGAATGTGTCGGATGCGAAATTGGTCAGCATCGTCACGTCACGCCCGGCGTCGATCTGTTCGCGCAGGATCGCCACGCTGTCCTTGTAGGCGTAGGGCACCATTTCCGTCCAGTTGCGGCGGAAGGCGCGGATATTGTCGGCCTCGTCGGGGAAGCGTGCGATCAGTTCGTCTTCCGCCTCGATCCACGAGCGGCCGCGGTCCTGTTCCACGTTCCAGTCATGCGAACAGACCTCCGCGAGAAACCATTCCCGGCGCCTGTCGTCGGGAATGGTGCGGCGGAACGGCAGTTCCGGATCGTAATGCACCAGCACCTTGCCGATGTCGAAGACGATGTGGCGGATCGGGGTCATGGTTTCAGTCCAGATCGTGTTCCGATTCGTGCTCGATGGCGAGACCCAACACCTTTTTCATGACGGTTGGTAGGGCCTCTCCCGCAATTGTGGCCGGATCGCTCCACCATTGATGCGGCGCAGGCGTAGTCTCGCCCCCGGCGCGGTAGACGGACAGGCGCAGTTCGAAATGGGTGAAGACATGCCCGATGCTGCCGCAGGCGATCCAGTCCGCATCCGCGAGAGGTGCCTCGGATGTGTCGGTCGCACCGTCCTGCCGCGCGGTCCAGGCGGTCGTCGGCACCTGCGTCATGCCGGCAAGCAGGCCCTTGTCGCCGCGCTTTTCCACCAGGATGGCGCCGTCGCGGTTTGTCAGCACATAGGCGGCGCCGCGCCGCACCGGCTTCGCCCTTTTCGGTGGCTTGACCGGGAAGCGCTCCGGGTCGCCGGCATCGAGCGCGGCGCAGTCGTCGCGCAACGGGCAGTGCAGGCAGGCCGGTCGCTTCGGCGTGCACAGCGTCGCGCCGAGATCCATCATCGCCTGCGCGAAATCGCCCGGCCGGTCCGCCGGTGTCAGCGCAAACATGCGCGCGCGGATGTCCTTCTTCGCTTCCGGCAGCGGAGTCTCGATGGCGTAGAGCCGGGAAATGACGCGCTCGACATTGCCGTCGACCACCGCCGCAGGCTCGCTGAAGGCGATCGCCGCGATCGCCGCTGACGTGTAATCGCCGATCCCGGGCAGCGCGCGCAATCCTTCGGCCGTCTCCGGAAACCGTCCGTCATGCTGGGCCATCACCGAATCGGCGCATTTTTTCAGGTTGCGCGCCCGCGAATAGTAGCCGAGCCCCGCCCAGGCTTTCAGGATATCGTCTTCGCTGGCTGCGGCGAGCGCGGCGATGTCCGGCCATTTGGCCGTGAATTTGGCGAAGTAGTCCTTCACCGCCGCCACGGTGGTCTGTTGCAGCATGATCTCCGACAGCCAGACCCCGTAGGGATCGGGCCGCTTGCCGCTGGCGATCTCCGCGGGGCCGACCCGCCATGGCAGGTCGCGCGCATGCCGGTCGTACCAGGCAAGCAGCTTGTCGGAAATTGCGGGCGAGGGGGCGGAACGCATGGATTGTTCATGTGCGATAGCAAGCCCGGAGATCAAGCATCGCTTTTGCCCGTCCGCATGATTATCATGACGTTATCGTCCAACGCGCGAAACGAGGCGGCGTGACCGACAGCAAACGGCAAAGAGGCAGGTGGAAAACGAAGGTGCCCGAGCAGCTTGGCGGGCTGGTTTCGGAAGTCCTCGATCCCGTTCTGGCAAAGCGAGCAGGCATGACCAGTGCCCTGCTGTCCGCCTGGCCGCAGATCGTGCCCGCAATGCTGGCCGAGATGACCCGGCCGCAGAAGATCAACTGGCCGCGCCGCGCCCACGAGGATGATCCTTTCAAGCCGGCGACGCTGGTCGTTGCCGCCGAGGGTATGGCGGCGCTGCACCTCCAGCATCAGTCAGGCGAGATCATTCAGCGGGTCAATTCCTTCTTCGGCTTTCAGGCCGTCGAGCGGCTGCAACTGGTGCAGAAGCCGGTCGCGCCGGAGCGCAAGCCGCAGCGCCGCAAGGCGCCGGTCTCGCCCGCCGAGGAGAAGCGCATCGCCGCGCTTACCGAGACAATCGAGGACGAGGGACTGCGCGAGGCGCTGATGCGGCTCGGCAAGAGCGTCAAGCAGGACAAGCGCTAGAACGCCATTGCCAGCGGCGCCGTCATGTGATTGGTCGCGGCCATGACCGCGAACGCGAAAACTGCCGGACCCCGCGACCGCTTCTGGGAGACCGTCCCGCTCGAGGAAATGACTCCGGCGGAATGGGAGGCGCTGTGTGACGGTTGCGGCAAATGCTGCATGTCGAAGCTGATCGACGATGACACCGACGAGATTTATTACACGACGGTCGCCTGCCGCCTGTTCGATGCCGAGCTTTGCCGCTGTGTCGATTATGTCAATCGTTTCAAGGAAGTGCCGGATTGTGTGCAACTGACGCCTGAAAACGTCCGCACCATCCCCTGGCTGCCGAAAACCTGCGCCTACCGGCTGATCGCCGAGGGTAAACCGCTCTTTGACTGGCACCCGCTGGTCTCCGGCGATCCGGAGTCGGTGCACGAGGCGTCGATGTCGATGCGCGGCCGCGTCACCGCCTTCGAGCAGGACATGGCGCATGAGGGGGAATATCTCGACCACATGGTCGAGGAAGGAATGTGACGGAACCGCAGCCGGACGGAACCGTTGAGGAAACAAATGAAAGCCAAGATGGAAAAACGGGAAGGATGACGATGTCCGAAAGTGAAACCGGGGCCCTGATCGAGCGCTATCTCGCCGCCTTCAATGCCGGCGATTCCGACGGCATGCTGGAATGCCTGCACGAGGATGTCGCCCATGACATCAATCAGGGCGGCCGCGAGATCGGCAAGGAAAAGTTCCGCTGGTTCAACGCGGAGATGTCGCGCCACTACGAGGAGCGGCTGGCGGATATCGTCATCATGGTGGCCGAAGGCGGCGTGCGCGCCGCGGCCGAGTTCACCGTGCACGGAACCTACAAGACGACCGCGGAGGGCCTGCCGCCGGCCAATGGCCAGTCCTACACGCTGCCCGCCGGCATCTTCTTCGAGATCGATGACGGGCTGATCAGCCGGGTGACGACCTATTACAATCTGGAAGACTGGATCGCGCAGGTGAAAAAGGCCGGCTGATGGGCGTCATTGTCAGTCCCCTGTCGCGCGCGCAGGTCGACGCCCGTTTCGACTGCCTCGCCGGATTGCGCATCGCGGTCTTCCGCGCCTGGCCCTACCTCTATGACGGCGACATGGATTACGAGCGCCGCTATCTCGAGACCTATGTCGCGGCGCCCGGAGCGTTTGTCTGCGGCGCCTTCGACCGCGACAGGCTCGTCGGCGCGGCGACAGCTGCGCCGCTTGCCGAGCACAAGGACGAGTTCGCCGAACCGTTCGAAAGGCGCGGCCTGAACGTCGACGACTTCTTCTATTTCGGCGAATCCGTCCTGTTGCCGGACTATCGCGGCCAGGGCGTCGGCGTCCGCTTCTTCGAGGAGCGCGAGGCGGAAGCGCGCCGCCAGGGCTTTTCCAGATGCATCTTCTCCGCCGTCATCCGCCCGGCGGACCATCCGATGTGGCCGAAGGATTACGTTCCGCTTGATGCCTTCTGGCGTAATCGCGGCTATCGGCGCATCGAGGGTTTTAAGACCGGCTATGGCTGGAAGGACATCGGCGACGCCGAAGAGACCGTCAAGCCGATGGAATTCTGGATGCGTGAATTGGGCTGACTTTTGGTCAAGCCGTGTATTTGGCTGTGCATCGGCGCTCTACCGCAGCGTGTAAACATGCATAATATTCACAGTTCACAATTATGTGTGCCGATCTGACACAATAACCCTTGCTGAAGGCGTGTAAGGCACGTTACGTCGCCATTCAGGGAAGGGGACATCCATGGCAATCACAGGGCATCGCGCATCCGTGCGCATCATGCTGGCTGGCGTGACGCTGCTCGTCACTGGCCGTTTCGCGCATGACGCGCGCAGCAGCAGACTCCGCGAGGCGGAACCGGACTGGATGGCCGCGCTGGGCGCCTGAGGGGCCGCAAGGCCCCTTTTTATTGCTCCAGCGCGAAGGTGACGTTGACCGATACCGAGTAGCTGTTTTCGCCCGTGGCGATCGGCACGGAAGCGGAATCGGCGGCAACCATTTCCAATTTGGCGCGCGCCAGCGGCGCCGGCTGCGGCCGGTAGGCGTTTTCCGAGATTTCCAGCACCTTGCCGAGTCCGACGCCGGCCGTTCCGGTCAAGGTCTTCGCCTTGGCGATGGCTTCCTGCATCGCCTTGACGCGGGCTTCCTCGATCGCCTGCGACGGATCGTCATTGGTAAATGCGATGCGCCCGCCCTGGTTGACGCCAAGCGTCACCGACTTGTCGAGAATGGCACCAAGATTGTCGAGGTCGCGGATGCGCACCGTCAGGCTGTTGTGCACCGTATAGCCGACGATGCGCGGCGGTTCGCGGTCGCTGTCGGAATAGTTCTTCGGATAGACGACTTTCGGCTCGATGGCGAAGTTCGAGGTTTGCAGGTCGCGATCCTCGATGCCTTCGGCCTGCATCGCCGCGAGCACGTCGGCCATTGCCGCCGAATTGGCGTCCAGCGCCTCGCGCGCCGTTTCCGCCTCGCGCACCACCGACAGCGTCACCACGGCCATGTCGGGCGCGATCTCCGCCGTGCCTTCGCCTGAAACGACGATGCGCGGCGTTGGCTCCGTCTGCTGCGCCAGCGCCGCCTGCGGAGCCGCCGTCACGGCACTCGCCACGATGAGTGCGGAGAAAAAGGCGTTTCGTGTGAAAGTCATTTGAGTTTTCCTGTTCAGAAGCCCTTCGCGATGGGCCGTGCCACGCCAATACGCCGCCAATATGGCGCGGGCCGTGCGAATGAACACAGCCGCTTGTGGAGGCGAAACGATTCGGTTAATTGAAGCGCAGGTGGGGCCTGTAGCTCAGTTGGTTAGAGCCGGCGGCTCATAACCGCTTGGTCGTAGGTTCGAGTCCTACCGGGCCCACCATTTCCCTCCGGCTTACGCTCCTTCCGCATATTCCCTTATCTCTTCCAGGAACGTGTCCGCGAACCGTTCCAGCTTCGCCGCGCCGACGCCGTGCAGCTGTTCGAAGTCCCGCTTCGTCTTCGGTTGCGATTTGGCCATGTCGATCAGGGTCTTGTCCGAGAAGATGACATAGGCCGGCACCGACCGTTCGCGTGCCAGTTCCGTCCGGCGTGCCTTCAGCCGGTCGAGCAGTGGCTGCGGGACGTCCGCATCCACAATGGCGGCGCTGGCCCGCGATTTCCGGCCCGCCGGGCGGATCATGTCCGGCCGGTAGCGGAATTCGCCCCTGCCTTCGAGCAGGTCATGCCCTTTAGGCGCGATGGAAATGCCGCCATAGCCCGCGACGTCGATCGTCAGATAGCCGCCGCCGACCAATTGGCGGATCAGCGACTGCCAGACGTTGCGGCCCTTGTCGCGGCCCGCCGCAAAGACCGGCAGGTCGGTGTGGCCGAATTGCTGCGCCTTCGGATTGGCCTTGCCGATCAGCAGGTCGACGAGATGCGTCGCGCCGAAGCGTTCGCCCGTCATCTGCGCCGTCAACAGGATCTTGCGCGCATCCTCGCCGCCGTCGACCGTCTCCACCGGATTGAGACAGACGTCGCAATTGCCGCATGGTTCCGCCGTCTCGCCGAAATAGGACAGCAGGCTCTGGCGGCGGCACTCGGGCGCCTCGCAATAGGCGACCAGCGAGTCGAGCCGCTTGTGCTCGCGCCGGCGGCGTTCGCCGTCCTCATGCTCCTGGTCGATGAAGCGGCGGCGCATCGTGATGTCCTGCAGGCCGAACACCATGTGGGCGTCGGCGGGCCTGCCGTCGCGTCCGGCGCGGCCGATCTCCTGGTAATAAGCGTCGAGCGATCCCGGCAGGTCGGCGTGGAAGACGAAACGCACGTCGGGCTTGTCGATCCCCATGCCGAAGGCGATGGTCGCGCAGACGATGATGCCGCTTTCCGTCATGAAGAGGTTCTGCGCATCGGCCCGCTGTTCCGGCGAAAGCCCGGCATGATAGGGAACCGCGCGGTAGCCGTTCTCCGAAAGGAGCGCCGCCATCTCCTCGCTGCTCTTGCGCGACAGCGCATAGACGATGCCGCTTTCGGACGGGCGTCCTTCGAGAAAGGCGAGCAACTGCTTTTTCGTGTTCGCCTTCGGCTCGACCGTCAGGCTGATATTCGGCCTGTCGAACCCGGCGACATATTGCTCGGCGTTGCCGGCAAACAGCTTTTCGACGATATCGCGCCGTGTCGCCTCGTCGGCGGTGGCGGTTACCGCGCCGATCGGCACACCGGGAAAGGCCGTCTTCAGGTTTTGCAGCATGTCGTATTCGGGCCGGAAGGATGCGCCCCACTGCGAGATGCAATGCGCCTCGTCGATGGCGATGAGGCTGACGCCGATCTTCTGAAGGGCGGCGATCATCCGCTCCGTCATCAGCCGTTCCGGCGCCATGTAGAGGATGCGCACCTCGCCCGCCGCGACGCGCCGCCAGATCGCGACGTTTTCCTCGCGGCTGGCCGAGGAATTGATGGTCTCCGCCGCGACGCCGGCGAGCTTCAGCGCGGCCACCTGGTCCTGCATCAGCGCCACCAGCGGCGAGACAACCACCGTCAGGCCGCCTTTGACCAGCGCCGGCACCTGGTAGCAAAGCGACTTGCCCGCGCCCGTCGGCATGACGGCCAGCACGTTGCGGTCGGAAAGCAGGCAATCGACGATATGTTCCTGCCCCGGCCTGAAATCGTCGAAACCGAATACGTCTTTCAGAACGGCATGCTTGCTGGACATCGTGGCTCGTTTGCCGGGTCGGGGCGCTTTCAGGGGAATCGCGGGTGAACGCCTTCAGCATTAGGGATGCGGGCGGGGCGGCGCAATCGCAGTGCGGCAATCGGACGTGGAAAGCTTCGGTTGGAACCGGATGCGGCATTTGGCCGGTTTCCGCCGCGCGGCCGGATACGCTATTTCCCGTTGCAACGGGAAAAACATGGATGAGCGAACGGATGGAAAAGGGCAGGGCGGCTCTCATTGGCGCGGGCATTCTCGGCGTCGCGGGCGTTTCCGCGGCGGCGTTGAGCGCGCATGCGGGCAGCGATCCGCGGCTGATGAGTGCGGCGGCGCTGGTTTGCCTGACCCATGCGCCGGCGCTGTTGGCGCTCGGCCTCTCCGGCCGCCGCGATTTGATGTTGCGCCTCGCCGCGCTTTTGCTGTTCGTCGGCGCGGCGATGTTTGCCTCGGATATGGCGCTCAGGGAATTCGGTTATGGCCGGCTCTTCGCCATGGCCGCGCCGTCCGGCGGGATCGCCATGATGGCCGGCTGGCTTCTCGCCGCCGTTTCCGCCTTCACCAAGGCAGGCTAACGCGCCAGCCAGCCGCCATCGGCCGGCAGCACGATGCCGTGCACATAGCTCGCGGCATCCGATGAGAGATAAACGACCGCGCCCGCGATATCCGACGGCTGTGCCCAGTGACCGGCGGGAATGCGCTCCAGGATCGCCTGGTAGCGCGCGGCGTCGTTTCACAAAGCCTCGGTATTGTTGGTAACGACATAGCCGGGCGCCACGGCGTTGACATTGATGCCGAGCGGCGCCCATTCGCAGGCGAGCAGCCGCGTCAGTCCGGCGAGCCCGCTTTTCGAAGCTGTGTAGGAGGCGATGCGGATGCCGCCCTGGAAGGACAGCACCGAAGCGATGTTGACGATCCTGCCGCCGCCGCGCTCCTTCATGTGTCGTGCCGTCGCTGTCGATGTGGCTGCCGGTCTATTTCTACCGCTAGGGGAGATAAGATTCCGTCGAAGAATCAGGCAGTTATCGCTTAAGTCTGATTTTTTGCACGACCGGAAGAATGACCTGCGATACGCCGTAGACGGCAAAGCCGAGCGCTAGGGCGACCACGCCGAGATGGAAGGGCGATTCCAGCAAGTGGGCAAGAAGCCCGCCCTCGACGTGGCCGTGCGCGCCCGCATGGGCCAGCGCGGATACGGGCGTAAGAGCGGCGGCGGAGGCGGCAAGACGAAGTGCTGTTTTCATGGCGATGGTCTCCTTCATGTCTCGAAACGGGTTTTCAGGAATTCGGTCAGGTCGACATCGGCGCGCTCGGTGAGCGAGACATAGGTGAATGTCATCGTCTCGCGCTCGCTCACCATCTCGCCGGGATAGGGTAGGTAGACGAGTTCGCGCGATCCGAAGGCGGGCGAGGCCGTGCCGAGCTGCCACTTCGCTTCGATCTTCGTCTCGACGAGATGCATCGAAAGCCCGCCCGAGCCGGACCGCTTGAACGGCACGCCGGCGACCCGCAGGAACGACGTCTTGTCGTCCGCCTTGCGGTAGCCGTCGAGAAAGGCCGTCGCCAGCACGCGCAGCTCCTCCGCGCGCTCCTTCGCCACGTCGCCATGGACATGGCTGTGCAGATGCTCGCCATCCTCATGCGCATGGTTGTGCCCCGGCCCATGATGGTGGTGACCATGATCGTGCCCGTGGGAGTGGCCGTGTCCGTGATGATGATCGTCATGCATCGTTCGTCCCCCATCCCTGGCCGTCGACATCCGTGCCGGCCGGGATTTTTACCGGCTTGTCTATGATCGATTTGTGCGCGCCCATCTTGCCGTGGCTGACCAGCGTGCCGAGCACGTCGACGATCACCCGGGTCGCCAGAAGCGCGGTGATGTCCGACGTGTCGTAAGGTGGCGAGACCTCGACCACTTCCAGCCCGCAAATACCCTCGGCGGCGACCAGCGACACCAGTTCCAGCGCCTCGCGCGGCAGGAAGCCGCCGGGCTCCGGCCAGCCCGTGCCGGGGACGAAACCGCAATCGACGGAATCAATGTCGAACGAGATGTAGACCGCGTCGGCGTCTTTCCAGGCGAGTTCCAGCGCGCGCGCCGCCGTTTCGGCCAGTCCCAGTTCCTCGACATCGCGCATGGTGAAGATGTTGGTGTTGCGCTTGCGTGCCTCCTGCACCCCCTCGCGCGGCACCTGCCAGCCGCCGATACCGACCTGTACCAGGTTGACCGCCGGCACGTTTGCGAGGTCGGTCGCGTGGAACCACGGTGTCGTGTGCATGCGCTCGTCGAGATCCTTTTCCTGAATGTCGATGTGGCGGTCGAAATGCACGATGCCGATGCGCTTTGAGGTGCATTGCGCGATGCCGCGCACGCAGGGAAAGCCGATCGAGTGATCGCCGCCGATCATGATCGGCAGCGCGCCCGACGAGGCGACATGGGAAACCGCGCGTGTGATCTGGTCGAAGGTCTTTTCGATATTCGCCGGAATGGTGAACACGTCGCCGACATCGCACAGCGTCATCTGTTCGCGCAGGTCGATCCCCATCTCATAGTTGTAGGGCGTGTAGAGCGCCGAGATCTTGCGCACGCCCTGCGGGCCGAAACGGGTGCCCGGCCGGTAGGTCGTGCCACCGTCGAACGGAATGCCGATGATCGCCGCGTCATAGGCGCCGACCTTGGTCACGTCCTCGATATAGGGCGCCTTCAGGAAGGTGTTGATGCCGGCGTAATGCGGCAGTTCCCCGCGCGAGAATGTCGGGATCGTCTTGTCAGTGAGCGAGTCCGAGCCGGTCAGCCCCATGCGCAGCGCCCAGGCGCGCTCCTGCTGCCATGCGGCGGAGGGCAGGGTGCCCTCCTTTTCCGCCGCCTTCCAGCCGCGCATGTTCAGCTTGTCGAAATCCGGGTGGTGAAAGCGTTGCGGCTCGACCCGGTCCGCCTTGCCTGCCTTGCGGCCGGCGCGCGCCGGTCTGGACGGAAAAATGTCACGCATCGGGAGCGTCTCCTCTTGTTGTCATTGTGGGTGAAGAAAACAGCGTCCCTGGATCGGGGACGGCCGCGCCGCTGTCACGGTCGAGTTGCAGATCGTAGGTGATCGTCGCGCCATAGGCGTCTGGTGCGTCCGGATCGTGCCGGACCTTGTCGAAGACGAGGACCCGCGTGCCGAGCTTGAAGGCTTCGTGAATGTCGTGCGTGACCATGAAGATGGTCATGGAGAGTTCGCGCCACAGCTCCATCAGCAGTTCCTGCATGTCGGCGCGGATGCCGGGGTCGAGCGCGCCGAACGGTTCGTCCAGCAACAGGATTTTCGGCCTTTTCAACAGCGCCTGTGCGATGGCGAGGCGCTGCTGCATGCCGCCGGACAGTTGCGCCGGATAGCGTGTCCGCGCCCGATCGAGACCGATCCGCTCAAGCGTCTCGGTCACGCTGTCGCGCGCCTTGCTCCGCGCGGCGCCGAACAGCCGGCCGGTCAGCGGCGCGGCGTCGAATTCCGCCGATAGCACCAGGTTTTCCTCGACGGTGAGGTGTGAAAACACGGAATAGCGCTGGAACACGATGCCGCGGTCGGGTGTCGGTTCCGGCGGCAGCTTCTCGCCGTCAATCAGGATTTCTCCGCGCGATGGCGTTTCCTGCGACAGCAGCATTCGCAGGAAGGTCGACTTGCCGCACCCAGAGGCGCCGACGATGGTGCAAAGCGCGCCGGGTTCGATGTCGAGATTGAGCCGTTCCAGCACCACCGTGCCGTCGTAGGTCTTGGCGGCATTGCGCACGGAGACTTTCGGCTGCGCGCTCACAGGCTGTCTCCTCCCAGATGATACCACGGGAAGGCGCGGCGCGATGCCATCAGCAAGAGCCGGTCGAGGATGAAGGCGAGCAGCGTGATCCACACGACATAGGGCAGGATCACGTCCATCGCGAGGTAGCGGCGGACGAGGAAGATGCGGTAACCGAGCCCGGAAGTGGAGGCGATGGCTTCGGCGGAAATCAGGAAGATCCAGGCCGGAACAAGCCCGAGCCGGACGGCAGTGATCAGTTTCGGCAGGATCTGCGGCAGCACGACGCGCACCATCATCTGCCAGACCGAGGCGCCTAGCGTCTCGGCCTTGATGATCAGCTCGCGCGGGATGTCCATCACCGCCTGCGCCACCGAGCGGATCATCACCGGCGCGGTGCCGACCACGATCAGCATGATTTTCGAAAGCTCGCCGAGGCCGAAGATAATGAACAGGATCGGCAGCACGGTGATCGGCGGGATCAGCGAGAATGTCGCGATGAAAGGTGCCAGCGACGCGCGGACATGCGGGATGAAGCCGATCAGGATGCCCAGCGACAGCGCGAGAATGACGGAAACGCCGATGCCCGCGCCAAGCCGCTCCAGGCTGTCGAACGTATCTATCCACAACAGGTAGTCGCCGGAGCGCCGGTCCGGCGTGAACGCCATGCGCGAAAAGGCGGCGGCCATGTCGGGCAGCGACGGCAGCAGCTTGTCGGCCGGATTGTCGAGCCGCCGGTAATGGCTTGCGACCGCGTAGGCGAAGATCGCCGCGACGAAAGGCGCCATGCCGAGCGCGAAGGCGGTAAGCCGCGACGGTTTTCGGTTGATCAGGCGCATGGGGAACCCGCGAAAGCGGCCCGGCGCGGGGAGCGCCGGGCTCAGGTTTCGGTCAGAGCGCGCCGTCGGCGGCCATGGTCATGTAGGTCGTGTCGAAGCGTAGCTTGACGTTTTCCGCATCGCCGTAGACCGAGCCGTTCGGGAAGGCGACGCCGACGAATTCCGGGCTCGGCGCGCCTTCGCCGAGAATGCCCTTGTCGAACAGGAACTCGGCGACGAACTGCATCGTCTTCGGCAGGTCGCCCGAAGCTGTGAAGGTGGCGGCGTCGGCCGGCGTGTAGAACATCTCGGTCGAGGCGAGCTGTGCCTTGTAGCCTTCGAGATCGGTGCCCGAGGCTTCCGCCATTGCGGTCAGCGCTTCCTCGTCGCCGGAGGCCATCAAGCCCATCACCTCGTACCAGGCGCCGACAAGCGCTTTGCCGAAGGCCGGATTGTCGGCCAGCGTCTCGGTGTTGACCATCATGATGTCGATGATCTCGCCAGGGATGCCGGCGCTGTCGAACACCTTGGTCGCATTGTCCTGCGCCAGGATCTCCGAAACCAGCGGGTTCCACGTCACTACAGCGGTGACATCGTCGGTCTCGTAGGCCGCGATCATGTCGGCGTCCGAGGTATTGACGACGGTAAGGTCCTTTTCGGAAAGGCCGACCGAGTCCAGCGCTCGGGCCAGCAGGTAATGCGACACCGATAATTCTACGAGGTTGACGCTCTGGCCCTCAATGTCGGCCAGTTCGGTTTTGTCTTTCAGGATGATGGCGTCGTTGCCGTTGGAATAGTCTCCAACGATCAGCGCCGTCGTGTCGACGCCGCCGCCGGCCGGGATCGACAGCGCGTCCATGTTGGTCATCGAGCAGCCGTCATATTCGCCGGCCGTGTACTGGTTTATGGATTCGACATAGTCGTTGATCTGCACGATCTCGACATTGATGTCGTATTTTTCGGCCCACTTCTTCATGATGCCGGAATCGGAGAGATAGCCCCAAGGCATCCAGCCGACATAGATCGACCAGCAGACCTTGAAGTCGCTTTTCTCTTCCGCAGCCGCTTGCGTGCCGGAAAGAGGCAATGCCAGCGTCGCCGCCAGTCCGAGGGTGGTGATGAATTTTGCGATCATGCTCCTGCCTCTCAAGTTTTCGTGCGGTCGCGCCGCATTCATGGGAGGTTTGAGCGCACATCCGGGAGAAGGTCTGCGCGCGCAAACCTGTGCAGTTGTCTCCCGGGATTTTGCCCCGCCGTGTCACCGCCATTCATGGCGGCTTGCACCTCTCGGACCAGACATTCTCGAAAGAACCGGAACCCTAGGCGCCTCTGCACAACAGATAGCGAAGCAAGGACCGTGCCAGAGCCAAATCGGTGTGATTTCGGTATCCATATGAATGAAAAACCGCCCGAAACCGTCAGTCTCGGGCGTTGAATGACTAAATTTTATGCGGCAGTTGCCGTTTTGTGGGCAACAATCGATTTCCGGCGCAAACGGCTTCCGGGCCTGTTTCGGACCTGCCCGCGCGCTCGTCTTTCTCCTCCGGCGACGGGCTTAAAGCGACAGTCGCCTTTCCCGCGCGCCGCCGCGCCGTCTCGGCCTCGGCAGGGCCAGATCGAGAGGCGTAAGCGGATTTTCCAGCGAGGCGATCAGCAGTTGGCAGAAGGCGGCGACGGCGGGATCGGTCCGCATGATCGGCTTGGCGGTTGCATAGGCGCGCATCGCCGCCATCCGGTAGCAGGCGTCCGCCGGCAGGCTGCCGAGCCATTGCATGTAGCCGAGCTGGCCGTATTCCTTCGCCCGTTCAGGCGAGTCGGTTCTCGATTGCAGTTGGTGAAGTGTGAGATCGATACTCATGGCGCCCTCCGCGCATTGTGCGGGGGCAGGGAACAGTTCGCGATGTCTGGCGGCCAGGCCGGTAGATCATGCTCTTATCCTTTCCGGGGCACCCCGCCCGTGTTGGTCTTCGGTGCGTGGCAGGTCTCCTGGCTCGCGGGTTTTCGCCTGTGTCCAGCCTTCCCGGGACAATCGTCCCAGTGGCATTATCGGACGCGGGCTTGCCGCTTACAGTTGCGGGGGCAGCTCCGGCCTTGCGTCATGCGCACCGGATTCCCTCTTCACCGACGACGCGAATCGCCGGAACCACGCCCCAGATTTAGTGGCGCGCTGGTGCTTGATGTCAACGGGTAGCGTATTGCTTCCGCGAACAGCCGCAGATCGCTCGGTTCGGGACCGAAGATTACAAATTTTTCATCCGGCGTTTTTCGTGTGTCAGTTTTCGATCCGCCGCTATATTCATCCGCAAATCTCCCGGGCCGCGACAGAGGGGTCATCGGGACAGTACGGATCGCGCGTCGGGGAAAACGCAACAATGAATGCATGGAAACAGGTGCTCGTGTCGGTGGTCTTGATCGCCATCGCCTTTGTTGGATGGGCGAAACTCTATCCCGGTGCCGACACGGTTCTTGCCCGCTACGGTATCGACTGGTTTTCCACCGCCTCGACGGATGCCGGCGCTCCCGCCGGCGCGCCGACGCCGGGTCGCCGCGGCGGCTTTTCGCGCCAGGCGCTGGTCGTCACTGCCGAGGCCGGCACTGGCACGGTCAATGACCGGTTGACCGCCATCGGCACCGGTCAGGCCGTGCGCACCGTCTCGATCCGCCCTCTCGTTTCCGGCCAGATCGCCGAGATTCCCGTTGTCTCCGGTACCCATGTCGAGTCGGGCGACGTGATCCTGCGTCTCGATTCCGCCGAGCAGGAACTCGATGTCGAGCGTGCGCGTCTTGCCTTGGGCGATGCCGAACGCAAGGCCGAACGGCTGGATAGCCTCTATGCGCAACGCGCCGTCAGTTCCGTCGATCTGGATACCGCGCGCAGCGAGTTGAGCGAGGCGCGTGTCGCATTGCGCGGCGCCGAACTGGCGCTGGCGAGGCGCACGCTGACCGCGCCCATTGCGGGTTCGCTTGGCATCCTGTCCGTCAATGTCGGGGATTACGTCACCACTTCCACCGATATCACCACCATTGACGATCGCTCGCAGATTCTCGTCGAGTTCTTCGTGCCGGAGCGCTTTGCCGCGCGCATGACCGTCGGAAAGACCGTCATGGCAACCGCCATCGCCCGGCCGGGCGATCGGTTCGAGGGCGAGATCATCGCCGTTGACAACCGGGTCGACGAGGCGAGCCGAACGCTGCGCGTGCAGGCGCGCATCGCCAATGAAGACGACCTGCTGCGCGCCGGCATGTCCTTCCAGGTGACAGTCCGCTTCGAAGGCGAAGCCTATCCTTCAATCGATCCGCTCGCGATCCAGTGGGATTCGGCGGGTTCCTATGTCTGGCGTGTCGGCCCGGAAAGCAGGGCGGAGCGCGTCGATGTCGCCATCGTCCAGCGCAATGCCGACCGCGTGCTCGTCAAGGCGGAGATCGCCGAGGGCGATGTTCTCGTCACCGAGGGCCTGCAAAACGTGCGGCCGGGTGCGGCGGTCCGCATCGCCGGCGCACCGCAAGGCGAACCCGGCACGCCGCCGGCGAATGCGAACGGAAAGCGCCCGGCCGAAGCGGCAAAACCGGCGGGAGCCGGCTCATGACGGACACCGCAGCCAGGAAGGACGATCATGTCGAGCCGTCGCCCGATGTTCTCGCCTCCGGCGGCACGGCGCTGTTCGTGCGCCGGCCTGTGCTGGCGTTGGTCATCAACCTTTTGATCATCGTCGCCGGCCTTGCCGGCATCTATGGCGCGGAAATCCGCGAACTTCCGGATGTCGACCGGCCGGTCATCACAATCACCACAACATTTTCCGGAGCGTCGCCCGAGACGGTCGACCGCGAACTGACCGCCATCGTCGAAGGCGCCGTCGCCCGTGTCTCCGGCGTTTCCGATATTTCCTCGACCTCGTCCTTCGGCCGCAGCCGCGTGACGGTGGAATTTTCCGAGGACACCGATCTTTCGACCGCCGCCGCCGATATCCGCGACTCGCTCGGCCGCGTCACCAATTCGCTGCCCGATGACGCCGACGAACCGCGTATCGTCAAGGCGGACGCCAATTCGGATGCGGTGATGCGCGTTGCCGTCACCTCCGCCGATCTGTCGGTGCAGGACATGACGGTGCTTGTCGAGGACGAGGTGGTCGACCGGCTTGCCGCCGTTCCCGGCGTCGCCGACATCAATGTCTATGGCGACCGCGACAAGATCTTCCGAATCGATGTCGACCAGTCGCGCCTGGCCGCCCTCGGCCTGACGGTGGCCAATCTGCGCAACGCGCTGGCCAGCGTCGCCTATGACGTGCCGGCCGGCTCGCTTACCGCAAACACCCAGGACATCGTGGTCCGCGCCACCGCCGACGTTGAGACGGTCGAGGATTTCGAGAACCTGTACATAAACGACCGCGTCCGGTTCAGGGACGTCGCCACGGTGACGCTTGGCGCCGATCCGGGCGAATCCGTGCTGCGCGCCAATGGCGCGATCGGCCTCGGCATGGGCATCATCCGCCAGGCGAAATCGAACACGCTGGAAATTTCCGACGGCATTCGCGCCGCCGTCGAGGATCTCCAGAAGATCCTGCCGGAAGGCGTCGATATCCGCGTCACCTCCGACGATGCCACCTTCATCCGCGGTGCGATTTCGGAGGTGCGCCGCACGCTGATGCTCGCCGTCGGCATCGTCGTCGCCATCATCTTCCTCTTCCTGCTCGACTGGCGCGCAACGCTGATCCCGGCCGTGACGCTGCCCATCGCGTTGCTCGGCACCTTCGCCGCGATCTGGCTCGCCGGCTTTTCCGTCAACATCCTGACGCTGCTCGCCCTTGTGCTGGCTACCGGCATGGTCGTCGACGACGCCATTGTCGTGCTGGAGAATATCGTGCGCAAGCGCAACGAGGGGATGGGGCCGCGCGCCGCCGCGGTTGTCGGCACCCGCGAGGTCTTCTTCGCTGTTATCACCACGACGGCGACGCTTGCCGCGGTGTTCATCCCGATCTCTTTCCTGCCCGGTCAGGCCGGCGGGCTGTTCCGCGAATTCGGTTTCGTGCTGGCGTTTGCCGTTATGCTGTCGAGCGTCGTCGCTTTGACCTTGAGCCCGATGCTGGCCTCCCGGCTGATCAGGGCAAGAAGCGCGCATGGCAATCCCGCGGGCAATGCCTTGCGCCGCTTCGGCGGCTGGTTGACGAAGCTCTACCGCGCGATCCTGCACAAGGCACTCGATGCGCCGCTGGTCGTTATCGTGATCGCGGGCATGGTTTCCGGCGGCGCGTTTTTCCTTGCCCGCACCATCCCGCAGGAACTGACCCCGCCCGAGGACCGTGCGGTGGCGCTGATGCGCGTTTCCGCGCCGCAGGGGGTCAGCCTCGATTACACCCGCGAGAAGATGCTCGAGATCGAACGCCTCGTCCTGCCGATGCGCGACAATGGCGAAGTGCTCAACGTGTTCTCGATCGCGGGCATTCGCTCAACCAGCAATTCCGGTTTCATGGTGCTGACGCTCGCGCCCTGGGAAGAGCGCAGCCGCAGCCAGGCGGAGATCGTCGCCGACATGAACCGCGCGGTCGCGCAGGTTCCCGGCGTGCGCGCCTTTGCCATCCAGCCGAACAGCCTCGGCATTCGCGGCGCCGGCAACGGCCTGCAATTCGCCTTTGTCGGCAACTCCTACGCGGAGCTGGGCGAGGCGGCGCAGAAGATGGTCGAACTGCTGGAAGACGATCCGCGCTTTCAGCAGGTGCGGCTGTCCTACGAAACCACCCAGCCGCAGCTTTCGGTGCGTATCGACCGCGAGCGCGCCTCCGATCTGGGTATTGATATCAATGGCTTGGCCGAGGCCATGCAAGCGCTGCTTGATGGCCGCGAAGTCGCCCGGGTGTTCATCCGCGACCGCTCCTATCCGGTCAAGCTGATCTCCACCACGACGCCGATCAACGATCCGACCGATCTGGAATCGATCTATCTGAAGACCGGTGACGGACGCATCGTGCCGATGTCGGTGATCGCCGATCTGGAGGAAAAGGCCGTCGCGCCGCAATTGAACCGCGAGCAGCAATTGCGCTCCGTGTCGGTCACCACCGGGCTCGCCGACACTTTCGCGCTCGGCGATGCCTATGCCGAAGTCGTGCGCATGGCCGAACCGCTGCTGCCGCCCGGCGCCCGCGTCATTCCGCTTGCCGAGGCCGCGACGCTCGACCAGTCGTCGCGCGACATGCTGTTCACATTCGGCGTCGCCATCGTCGTCGTGTTGCTCGTGCTGGCCGCGCAGTTCGAGAGTTTCGTCTCCGCCCTGATCATCATGGCCACTGTGCCGCTCGGGCTCGCCTGCGCGATCATCGCCATGTCGATCACCGGCACCAGTCTCAACGTCTACAGCCAGATCGGGCTGGTGCTGCTGGTCGGGGTGATGGCCAAGAACGGCATCCTGATCGTTGAATTCGCCAACCAGCTGCGCAATCGCGGACGCTCCGTGCGCGAAGCGATCGAGGAAGCGGCCAATATCCGCCTGCGCCCGGTGATGATGACGATGATCTCGACCGTGCTCGGCGCGCTGCCGCTGATCTTTTCCTTTGGCGCGGGCGCCGAAGCGCGCTCGGCGCTCGGCTGGGTCATTGTCGGCGGCCTCGGCCTTGCGACGCTCGCCACCCTGTTCCTGACACCCGTCGCCTACCTGCTGCTCGCCCGCCTTTCCAGGCCCAGCGCGGAAGGCGAGGCGCGGCTGCTCCGCGAGCTTCAGGAGATGCTCGGTCGCGGCAAGGCGGACCCCGCCGGAAAAAGTTAACGCATTCCCTCGCAGGCCCCCGCGAAATCCCGCTGATTGTTTCGAAAGCATTCGCTTACGATAAAACCGCAAAGGCATGCCCCGCGCTTTCTCGCGGGGTTCGGATTAACGCGCCATCAACACCCATGTGTAAGTTTTTATTGCGTTTTTACAAATCGGGCCTCTTATGTCGCGTCCTCTTATACGACACGATAGACATGCGGAAAAAGGTTACGTAGCGGCATCTGATGCGGGCGGACGGACGAAGTTTGCGCTGATCAAGGGGCCTGCCGACGCGGAAACGATCGGCATCGACGACATCCCGGACGGTGTTCTGGTCATCGGTCGCGACGGCCGCATTCTTGCGATGAATTCGGTGGTCACGGACCTCTTCGGCTACGACCGTGACGAATTGGTCGGCGAGACGGTGGAAAGCCTCGTCCCCGAGCGGTTCACGAACCACACCGCTATCCGCGAGCAATACCAGGCCAATCCTGTCAAACGTCCGATGGGCAAGCTCCAGCAGATCTACGCGCGTCACAAGGACGGTCGCGAGGTCCCGGTCGACCTGTCGCTGCGCCCCGACGGCGATGACGGGACGGTGGTCTGCTTCGTGCGGGATATTTCCGATCATGTGCAGCTGTCGAATGAAATCCGCGAGGCCGCGTATCGCGACGTGGTGACCGGTACGCAGAACCGCCGTGCCTTCTCCGAGGATCTGTCGGCCATTCTGGATAGCAATGCGCCCCAGACCGCCGGTACCGCTGTCGCGATTTTCGATCTCGATCACTTCAAGGACATCAACGACTCGCTCGGCCACCATTGCGGCGATCAGTTGCTGGCGGATTTCTGCGACCGGTTGCGCGAAATCATGCAACCGGGCATGCGGCTTTACCGCATCGGCGGTGACGAATTCGCCATGATCATGCCCGGCTGCGAAAACCATTCGCAGGCGAGGGAATTCGTAGACGCGGCAATCAAGCTCGTCCGCCGCCCTTACACGATCGACGGACACCGGATCGGCATCGGCTGCAGTGCCGGCATCGTGCATGCGCCGACCGATGGCAAAACGGCGCAGGAACTGCTTTCCAACGCCGACCTGGCGCTCTACGAGGCGAAGTCCGTGCGTGGCACGTCGTCGGTCTTCACGCGGCGCCTGCGCGCCGCCGTCGAGGAGCGGTTTTCGCTTCTTTCGCAATTGCGCGCCGCCGGCGAGGAAAACCAGTTCAAGCTTCATTTTCAGCCGCAAGTCGATATCCGCTCCGGCGCGATCACCGGCGCGGAAGCGCTGCTTCGCTGGGACCATCCCACCCGCGGCCTCCTGCAGCCGGGCCAGTTCATCGACGTGCTGACCGACAGCGAGCTTTCCGTCAGCGTTGGCCGCTGGGCGCTTTTCGAAGCCTGCCGGCAGGCCGCGTCTTGGCAGACAATATCCGACCGGCCGATCCGCGTCGCCGTCAACCTGTTCCCGTGGCAGGTTCGCACGGGCCAGTTCTTCGACGATGTGCGCGAGGCGCTGGACAGCGCCAGCCTCGGATCGCACCTGCTCGAGCTGGAACTGACCGAAAACACCATCATCGACTCGTCGGATGAGTTCATCGCGATCCTCACCAAGGTGCGCGATCAGGGCGTCAGCGTCGCGCTGGACGACTTCGGTACCGGCTTCGCGTCGCTCAACAGCCTGACGCGCTTTCCGATCGACACCATCAAGATCGACCGTTCTTTCGTGCGCGATGTCGGCAGCGGCAAGGGCAACTGGCCGGTTCTGCGCATGATGCCCAAACTGGCGCGCGATCTCGGCATGACCACCGTCGCCGAGGGCGTCGAGACGGCCGAGGATGCGATGATGATCCAGCATTTCGGCTATGATTTCGGCCAGGGCTATTACTGGGGCAAACCCGCCAGGGGCGATGAGTTTGCCGGCTTGCTGGAAAACGGCCTGTCCGTCCAACCGTTCGACGAACAGCGCGAATTCAAGCCGGTGCGCATTTCCGCGCTGGAGGAAATCGTCAAGCGGCGTTTTCCGATGCTCGGCTAGAACTGCCGGTCCTTTTCTTCTCCACCACCTGACGTTGCAACTCGTGCTTGCCTGCGCCGCCGCTGCACCGGTTCGCGCGGCGGAATGCTGACCGCATAGAGGTGAAATGCTTTACCGCATAGAGAAAGGGGCCCCCGCCATCATGGCGGAAGGCCCCTCATAGGCGCTGTGAACGTGAAAGCGTCAGGCTGCCTTGGCAGCCTCGCCTTGCGCCGAAGGAGTATGTGTCGTGCTGCCGGAGAGGTGGAAGCGGCCCACCAGTTCGGCCAGGCTGACGGCTTGCGACGTCAGTTCGTGCACGACGGCGTTGGTTTCTTCCGACATCGCCGCATTGCGCTGCGTGACCTCGTCCATCTGGGCCACCGCCTGGCTGATCTGGTGCAGCCCCGTGGATTCCTCCTGGGACGCCGTGGCGATGCCCTGGATGGCGGAGTTGATCTCGCCGACATAGCCGGCAATCGAGCCGAGTGCCTCGCCGGTGGCCTTGACCAGGTCGACGCCCTTCGCGACTTCCGTGGTCGACTTGTCGATCAGGCCGGTGATTTCCTTGGCCGCCGTGGCGGCGCGTTGCGCGAGCTCGCGGACTTCCTGGGCGACGACGGCGAAACCTGCGCCGGCTTCACCGGCCCGTGCCGCTTCCACGCCGGCATTGAGCGCCAGCAGGTTGGTCTGGAAGGCGATCTCGTCGATCACGGTGATGATCTGGGAGATCTCGCGCGAAACGGTCTCGATCCGGCCCATCGCATCCACGGCGTCGCGCACGACGGAGGAGGAACGGTCGGTGGTTTCGCGCGCCTCGTCGGACTTGCCGGCGACATCGCGGGCTTTCTTGGAGGTTTCCGAAACGGTCGATGCCATCTCTTCGAGCGACGCCGAGGTTTCTTCGAGAGCCGCGGCCTGCTGTTCCGTGCGCTTCGACAGGTCGTTGGCGGAAGCGTCGAGTTCGCTGGCGTGCGAGCGGATCGACGTGACGTTGGTGTTAACTTCGCTCAGTGTTGCCGAAAGCATGTCGAGCGAAGTGTTGAAGTCTACGCGCAGCCGGTCGAGATCGCCGGGGAAGGGGGTGTTGATCTGTGCCGTCAGGTCGCCTTCCGCCATGGTTTTCAGGCTGGCGGCGAGTGTGTCGACCACCTTGCGGACCTTCTCCGCTTCCGCCGCTTCGGCGCGCGCGCGCTCAGCGCGTTCCTGTTCGGCGTTGGCGCGGGCGTTTTCCGCATCCTCATGGCTGCGGCCGGCTTCGTCGCGCGACTGCTGCGCCTCCTCCAGCGCCCGGTTCGCTTCGGCGAAAGCGTTTGCCATGCGTTGCGTCATTTGCAGCAGGATACCGGCTTCGACCACAAGGATAACCGCGTGCAGCGCAACGCGCGAAAGCGTTGCTTCGCCGGGAAACACGGCGGCGGGCAGTACGACATAGAGTGCCAGGTGGTGAACCGCGGTCACGCCGGTGAAGGCGACGATCGGCCGCCAATCGACCCAGACGGCCGTGATCGCCAGCGCGGCGAAGAAATACATGTGCATGTCGATCTGCAGCGGCGATCCGGTGAAGCCGTAGACCAGCAGCGCGACGAGTCCGGCCTGCGCCGCGCCGGTGGCCATGCGCGTCGCCGGCCCGGTCCGGTCGGTCATCCAGGCGGCTGTCGCGGTCCCGGCAAGCAGTGCGGCGCCACCGATCAGGACGACGAAGCTGGCTTCCGCGCCCCAGATCGCGCGGGCCGCGATCAGCGCCACATTGACCCAAAGCATTGAAATGACGAGAACTGATGCCCTCTGACGGAGAACCGATAATCCGTTCATGTTGTAACTCCTCCGAGACATGCGGACTCCAGCCTGCCATCGAGGATGAGCAAGGCGCCTGCCGCAAACAAGCGATTGACAAAATCGGGTGAAGTGCCTTCGGCGACGGCCAGCCAGGGGCTGCGTCCTCCGTTGACGAGAGTTCCGCCGGCATCCGCAATGATCGAGATCACGCGGTCCGGTTTACTCCAGGGTGGGGCAACGACGACGACGCGGCTTCCCGTCGGAACCGCCGCGATCGCAACGACGACGATCAGCGCGGCGAGCAGGTTCGCCGCGAGAATGCGTCGTTGAGGTCGGGACTGGCGGTTGGCCATGGGGGTCGTGTCCTGATCCATGAAATCCTGAGTGTTCTGCCCGGCCATACGGGCCGGACGGTGAAAGACTTCATGTCGGATACGGGCAGCGTCATCGCCACGTAAAAGACCTATTAATGCCAGTTTAACGTGGAGTTAAACCGTGATGCCGAATCGTCGCAAAAGTCCGAATTTTCCGGCTTTTTGGGCGATTGGAGCGAATATTTCCGGGCGAAACGGCGGCAAGCGACTCGCTTTTTACGTGTGCCGTCACGTCACATGGCCGCGCCGGTCGGCCAGGCCCCCTGAACTGTCAAATTGGTTTGATAGACGAAGTATTTGATCCGATTCCCCTTGAGCGGGATCAACGCAAACGTTTTAGTTGCAGGACATACTCGCGGCGCACATATGGACCGACATGGACGCAAGCCCGACATCCGAGATTGTTTTTCGCACCGATGACGTGACCAAGGTCTACGATACCGGTGAGGTCAAGGTGTATGCTCTCGCCGGCGTCGATCTGGAGCTTTATTCCGGCGAGTTGACGGTGCTGCTCGGCCCTTCGGGCAGCGGCAAGTCCACGCTGCTCAATATTCTCGGCGGCCTCGATCACGCCACGACCGGCGATGTCTGGTTCCGCGATCTCGAACTGTCGAAGCTCAACGACCGCGAGCTGACCAGTTTCCGGCGCGATTATGTCGGTTTCGTCTTCCAGTTCTACAATCTGGTGCCCAGCCTGTCGGCGCGCGAAAACGTGGCGCTGGTTACCGATATCGCGCCCGATCCGATGCCGCCGGAGGAAGCGCTCGAACTCGTCGGCCTCGGCCATCGCCTCGATCATTTCCCCGCCGAGATGTCGGGCGGCGAGCAGCAGCGTGTCGCCATCGCGCGCGCCATCGCCAAGCGGCCGGAAGTGCTGCTGTGCGACGAGCCGACGGGCGCGCTCGATTCCAAGACCGGCATCACCGTGCTGCAGGCGCTGAAGGACATCAACGACCAGTTCGGCACGACCACGGCGGTGATCACGCACAACGCGTCCATTCGCAAGATGGCCCACCGCGTCGTTCGCTTCCAGGACGGCAAGATCGGCGATGTGGAAGTCAACGAGACGCGTATCGATCCGAAGGACATCCAGTGGTGAACGGATGAGGGCGCTCGACAAGAAACTGCTGCGCGATTTCCGGCGCTTGTGGGCGCAGGGTCTGTCCATCGCCCTGGTGCTCGCCTGCGGCGTCGCCGTCCTGCTGATTTCCTACGGCATGTACGGAGCGCTGGAAAACACCCGTTCCGCCTATTACGAGCGCAACCGTTTCGCCGACGTCTTCGCCTCGGCCACCCGCGCGCCGCGCAACCTGAAAAGCGAAATCGCCGATATCGAGGGCGTGTGGGCGATCGAGCTGCGCACGGTCAGTGACGCGGTGCTCGACCTGCCCAACCGCACCAAGACGGCGACCGGGCGGATCATCTCGCTGCCGACCGACAACGGCGCGGTCCTGAACGTGCCGATCGTGCGCTCCGGCCGCGTGCCGGATCCGGATTCTTCCGACGAGGTCATGGTCAATGAGCCGTTCGCGCTCGCCAATCATTATCAGCTTGGCGATGTCATCCATGCCAATCTGAACGGCCGCAAGCGGCCCCTGACCATCGTCGGCACGGCGTTGTCGCCCGAATACATCTACACGATCGGGCCGGGCTCGCTGATGCCCGACAACGAAAACTTTGGTATTCTGTGGATGGCGGAGAACGCCGCCGCCTCGGCCTTCGACATGTCCGGCGCGTTCAACGATGTCAGCCTGAAACTGACGCGCAGTGCCGATCCCGACGAGGTGATCGACCGCCTCGACGACATCCTCGAACCGTATGGCGGAACGGGCGCCTACGGGCGCGATCAACAGCTGTCGGACGCCTTTATCGATTCGGAACTCCTCGGCCTGGAGACGATGGCGCGTATCCTGCCGCCGGTGTTCTTCGGGATCGCGGCGTTCCTGGTCAACATGGTGATCGGCCGCATCGTCGCGCTCGAACGAAGCCAGATCGGGCTGATGAAGGCGCTCGGCTACACCAATTTCACGATCGCGGTCCATTACATTCTGCTCGCTGTCCTGATCGCAGTGCTCGGCGTGCTGATCGGCTGGGGGCTTGGAACATGGGCGGCGCGCGGCATGGCGCTGCTATATGCGGAATTCTTCACCTTTCCCTACCTGCTCTTCAGCGTGTCGAAGTTCACCTATGTGCTGTCCGGCATCATGGGGATTCTTGCCGCAGCGCTCGGCGCCGTCTTCAACGCGATGAAGGCGGCGCGGCTGGAGCCGGCCGTCGCCATGTCGCCGCCTGCGCCTCCCAATTTCCGCCGCGGGATTTTCGACCGGCTGTTCACCTGGATGCGGTTTTCGCAACCGACCATGATGATCCTGCGCGGCATCATGCGCTGGCCTTTGCGAGCATCCCTGACGTCTCTCGGCATGGCACTTGGCGTTGCCGTTCTCGTGGCGTCCAGCTTTTTCAACGACTCGATGGACGAGATCATCGACGTGGCGTTCTTCCAGTCCAACCGCCAGGACGCGATACTTCTGCTCACACATGAACAGCCCTTGTCGGTGCTCGCCGACATAGAGCGCCTTCCGGGTGTCTTGCGCGCCGAAGGCCAGGTCAGCCTCCCGGTCCGCCTCACCAACGGCCATCTCGAAAAGCGCGTTTCAATCGAGGCGAGCTGGCCGAACGCCGACTTGAGCCGGGTCATCGATCCGGACGGCAACGTTATCGAAGCGCCTGCGGAGGGCATCCTGCTGACCAAACGGCTGGCCGGCCAGCTTGGTGTGAACCCGGGCGAATGGATTGACGTCGAGTTCCTCACAGGCCGCCGTGAAGAGAACCGCCTCATGGTGAGCGGCATCGTCACCCAATATTTCGGCCTGGGAGCTTATATGAATGCCGACTATGCGGCGCGTCTGTTCCGCGTATCGCCGCGCATTACGGCTGCCAACATACTTGTCGACGACAATAGGCTCGCCGACTTGCACCGCGAGCTGAAGAATACGCCCAATCTGGCCGGTCTGATCATGCTGAACGACACGCGCCAGACCTTCCGCGACACGATCAAGGAAAACATCGTGATCCAGTCGCTGATCTATATCGCGATCGCGGCCATGATCACCATCGGCGTCACCTATAACAGCGCGCGCATCCAGCTTTCGGAACGCGCCCGCGAATTGGCGAGTTTGCGCATCCTCGGTTTCACCAATGCCGAGGTCTCTTTCATCCTGATGGGCGAAACGCTGCTGCTCGCGATTGTCGCGCAGCCTCTCGGCTGGGCGCTCGGAGCATTGATCGCCTGGGGAATGAGTTTTGCCTTCGCCAGCGACCTGTACACGATCCCGGTCATACTGGAGAACCACACATTCGGCTTTGCCAGCGTTGTCGCGCTCGTGGCCGCCGTCGCGTCGGTTCTGGTGGTCCGGCGACGCCTCGATACACTTGACCTCGTCTCCGTCATGAAAACGCGGGAGTAATTTATGCCGTTCAAACCTCGTACCATTATCGGCATTCTGGTCGGCCTCGTAGCCGTTGCCGGTTTGCTTTACGTGGCTTTCCGGCCCGATCCCGTTCCGGTCGATCTGGTTGCGGCAAAGCGCGATGTCATGCGCGTGACGGTCGATGCCGACGGCAAGACGCGCATCAAGGATATCTATGAGGTCTCCGCCCCGATTTCGGGAACGGCGCAGCGCTCGCCCGTTTCCGTCGGCGACAAGGTCGTCGACGGCGAGACCGTCGTGGCGGTCGTGCGGCCGTCGGAAACCGGCTTTTTGGATACCCGGACCCGGGTTCAGGCGGAGGCGGCCGTTCGCGAGGCGGAAGCAGCGCTGCAGGCGGCTGAAACCTCGGTGCGCCAGGCAGAGGAGGAGCTCAACTACGCCATCTCTCAGTATTCGCGCATCCAGACCTTGGTCGACCGGGGCGTCGCCTCGCTGACCCAGCTCGAGGACGCGGCGCAGGCCAAGACGGTGCGCGAGGCTGCGCTCGATTCCGCCAAAGCCAACCGCGCGGCTGCCGAAGGCGCTGTGCAGCGTGCCAAGGCGGCGCTGATCGAGCCGGGTCCGCCAGCCGATGGCGAGCCGGACGAAAATTGCTGCGTGTCGATCACTGCGCCGTCCGACGGCGTGGTGCTGGACATCGTCAATGTCAGCGAACGTCCGGTGCAGGCCGGTACGCCGCTTCTCTCGATCGGCCAGCCCGACAATCTTGAAATCGTCGCCGACATTCTGTCGTCGGAAGCCGTGCGCATCAAGGAAGGCGCACCGGCGCTGATCGAGCGGTGGGGCGGCGAGGGCGACCTGCAGGCCACTGTACGAGAGATCGATCCGGAGGCGCGCACCAAGGTGTCGGCACTCGGCATCGAGGAGCAGCGCGTCGATGTCACGCTCGATTTCAGGGACGGCGATGTCGTCGGCAAGGGGCTCGGCAACGGCTACGCCGTTTTCGCGCGCATCATCGTCTGGCAGGGCGAGGATGTCCTTCAGGTGCCGATCTCCGCTCTGTTTCGCGTCGACGGAGGATGGGCCCTGTTCGCCTGGGAGGACGGCGTTGCACGCCAGATCCCGGTGGAAGTCGGTCGCCGCAGCGGTTTGATGGCCGAGATCCTGTCGGGCGTCGAGGAAGGGACCCGCGTCATCACGCACCCGAGTGACCGTGTGGCGGACGGTGTAGAACTGGTGGACCGTTCGACGCTCTAGAGAGCCTTGACGGCCGCCCTGAGGTCGAAGGCTTCGTCCGCGATCTGTTCCGGCGTGATCGTTGCGCCGGCTTCCAGCAGTTTGCGGCTCATCGCGTAGGTTGCCGCGTCGTTGAGGCAATCGACGGCGATGAACCGGCCCTGCCGGAAGTAGAAATGCGACACCGAGCCCTCGCGCTTGCCCGGCCGGACGACGACCGCGTCATAGCCGCGGTTCAGCCCGGCGATCTGCAGCTTCATGTCGTACTGGTCCGACCAGAACCACGGATGCGGATCGTAGACCGTGTCGGCGCCGCAGATATTGGCGGCGACGGCGGCTGCCTGGTCATGCGCGTTTTGCACCGATTCCAGCCGCGTCGGCATGTTGTCGAAAGGCAGGATCGTGCAGTCGCCCGCGGCATAGATCGACGGGTCGGAGGTGCGGCCGTGATCATCGACGACCACGCCGACCGCGACTTCGAGACCGGCGGCTTCGGCAAGCTCTACATTCGGCGCGATGCCGATGCCGACAATGGCCAGATCGAGCGGCAGTTCCTCGCCATTGGCGAGCCTGACGGCGGTGGCCGCGCCGCCGGATTCGACCAGGCGCTCGATCTGCGTGTTTTCGAGCACCGTCACGCCATGCGACTGGTGCAGCGCGCGGAAAGCGTCCGCCGTCTCCCGGCAGGCGACGCGGCGCAGGATACGTTCCGCCGCCTCGATGACGGTGACGTCCAGTCCCTTCTTGGCGGCCTCGGCGGCCGCCTCCAGACCGATATAGCCGCCGCCGATGACGACCAGCTTCCGGCCCGGTTTCATAACCGCCGTCAGCCCGTCGGCGTCGGCGAGTGAGCGCATCACGCGGACATTCGGCAGGTCGCCGCCGATCTCCGGCGGCAGCCGGCGCGCTTCGGCGCCGGTCGCCAGGATGAGCGCGTCATAGGAAAGCCCGTCGCCGCTCGACAGATGGATATGATTGTCCTTGCGGTCGATCGACGTGGCCGACACGCCGAGCTTCAGCGCTATCCTGTTTTCCGTATACCAGTCGGCAGGGCGCAGCCTGAGCCGGTCGAGGCTCATTTCGCCGGACATGTAGGCCTTGGACAGGGGCGGGCGCTGATAGGGAAGCTGATCCTCGCCGCAGACCAGCGTGATCTCCATCTCCGCGTCGTGCTGGCGCAACGCCGCCGCCGCCGCCACGCCCGCATGGCTTCCCCCGATGATGACCGTGTGTGACATGTGGCTCCCCGAATGAAAAAAGCAGCGGATCGCTCCGCTGCCTTCTCACTAGCAAAAACTGTGGCGGTGTCGCGACCTTAATAACGACAAGCCGACCGGCGACTCGCGTCGCCAGAAACTACCCTCAGAGAATCCCGCCTTCGCCGACGAAACTTTTTTCCACGACGAAATGGCCCGGCTTGGAATTGGCGCCTTCCTCCATGCCGGCAGCCTCGCACAATTCCTTGACCTCGAGATTGAGGCCCATCGAGCCGCAGATCATCACCCGGTCGGTATCCGGATCCCATGCCGGCACATCGAGATCGGTGAACAATTCGCCGGAGCGAATCTTGTCGGTGATGCGGCCCATCTTCGCCGATTCATCGCGCGTCGTCGTCGGGTAGTAGTGCAGCTTGCCCTCGACCATCTCGCCGATCAGCGGATCGTTGACGAGGTTTTCCACCAGCTCGCGGCCGTAATCCAGTTCGGCAGCCTGCCGGCAGGTATGCGTGACGATGACCTGTTCGAACTTCTCGTAGACCTCCGGATCGCGGATCAGCGAGGCGAACGGCGCGATGCCTGTGCCGGTGGCGATCATGTAGAGCCGTTTGCCTGGCAGCAGGGCATCGATCACCAGCGTGCCGGTCGCCTTGGTCTTCAGGATCACCTGGTCGCCGGGCTTGATGTGGACGAGCCTGGAGGTCAGTGGCCCGTCCGGCACGGCGATGGAATAGAATTCCAGTTCCTCGTCCCACGACGGCGAGGCGATCGAATAGGCGCGCAGGATCGGTTTTCCGTTGTCGCCCGGCAGGCCGATCATCACGAACTCGCCGGAGCGGAAGCGCAGGCTCTGCGGCCGCGTCAGCCGGAACGAGAACAGCTTCTCCGTCCAGTGTTTGACATCTGTGACGGTCTGGCCGTCGGGAAGGGGAGTTGCAATGTCCACGGGCGCCCCGGTCTCCTTGATTGACGACAGGTCATTCATATTCGGATTTTCCTATTAAAACGTTCAGGCGCCGGTCTGCAAACGCTTCTGGTAGAAATGATCCTGCCATCCGGCTCGCGCAAGCCACTGGTTCTCCGGCTGGCGCGCGGCGAGATCGTCGGAGATCGCCACCTCGTCGAAGCCGACGCGGCGTGCATGGGCGTACTGGTCGGCGATGACATGGCCTTCGGCGCGCAGGCGCCCCTTGTAGCCCGCCTGGCGCAGACGCCTGGCCAGCGAGAAGCCGCGACCGTCGGCAAATGACGGGAAGGCAATGACGATCAGGCAGATCCACGCGAAGAAAGGCGCGATTGCATCGGCGTCGGCGTCATTGGCGATCGACAGGGCGAATTCGCCCGGAAGATCGGTCCGATCCGAATCCTGCAAAGCCTCGAATGGCAGCGTCCGCAAATGGCCGGTCGGCGCGTCTTCGCCGAATCCGGCATCGGTCACGATGATGCTCATGGTCATTCTCCGGCGCCGGCATCCGCCGCGCGCACCAGTTTGCCGTTTTCGAAATGGATGCCGCATTCGGTCTTGTCCGAACCGCGCCAGCGCCCGGCTCGCGCATCCTCGCCATTCTCCACCGGGCTGGTGCAGGACGCGCAGCCGATGGAAAGATATCCGTGTTCGATCAACGGGTGCCGGGGCAGGTCGAACCGCTCGAACCAGCCGTCGATATCCTGCTTCGTCCAGTGCGCCAGCGGATTGAGCTTCAGCTTGCCGTCGGCCGACCGCTCGAACAGCTCGACCGTGTTGCGCGTGGCCGCCTGGAAGCGCTTGCGCCCGGTCACCCACCCGTCGAATTCCGCCAGCGCCTCGCTCAGCACATGTGTCTTGCGGAATCCGCAGCAGGCATCCGGATTGCCCAGATGCAGCCGGCCGTAGGGATCGTTGTCGCGGACAGCCCTGCCATCGGGCGAGACCGTGCGCACGTCGGTCAGGCCGAGACGGCCTGTCAGTTCTTCCTTGTAGGCGAGCGTTTCGGCAAACAGCATCCGCGTGTCGATGAAAATCACCGGTGTCGCCGGATTGGCCTCCGCGACGAGATGCAACAGCACCGCCGATTCCGCCCCGAAGGAGGAGACCACGGCGATCTCGCCATGCGCCTTGTCGGCCAGCGCCTTGCGCAGCACGTCGCGCGTGCGCTCGACGCGGGCCGCGGTGATATCCGTTGTTTCGCACATCTGCCCAACCTCCTTGCACTCATGCTGCACGGGCTTCGCCCCCGTCGCCGTAAATCGCCTGCTTGAACGGGTCCGCGCCGAGACGGCGGTAAGCCTGCAGAAACGTCTCGGATGCGTCATCGCGCAGTTTCAGGTAGGTTTCGATGATCGTTTCGATGGCCGGCAGGAGATCCCCCGCGTCGAAACCCGGGCCAGTGCGCTCGCCGATCGTCGCCGTCTCGGTGCCGTCGCCGCCGAGGGTGATCTGGTAGTTTTCCCGCCCTGCCTTGTCGAGGCCGAGAATGCCGATATGGCCGACATGGTGGTGACCGCAGGCATTGATGCAGCCGGAAATCTTGATCTTCAGCGGGCCGATCTCGCGTTCCAGCTTCAACTCGTCGAACCGCCTGGAGATTTCCTGCGCGACCGGGATCGACCGCGCCGTCGCCAGCGCGCAGTAATCCATGCCGGGGCAGGCGATGATGTCGGAGACGAGGCCGATATTGGCGGTCGCCAGCCCCGCTTCGCGCAGGCCTTGATAGACCGCCGGAATATCCGCCTTGCGCACATGCGGCAGGATGATGTTCTGCTCGTGCGAAACCCGCAATTCGTCATGGCCGTGGCGTTCGGCGAGATCGGCCAGCATGCGCATCTGCGCCGCCGTCGCGTCGCCCGGCGTGCCGCCGACTGGTTTCAGCGACACCGAGACGATGCCGTAGGCCGGGTTCTTGTGCTCGGCGACATTGGTTTCGACGAAGGAGCGGAAGACGGGATCGGCCGCCTGCGCCTGTTCGAAGGCGAGCGACTGCGTGTTGTCGAAGGCGGGCGGCGCGAAAGCCTCTTCGATGGCGGAGACGAGCTCCGCCGGCACGCCCGCAAAATCGCGCTTCTGCCGCGCGAAAGCGGCCTCGATCCGGTCCCTGATCTCGTCCAGCCCCGTCTCGTGCACGAGGATCTTGATGCGCGCCTTGTACTTGTTGTCGCGCCGTCCGGAGAGGTTGTAGACCTGCAGGATCGCTTCCAGATAGGGCAGCAGGTCGGCCTTGGGCAGGAAGTCGCGCGCGGTCTTGCCGATCATCGGCGTGCGGCCCAGTCCGCCTCCGACGATCACCTCGTAGCCCGGCTCGCCTTCCGCGTTGCGCACCATGCGCAGGCCGATATCATGCGCCTTCGTCACCGCACGGTCGTTCGGAGCGCCGGTGATCGCGATCTTGAACTTGCGCGGCAGGAACTGGAATTCCGGATGGTCGGTCGACCACTGCCGCAACAGTTCCGCCGTCGGGCGCGGATCCTCGATCTCGTCGGCGGCGGCGCCCGCGAAATGGTCCGCCGTCACGTTGCGGATGCAGTTGCCCGACGTCTGGATCGCGTGCATCTCGACATCGGCGAGCAGGTCGAGGATTTCCGGCACGTCCTTCAGCCGCGGCCAGTTGAACTGGATGTTCTGCCGCGTGGTGAAGTGGCCGTAGCCCTTGTCGAACCTCTCGGCGATCAGCGCCAGCTGGCGCATCTGGCGTGAATTCAGCGTGCCGTAGGGGATGGCGACACGCAGCATGTAGGCGTGCAGCTGCAGATAGAGGCCGTTCATCAGCCTGAGCGGCTTGAACTCGTCCTCGGTCAGCGAGCCGTCGATGCGGCGCTCCACCTGTTCGCGGAAATCCGCGACCCGGTTGCGCACGAAGGCTTCGTCGAAATCGTTGTAGCGGTACATGGAACGCGGATCCCCTTGTCAGGCTTCTGCCTGCTTGCCGTGAAAGTAGTTTGACGGTCCGCGCGTGCGGAACGCCTCGCGGAAATGCACGGGACCGGGGCGATGGTCGTCGCCCATTACGGTTTCGGCGAGATAGGGGCCGACAACGCGGTGCTGCTGCGTTTCCGCTGCGGCGAGGAGTTTGTCCGCGGCATCCTGGGAGTAGGCGACCACCGCGTCGCCGTGATTGCGCGACCATTCGCGACCGGCGGTGAAATAGACGACATCGCCTTCGATGAGGTCGTTGGCGGTGACGATCCGCGGCTTGTATTCGCGTGCCATATCAAAGGGCTCCCGCATTTTCGTGAATCGGATTGGCAGCGGCCTGTATCGCTTTGGCGGCTTTCCTCGGCGCCATGCCGTAGAGCAGCACGGCCGGGCCGGCGATACCGGCTTCGGCCAGCGTGTCCGGCAGGGCGAGCAGCGTGCTGGCGATGGTTTTCTGGTCCGTCCGCGAGGCGTTCTCGACCACCGTCACCGGCGTCTCCGCGGCGGCGCCATGCATCATCAGCCGCCCGCGCAGGAATGCCGCCGCCTTCACGCCCATATAGATCGCCGCGCCCGCGCCCGGCCTGGCCAGCTCGCGCCAGTCCTGTTCGGCGAAGCCCTCCACGTCGCGTCCGGTCAGGATGCGAACGGAGGAATTGCGCCCGCGCTTCGTCAGCGAGATGCCCGACGAGGCCGCGGCGGCGGAAGCGGCGGTGATGCCGGGCACCACCTCGAAGGAAATGCCCGCTTCCTCCAGCGCGTCCAGTTCCTCGTCGAGCCGGCCGAAGATGCCCGGGTCGCCCGATTTCAGCCGCGCCACCTGCGCGCCTTCCTGTGCGTGCTCGATCATCAGCGCGTTGATGTCGTCCTGCTGCCAGGACGGCCCGTAGCCGGTCTTGCCGGTCTCTATGACGATTGCCTCGCGGCGCGCCAGTTCGAGGATCGGCTGCGGCACCAGCCGGTCGTGCAGGACGACATCGGCCTCGTGGATCAGCCGGCGCGCCTTGACCGTCAGCAGGTCCGGATCGCCGGGCCCCGCGCCGATCAGCGCCACATGGCCCGCGCGCGGCCGCGTCTCTATGGCGTCGGTCAGCAGCTCTTCGAGTTTCGCGCGCGCGCCCGCTTCGCCGCCGGCCTTCAGCGCCGCGTCGCCCTCGCCGGAATAGTAGCGCGACCAGAAATCGCGCCGCCCGCGTCCCGGCGCTATCATCGCGGTGCGCTCGCGAAACGCCTGGCCGATGCGCGCCAGCATGCCGAGCGAGGCGGGCAGGCGCTCTTCCAGTTCGGCCTTGATCTTGCGCGCCAGCACCGGCGCGGCGCCCTCCGTGCTGATGGCGACGGTGACCGGATCGCGGTCGACGATGGCCGGCGTGATGAATTGGGAATCATCGAGATTGTCGACGATATTGACCAGTGCGCCCGCATTTCGGCCGATTTCGGCCGCCCGGGCATCTTCGGCCTCGTCTTCATTGGCGGCGTAGAGCAGCGCGGCCCGGGCCGCATCGCCGTCGCCGATGGGGCGTTCGACGAGGACGATGCGGCCTTCCGCAGCCCATTTTCGGATCTGCGGGGCGGGGGACGCTACAAATACGGTGACCGACGCCTGTGTTTTCAGCAGCAGGCGGAGCTTCGAAATGGCGCATTCTCCCGCTCCCGAAACGACGATGTGCCGTCCGGATAGGTCGAGGAAAATCGGAAAATGACGCATTTCGGGCCTCTTTCGCTTTGGCCGCAAACTAGATGGCGGCCAGACAGCGCACGAGGACGCCCATTCCAAATGTCGCGGGGAGAGGGGAAATCTGTTTCTTTTTAAGGATGGTTAACGATGCTTGATCAAAGTCAATGCGACAGCGATTCCTGACGGTAGGAATAGCGTTCACTTTTGACGCATTCCAAAATCCGGAGGCACCCGCTATATGAACGCAAAAATCATGAGCGGCGGATTCTCGACCCGCCGAACGGAGGCCCAGGGTTTGGATTACGAACAGTTTTTCGCCGACCGCCTTTCATCGTTGCGGGATGACGGCAATTACCGTGTGTTTGCGGATCTGGAGCGCCATGCGGGGGATTTCCCCAAGGCGACGCGCTATCGCGAGGACGGCACGACGCAGGAAGTGACGGTGTGGTGCTCGAACGACTATCTGG
>Ga0272444_10000102_pt1 | contig 102948 bp, 95 predicted proteins | sample SSMForm13_FD_201033 | JGI IMG/M metagenome (GOLD analysis project Ga0272444, IMG submission 201033) | Marine sediment archaeal communities from Little Sippewissett salt marsh, Falmouth, MA, United States - SSM-Form-13 | ecosystem: Environmental > Aquatic > Marine > Wetlands > Sediment ...
GGATGTAAGGTCTATTTCGTATCCCCTGCGTGCATAAACTCCTTGATATAAAATATATATTATCTCTTTCCCTCAGTTAGAAAGCTCATAAAACGATCTACGGCCAGACTCAGGTCAAACTGTCGTTTTATTGCTACCAGGCCATCTATATATGTACAAGGAGGCTTTAACATTGCCTCGCGTATAGCTGCACTAAAAGCCTTTGAAGAAACTTCCTTTGAAAGAATTCCCACTTTGTATTTGCTTACGAGATAGGGAATATCTCCTACAGGCATTGCAATTACTGGACATTCAGACTGTATCGCGTCGGAGAAGACTACAGGGATGCTTTCCATCCGTGAAGGAAGCAATACGTAATCAGCCCACAGGAATAATTCGGCCACTTCTTTTTTGTTAAGATAACCCATCAACGTCAATGGCCTATTCACAAAATGAAGACGATCACACCCCAATTTGACCATTTCTGCTAATGGTCCGCCACCGCAAATTCTCACTTCCTTTATCAATTTCCAATCATCGTTACACAGTAGTTGAAGGCCCTCAATCAGTAAGTCTATACCTTTATTTGTGTGCCACCGGCCAAGGTATGCTAGCCGATATGGCGGAATCATGGAAACTTGTTTTCTCTTTATTGTCGGCAGAGTACGAGTGCTGGCAAGATATTCACATGATTTTCCCGATATTTTCTCTACATCCCGCTTTAAGGTAAATCCATCAGCAAAGCATATTGAACTATCCGATATCACACCTTTAAGTATATTTTTAACTAGCGGTATTTTTCCTAAAATCCAGATGTCACTGCCTAAAGCCCACACGCTGTAAGGTATCCCTCGCTTCTTCCACAGCCTTCGCGCCCAGTAACCTGATGGAAGCACCCACAATGCTAAAATATGATCGATCCTGCTCTCAGTTGTTACCCTTTCCAGGGCATACATGCCCGCACGCAATGTCTTGAAAATCAATGGCCAATGCAAAAGATTTGCCGGTTCAAGAAGTGAAAGCGGCAAGCGCGGAACCTCAAAACGACTGATTGTAAGGTTATCGTATTTCTCATCGCTTCTCATAAGCTTACTTGGCGCTACAATAGTAACAGTTACATGTTTTGACAATTCTTGAGCAAAATCTTCGACAAAAGACCCAGCAGCCTCACTGCCGGGCTCGCCGCCGGGAAACGATGTTGTCATGATAGCAATGTGTGTTAGGTTTTTTTTATGCATGTTAAACGGTACCTATGGGGCATCATGTCCTCGTAAGGGCTTATCAGAGAAAAAAACATACGCCACTATATTGATCAGAAGCACTGTAAACGTTAAAAATACAACAAAAACTGCAAAAGGAGATTTTCCAGCAAAGATCGTGCGATTAATATCAGCGCCCCCGCAAGCAACCTTATATTTAAACATGGTGCGACAGACATTAAATTTAGAACAACTCCACAATTTATAAATCACATCACCATCACAAGCGGCGGAAGTCGTCATAAGGATACAACGACTACTGTTGGCATTATCTTTCATCCATCATGCCTATATTGTCTATGTTTTCCGAATTGACCAGCATTTCCAGACAGAAATGACTTTTATTTTGTTGTCTATTATGGTTTCGTCATCCTATGTGACTATTGTACCTGTGGGGTGTGAAAATTCATCCATTGTCCGATGTCTTAATCCATTGAATTCTCCTTTATTTTGACTATCTCTTTTTTAAAGACACTTCAACGATTTTCTTTCTCTTTTTAAAAGATAATGCATGCACTCAGTGTAATTCCGGGGACAGTATACTTAATTCGGTGCGTATATGAAATGATGTCCTTTTTTTGAATTAAGTATACTGTCCCCGGAATTGATCCAATAGTCAACGACTGAGCCATTCCGGTCCTTGTGACTGTTGTCAACAAATAGAACTGTCCGGTTTTGTAGCAAATGAGTTGTCCGCTTTGTAACCCTCATAAGAGTAGCGGAAGGCGTAGCCTGGAGCTACTCTTATGAGGGTTTGGCGAGCGGCGGACTTACGCTGCCTTTTCTCTCTGGGACTTCTCCAGGTTCCCGTGTGCATCATAGTCAGCCAGTTTTCTAGGACCGTGGAAAATGGCAAGCGAGCCGTCGGTATAACGGTGAACGCGCACTCTGACCTTGACGTAATGACATCGATACCGGTTTGCCGGGATTTGTAACGTTTTGCCTTCAAAGCTGACGCAGTTGTCAGCGGTTACCGTTCTCTGGTACTGCTCACACAGGATATCGTCAAGATTTACTTGGCCCAAGGGTACAAAGGCTGAATCATTCTCGGTAGCAGGGTGCATGAATTCGGCGTTGAAAGCAGGTCGGTACACATCGGCCAGATACCGATTGGCCACCTCCATCGTGGTGATCCCATAGAGAGCCAATTCCTTGGGAATCCGACCCTGGTGCGTACCGAAGGCACGCTCGCTCCTTCCCCGTGCCTCCGGAGAATAGGCGGGGATCATCTCGATCCCCATCTGCTTCATGGCACGCCCAAACTGCGTAAGCTGTCCTTTACTGACCGCTCCCCCGGCTTTAGGGGTGTACCAGTAGTGACTGCCACGATCTGTGTAAATTGAGCTAAACAAGCCCTTTTGAAGAATCACATCTCGTACGCCCTGAAAGCTGCTGGTGGTGCCTTCCTCCTGGACAAAGAACATGCTGTAGTGCTCATTGGTCGCATCATCCATTGTCACGATCAGATCCCACTTCTTCCCCGGCACCCACTCATGGGCGCTACCGTCCTGATGAACAATCATCCCTGTCAACGGCGAGGGATCACGACGTTTCCGATGGGAGCCTTTCCTGGCCGTCTTCAAAACTAATCCCCTCGACTGAAGCGTGTTCTTCACCCAGGTGTAACTTCGCTGTCCTCCATCACGCCGATACCATGAATAAAAATGTTTCACATTCCAGCCTCGGTAATGACCTTCATACTGCCGGGAAAGCGCCATGACTTCATCCACGGGAGCTCGACGTGATGACGCCTGCGTCATCCGCTTGTCTAATAAGCCATCTAAACCCCTCTCCTCGTAACGATCAACGTAGCGCCGGAATGTCCGGTCGCATACTCCCAATATCCGCGCCGCTTCCTCTTGGGTTAATCGACCTTCTGTCCATACACCATACGCCTCTTCAAATCGCATCTTCCGGATCTCCTGTAGTATCTCCGTCCGTCTCATTCGCCACCTCCCGGTGACGCATTCTAACCGGACAGATTATGTGCTACAACTCCGGACATATTACTTGCTCCTAACATTCCGGTCCTTGTGACTTGACACACTACCATGCGACTGTTATCATATCGGCAAATTGTGTAATCACTTTCAGGAGACACATATGGTAAGGACACAGATACAATTGCATGAAAAACAGGTGGCGCTGCTGAAAAAAATGGCCGCCGCAGACCATACATCAATGGCTGAAATTATCAGACAGTCAATTGATTTCTATGCCAGGACTAAATATGAAGCAATCGATGAGCAGCGTCGAAGCCGGGCAATAGCCGCCGCCGGGCAATTCAGATCCGGTGTGAAAAATTTGTCGATCTCGCACGATATGTACCTCACAGAGGCGTACGACGAATGAGCGTTTTTATAGATACGTCGGGATTGCTCGCAGTTCTGGACAGAGATGATGAAAATCATGCGGCGGCGGCAGAAGCATGGCAGCATATTTTAACATCTGGTGAAACCCTTGTGATCACCAATTATATTCTCATAGAAACCTGCGCTCTTGTGCAGAACCGTTTGGGCATGGCAGCGGTAAACGTCCTTCAGGAAGATATTGTTCCCGTACTCAGGATTGAATGGATTGACAGTACGGTACATCATGCGTCAATGGGAATAATACTTTCTGCGATGAGGAAGAAATTGAGCCTTGTTGATTGCGTCAGTTTTGAAACGATGAGACTTGGGGAAATTACCACTGCCTTCACATTCGATCGACATTTCAAAGAACAGGGGTTTGTTTGCCTGCCCTGATCATCTGCAAAACACCTTTTCTTTGTACAGCGTGTGACGTTTCTGCTATAGCATTGGGAATCTCAGAATCCGGGTCACATCGGTAAGTAATTCCGGACTGTTTTCATGAAGGGGAGGTTTATTTTGTCATTTCTTGAAAACCATTTTGACAGCAAATTTGCATGGCGTATTCCTGACGAAAGAAAATATCTCTTTGTTATCCTCAGCCTTCTCATTTTCCTCTTGATAATCTACTGGTACAGCTTTCAAGGAACGTGGATATTGGATGACATGCCCAATATCGTCGAGAATCCTCATGTGCAAATCAAAACACTCGATTGGGATTCGATACAGGGAACCTTCAGGGGAATCGATGGCAGAAATATAAACCGGCCTTTCGCCTATCTGACGTTTGCATTGAACCATCTATTTCACAGGCTTGATGTCTTTGGGTATCATATCGTCAACTTTTTCATCCATTTTGCTACGTCCTTCTTTCTTTTTTGTTTCATTTACAGGATGCTGCGGCTCCCCCTGTTGGAACAGCACTTCGACGAGGGGAAGGCATACGCGGTAGCGTTGCTTTCTATGTTTTTCTGGGCCGTCAACCCAATGCAGGTAACGGCTGTGACCTATATCGTGCAGCGCATGTCGAGCATGGCGGGACTCTTCTATATCCTGTCGATGTATTTCTACCTGCGGGGACGTACGTCAAGTGAACTTAGAAACAAGGTGGCATTATTCGTTCTCTGCGTTCTCTCTGGCATTCTCGCCCTTGCCAGCAAAGAAAATGCCGTGCTCATTCCCTTTTCTATTCTCTTGTTTGACCTATTGCTGATTCAGGGCGTAACACGCGAAAGCATTACGCGGACAGCGAAATGGCTTGTCATTCCGGTAGTGCTTTTTATATGTACCATCCTGCTTTTCGCCATAGATCTTTCGTCGTTACTCAAAGGTTTTGAGGGCAGGCCCTTTACTCTTACTGAACGGCTGATGACAGAACCACGGGTGATACTTTTTTACATCACGCTTCTTCTTTACCCATTAAGTTCTCGTCTTATGCTTCTGCATGATGTGGAACTATCGACGTCCCTTCTTGCACCATGGACGACAATTCCATCGATACTAATAATTGCGGGGGTTATTTTCTATGCAATTTACATCGCTCGAAAGAATCCGCTAATCTCCTTCTGTATTCTTTTCTTTTTTCTCAATCATGCTGTTGAAGGATCTTTCCTTCCTCTTGAACTTGTCTTTGAACATCGCAATTATATTCCGTCATTCTTCTTTTTCATTCCGATTGCACTCCTCTACTTTGCATGCCTTAATTTATTCAAAGCACATAAAAGGATGTATCTATTGATATTCATAACCTTCACATTCATAGTTGCGGCAATAGCACATACGACATATATAAGAAACGAGATTTTTATGAGTCCTGTAACTTTCTGGGAAGATAATGTGCGAAAAACTCCGAAGCTTGCAAGAGCCTTGACCCATCTTGGAAAAAGTTATGCTATGGCAGGTTTGTCAGATAAGGCGGAAGCGGCATTTATGGAAGCCTATTCGAGAGAGGGGCATTTAAACTTTTTCAATCATTTTGACACTCGGCACAATCTCGCCGTCCTTAATTTATACAGACACAAAAATTACACCAAAGCAGCCGAATTGTATCGCAAGGCTCTTGCGATTTATGACAGCCATCCACCGGCATGGAAGGGTTTAGCTCTCGCCCTGCTGGGAATGGGGTCGTTGAAAGAATCAGAAGATGTTTTAAGGAGCGCCCTTGAACGATGGCCACAAAATGCTGAATTGCACAGCACGCTCGGTCTAGTGTTTCTCAAAACGGGAAAATATGAAAACGCCATAGCGGAAAGCCTGGAGGCTCTTCGAATCGACCTGAATGAAGTGAATGCGTATAAAGTTCTAGGGGCCGCGTACATGCACACAAAAGATTACGGAAAGGCACAGTCTAGCATGGAAAAATACGTATCCTCCTACTTCAAATCTACCGATCTGGAGGCTAATCTGGCGCTTGTAGAAATTTACCACGCACTTGGCCGAAACGCTGATTTGGATTATACTGTTGGAAAGTTGATGTTTTTAAAGAAAACAAAAGACTGGCATGATTTGCTTGAAACATATGTAAATAATTCACACACAAAAGCTTATGTGCCGGATCCGTCTCATATGAAAAAGATTTTTAATTCTTCCTTACAAAGACAGGAGAAACATCTAATTTTCCATTAAATTGCCTTTGCAAAGATCATGTAAACACGCATAGCCTTAAACGAAGAGGGAGCTTTTCTGCAAAAGCTCCCTCTTCGTTTAGCTGTAATCAATTTTTATGATGGGGGTGTCCAAGTTCCTGTGGCGGTATATTCTCCATCACCTCCGCGACTTTTTACTTCGATTGCAACATTTGTAGATGATGCTGTACATTCTGATACCCAGTTGTCAGGAGCTGATCCAAGTGTAAATTCAGTCCCTGACGTCCAACCTGCAGCTGTCACTACCTCAGCGGGTGTTGCATCATCATTTCCGCTCAGCAATTCCTTTGCCCATGCCGTCTGCAATGTCCCTTTTATCTCAGCAATCTGGCCCATTGCAGCCTTTGCCTTCGCATCGGCCTGGAGGTCCAGATACTTCGGCACCGCCACTGCCGCCAAAATACCCAGGATGACAAGGACCGCGATGATTTCGATCAGTGTAAAACCTTTTTCTTGATTACGTTTTTTCATTTTTCTACTCCTCCGTTTTATTTTTATAGCGTACTTTGTTTTTTAGGGTGGGAACAGCTCTTGTTCCGCAATTTGTTGTGTGCCGGTTCCTTCACCTCCTTGGGGATTTTTTATTTATTCCTGATCATTTTTATTGCATATTTGGTGCCACTATGAATGTTTTATTCTTTATTGGCGTCTGATAATCGATATATCGTCGTATCTTTTCGATATTTTGTTGTAATTGCTTTGTTTTTCAATGCATTATCTCCCCCTCTATTTCATCCCCTGAGACCTTTGCACAATCTCACAAAATCATCAATTTCGTCATACCGGCAGGTCCTGGATCAAGTCCGGGAGGTATCCAGTTTTTTCAAGTACTTTCTGGATTCCGGGTCAAGCCCGGAATGACAGAAAAGGGAATTATGCAAAGGTCTCATCCCCTACCACCGGGGGAGGAAATTTTTTCATCACGCGCAATAGGCGCTCGCGATGCGTTGGCGTTTTTCTACATATTTTGTTGTTTTTTTATTGTCTGTACATCAATTTGGTATTTTTTGGTCCGGTGCCAGAGGCTTCTCTGGTTGATGCCGAGGAGCTGTGCCGCTTTTGATTGTATGCCTCCGGTCTTTTCGAGTGCCTCTAAGATAATTCTTTTTTCATAATCTGCAAGGAGTTCATCGAGGCTCTTGCCCTCACGTTCCGGAAGAGCTTCGTCTACGTGGGACATCGACATGTCGTACGTATGTTCGAGACTGTGCGCAAGCCCGACTGTTTCGATACGCCCGTCTTCCGCCATGACAGCGGCCCGCGAAAGAATGTTTTCCAATTCGCGGACATTGCCCGGCCATTGGTAGGTCATGAGCTCCCTCATCGCCCGGGGTGTCAATGTAGATTCGGCGGATATCTTTTTTATAAAATGATCGGCCAGGAAAGGAATATCTTCTACCCGTTCTCTCAATGGCGGCACGATTATGGAAAACACATTTAAACGGTAAAAGAGATCTTCCCGGAATGTTCCTTCCGTCACCATGCGTTGCAGGTCCTTATTTGACGCGGCGATGAAACGGACATTTACTTTAATTGTCTGATTCCCGCCCACGCGCTGAAATTCCCGGTTCTGCAGAACGCGAAGGAGCTTTGCCTGCGTTTCCAGCGGCATGTCGCCTATTTCGTCGAGAAAGAGCGTGCCTTCATGGGCCAGCTCAAATTTTCCTATGTTTCGTGCAGTGGCACCTGTAAAGGCGCCTTTTTCATGGCCGAAGAGTTCGCTTTCCAAAAGGCCTGAAGGAATAGCCACACAGTTGAGTTTGATGAAGGGTTTACCTCTTCTTCCGCTCTCCTGATAGAGTGCGTCCGCCACAAGTTCTTTGCCGACGCCGCTTTCGCCGAGAATAAGCACCGTCGTATCGGTGGGCGCCACTTTCACGATCTGGCTGAGCACGTTCCGCAGCGCCCTGCTTTGACCTATTATAGTCGGAAATCGTTCATGGGCGTCGACTTTGCTGATGAGATTGGTCACTTCCCGAAACACATAGTCGAAGTGGGTGATATCGTCCTGTTTCTGAAGTTCCGTTTCCGGAGGCGCCTTGGGGAAGGCGGGGGATGCTTCCGCCGCTTTGATGAACCTGCGAATCGGTCGTAATATAATAACGGTAATGATCACGGAGAAAACGGCGGTTATACCCGCTACTATGGCCCCCAGGAGCATAAGCTGGGTCATTGACGCCCTGCCCGTATAGTGGGCAATGATGAAGATCAGGACGGCAAGCCCGGTGAATATGAAGGGAATCAGGACAAGCAAGCTGACGTGATAGGGAGACGGTCCAGTGAGACGTTTTTTTATATGTTGAATTGTGCTGCGAATGGTACTCACCCTCACCCCAACCCTCTCCCATCAAGGGAGAGGGAGATTTGTTTTTGCATCCTCTCCCATGAGAAGCTGTGTCGTACTGTCATTGCGAACACTATCACGACCGAAGCAATCTGATAAAACAAACGCGTACAAGAACGAGATTGCCGCGCGCCCTTTGGTCGCTCGCAATGACTAATCGGTAATTGTGACTCAGCCTCTCATGAGAGAGGGAATTTTCTTTCTGCACCCTCTCCCGCCAAGGGGAAGGGGAGTTTCGTTTCAGTTTACCGTGCCATTTTCGTCAGATCCCACATGGGCAGGAATATGGCCAGGGCGAAGAATCCTACCACCCCTGCCAGGCCCACGATGAGGATCGGTCCGATCAGATCGGACAGCTGTTTGATCTGATAGGATACCTCGTCATCGTAGTGCATTGCCACCTGATGCAGCATCTCGTCAAGGGCCCCCGTTTCTTCCCCCACGGAGACCATATCCACCACCATGGGGGTAAAGTACCGCGCGCCCCGCAGCGGATTTGAGATGCCCCTCCCTTCTTCGACCAGGTCCCTGATCCTGTCGAATTCCCGGGATATGGCATCATTGCCGATTGTGCCCGAGAGAATATCCAGTGAACTGAGGACGGGGATGCCGCTTGCCTGCAGGATGGAGAATATACTGGCAAATCGGGCCATGGCCGCTTTTTGGTAGAGCGGGCCCACAATGGGCACCCGCAACAGGAGCCGGTCGCGCAGGAGGCGCCCCTGCCGCGTTTTCACGTAATATCGGTATCCCATGACAACGGCGACAATTGCTATGATGAATACATACCAGTAGTTGACCAGCGCATGGGACAGCACCAGGCAGATCTTCGTGGGAAGGGGCAGTTCCAGTCCCGCTTTTTGAAATATGGTCACGAATTTGGGGACCACGAAATAGAGCAGTACCACAAAGGCAATCCCCAGGGCCAGCACGACGATTTTGGGATACTGCATGGCGGCCTTGATGTCCGACTTGACCTTATGTTCGTGTTCGAGAATGTAGGCAAGCCTGTCCAGCACGTCGGGCAGGGTGCCGCTGGTTTCTCCGGCATTGATCATGTTGACGTACAGCGACGACAGGAGTTTTTCATGCTTGCGAAAGGCATCCGTCAACGACCGCCCTTCCTTGATATCGATGGCGATGGTGGCCAGCATATTTTTAAGTCGTTCGTTCTGCGTCTGGTGCTGAAGGATCTCCAGAAGCTGGACCACCGAAAGGCCGGCGGCAAGCATCGTCTTGAACTGTTTTGTCATCAGGATGATTTCTTCAGGCTTGACGCTTGCGAACCGTGCCAGCAATCCGCCCTTCGAGGCGCTTTCACCGCCCTTTTTGACCGGTGCGACCCTTGAAGGAATAAATCCCTGGGCGCTCAACATTTTGTTTGCCATATCGAGGGATTCGGCTTCGATGACGCCCGCTACGGAAGCGCCGCTTTGATTGATGGCTTTGTAGGAAAAGCTTGGCATAGTGTCTCTCTGTGTAGTGCTGTTATTAGTTTATCACCCCCACCCCCACCCTCCCCCATCAAGGGGGAGGGTGTATGGATAGTGCAACCCGCCCCTATCAAGGGGGGAGGAGTAAGGATGGTACGAGACCTTTGCAGGACCTCATAAAATCGTCAATTTCGTCATACCGGCAGGTCCCTGATCAAGTCCGGGAGGTATCCATTTTTTTCAAGCACTTTCTGGATTCCGGGTCAAGCCCGGAATGACAGAAAAGGAAATTATGCAAAGGTCTCGGTGCGCCTCCCATTAAGAGGTTTCGTGTGCAACCATCACCCGTCGAGGAAGAGGAAGTTTTTTTCTGCACCTCCCCCGCCCCTTCATCTTCTCCCGCCAGGGGAGAGGAAAATCTGGAAAGGGAAATTACTGACGAGGGCGATTTTCGCTTATTCCAGATTCATAACCTTCGAGGCCGCTTCTTCCAGTGTGGTGATTCCGCGTGCGACCTTTTCGGCGGCATCGTCCTTTAACAGGCGAAGCTTGCCCGCACTCACGGCCGCCTTGGTAATTTCCTGCGCCGAGGCGCCCCGCAGTATCATCTCCTGAATGTCATCATCAACGCGAAGCACCTCGAAGACACCCGTCCGTCCACGATATCCCGTATTCATGCACTGCGGACATCCCCGTCCCCGCTGGAAGTTCGTGTTCTCCACCTTATCGAGCCCCCAGGCGACAAGCGCCTTTTCCGGCGGCCGATAGGGTTCTCTGCAATAGGGACACACAGTGCGCACAAGCCGCTGCGCAAAGGATATCAGCAGCACCGACGACACAAGAAAGGGCTCGATCCCCATGTCCACAAATCGTGTAATAGCGCCGGCGGCGTCGTTGGTGTGGACCGTGCTGAACACACGATGCCCCGTAAGGGCGGCCTGTGTGGCGATCCCCGCCGTTTCGCCGTCCCGTATTTCTCCCACCATGATCACGTCAGGGTCCTGGCGAAGAATCGACCGTAGTCCGCTCGCAAAGGTCATGCCCGCTTTTCGGTTCAGCTGTACCTGACGGATATTTTCCATGCGATATTCCACGGGATCTTCCAGTGTAATAATATTCACATCAGGCGTGTTAATCTCGTTCAGAATGGCATAAAGGCTGGTGCTTTTCCCGCTGCCCGTGGGGCCGGTGCTGAGGACCATACCGTAGGGCTTGCTGACGGCCTTCGCGATTTTTTCCCGGTCTTCCTTCGACATGCCCAGCTTGTCCAGGCTGTAGACCTGGGCCCCCATATCGAGAAGCCGCAGCACGATATTTTCGCCGAAAATAGTGGGAAGCGCCGACGCCCTCACGTTGATCTCCTTGTTGTCCATCTTGACGGTAAACCGGCCGTCTTGAGGAATGCGCGACATGGCGATGTCCATTCGCGAAAGAATTTTAATCCGGGAGATAATAGGCAGCACCATTGACTTGGGTGGCGCCGGCATTTCAACGAGTTTGCCGTCGATCCTGAACCGGAGGGACACGCTTTTCTCCTCGGGACTGATATGGACATCGCTCGCCTTGTCGTGAACAGCCTGGGCGATGATGGAGTTCACCAGACGGATAACCGGCGCCTCTTCGGCCATATTCTGCAGCGAGCTGACCTGAAGATCACCGGTTGCCTCCCCTGCTTCTTCGCTTTCCACGTCAAGCTGAACATCGCCGATGTTCTCCATCAGCCCCATCATGCCCGACTGCGTGCCATAGGTGGCACTGATAAGCTGGCCGATCTCTCTTGAGGAAGATACGACGGCGGCCACTTCCATATTGGCCTGGGCCTCCAGGGCATCGATGGCGTTGATGTCCATGGGATCGGCCATGGCCACAGTGAGCAGATTAAATTTTTTTTTGAGCGGAACCGCCTGGTATTTCTGGGCCATTTCGAAGGGAATAAACTGCGCCATCGTCGGATCGCCCGGATATTTGTCCGTGTCGTACTTGTCAATTTTCAGCTGAATGCTGATCTGATCGATGATTTGCTCTTCGGTCACCATCCCCTGCTTGATGAGATACTCGCCAAGTTTGAGCCGCGCCTTTTTCTGGCCCGTCAGGGCTTGCTTCAGCTGATCTTCGCTGAGCAAACCCGCTTCTATCAGCATCTCGCCCAGCCGTTTTCTGATTCTCATTAGAGTCCTTTGCTCACTGTCTATGCGTAAAATTCCCCCTCCCCTTCATCCCCTCCCACCAGGGGAGGGGAAAAGAGGGGGGAAACATCTTCATCTTCTGGTAAAAAGCGAGACCTTTGCAGAACCTCATAAAAACGTCAATTTCGTCATACCGGCAGGTCCCTGATCAAGTCCGGGAGGTATCCAGTCTTTTCAAGCACTTTCTGGATTCCGGGTCAAGCCCGGAATGACAGAAAAGGAAATTATGCAAAGGTCTCAAAGCATCGTACCAACGAGGGGTGAGGCATCTTCACCTTTTGGTAAAGAACACCGTGCCCGGGGTCCATTCCGCAATAATTTTTCCTTCAGCGGCAATTTCGGAAGGCACCGCCTCAAGCGCACGTTTCGCTTCAGCTTCATCATTAAAATCATTCTTCAGCAGCAGGGAAAATTGAAGCCCCCTTTCACTCCAGTGCGGCAGCATCGTCACTGGAAATACCCCTGCTTTATAGCGCCGATATGCCCGCAACGCCTTTTCAAGGTCTGTAAATCGTGCAATCTCAACATGATAGCGTTCTCCCGTCGCCTTTATTGAAGGTTGCGCCGGGATCGTGGGAACATTGACGATATCTCCTGCCACAATTTTGTCAAGATTTTTTATATGCGGGTTCACGTCAGCAACCAGGCGCATCATCCTCACATTACATCTGCCGTAAATATCTTCAATAATCGTCCACACAAAGGCATCCTGGACCACTTTTACTTGCCCGAGGAGCGCAGGATAGGATAGGCGGCTCGCCATCGCTTCCTTTTCACTCACCGGCACGGCAGTTATCTTTGCGGCTGCCTCCTGCGGCACATCGACGGCCCCAGTAGGTGTGCCGCCCGCACTGGAGGCGAGTATCTCCCCTTCGGCCGGCACAACATCTTGTGCTGCTTCGACCGGTTTTACCGGTGGGGTACTCTCCCGTGCCTCGGGCGCCAGCGCTGGTACCAGGACCTTCGGTTCTTTCTGCGGCGGCGCTGTTGCTGCCTTCTCGACGGGAGAGTCCGAGGGCGTAGCAGCTTTCACGACATCGCTTTGCCTGTCTGTCGTTTTTTGTGTTACCTGTGCAAAATCGGCCCGCGTCCCTCCGGGAAAGAGGGCGTTAAGATAGCCCCGTTCGAACACAACCATGAGCAGAATCAGCACCAGTCCTGCAAGAATTGCCGTTTTGGCCCAGGGCGCTCCGGCCGGCCTGTTGTCTCCCTCTGATACCCTTCGGGCAATGGATTTGACCAGTGCCGCACCGGCCTTTGTTTTGTTCTGAATAATGAGCGTTAGAAGGATCTGGTGGCACAGCTTCACGATCTTTCGCGGATATCCGCCCGTCGCCTTGTATAACTGGCGCATGGCGCCCCCGGTAAACTGAACGGGAATTTCTTTCCCCCGCTCCATGGCCTGCTCGATGCGAAAGAGAACCATGGCTTTTGTATCGTGAAAATTCAGCGGCCCCAGACTGTAACTGAGATTTATACGGTCGGCGATTCCGGAGTTCCGTGCCAGTATGTCTCGAAACTCTTCCTGCGCGAATATCACTATTTGAAGGAGCTTGTACTCGTTTGTCTCATAATTGAGAAATTCTCTGAGCGTTTCGAGACAAAAATCGGGAATCTTCTGCCCTTCGTCGATAATCAGAACCACAATTCTTGACTTTTCAACGGCCTCGTCAAAAAGATATTTTTTTACGCGCTCCCGAAGCTGCCAGTCGGTCAGGACCGTTTCGCTCTCTTCGATCAACCCGAACATCTCGGCTATGGAGACGATAAACTCGCGTTCAGTGCTGAAATGAGGATCCAGGAGCAGGTGCGTTGCCACCTCGTCATCGCTCGCAAATTTTCTGATAAGCTGTCGTGAAAGGGTGGTCTTTCCCGTCCCCACATCGCCGAGCACGACATTAAGCCCCCTTCGGATACGGATCGCCAGCTCGAGTTTCTGCAGACACTCCACATGGTGAGGCGACTCGTAGAAAAACTCCGGTTCCGGCGAATTCGAAAAGGGCTCCCGGGTAAGATTGAGGATTTTATAATATTCCATGGTTTACCGACCACACAGTGTATCCGTTATTTTGATGCCTGCGTACAAAAATCATATTCCTTATGCGCCGTAATGCCCTTTTAAGGGAGTGAGACCTGGTGTGCAGAACCTCTCTTACTTTTCCTACTTTCCCAACTTTCCGCTACGACGCATCTTTCGCCACTCCCGTATCCAGGATGCGAGGCGTAATAAATATCAGAACTTCTTCCATATTCATGGCCTTGTCTTCCCCCTTGAAAAGCCATCCCAGTATGGGAATCTCCATCAACAGGGGAACGCCCTTGTCCCCTTTGGATTCTCTCGTCTTGCTCAGGCCCGATATGACAATTGTCTCACCGTTTCGGACAATCAACATGGTGTCGGTACGTTTTTTTATGATAAAAGGGTTCCCCTGCACGTCCCGCGATGTGTCTACTTCATCCTTATTGATGACGATTTTCATCTTCAGATTCGACCCGTCAATGACGTGGGGGGTAATCTCAAGGCGCAGCACCGCATCTTCAAAGGCTACTTCCTGATCGCCGTCTTCGTTAATGGTAACATAAGGCACCCGCTCCCCGTTTTCGGTAAAGGCAATCTGATTGTCAAGGGTGGTAATCGAGGGACTTGAAAGGATGTTGAGCTTTCCCTGCGTCTCAAGCGCCTGAAGCTGCACATCGAGGACGCTGCCGCCGACTTTCCACAAAGTAAGACCCAGTGATGCCAGGCCGCCCGCAGTCTGAGCCGCGATATCTTCAATGGGGAAATTTACGCCATAATTGTTGTCCGATTGCGTACCTCTCACGTTGTACAACGTGTCATTGATCGTATTGGTATAACTCCCTCCCCACTGGATGCCCAGGCTTCTGGCGGTGTCACGGGTCGTTTCGACTATGTTCGCCTCAATGCGGATCTGGGGCGTGGGCCGGTCGATTTTCTGTATCATGGGCACGATACGCGCCATGTCATCATCGGTCGACTGTACGATCAGTGAATTCGTATGCGTGTTCACCTGAATCGAACCGTAGGGGTTACCTTTTTCATCCTTTACAAGCAACGTCTCCAGGCTGGTTTTCAGCTTCTCCGCATCGGCATAATCGATGGAAAATACTCTGGTATGAAGGGGAGACATTTTCATGCGAAGCAGCTCGCTCGCTCGCTTTTTCTCTCGAAACGTTTCCATTTTCAGTTCGTCTTCCATGTCCTGCATGGTGACGACTCGTATGATATCCCCCTCCCATACATAGGTCAGCATCTGAGAACGGATGATGCTTAAAAAGGCCTCATCCCAGGGAACCTTGTTGAAATCGACGCTGATTTTCCCTTCTAATCCCTCCTTGATGAGAATGTTCTGATTGGCCGCACGCGCCAGCGCCCGTAAAATGGTGGGTACGTCGGCGTTACGCATCTTCAGGGCTACCAGGCCCCGGGGAAGTGATTTAAGTGAACTCTTTTGACGGGGTTGCTCCAGGGCGGCATCCTTCAATTGGGAGTCACTTTCCGTCTTCTTGGGCACTTCGTAGGCCCTTTCCCTCGGCGCCGGCGATGTCCCCTGTTTTTCCTGCGCCATGGTGCGCCATTTTTCAAAAAAGGGGTCTTTTACCACCTCTTTCTGTGCGGTGCACCCCGCCAAGACAATCAGCGTGAACAGACCGACAACCATGCCTATCGCAGACGCGGTCTGTTTCTTTGCGGTAATATGCATTACACTCTTTCCTCCTCGAAACGAGACGCCTTCATTCTTCCACAAAGGGCACGGTAATTGTCCGTTGCCCCTCTTGATCTTCAATGTCCACCTTTGAAGGCGCGATACTGACAAGCCTATATCCCGGCACCTCGAGCGCCTCGCCTACCCGGTAATCAACACCGTTGATAATCGCAAGCCGCACACCCCCCTCGTGGTCTATATAGCCGGTATATTTCAGGTTCGGTCCCTCGTCTGCGGTTTTTTCTTTTTTCTCGTCCTTCGTGGAAGATCCCACATAAAAGGGATTACTCACCCACGCCTTTTGTGCATTGTTCATAATATAGGCATCCAGTGACGATTGTTTGCTTTCCTTGAGCGCAACAGCCACGGTGGTTACCAGTGTATCGAGCTGGGTCATCTCCTGTGTTCGTGAAACCGCGGGTTTCTTCGCCGGTTTCGATTTTTGTGCTGAAGGCTCCAAAAAGAGGGCATACACGGCGTACAGTATCGCGACAGCCATAATCGCCAGGATGATCTTTTCCCTCTTGCCTATTTTCTTCATTGCCCTACAATCCTTTTTATTCCACCGCCAGCCACAGTTTGACCGTGATTTCTTTTTCCTCGTCTCCGTTCTTGACCTGTATTTCTTCCACAGTCGTCAAATACGGAATTTTGGCCACCCGGTACAGAAAATCCCGAAGGGACGGGAAGGGTCCCCTGATCACGGCGTCCGCTGAAATCAGGCCCGGATTCTCCTGCAACGCCGCCAGATCCGGTTTTACCGTTACCACCTTCAATCCCGCCGCTTCGGCGTGCGCCCTGATCACCGAAAGGATCGTATCTATCTGCGACTTCGGAAGCGTTGTCCTTGCCGAAACAATCAGCTCCTGCGGAAGCTCCGCTTTTTTCCTCGATGCAAGCTGCTGGTAAAGGGGCAGCAATTTATTCTGCTTTTCTATTTTGAACCGCAGGTCCTCGATGCGGCTTTCATAGCCATCCATCGATTTCAATGCCGGGTTAATCCATAGAAAGAAAAACGCCGCCAGCACCAGTGCGCTGAGCCCTCCAAGGATAACTATCCCGCTGCGCTCCTGAACTTTTAGTGTCGCTCCCTTTAGCATGATTCCTCAATTTAACGCTGCCGTTACCGTAAAGCGCAGCATGTCTCTTGCGCCTCTTTTCTCAGGCTTCTTTGTCTTGATGGAAGCCTTGTCGAAAAGGGGCGATGACTGTAGTTTCACTATATAGGCGGCAAGGGTCGAATCCAATGTTTCTGATGCGCCTGACACCAGGCCCTCCATAACAAGCCCCTTCGCACCCTTGTCATCCTTTCCCCCGGCCTCTCCCCAATCAGCCTTGACACTGATAAGCCTGACCGGCTCGGGAGTAATCCTGGCGATCTCTCCGAAGGCAACAACTCCCACATACCGCTTTTTGATCTCCTGCATCGCCTCCTGCTCTTTTTTGACCTCCGAAACCATTGTGAGGATCATCGCTTCGTCCACCTGGACGTTCTGAGAGAGCTTTTTTTCCAGAGCGACAGCCGATCGCTGTTTTTCATGGACGATGCCGTCGAGGTAAAGGTAATAGCCGAACACCGCCATCATGATCACAAGAAAACCGGCCATGATGGACTTGTTCGCCCAATCCAGACGTTTTCTTTTCTCCTTGTCCTCGCTCGTATAAATAAGATTTAATGTCCGCGACATATCGGACAGCGCCACACCGAGCACAGGAACAAAAGCCGATCGTTCCGATATGTTGCTCGCCGACGTTACTCCACCCACGAACTGATGCGCTGGATCAAGCGGATCGAGCACATCACTGGCAATGGCAAGCTGCCCGCCTATGTAATCCACGATGGGCAGATACACATCCATGGCCGTCGACACATAGACGGCGTTGACGCTCTCCCTGCCCATCGTTACCGAATAATGTTCAAAGGTGCGCTCCACCTGACGCACCAGCCGTTCCAGGGCCGGGTCTATCATATCGAAGACCCCGGCTTTGTCCAGCCCGAATCGATCGTAAAGCTCTTCCGCCGGCGGCGCATCCGGGCTGAGGGCGGCGATAAGCTCCCGTGCCTGGTCGAGATCCATGGGCGTCTCATCATCGCGGGGCACGGCAACGGTTTCATTCTCCCTGTCTCCCGTCGGCACATCGAATATTGTCGACGGATTCTCGCCGAATGGGGGCATTTCTATGGTGGGCCTCTGGTTCGACCGCTGCCGGCGCTTTTCTTCGTACTCATCCACCAGCGACTCCACCATGCTGTTGATCCCCGCCTTGATCCCCCGTGTCATCACAAGATTGCCCTTAGAAAAGATATCGATGCGCGACCAGCTTCTTCCGATATAAAGGGCCGCCACGGTTTTCTCAAAGGCCGGAATCCAGTTCGTACGGAAGAGGTTCTGCAGGGCAAGCGGTGCGATCGTCAACCCGTCGAGCGGAAACCCTATCTTTTCAAAAAGCGCGCGTGTATCCTCGACTTCTTTTTTCGGCGTTGTGTAAAAGAGCACTCCGTACTTTTCTATCCCTTTTTCTATAACTTCGCCCTGCACCTCAAAATCGAAAACAACCTCTTCTTCATTAAAGGCACTTTCCTGCTTTGCCGTCCAGAGCACTACATTTCTCAGTTCCTTTCTTGCCACCTTTGGAACGCTTATGTTTTGCACCTCAACATTGGCCGCCGACATGAGGGCCCAGAGAGTGATACCGTTTGTCGAACCGCAGTAGTGTGACAGTTCCGCCTTAAGAAAATCTGCAAACTGCTGCGTGCCCCGTTCGATTCCCTTTTCCAGGGGAATGCGCGTGTAATCCAAAAGCATCCACCCTTTGCCAGCCGTTTCGACAATCTTGACAAGGCGAAGCTGGGTGTAGCCGATGTCTATCCCGACCGATACTCCCTTCTGCTTGCCGGCGCCGCGCTTTTTCCTTTCTTTCCTTTTCGACGCCTTTGGGGGAGTTTTTATACCGGGAAACTCATCCTCCTTGCCCCCCCGTATTACGTCGAGCAGTTTCTCCGTGGAGGTAATTTCCTTTTCCGTAGCCACGTGTTACCTCATTCGCCACATATAACGCCATACTATGATCATTCAAAGAGCGGGGGCTGTGTTCCCCGCCTCATTCCCATCACTTTCCGATTCATATCTGTAAGCACTACAGCGTGCGCACAGTTATCTGCCGCTCGAATTCACCGAAGAGGAGTTTGAATACTCTTGAAGTTCCGCTCGCGCCTTTTTGAGATACTCGTCGGGAAAATGTTTTATGGTCCGAAGACCATAGTTGATCACAGGAGGCGTTGATATGATTCCCTTACGTATGTAATCCCGCACCGTTTTCGATGAGACGCCCAGTATCCGTGCTGCGTCTATTGTGGTATTGTAGGATTTCCCATTAATGATGATCATAAGCTCTCCTCTTGTTCACAATATTCGTAGGGTACCTATCTACCGCATGGTTCGCACCAATGTCAAGGGTTTTTTTGAACACATGATAGTTCGCGCAGAGCATGGTGGCGCACACGGAATTTCATGACGGGAATGTTTCTGCAGTGAAGCACCCTCTCTGTCTATAAGTATCTGTTGTCAGGTCTTGTAATACCAGCCCTTATGTGGTAGCGTTATCCTTAAGCATTTCTGTTGCAGGTTCTCTTTTTTGCTGCCAAGTGCGGATGTTTAGTTATGTGACCCATGCTGTTCTATCTCTTTACCCCGGCAATTAAACATATCCTTTGACTCAGTGGTTCACATTTAATTCAATTATATCAGATAACTATGTATCCATGGATATGCATGTGAGCGTGTGCGTTAAACTTATAACAGAGCATAGCAGATAAACTTTTCTTCGTATTGCGGCGGAGAAATTCAACCATCCCGAAAGGGATATCAGGAAGGAGTCAATAAACATGAAAAAAGAAATGATGAAACCGTTTACTTGGGGTGTGGCAGTTGGAGCGATCGTGTTGCTGATAGTTGTTTTCGCCACCGGCCTTGCGGTAACAAAAAGTTCAGCCAATGAACAGGCCGAAAATATGGTGGCAGAAGCCGTCACAGACAAGCTTGCAACGATATGTGTGGCACAGTTTCAACAGGATCCCGAAAAAGACCAAATGCTTAAGGAATTGAAAGCGGTCGACAACTGGAAAAGAGATGAATATATTCAGGAACAAGATTTTGCAAAGATAGCGGGTATTAAGGAACTTAGTTCTCGCGTGTACAATGAGTGTGCAGAGCGCATTCTCGAGGCAAGCAAGTAGCGAGTAAGGAGTAAGGAGGGACACTTCCCTATTTTTCGAAGTCATCCTGTTTTGACGGATACGTCATTGGTTTTATATATGAACACCTCAATTGAGCGATATGGCACGAACATTGAGAAAACCAGAAAATAGGGAAGTGTCCCTCTCCGCAAAGGATGTTGCGGATATTCTCGACGAAATCGGCGTGATGCTTGAGATCTCCGGCGAGAATCCTTTCAAGTCACGGGCCTACTACTCGGCAGCCCGCGCACTCACCTCTCTCGATGAAGGCCTTGACACCCTGATAGAGGAGCACCGCCTTTCATCCGTCCCGGGCATCGGCACTGCCCTCACCCAAAAAATTACCGAACTGGTCACTACCGGAAAGCTGGCCTATTACGACAGATTAAAGGAGTCGATACCCCGGGGCCTTATTGAAATGCTGAAAATTCCGGGGCTGGGGCCGAAAAAAATCAATATGCTTCATAAGGCCTTGTCCATTGAAACGATCGGAGAGCTGGAATACGCCTGCAAGGAACACCGCCTTCAGGATCTGAAAGGATTCGGCAGTAAAACACAGGATAAAATTCTCCAGGGGATTGCACAAATCAGAAAGTACCATGAGCGCCGCCTCTACGCCGAGGTCATCGAAGACGCGGAAGCTATTCTTTCAAAGGTGCGCAATCATGCAGATGTGGTTAACGCCGAAATTGCCGGTTCACTGCGACGATGCATGGAAACGGTGAAAGATATCGATATCCTCGCGGCCACGGAACACCCGCACGAACTGTCTCTGTTTCTCGCCTCCCTTCCCGGCATTGATCATATCATTGCCCAGGGCGACACAAAGGTCAGCGTTGCCCTGGACTCCGGAATCAATGTGGATTTCAGGCTCGTCACACCCGTTGAATTCCCTTACGCCTTGCACCATTTTACGGGCAGCAAGGAACACAACATCGCCATGCGGGGCAGAGCGAAAACGAAAAATTTAAAGATGAACGAATACGGGCTGTTCAGTGGAGAGACGCTCCTGCCCTGCCACAGCGAGGAAGACATATTTGAGGCCCTGGGACTTTCGTACATCCCCCCGGAACTCCGTGAGGACAGGGGAGAAATCGAGGCCGCCGAAATCGGCACACTGCCCGACCTGGTCGATGTATCGGATATTCGCGGGCTCCTTCACCTGCACACGCAGGCAAGCGACGGCGCCGATTCCATTGAAGCACTGATTCATGCGGCCCGGGACATGGGAATTGACTACATCGGCATCAGTGACCACAGTAAATCGGCCGCCTACGCCGGAGGCCTGAGCGAAGATGAGATCAGGGCGCAGCATGATGAGATAGATTTTCTGAACAAGCGCTACGGCAAGCCCTACGTATTAAAAGGGATAGAATCCGATATTCTTCCCGACGGACGCCTGGACTACGACGACGCCACCCTTGAAACCTTCGACTTCGTGATCGCCGCTGTCCATTCCCATTTTCGCATGACCGAAGAAGAAATGACCCTTCGCATCATGCACGCCATGGATAATCCTGCAACGACTATCCTCGCCCACCCCACAGGCCGTCTGCTCCTGGCTCGGGAACCGTACCGCCTTTCCATGGAGAAAATACTTTCCCATGCCGCCGAGAGAGGAACAATCATCGAGCTCAACGCCAATCCGCACCGGCTCGATCTGGACTGGAGATGGTGCCGCCATGCAAAAGATCTGGGGGTAAAAATCACCCTCAATCCGGACGCCCATTCCATCAGAGGTCTCAGTCACATCCGCTTCGGCGTCAACATCGCACGCAAGGGATGGCTCACCCCCGCCGACTGCATCAATTGTCTGGGACTGGCGGAAATAAAGAAGGTGTTAAAAAACAGGGACACTTCCCTATTTAAAACGCGTTAGAGCGTTTGGAGCGTTCTTTTGACAACAGCGATCTAAACGTTACTAACGATCTTAACAAATGAACTACCCCGCCGCAAGCAGCGGGGTATCTTTAAAAGCATTGAACGCCCCAAGGGGCGGGGAATAAACCCCCAATGTGATTAAAAAGGGAAGTGTCCCTATTTCCTATTGACATAACACCCCCGAACATACTAGCTATTACGCCTGCAGGGATAAACCGGAGGTCCCCTTGGAATCCCGGTAAAGAGACGACTCAGTATCAAAACCAGATCACGAAAGGATAAAGTCATGGAAATCAATAAAATCTGCATTCTTGGCGCAGGTCAGATGGGAAGCGGCATTGCCCAGATATGCGCCCAGGCCGGGTATGAAGTGACAATGAGGGATATCGAACAGCGTTTTATCGACGGCGGCATCAATAACATCAAAAAAAATCTGGCGCGAAGTCTTGAAAAAGGCAAACTCACCCAGGAAGAAGTCGATGCGACCCTGTCACGCATCAAAGGCGTTCTCGACATGAAAGAAGCCGCCGGCGATGCCGACGTGGTGGTGGAAGTGGTTCTCGAAATTATGGAACTGAAGAAAAAAATTTTCAGTGAACTCGAAGAAATCGTCCCCGCGCACTGTCTCTTTTTCACCAATACCTCGGGCCTCAGCATTACGGAAATGGCAACAATGACCAAACGGCCGGAACGGTTTATCGGCACACATTTCTTCAGCCCCGTTCCGGTCATGCGACTTCTGGAAATTATAAAGGGCTTCGAAACATCGGAAGAAACTCTCGAAATCGCGAAGGCATGGGGCAGGAAAATCGGCAAAGAAATAATAGTCGTCAACGAGGCACCTGCATTCGCAGTCAACAGGCTCCTTTGCACCATGCTTAACGAAGCGTTTTATGCACTGGCGGAAGGTGTGGCTACCGCGGAAGACCTCGATAAAGGCATGGTGCTGGGTTGCAACCATCCGATCGGCCCGCTTGCCCTTTCCGACGCGGTAGGTCTCGATACCCTGCTCCACATTATGGAGGGTCTCCAGAGAGAGCTTGGCGACAAATACAAACCGGCGCCTCTTTTACGGCAGCTTGTGCGTGCGGGACGTTACGGAAAGAAAACCGGCAAGGGCGTTTACGATTACGGCAAAAAATAGCAAACACTGTAATAAAAAAGCGGAAAAGGAAATCTTTTCATTGACATACGCCATAAATAACAACTATATGTGGCACCTGTCCTTCGTTGGAACTGAGAGGAGGCACCATCATGGATTACGATTTATCAGATGAAATGAAGATGTTGCAAGATATGTCATACAAGTTTGCCCAGGCGGAAATCGCACCTCTATCCCATGAATACGATCACGAAGAAAAATATACACCCGAAATAAGGAAAAAGGCAGCAGAAAACGGGCTCGTCGGCGCCTGGATAGCGGAGGAATACGGTGGCGCCGGTGTGGGCATACTGGGAAACACCCTTATCGTGGAGCAGCTATCGCGTGTTGACATTGGCATAGGCCTGAATATCTATGCCGCATGTTTCGGTCTTGAAGCCGTTAACGAGTTTGGAACGGAGACACAAAAGCAGACCTATATGCCCCCCGTCTGTCAGGGTGCGCATGTGTGGTCCGGCGCCTATACGGAGCCGAATGCGGGTACCGACGTGGCGGGATACAAAACACGGGCCGTCAAGGATGGGGATGATTATATCATCAACGGACAGAAGATGTTCATCACCAACGGAACGGTATGTGATTACATGCTCTGCCAGTGTATCACCAATCCGGAAGAAAAGCGGCACCGCCAATTCAGCCAGATCATCGTTCCATCAAACGCACCCGGTGTCACAAGAACCAAGATAAAGGGTAAAATGGGAATCCGGGCCAACGATACCGCCGACATTTCCCTGGAAGACGTCCGTGTCCCCCGGGAAAATCTGGTCGGTCAGGAAGGTAAGGGGTTTTATCAACTCATGACCTTCTTCGACATCACCAGAATCATGGTGGCCGGACAGGCCCTCGGTCTTTCCCAGGGATGTCTTGATGAATCCATCAAATACGCCAAGGAACGAACCGCCTTCGGACAACCTATTGGAAGCTTTCAGATTTCCATGCAGAAGATGGCGGAAATGGCCATCAGAATCGAGGCATTGAGAAATCTGATCTACAAGGCGGCCTGGACCGTAGACGTGGGGAAGCCGGATTATACGCTGGCGGCAATGGCAAAATATTATGGGGGACAGACAGCGGTATTCTCTGCCAATGCGGCGGTTGAAATCCATGGCGGCTACGGATATATCGACGAGTACAAAGTCCAGAAATGGTATCGTGACGCAAAAATTTTAGAACTCTACGAAGGAACCAAGGAAGCCGAAATCATGACCATCGGCAAGGTTATTCAATCCTGAGTTACAATAGCATAGGATGTCGCGGCTCTTCCCGGGCCGCGGCATGATTTGCAAGAGGGTACCCCGCTGAGAGGCATCATTGCAGACCGGCCTCCCGAGAGGCGGATAAATAGTTACTTTTAACATCCGGAGAGGAAACATTATGGCCCTGACAAAAGCGGATATCGTGAGAACTCTTCACACCGATTCCAATTTCTCAAAAGAGCGATGTACCGAGTTGGTTGAAAGTGTATTTGATCTGGTTAAGGAAAAACTTGTCTCTGGAAGCCCGGTAATGATTTCCGGTTTTGGTAAGTGGTCGATTCGAGACAAAAACCCTCGCCGTGGGCGTGACCCGCAGACGGGTAAGGAACTTATGCTGAACTCCCGCAGGGTCGTCACGTTTAAATGCGCCCGCAAATTAAAGGAAAGCATCAATGCCGATTAGATGCAACTCCACCCTGCATGGAGCAGGGCAGCACACTGAATAATTCCCGCTATTAACTTTACTGATGGTTCACCCATCTATGGGCAAGGGGGGCGGCAGCTGTGGGTGTGAACAAAGAAACGCTTTTGCGTGACGCATCAGGCATTGCAGAGGCGGACCGTGGAATTGCGCACCGGATTCCTGATTGGCTGTTTCATCACCAGTGCCTGCTGGAGAGCATCGATACTTCGCACAGGGTGGCGCAGAGCAAAGTAATCAACTCACTCAATCATGCACACTTTACAGGCGCGCCGGCCTATGTCTGTTTAAAACATCGCCTCTATGGAGACGACATAATCGTGGGGGCACGTCCTGATCCCTGTGCCGGTGAAAGAGTGACCTGCCACTGGCTTGATCAGGAAGCAGCTTCTTTTTCACTTGATCAGTATACCTTCGAACATCTTGTGATCATTCGCGAAGGCGCACCCGTTATTATTCCCGGGGAAGTGGAAGAATTGAACGGCACCAGCCTTACCCTGAAACTGCCGGACACAAGTTATACCATCGAACACCGCCGGACAATGCGCCATGTCTGCAGCGGCATCAAGGTCCATATCGTACAGCGAGGATTTTCCGCTTCGGGGACACTGGTTGATTTCAGTGCAGCAAGCTTTCGGGTCCGCCTCGAAAGAGAAGGGATGCTTCCCCTCACCTGGTTCAACAGGAATGCGCCCGTCACCGTAAGCCTGATAAAGGGGGATCACATACTCTTTGCCGGACCATGCGACTGTATCAGACAGTCACCGGAAAACGCGAATCCGGAACTTGTCTTCAATCCCGCCGAGCAGTCAATCAGCCGTTTTAAAAATCAGCCGATACGCAACCCCCGGCGCACAATCGAACCAAAGGGGCACGCCGTCTTCGTACACCCCTTTTTTAAAAAACAGTACACCCTGGAAATCGGCGATCTCTCCAACTCAGGGTTTTCCGTCATAGAACACACCGTTGATTCCGCCCTCATTGCCGGATTGATCATCCCTCAACTGGCGATCAGCTTTGCCGGCGCCTTTACGATTCACTGCATGGCGCAGGTCATCTACCGTCAGGAAACCGAAGAGGGAAAAATACGATGCGGTCTTGCCATACTCGACACGACTATCACGGATTTCAGCACACTGAATCAGATTCTCAATTATTCCCAGGATTCAGGATCATTCGTCTCAAACACCGTCGATATGGATGCCCTCTGGGAGTTTTTTTTCGACACCGGGTTCATTTACCCACAGAAGTACCGGCATATCTTCTCCAATATTGCCGATTTCAAAGAGACATACCGGAAGCTTTATCAGGAACACCCCGAAATCGCGAGGCATTTTACCTATGAAAAAGAGGGAAAAATTCATGCCCACCTTTCCATGGTGCGTGCCTTCGAACGCACCTGGCTTATGCAGCACCATGCGGCCCGCCACAGCGAAAGCCGACTCGCGGGATTTCAGGTGTTGAAGCAGACCGTACTGTTCCTGACTGGCCTGAGCCGTCTTCCTTCAGGATATATGGACTATGTCATGTGTTATTACCGGCCGGAAAACAGATTTCCCGACCGCCTTTTCGGCGGCTTCGCCCGGGAGGCGGAATCGCCGCGTGTGTCGTCGCTGGATCTCTTCGCCTATTTTTCTATCCCTGAAGACATCGCCGCCCCTGAACTGCCCGCGGACTGCAGGCTGCACGAAATCACCCCCCTGGAGATCTGGGAATTCGAACGGTTCTACAACCACCATTCGGGTGGTTTGCTGATCGAGGTGCTCGATCTCGGCGGCAAAAGCCGCAAGGGCGGCGAATCCCTTGAAGACACATCCCGTCGCTTCGGCTTCGAGAGAACCTGGACGACCTATGCACTCCTCCGCCGCGGAGCGCTTACGGCGGTATTTGTGGTAAACCGTTCGAGTTTCGCCGTCAACCTCTCTCATCTCCTGAACAGCCTTACGGTATTTGTAATGGATGAGGAATTGCCCGGCGACATCATTCACAGTGCCGCCCACACCCTTTTCAGGGCATTAAACCTTGACAACGCGCCCCTGCTTGTATATCCATCGGATTATGTGATCCATCACGATATTCCTTGTGAGAAATGCTATCAACTCTGGATTCTGGATATGAAACGTCATGCATACGATTTCATGAAATATACCCAGGACAGATTCCGTATGAGGTATCGCTGACAACGTGCACACATCATGAAACATCTTCCTCTCTACAGCACCCGAATCATCAGACACTACCTCGAGTATGTGGCGCTCCACTATCCTGAGATCGAGATCAATTCGCTCATCGACGGTGCAGACATCACGCCCTTCCAGTTGGAAGACGACGGTCATTGGCTGACCCAGGATCAGGTGGATCGTTTTCACAAGAAACTTGCCGAGCTGACACAGGACCCCAATCTGCCCCGCGAGGCGGGAAGGACCTTTGCACCATCAAAATCTTCCGGCGTGTTGTCTCAATATGCCCTTGGCTTCATCACGCCCGGCACCGCCTATGCCATGCTGGACAAGCTTTTCAGCCGCGTGACCAGGGCGCATGAGATGACGATTAAATACCTCGCGCCAAACAGCATTAAAGTAATCGTTACCCCCAAAGTCGGGGTTGAAGAAAAGCCCTACCAATGCGAAAACCGTTTCGGAACCTTTGAGTCGATAGCTAGTCTCTTCACCGGCAAGCTGGCCCAGGTCGAACACCCGACCTGTATCCACCGCGGCGACGAGGCCTGCACCTATATCATATCCTGGGAGCAGCCCAGATCCTTTGTCTGGAAACGCATCCGCAACTACGGGTCTCTTGTGGGGGTGAGCCTTTTCCTGGCATCGCTTTTTATACTGCCTCACGGGTATGTGCTTGTCTTTCTGCTGGCGATGGCACTCCTTATCACCGCCGTATTTCTCTACACGGAAAAACTGGAGAAACAGGAAATCAGCACCGTTCTGAAAAATCAGAGCATCCTTGCGGAGGATCTGCTCGATCAGATCAATGTCAGTTATGAAAATTCACTGCTCGTTCAGGAGATCGGTCAGGCAGCCTCTGAAATCCTCAACGGCGAAAAAATTCTCGAACATATTACCGGCATAATGTCGAAGCACCTCAGGTTCAAGCGGGGGATTATTTTTGTCGCCGACAGGGAAGAGCACAACCTGGTCTATGCCGCTTCCTACGGATTTTGCCCTGAATTATTTAATTATCTGAAATCAATAACATTTCATTTGGGAAATCCCGCCTCGAAGGGAGAAATGGTGCGGGCCTTTCGGGAACAAAAGCCCTTTATGGTGAACGACACCGATCAAATCAGGCAGTATCTCTCGAAACGGACAAAGGAATTTGTGGACAGATTGGGAATCGACTCATTCATCTGTGTACCCATCGTCCATGAAGGCAGGTCCGTGGGCGTCCTTGCCGTTGACGCCCCGCGATTCGGAAAATCGCCCAACCAGAGCGATGTCAATCTCATCATGGGGATTGCCACCCAGATCGGTTCAAGCCTCAACAGCGTCCGATTCTATCAGGAAATAAAGGAACGCGAGGCGCTTTTCAGAAATCTCAGTGAAAGCATCCCTGACATTATTGTGACCGTTGCCATGAACGGGGAAATCACCTACGTAAATCCCGCCGTCGCAAAAGTGCTGGGATATGCACCAAAGGATATCATCGGCGCCAAAGTGATGAATTTCGTAAAGAAGGATTCCCGTGCGGACTATCTCCTGCTGATGAAACGTATACACGATTCGAAAGATACGGTAAAAAATTTTAAGGGCACGCTTATCAGAAAAGACGGCGCGGAGAGGCTCTTTGATATAAATTGCGTGCCCAATCTCGATGGCGACGGGGACATAAAGGGACTGGTGGCAAACCTGAAAGACATTACGGAACAACACTCCCTGGAAGCCCAGCTTCATCATGCATCAAAAATGGAGGCTATCGGCACGTTGACCGGGGGGATATCCCACGACTTCAACAACATACTTCAGGCACTGCGCGGCTACACCCAGCTGCTTCTCACACACAGACCGCAATCCGACCGTGACCGGCATTATCTCGTCAGTATCGATGAAATGATCGAACGGGCCACAAACCTCACCCGTCAGCTTCTTCTTTTCAGCCGTAAAGTGGAAAGCAAATTTTCGCCCTTCGACTTCAATCAGGAAATAAAAAAATGTTTCGACATTCTTTCGCAAACAATTACCAGGATGATTACCATCGAATTAAAACTCGCCGACGATCTCGGCATCGTCAACGGGGATGCCACGCAGATGGGTCAGATCATCATGAATCTGGCTCTGAATGCACGGGATGCCATGCCGGAAGGCGGTCGTCTTGCCATCACTACGGAAAACGTACAGATCGATGAGACGCAGATTATTGACGACGTTACTATAGACAAGGGCACATACGTCAGAATCACCGTCTCAGACACGGGCACGGGCATGACGCAGGAGGTCAGGGAACGCATATTCGAGCCCTTCTTTACCACCAAGGACGGAAAGGGGACCGGTTTGGGCCTTCCTGTTGTATACGGCATTGTCACAAACCATGGCGGGACCATCGCCTGCCACAGCGAACCCGACAGTGGATCGACCTTCACCGTCTATCTTCCCCGCATAGACGCCCCCCGTGATGAAAACGCGGTCATCGTAAAGGCGGCTGCACCGGCGCCTGCCCTGAACGGCAGTGAAACTGTCCTGATCGTCGATGACGAAGAAATGCTTCTCGAAACGGGAGAAGCCATCCTGGACCAATACGGATATACCACCTGCACGGCGCGCAGCGGCGAAGAAGCCCTCGAATACTTCGCGCTTCACAAAGATGCCATCGATCTTATACTGCTGGACCTGATTATGCCGGGCATGGGGGGACAGAAATGTCTCGAAGGTCTACTGAAAATCGACCCTTCCGTTCCTGTCGTCATTACAAGCGGGTACACGGCCGGCATCGACGCGCAGGAAATCCTGCAAAACGGCGCGACGGGGTTTATCAACAAGCCCTATCAGGTCACTACGCTTATTCAGGAAATCAGAACGATTCTTGACTGTTCGACAAGAAATAAAGACGCCCCTGCAAAACGTCTACAATCATCCTCTCCCTTGAGGGAAGAGGATTGAGGTGAGGAATCCTATCATGCCTGAAGAAATTACACGCTGCCGCAGGTGCATACTGCCTTCATCCTATCCCGGCATCGATTTCGACGCCGACGGCGTCTGCACCTTTTGTCGGGCGGCCCCTTCCCCCGACGCAATGCAGCCCGCCGCCCATCGGAAAACACAACTCGATGCAATTATTAATGCGTACAGGGGAAAGGGAGCGTATGACGTCATCGTCGGCCTGAGCGGCGGTAAAGACAGCAGTTATGTTGCCTGGTATCTTCACAATGAATACCATCTTCGCATCCTGGGGATTAATTTTGATAACGGGTACCGCTCGGAATATGCCCTGAAAAATATTGCCGTGCTGTCCGATACACTGGGGATAGACGTCGTCACCATCGGACCGAACCTGAAGTTTCTCAAAAAAATGTATGCCCATTTTCTGCGCCGAAGAGGGGAATTCTGTTCCGTCTGCAATAATATGGGCTATCTTCTTGTGGCAAGTTTCTGCCGTCGGGAACAGCGGCTGCACGGGGTGTCTCCGCTTGCCGTCGGAGGATGGTCGAAGCGCTACGAGTTTCAGCCGGGCGTGTCGGTCACCTCGATGCAGTACTTTTTCGAAACGCTCACCCCTTCCCTCCTCGAGGAACTCATGGCCCAACCGTTCATCGAGGAGGCCGTGGTGGAGCGCTATCGCAGGCTTCACGATCCGCGGCAGGCACAGCTTGAAACCACCGGCGGCGCGGAGAAGAACGCCGTCGCAATGGACATGATACAGCTTCCCGACTATATCCAATGGAACATGAAGGATATTCCCGATTTTCTTGAGCAGACGCTTGGATGGCGCCGTCCGCCCAACATCCATGCAAGCCACTTCGACTGCACCGTTTTTCCCATCAAAGGATTCCTGAAGTATCGAAAATTCGGCCTCAGTCAGGAAACCATAAAGAACAGCGTAATGATCCGCGAAGGCGCTATGTCCAGAGAGGAGGCGCTGGCGCGTTGCTCCCTTGACCAGAGAGATGAGCCGTCAGTATACCGGGGATTTCTCGCGGACCTGGGACTTGCGCCGGAAGACGTCAGCGACGATGCCGAGTGGTCGTCAGGATAGCGGGAACTTGAAAATAGAAACCATCACCATCTTTAAATGTGAACGTCCCTTTTCACGCGCATTCGCTTCATCGAAACGCAAGCGGACACGGGCTGAAGCGATCGTGCTGAGAATCGACTGCGAAAGAGGACTCTTCGGTTACGGTGAATGCACGCCCCGCCCATATGTGACGGGGGAACGCATCGAGTCGGTCTTCGCCGTCATTCGCACTATCATGGCTGAACAGCTTCTTGGTGAATCCTTTTCTTCGCTCCCGGACATCGCCATGGTTCTGGAGGGACTCTCGCGCACCTGTGAGACCCGTTATGGCCGTCCCGTCAACTCTGCACTCTGCGCCGTTGAGCTGGCGCTCATCGATGCGCTGGGAAAGCAGTGCAATGCACCGGCACAGAACCTTCTCGGTCCCGCACTGCGGGAACGGCTTCCCTACGCGCTGTCGATTCCTCTTGTGTCCCTGCCCACGCTTCGAAACCTCTTGCCGCTACTGGACACCGTCCCCTTTTCATCGCTCAAGATTGTTGCCGGCATCGACAGGAACGATACGTTGAACCGTCTTCGCTTCGTCCGTGACGAATACGGATTTGGCGGAGATGTCACCCTTGAGGCCAACGGCGCCTGGACAGCCGATGAAGCACTCGCGACGCTGGACCAGGCCGTTCCATTCGGCATAGCAGGGGTCGAGCAGCCCACTGCAAAGGACGATCTGAAGGGCATGCAGAGGGTAAAGCGGGAAACGGGAATCCCCCTTATCGCAGACGAGTCGATGTGCAGCCTTGCCGAAGCGCGAAGGTTGATCGAAGAGCGGGCATGCGATATCATCAACATCAAAATCTCAAAATGCGGGGGGCTTCTTCAATCGATGGCAATCGCCCGTTATGCCCATGCAGCGGGGATACCCTGTCAGATCGGCGCCCATGTGGGGGAAACGGAAATCCTCTCATCGGCGGGAAGAGCGCTGGCACGCACCGTACCCGAGATCCTCAGATATGATGGATTCTCCTCTCTGCTTTTCGATCATCACGGCGGACATGCCCGCAATACCGACTGCAACGCACCGCACAGCGGAAGGGGCATGGCCGGGCTCGGCATGGACGTTCAGGACAAGTATCTTGTAAAACTCTGGTCTTCCGACGGCGCTACCAGACAAGTTCGACCCGCGCCAGCACACTTTTAAAAACGAGCGTGGCATCGCCCGTCCCCGCCACAGACGCTGGTGAAAAAGCAAGACGGTAGGCCTTCCCGTAGGAGGGCTGCACGTAGGGGTAGAAGTGCACCATGAGGGGGGACACTTCCCTTATTTCCCTCACCTCGCGCGGTTCGTGACGATTTCCCTTCCCGTCGATAAGAAAAATTTTCCATATGGAACCGTAGTGAGCAAAGGTATTCGCCTCTCTGTCGGGAGTATAGGCATAAAAGAGAAATTCCGTCGCGTCCGAGTGGGCGGCATCTTGCCGCGCCCTGCGTTCCGACGCCGACAGATCATAAAACCGTGCATATTCCGTCCAGTAGGCGTCGTTGAATTCCCGGTGTTTCCATGTAGCGACTATTTTGACCCTTGTTTCAAATTCGGAATATGCAGTCTTCTCCCGCGTCCACTTGTCGAGCGCCCTGCGGTAGTCCTTTGAAAGCGTCACAGGGCGTACGATATCGACATACTCGCCGAGTGCGGCGCATCCGCACAACAGACACGCGCACAGAAGGATCAGCGCCGGTTTACACTTTCTCATCGCGTCCTCCGAATACCCGGTCAAAAACGGTATCAAGATGGGGCAGAAAGTTCTCCGTCTTGAAGGCATCTTCGATATCCTGTTCCGTAAGACGGGACGCCACATCGGGATCGTTGAGAATCAGTGTCTTGAATTCGAGTTCTTCGCTCCAGGATTTCATGGCGTTTCTCTGCACAATCGCATAGGCAGCCTCCCGGGAAATGCCGCATTCGATCAGCTTCAGAAGCACCATCTGGGAAAACACCAGCCCATGGGTCATATGCAGATTTCTCATCATCCGGTCAGGATAGACGACAAGATTATCAACCATGCCGGTGAAACGGTTCAGCATGAAATCGAGAAGAATCGTTGCATCGGGGGCGATCACCCGCTCAACCGAAGAATGACTGATATCACGCTCGTGCCATAGTGCCACGTTTTCCAGCGCCGCAAGGGCATAGGATCTCATGAGTCGTGCCAGACCGCTGAGGTTTTCCGACAGTACAGGATTCCGTTTATGAGGCATCGCCGACGATCCCTTCTGGCCCGGCGAAAAATATTCTTCCGCTTCCCTCACTTCGGTCCTCTGCAGATGACGGATCTCAACGGCAAACTTTTCTATCGAAGAGGCGCACACAGCCAGAGCGGCAAAATATTCCGCATGGCGGTCTCGCTGCACGATCTGCGTGGATATGGGAGCGGGTTTCAATCCCAGTTTTTCACAGACATAGGCCTCGACGGCAGGATCAACAAGGGAAAATGTTCCCACGGCGCCCGCGATTTTCCCGTAGCTGATGGTCTCTTTTGCGCGGAGCAGCCGTTCGCGATTCCGTTCCATCTCCTGGAACCAGAGTGCCATTTTCAGACCGAAGGTGACCGGTTCCGCGTGGATGCCGTGAGAACGGCCGATCATCAGGGTATCTTTATGCTGAAAGGCTTTTTTCCTGAGACTTGCGAGCAGTCGATCCACATCGGCGATGATCAGTTCAACGGCTTCTTTCAAAAGCGTCGCCAGCGAGGTGTCGAGCACATCGGAGGAGGTCAGCCCCATATGGATAAACCGGGCATCGTCCCCCACCTTTTCGGACACAGAGGTCAAAAAGGCGATGACATCGTGTTTGACGGTCTTTTCAATCTCGTCGATGCGCTGAATATCGAACGCCGCCTTCTCTTTAATAGTGGTAAGCGCCGACGGGGGGATTTTCCCCTGCTGCGCCAGGGCCTCGCAGGCCAGAATCTCCACATCCAGCCATTTCTGGAACCTGTTCTCCGGGCTCCAAATGGAGACCATTTCTTCTCTCGAATATCGTGGAATCAATTCGCCTCACCCCCAGATAGATGAATAATTACTAGTACGATGGGACAAAGTGAGTCAAGCAAATTCTGTGGAAGGGGTCATGGCCGTCTTTTCTTCATATCCCGGCGCCCCCGCAGAAAGACAATGGGAAAAACTCCTCCTCTTTTAGGCGACTTATAAAGAAAATTATAAGCGGACCAAAATTAACTTGACTATATATGGTATTAAAACTACCATTAAGACACTACATATTGTGGTTTTTCATGTCATGAGGGGGTGAAGATATGCATACAACAATCAGGAAACGGGATGGGCGGCTTGTTTCGTTTGACGCGGAAAAAATTACCAACGCCGTCGCCCTTGCCGGGGCCGCTACCGGGGAGTTTGACAAAAGGGTCGCAAAGCGCCTGACCATACGGGTGCTTAATCTTGCAGACAAACTTTTTGATGATGAAGTCATGGGAGTCGAAGAGATTCAGGACATCGTCGAAGAGGTGCTGCTCTCTTCCTCGTACAGAAAAACGGCAAAGGCTTATATCATCTACCGGGATCAGCATGCCCGTCTGCGCGAGATCACCAACAAGATGGAAGTGGATCTGGTTGATCAATACTTACGAAAGATCGACTGGAAGATTAATGAGAACAGCAACATGGATTATTCCCTTCAGGGCCTCAACAACTACATATCCTCTGAAGTCAGCAAGGTATACTGGCTGAACAAAATCTATACGCCTGAAATAAAAGAAGCCCACCTGAAGGGCGACTTTCACATACACGATTTGAGTTTACTCTCCGTCTATTGTGTCGGCTGGGATCTGTACGATCTTCTCATCGAGGGATTCAAAGGCGTATCGGGCAAGGTGGAGAGCAAACCGGCCCATCACCTTCGAAGCGCCCTGGGGCAGGTGGTAAATTTTTTCTACACGCTGCAGGGAGAAGCGGCAGGGGCCCAGGCCTTTTCGAGTTTCGACACGCTTCTGGCGCCCTTTATCAGACATGACGGATTGGGGTATTCGGAGGTGCGTCAGGTACTTCAGGAATTTATCTTCAATATTAACGTTCCCACGCGGGTCGGTTTTCAGACACCCTTCACCAATGTGACCCTCGATGTCAAGGTTCCCCGCTTTTACGCCGATCAGAGCGTCATTATCGGAGGAAAACCCCGGAAAGAAACCTATGGAGAGTTCCAGCAAGAGATGGATATCTTCAACCGGGCCTTTCTCGAAGTAATGTCGGAAGGTGATGCAAAGGGGAGAGTCTTCACCTTTCCCATACCCACCTACAACATCAGCAAAGACTTTGAGTGGAATAACGCCAATCTCGATTACCTCTGGCAGATGACGGCCAAGTACGGCGTTCCCTATTTTTCCAACTTCGTCAATTCAGATATGTCTCCTGAAGATGCGCGGAGCATGTGCTGTCGATTGAGAATAGACAATCGCGAACTTGAAAAGCGGGGAGGCGGACTTTTCGGTTCCAACCCCCTTACGGGATCCATAGGGGTCATCACCATCAACATGCCGAGAATCGGCTATCTGTCATCAACGGAAGAGGAATTCATGAAGAGACTCGACAGTCTGATGGTACAGGCAAAAGAGAGTCTCGAAACAAAGCGAAAGGTACTGGAAACCTACACAGACGGCAATCTATACCCCTACACCAAATACTACCTGAGAAAAATAAAAGAGCGATTTGGTGAATATTGGAAAAATCACTTTTCCACTATCGGTCTGGTCGGCATGAATGAAGCGTGCATGAACTTTCTCGGCACCACCATCGGCGACCCGCACGGAAGTGCATTTGCAAAGAAAATTCTTGATTTTATGAGAAATCTTCTCATCGATTTTCAGAAGGAAACGGGGAATAATTTCAACCTTGAAGCCACGCCGGCAGAGGGCACCTCATACAGGCTGGCCAGAATTGACCGGGAACGTTACCCCGAAATGATCTGTGCAAACGGGAACGGGCATGCGTCAGGCACACCTGGATCGCCCCCCCCCGAGGAAGTGTTCTACACCAATTCCACACAATTGCCGGTCAATTTTACCGACGATATTTTTGAAGCCCTCGATCTTCAGGATGAAATCCAGTCTCGATACACCGGCGGTACGGTGTTTCACATTTTTGCCGGAGAGCGTACCGACGATCCCCGCACCATAAAACAACTGGTACACACAATTTGTGACACTTATCACCTCCCCTATTTCACATTTTCCCCCACCTTCAGTATCTGTCCTCACCACGGATATCTGACAGGCGAACGGGATACTTGCCCGAAGTGTGGAGAACCGTGCGAGATCTATTCTCGTATCGTCGGGTACTTACGACCGATCAAACAGTGGAACAAGGGGAAACAAGCGGAATTCAAAATGCGAAAAACCTTCGCCCTGTAGATCAATGATAATTGGAAACGTGCAAAAATTCTCCCTTATTGATTATCCGGGAACGGTGTGTGCCACCCTGTTCACGCAGGGATGCACCTTTCGCTGCCCTTACTGCCACAATCCGGAACTTGTCGAGAAAAAACTCTTTCAGAAACCGGTCCCCTGTAAGGACGTAATCGATTTTTTAAAAACACGGCTGGGGAAACTCGGGGGTGTCTGCATTACCGGGGGTGAACCAACGGTTCATGGAGACGGTCTGATCCGCTTTGTGGAGGAGATCGGGAAACTGGGCTTTCGCGTAAAATTAGATACGAACGGTTCCCGTCCCACGGTTTTGAAATCATTGCTGCAACGAAATCTTCTCGACTATATTGCCATGGACGTCAAGGCGCCGCTTTCAGACTACCCAAGGATTGTCGGAGCCCCCGTCGACCCCGCACTTATAGAGGAGAGCATCAATCTTATCATGAAGTCCGGTCTCGATTATGAATTTAGAACAACGGTGGTAAAATCACTCCTGAGTCCCTCAGATCTGGAAAAAATGGGAAAACGCATCGAAGGCGCCCGACGTTATGTCCTTCAGAAATTTCGCCCCCAAAAAACCCTGAACAGTTCATACATGAGAGAAACAAGTTATAACGATGATGAATTCGCTGCAATTGTGACACGTCTGAAACGCCTGGTACCCTCGGTCAGTCTTCGGTAAAACGGTACATGCACCCTCGTGACCCTATACGCTCTCAACGGACATATCACATACCCCGGGGGACGTGCAAATCGGCTTGTCAACACATGTAATATCTGATAGGTAGAGAAAAATTCGCAATAGAGGTGAAGTGTTATCAGATGGATAGAGAAGAACAAGGAGATGATTCAATCGCACAGGCCCGGGAAGTTCTGCAAATTGAAGCCGAAAGTATCTTGAATCTTATCCCCAAAATAGACAGTAATTTTTCAAAGGCCGTTGACATTATTTCCTCATGCCGGGGAAGGGTGATCGTGAGCGGACTTGGAAAATCGGGCCTTATCGGCAAGAAAATAGTGGCAACCCTCACCAGTACGGGGACACCGGCACTTTTTCTCCATCCCGTCGAGGGACTTCACGGAGACCTTGGCATCGTCACAACGGATGATGTAGTGCTTGCCATTTCCAACAGCGGAGAAACACAGGAATTAAACACTCTGACTTTAAGTCTTCGCAAAATAGGGGTTTCGCTCATTGCCTTCACGGGCAACCGGGCATCGACACTTGCACGGTCCAGCGATGCCTGCCTGGATGTGGGGGTGGTCAGAGAGGCCTGTCCTTTCGGCCTGGCACCCACTTCAAGTTCGACGGCAACATTGGCAATGGGAGATGCCCTTGCAGTCGCTCTCGTTAAAAAAAAGAACTTCACCGAAGAAGATTTCTATAAATTCCATCCGGGGGGAACTTTGGGGCTCAGGCTGCTTACGCAGGTCAGAGAGGCGATGATCACCGGGGGCGACATACCGAAAGTGATTTCAGGTACACTCATCGCCGAGGCCGTACAAGTTATGGATGAAAAGAACTTCGGCTTTGTCCTTATCACCGATGGCAACAACCTGTTGCTGGGTATTCTTACCGATGGAGATCTGCGGCGATCAATCAGAAAAGGCATCGATCTTAATGGAAAAAGGGTGGACGATTTCATGACCACTGCACCCCGTACCATTGCCTCAACCGCCTCGCTTGCGGACGCCGTGGAAATAATGCAGCGGCACGAAATCACTACGCTGGTCGTTATGGATGAAAAGGGCCTTTTGGAAGGGTATGTGCACCTTCATGATATTCTTGGGCGTGGAGGCACCATACGGATGTCGCTTCCACAGGAATTATGAAAATATTCGCGACGACGGGCTGTGAGGTGACATCTTGCCGGCGCCTGCGGTGAGAGCTGGAAAGGTTGTACAATATGAGCAAAAATGAGTTGATAGTACGGTGTCTTAAGTGCGGCCAGAAAAACCGTATACCGGAAAATCACCTCAATGATTCACCCCGTTGCGGCAGGTGCGGCGCCTCTCTGGACGAGCTTTTTATACAATGCCTCACCTGTCACAAACTGAATCGAATTCCCGAAGACCGACTGTATGATCTCCCCCTGTGTGGAAACTGCGGTTCCCAGCTTTATGACGATTATGTACTTGATATCTCAGCGGAAAGCTTCGAAGATGATGTGCTGAAAAGGAGTGGTATTGTCCTCCTTTGTTGTTATACGCCTGACTGTATGTTGTGCCGTAAGGCGATGCCGGTACTGAAAAAACTGGCGCCTAAATATCTGGGCAATGTAAGGCTGGTTCGTTTGGATATCAGGAAACATGCCAGTATTGCTGCACAATATGCAGTAAAACAAACACCCACATATCTGCTTTTCAGGAATGGAATCCATGTCGACACGATTGTGGGTGCTGCCACGATCGCAGAGATAGAAAAAAACCTGCGGCACATAGCCGCCGGGGCGCAGAGTACACCGTAAAAAATATCAACAGGATTATTTCAATGAATAGTTCCCTTTTCGATGATAAAGAACGCATACTTGACAGGATACGCACCACGCTGGGGCAGATGTCGGTGAACTACCGTCACTGCCTCGACACCATTGCAGATCAAAATCGTAAGGGAGCACGATGGCGTGCGGCGGCGGTACTCCTTCCACTTTATTTCAAACCTGCCGGTGAAAGCGGAAACAGACACGATGAAGTTGTGCTTCAATTGATAAAACGATCCGCCGCCGTCACACAGGGAGGAGATATAAGCGCGCCCGGCGGCATGCTGAGCCCCCGTATTGACGGATTTCTCAAATCTCTCCTCATGCTGGGAGTTATCCCTGCACTCAGAGGAGGCGCTCGAAGGAATGTGAGGGAAAAAGGACCCCGTGAATATTCTGCTGTAGCGCTTTTTCTTGCCAACGCCCTGCGGGAATCATGGGAAGAGATCCATCTCAATCCCTGCAATGTCGAATTTCTCGGTGCGCTTCCTACACAGAACCTGATCCTTTTTACAAGAACAATCTTCCCTCTCGTCGGCAAGGTTAAACGGCAATGGGCATTTCGCCCCAATGCGGAAGTTGACAAAGTTATCGAAATTCCTCTTCATGCCTTTTTCAACGCTGAGAACTACGGCATCTATTGCATACACAGCAACACTAACGGAGAGGAATCATATTTCGAATCACCCTGTTTCATCTGTCCGGATGAGGACGGCGTCGAGGAAATACTATGGGGAGCAACGCTTCGTATTGTCACTCAATTTCTCGAATATACCTTCGATTTTCAGGCGCCGGTTGCACATGCAACTCGGATGGTGAAAAAAACCCTTTACCCCGAATATATGACAGGGAATGGTGACCGATAGTCAGACGATGCTGTAAACCGTCAATGCGCCTGATCTGTGCAGATGGCTCCCGTTACCTCAGGCACCAAAAGCGGTAACGCGCGAATTGTTGTGTCCGTCGACAAAAGAGCCCATAACCCGTCTGCGCTCGTTATCGTGTCATTATCACTCTACTGTCAGTATATCCTTGTTCAATTGCAATATTTTTTGGCCTACTCCGGGAACTTTTGTGATGTCTTCCGGTGTTTTGAAGGCCCCATGTTCTTCTCTGTACTGTACAATACGCTGTGCCAGCTTGGCGCCCACCTGCTTCAGTGTGACAAGCTCTTCCACGGAAGCGGTATTAATATTTATTTTTTCGGCATCTACAGCCAGTGCGAAAGAAACACAGCTGGCAGTAAAAATCAAAACAGACAGAATTGCCACTACGTTTTTGATATTTTTTTTCATTGGCCTCTCCTTTTACAATAGTAGTAGATGGGTTATGGGCACTCACTGCACACAGACGGCAACGGGTGTGACGCATACAGGAGTGTGGTCGGAACCACATCCTTTCATCGCGGAACGCGGTGCTTCTTTCCCGTAAAGGAAAGAAAAAACGGCATGTTGCAGAACATGAATTTCTGACTCGGTTAAGGAGTCGGTTGCGGAGAGGGTATATCTTATACGTAGTGCGGTAGCTTGATGATGCTGATTATGTCGGTAAACGGTTACGTCGTCGGCACCAGCCTTCACGTCTGTCTACTTGATGCGATGGTATTTTCCACCATACCTGCCTTTAATGCAACCCTATTTTTTAAAGGGGGGCCTACTGGAGAAATATTTCTTGACTGTTACTTTTTCATAGCGATATAGTGGAGGTCGAGTATGATGTGATGATATAGAGGGAGGTGGCAGCGGCGTTACACACAAAACGGTGGCTGTCATCATATCATTCATCTTCCAGGGCTCATGGAAACAGTAACAGCGCGACATAAAAAAAACGATTAAGAAAAAGCCACAGGCAGAGGAGCATTTTCTCTTTGCAGGAAATGCATGTGGCGTTTTGATAAATGACACGTACAAGATATTGTATGTGAAGGGGGTGTACCGCCCCCCTTAAACTCGTTCTCATTTTCACGATCCACTGATCATCCTCACACTCTTCCGGACCTCGCCGCTATCTCCCGAGTGCAGTTTCTATAAAAATACGGATGAAGTAGCTTTTACGCCGGGCAAGGGGGAAGTGAACCATTTGCACGCTTCCTTTCATTAACAAGCAGCTATTTCCGCCTTGCGGGATAGCTCACATTAAAAAAGGGGAGAATCATGAAAGGGAAAATGAATGTTCGGATCACAGTCGTGTTTATCGGCATCATGTGCATGTTAACCTGTCTTGCAGCAACGCCTGCCCTTTGCGGGGATAAGGATCCGATATTGCTGGGTCACATCCACAGCATGAGTGGCGCTATGTCCATGTACGGCATCAGTTCCGCCACGGGCGGCGAAATTGCTATTGACGAAATCAATGCCGCCGGTGGCATATTAGGCAGGCCGATTAAACAGATCAACCGCGACGACAAGCTCAATCCCGAAACGGGGTTGCGAGAAGCGAAGGATTTAATATTAAGCCAGAAGGTCGATTTCCTCTCCGGCACTATCAGCAGCGCCGTCGCCCTTGCGATTTCAAACTATTGCAAGCGGGCAAAAAAAATATTCCTTATCAACATATCCCAGTCATCTTCTCTCACCGAAGAAAAATGGCATCGTTACATATTCCGCATCGATACCAACGCCGTTCCCTATTGGGGATACGCCCCGGCATTGGCACTGGCCCGAAGCTGGAAAGACAAAAAAATCGTCAGCCTTGGATTTGATTATGAAACAGGACATAACACGCTGAAAGCCTTCAAGGAAAAATATCTGGAGCTGGTCCCCGACGCCAAAATCATAGATGAACTCTGGGCGCCCCTCGGCACCACGAATTTTACCGCCTATATCACAAAAATAGCCAATTCGGGTGCCGACGCCTTTTTCCTTGCCTGCATCTACGGGGGCGGTGAACTTGCCTTCACGAAACAGGCCTATGCCTTCGGTCTTTATGACAAGATGCATGCACTTCAATCATGCGCCGGCGATGTTGAAACGTGGAGCAGCGTCAAGAAGGGCGAGCCTTATCCCAAAGGGGCGCTGGCAACCTGCCGTTACCCCTTCTGGGCGATCGACAATCCCCAGAGTAAGGCCTTTGTAAAAGAACATTACAAGAGGGTGGGCTACTGGCCGTCCTATGGCGCAATGAATCAGTATTTCATTGTCTATGCCCTCAAGGCGGCGATTGAAAAGGTCGGTTCCGTTGACACGGAAAAAATCATTGATGCCCTTGAAGCCATGACACTGGATACATTTGTAGGCAAAATACCGATTCGCGCCTTTGATCACCAGGCAATGATGCCCAACTGGTACGGCATTATCGATTTCACCGACGATCTGACCTTCCCCCACATTACCGACACAAAAATGATCGGAGAGGAAGGCTACCACACCATCGATCAGATAAAAAAACTCAGAGGCAAGTAGGCAACTTTTTCGCTTACTCCGGAATGCCGGGCGATGCAGCCTTTATAACCCAGCTTCGCCCGGCATTTTGCAGAAAGGAGCATCCCTGTGACTGTTGAAGCGATGGCAGGACAGGCACTGAGCGGTCTGAGCGTGGGAATGGTTCTCTTCCTCATCGCCGCCGGCTTATCCATTATTTTCGGCACACTCAAGGTATTGAATCTCGCCCACGGCACGATTTATATGGTAGGGGGATTCCTCTGTTACTGGTTGACCTCCACCCTGTCAGGCGTGGCAGGCGAAGGCGCCTTCTGGATCGCTCTGCTTGTGGCGCCTGTTCTGACCGCCGTGATAGGCGGTATTATCGAGGTGGCACTTCTTCGGCGCATCTATGCCGAAGAAATGCTCTACCAGTACATCCTCACCTTTGGCCTGATTCTCATTTTCGGGGAACTGTGCAAGCTTATATGGGGTGTTGGCTACCATACCGTATCCGTCCCCTGGCCCGTCGACGGCAAGGTTTTCATCTTCGGCATGTCCTTTCCCGTGTACAACTTTTTTCTCATAGGCTGCGGCATCATTGTATTTGCAGGGCTGAGCATACTGATACGCTATACCGCACTGGGAAGCATTATACGTGCCGTCACATTCAATCGTGAAATGGCCAATGCCCTGGGCATCAACGTACCAAAAGTATATACGGGGGTTTTCATGCTCGGCTGCTGGCTTGCCGGTCTTGCCGGCACACTCATGCCACCCATGTCCGTGGTCGCTCTCGGTACAGATATGGCCGTCATCATCGACTGTTTCATCATTGTCGTCATCGGTGGTCTGGGAAGTCTTTCCGGGGCTTTCATAGGCGCGCTGATTCTGGGTCTGCTCAACGCCTTCGGCATTTACATCATACCGCGCCTGGCCGTCGCCTTTGGATTCATACTGATGATTATTATCCTTACATTTCGTCCCTGGGGTCTCATGGGCAAACCGGAGTAGGTAAAGGATATCGTTTATGACGCACTTTTTTAAAACACTCATTTCACGACCACCTGTATGGATTGCGGCATGCATTATTATCCTCTGTATTCTCCCCTTCACACTAAGTGACAGTTGGACAAGCATAGCCACGGAAATTATTATCATGTCGCTTGCGGCCTGCGCCCTCAACCTTATGCTGGGGTATGCCGGCATGGTGTCCTTCGGCCCGGCGGGGCTTTACGCCGTCGGCGCGTATGGAACAGCACTGGTCATGACAAAAACATCGGCGCCTTTTATCGTATCACTTATTGCCGGACCGATAATGGCCGGGGCAGTCGGGTGCATAGTGGGCTGGTTTTGCGTGCGCCGATCTGCCGTGTATTTTGCACTGCTGACCCTTGCCTTTGCCCAGATCATCTGGACAATTATTTTCGAATGGTATGGTTTTACCGGAGGCGACAACGGCATTGTGGGACTCCCCACGCCGGACATTCTTTTCCCCATAAGAAATTCCTATTATTTCAGTCTTCTCATCGTCCTTGTCGCACTGTTCGTTCTGTGGAGAATTATCAATTCCCCCTTCGGGAAAACACTGCAGGCCATACGCGAAAATCCGAATCGTGTCGAGTTCATAGGTGCCAATGTAAAACGGTATCAACTCGCCGCTTTTGTCATCTCGAGCACCTTTCTCGGCATTGCGGGATCACTCTACGGCGTGTTCAGCGGCAGTGTATTCCCCGACTACGCATATTGGATCAAATCCACGGATATGCTGGTCGTCTGCCTTCTCGGAGGGATCTACACTTTCGTCGGACCGATTGTAGGATCATTCATTTATATTCTGCTCAGTAAAATCATCGCCGTCCATACCATGTACTGGATGCTCTTTCTGGGAATTATCGTAGTGTTCCTGGTGCTCTTTATGAGAAGCGGCATCGCGGGCTTCGTCTCAGAAAAGCTCTACTCATCCTCACAGAGCGACAAGGATGCAAGCGAGGTGACGGAATGATACTGAATGTAGAAGGGATATCGAAATCATTCGGAGGACTTTTGGCAACCGATGGAGTGAGTTTCCATGTCGAGGAAGAGGAGCTTCTCGCCATTATCGGACCCAACGGCGCGGGGAAAACCACGCTCTTCAATCTTCTGACCGGCCATATCCATCCCGACCATGGAAGAATATTTTTCAGGGGCCGCGATATCACCTGCCTGCCCCCCTATGAAATCTCACGCGCCGGCATGGGGCGTTCCTTCCAGCGGCTCAATATCTTTCCCAGACTTACTACCTTTGAAAATGTTCAAATTGCCCTTTTTTCCACCTATCGTATCAACCATCAGCTTTTTTCATCGGCCAAAAAACTGGTGAGAGGTGAAACGGAGCAAATTCTCAATGATGTAGGGCTTTACTCAAAAAAAGCCACCAAGGGAGGGCTGCTCGCCCACGGCGATCAAAAGCGGCTGGAAATCGGCATCGCCCTTGCCACGAAACCGGATCTTCTCCTCCTGGATGAACCAACAGCGGCAATGAGTCCCGGAGAAACAGAAGAAACGGCTGCTCTTATCAAGGAACTGGTAAGTGTGCGTAGGATCGCCCTCATATTTGTCGAGCACGATATGAATGTGGTGTTCGGACTTTCCAACAAGATAAAAGTCCTGCACCAGGGAAGAATCATCTGTGAAGGAACGCCCGATGAAGTGAAGGCCGATGAAGAAGTGCAAAGAATCTATCTGGGAGAGGAAGAAACGCATGTTGCTTGAGGTAAAAAATATCAATGCCTACTACGATTTGAGTCATATACTGTTTGATGTCTCGTTGGAAGTGGATGAAGGAGAAACGGTATGTATCCTCGGAAGAAACGGGGTAGGCAAGTCAACAACCCTGCGCAGCATTATGGGACTGACCCCTCCTCGCAGGGGAAGCATAAAATTTTACGGGAAAGAAATCGGAGGGAGACAGCCCTACGAAATCGCACGTCAGGGCGTGGGTTTTGTTCCTGAAGACCGCCTTATTTTTCCCGACCTGACGGTACTGGAGAATCTCAGGATCGCAATACAAAAACGGGCTTCATCAATGACATGGACGGTTGAAAAGATATACGGGCTTTTCCCCCGGCTTCAGGAGCGTCAAAACCAGATGGGAGGAACCCTCTCCGGCGGGGAGCAGCAAATGCTGACCATTGCGCGCACTCTTATGGGAAACCCGGTCCTGCTGCTTCTTGATGAACCTTCGGAAGGACTCTCTCCCTTGATGATAAAGGTTATAGAGGAACAACTTCTCATGCTGAAGCGTGAGGGCATGACCATGCTGCTGTCCGAACAAAACTCGAGTTTTGCGCAAAAGATCTCGGACCGTGCCTATATTCTGGAGAAAGGCCATATCTGCTGGAGCGGTCCCATGTCGGAACTGAAAGATAATCCCTCGATTATGAAAAAATTTTTAGGCGTGTAAAAGACACGCACTCATTACAAGGAGGAACCGATGAATATTGCTGATTTTCTTACCACAAGCGCCGATCGCGTCCCGGATCATCCCGCGATCCGTTTCGAAGACCGCACCATCACCTACTCCGCACTCAATCGATTGGTTGATGAGTGTGCCGCAGGTCTTCGCGGTCTAGGACTTAAGGCGGGTGATTTTTGCATTCTCATGATGCCTGATACACCGAACTGGCCTATTGCCTACTATGCCATCGCAAAGGTCGGGGCAGCCGTAGTTCCCGTAAATCCTGTCTACAAACAGCGGGAACTTGCCCATATATTCCGTGATTCCGGCGCCACCGCCTTCGTCGGACACAGCGACTGTCTTGCGGAGGCCGGACCTGTACTCGACACGCTTCCGGCTATCACGGTCCGCGTTGCCGACGGAAAAGAAAAACCCGCAGGATTCATCGCGTTTAATAATTGTTTTATAGAGGGGACATCATTTAAAACCTGGCCCACCGAACCGGATGATCCCTGGATCATCATGTACACCAGTGGAACAACGGGGCTGCCCAAGGGTGCCGTCCTGACCCACCACAATCTGATGAGCGACGCCAGGGCAGTCGCCGCAGTGCGGCATACGGAACCGAAAGACGTGGTCTTCAGCGTGCTCCCTCTTTTTCACTGCTACGGACAAACCCATTCCCTCAACATATCCATCTATCTCGGCTTGACCATTCGCATGTGGCCCCGATTTGACGCCGACGAGGTGTGTGCCGCAATCGAGGAGGAGGACAGCTGCATCCTTTATGCCGTCCCTACCATGGTGAACCGCCTGGTGGAGCTGGCGGCGGTCAGGCCTCCTCGACGATCGGGGCTCCGTTTCTGCATTTCCGGCGGCGCCTCATTGCCCGTTGAAATACTCCACCGCTTTGAAAAGGCCTTCCACGCAACGATTTACGAAAGTTACGGCCTTACCGAATGTGCGCCCACCTGCGTGGAAAACCCTTTCGGAAGAACGACGAAACCGGGATCGATCGGCCTGCCTATCCCTCCCTTCAAGGCCCGCATTGTCGACGAAAACGACCGCGACCTGCCCGCAGGCGAAGTGGGGGAGCTTTTGATACAGGGTCCCGGCGTGATGAGAGAATATCTGCATCAACCGGCGGCAACAGAGGAGACACTGCGCGGAGGGTGGCTCCACACGGGAGATCTGGCCCGCATGGATAAAGAGGGTTATATCTACATTGTAGACCGCAAAAAGGAAATGATCATCAGAGGCGGGTACAATATCTACCCCCGGGAGATCGAGGAAGTGCTCTACACCCATGGCGATGTGGTGGAAGCCGCTGTCATCGGCGTACCCAACGTCGATCTGGGCGAAGAAGTGGCGGCCGTTGTGGCGCTCCGCTCCGGATCGACAACAACGGCCGATGAACTGCGCGTATTCGTCAGGGAGCGCGTGGCACCCTATAAATATCCCCGCATCGTCAAAATTCTCGATGAACTGCCCAAGACATCGACGGGAAAAATTCTGAAACGGGCCATATCGCTGAAGGGAGAAGTCAAATAGCTGCAATATGTTGAATAACGAACCGGCAAATAGATTTACACCCGTCCGACCAACGGGCCCGGACAAATTTTTTTCGTGAAATGCAGCAACTATTGTACGGAGACAAACAGACCAAACAGACCAGACAGACCATTACTTTCCCGAACTCCGCAGCAGAAGGCCGCTCGAGGACACGCGAATTTCGAATTCACCCCCCTCGTGCGCGTTGACAAAGGTGGCGGAACCGTATTCGGCATCAAGAATCGGTTTGAGGAAGGTGTAACGGCGGCGCAGATCGAACATATTGACCGGTTTGTCTTTGGAAAGCCTGTGAACTGTACGTAGTTTCCATTTCTCATCTTCTATGCTGCGGTACCGTCCCGCAATACGATCAAGCTCATAGACCGTGTGAAGACCGAGGACGTTCACAATGGGTTTCCACTTGAGAATATGTGCATCGACGTAAAGTTCATCGCCGGCAAGCTCGTATGTTTCTATTCTGCCGTCGCAAAAACGTACGTGGGCAATAAATTTTTTATCTCCCCGCGGCTCGGTTTTTACCTCCGCTGCAATCTCTTCATAGGTCAAAGCCCGGTATCCCTGAATTGCCGTGGTGGTTACCGCGAATAGAAGCGCCAGGGAGAGCATGAGAAGCGACAGAAGCACAGAGACGACACTCCTCATGTAGCGGTGTTTCTTCACAGAAATGATACCAGCGACAAGAAAGAGTATACACAGAACTGCAGAAAATAGGGCTGTAAGAACAAGCGGTTGCGGCATAATAACTCCCCCTTCCATGGCACATACCCGACGCCGCCGATTCGTCGTCACTTACCTGCTTTTTTGTACATGTAAAAGGGACAAGAGGGTTCCCCTCCTCTTTATGCGGTATCTCCATTGAGTCTCTCAAGAAACCGGCAAGAGGTGGCTCCCTGCAAGTAACAACGCCCGCGGGCATGGAACAGCACAGATACTGCACGCCGGGCATCTCTCCGCATCAATAACACCTACACCCTTCTCTCCTTTAATGACCAGCACGCCTCCTCTTTCCTGTTGTATGCACACGATTTTATACGTTCACTGCGTTCAACGTTTTGTAATGTGCCTTCACCTTCGCAACATAGTTTCTCGTCTCTTCGGGCATGCCGCCCGTGCTCCTCTGAAGGTTCCCCATTCCCCAGTTATAAGCAGCCAGCGCCTGATCCACATTACCGTCATAGCGGTCTAGAAGCATTTTCAGATACTTCACGCCTCCCGTCACATTATCCCTCGGATCATAGGGATCGTTGACGCCCATGTCATTTGCCGTCCCCGGCATGAGCTGCATCAGACCCATGGCGCCCTTGGAAGAGATGCTGTTCGCCTGAAAATCACTCTCCGTCTTGATAACAGCCTTGACTAAATTTTCTTCTACCTCGAATTTAGTCGATACCTCCGCGATTATACCGTCTATATCCGCACTGGGTTCTTTTGCCGTGACGGGGTCAGGTTCCATTGACACCATCTGTTGATTTTTTGACGAAACAGTCCCCCGCGGTTGGTCGACATCCGGCGGCATTTCACCTGACGACAGGGGAATCCTCCCACAGGCCCTTCGGAAAAGATATGAAAAATGGTCATCAATCTGACGCTGAAGAATGGCGACCATCTGCATCATTGATGAATGGCCCGATGATCCGGATACTTCTCTCCGTCTCGAATGAAGGGCACTTTCCAGCAACACACTGAACCCGCTTCCTTTTTTTTCAGCTGCCCTGATGGCCTTTCCGTCACTTCTTTCCGCTATCGACATCAACCGACCGATACTGTTTTCTCCCGGAATCTTCATAGGAGCACCCCCTTGCATACAGTGTACTCTTCAATACCCATCAAACATCATGCCATTTTTCGTGCGCACCAATTTTTTAAAAATTTTTTCTTTCCTCCGCTGGTCCTTTCTCTTCACCCCCAAGCGGTTGTTCGGAAACACTTCTACCGGCCTCATAGTCCCCTTCAGACATCTTTTTCGCAGGCGGGTTTGGTTTTGCAAAGAATACAAAGGGAACGGCAAAGATACCGAAGATGAATCCCATGAACATCCAGAATATTTTATTTACACCTCTTTTTTGCGCAATAAAATACAGAAGCATACCAAAGAAAGCTGCCAATATTATTCCCAAACTATACATAATTGCCCTTTATTCCTTCCCTCATCGATCATCAATTCTCCGGCGCCGGCACGCGCAGAGGGCCTTCACTGTACATCAGTTTGACCCGCCGATCAAGAAATGCCGCCCCTTTTCTTTTCCCCGGTGACGCTACTCTTTCCAGTTTGCAACTTTTCCTACTCGTCATACTTTATCACTTTCCTGTTTCCCTCTTCATACCGGCACATCACCAAAGACTCCCTCTGCTTTCAACTCCTCGATCGCTGCATCATCATATCCAAAAGATCGAAGAATTTTCCTGGTGTCTTCGCCCAGGGCGCCGCCCGATTTTCGATACTGCGGCACATATGAGGAATATTTTACCGGATGAGCAATCTGGGGAATCTCCTTCCCTTCCGGCCCGGGCACCTGCACGACAATTCCGCGGTTTCTTGCGTGATCCGTGTTGGCCGCTTCCTTAAAGTCAAGCACCGGATCGACGCAGGCATCAATCCCCGAAAATATTTCACCCCACTCCGCCATAGTACGGGATCGTATCACTTCAGCAACACGCTGTTTCGACTTTTCCAGGTATCCGAACTGGAGTACCGACCCTTCAATCAAATCATCCAAACCGATAGCTTTGCAAAAAGCCTCGAAGAACTGCGGTTCCAGCCCACCGAAGGCGATATACCGTCCGTCGGCGGTTTTATAAAAATCATACAGCGATCCGCCATTGAGTACTTCCGTTTCGTATGCGCATTCCGGTGCATCGTACAATTCCCTCAACGCGGCAACCGCATGGTAGGGGAACAACCCATCGACCATGGCGACATCAATATGCTGCCCTTTTCCGCTGGTCATCCGATAAATAACGGCGGCAAGTATTGCCATGACAGTGTTATTCGCCCCCGAACCCACATCGGCGACCTGTATCCCCATGAGACCGGGTCCCCGCTCTTTCCTTCCGGAATAGGACATTATACCTGCAAGAGAAAGATAATTAATATCGTGTCCCACCCGTTCGGCCCATGGTCCGGATTGGCCGTAACCGGTGAGTGAACAGTAGATGAGCGAGGGGTTGATCGAAGAAAGACGTGTATAGGAAAGTCCCAGCCGATCCATCACACCGGGACGAAACTGCTCCAGGATAATGTCGTAGGTTTCTATAAGCCCCTCGATTATTTCGATGCTTTTTCTGTTCTTGAGATCCAATGCAAGAGAGTGCTTGTTACGATTCAGATAGGCGTGCGAATAAGATGTGGTCTCTTTTTCATCTACAAAGGGTGGATTGATGCGATTCAAATCGATACGTGAGGGTGATTCAACACGCAGGACTTCGGCGCCAAGATCAGCCAGCACCATGGTGGCAAAAGGACCGGGAAGAAGTGTCGAGAAATCAAGAATCTTCAGCCGAGAAAGCATGGTATTGCCCCCTTCGAAATATTCAAAGCAACGACAGCATGTGAAGCTCCCCATGATGGGCAGCTCGATCTTCTACGGCACTGATGCATTGTCTCCCGCAGAGACACCGAAATGCAGAGAAGAACATTTTTTATTTCCCTTGCCCTCAGCGTCCCTGCGCCTCTGCGCGAATTGCTGTTTTATTTTCCTGTGCCGGGGTCAGGGAATTTCAAATACTTGAGACACCCCACCCTCTTTGCAGGTTTCCGGGTATCGTCTGGCTATTTCTTCTTTGTATTGGGTACAGTGCGTGGGACAAATCAAATCCATCCCCTCGAGCAGCGCGAATTCATCGAATCCGTGGAATCCTCCTATGAGTGCCGACGTCTTGCCCACGCGGGCAACCGCTTCAAGAATCACCCTGATTCCGGGATGGGAACACCCCACAACCGTAGCAAATCCCCTTTGCGTTTTCATGAAGAGCGCCTGTTCGATGCCACTCAATTCACCTGTCAGATAGATGCCGTTGGCTATTTCCATGGGGGCGTCCACAGACACCACTTCTCGCGCAACGGAGTGTGAAATTTCGAAGGAAGGAGGCACACACAGTCTGACATCATCATTCCGGTTGAGAAAATCGGGCAGCCCCCCCACATGATCCCAATGAGCGTGAGAAATAACCACATCATCTATCGAATCGGGGCTGACATCCAGCATTTTCATGTTTGAAAGAAGCAGCTCTCCTTTGGCTCCCGTATCGAAAAGGATGCGCCTGTCTTCTCCTTCAATGAGACAGGCGAATCCCCAGTCGGGTATCAGGTCGTTTCTCAATGAGGTATTGTCGTAAAGGATTGTCAGTTTCATCATATTATTCCTTTTCCGCCAAAATCCATTCTACCAGTTCCTTATCAAATATTTCCATGACATGCAGCGCTTCATCCTGCCGCATATATTTTTTCGTCGCACCGTAAGCAGGCCCGTCAAGCTTGAACAGTCCCTTTGCCGTCTTTCGGGCCGATTCAAGAACATCATCCCCATTCGGTATCAGATCATCGACAATCCCGTATTCGAATGCCTCACGGGGGCTGTAGGCCCGTGCGTGAAGCAATGCCTCCTTCCAGTAGCGGGGAGGTATCGAAGAACGGCAAATCGCCGCTATCCAGCTCGGCAAGGCCATTTTATTCGCCACCTCGTTAATCTGAATTTTAAAGGAACCGTCAAGCACCATAAGACGATCACAGGCATAGGATAAAATAGCGCCCCCTGCGATGGCATGACCCCCGTAGGCCGCAATGGTGGGTCGGGGAAACAAATAAACTCTCAGCATTGTTTCCGCAAAGGTTCTCTGAAATTTCAACTGCTCCTCAAACGACTGCGTAGGAAGAAGCTTTAGATCAAGTCCCGCAGAGAACACACCAGCACGACCAGTAAATATCAAGACGTGAGCCTTGTCGGATAATGTACGATCCAATGCATCATTAAGTTCTTGAAAAAATTCCCAGTTCATTACATTCATTTTGCCGTCATCAAGCGTGATCTTTGCGACACCTTCTTCGTTTACATAGTGCATTTTAGCCATTATTCAAAACCGTCCTTCGTTTATTATGTACGTTATATTATGTACGTTATACCGCTACCGATAATCCCCCGGCATACAGGAACATATGCAGCAAGTGTCACAACAGAACAGCTGCGCATGCAGTGTACGGAGGCATTCATGCTGATTCTCAGAATGAGCCGAGCTGGCAGGGGGATATCTTGATGGAAAGCGCCTCGCATAAGGCGGCCACATCCATTTTGGGACAACTGAACCGGGCGGCAATGTCCCAGCAGGCGGCGCAACTCACTCGCCCGTCGACACAAACTTTCTCCACAGCCTCTTTGATGGTATCATCAATCTGCGTTGCCGGTTCGACAATTCGTTTCCGGGAACCGTAGCCGAACAGACCCAACTGGCATCTTTCAATTTTTATTTCGAGCATATCCACCGCCATCCCCACCTCCAGCGGTTCCACTCCATGAGTACGCACAACCTTGAACGCCTGAGCACAGCTGATTTTCCCCTGATATGCAGCTTTTTGTACCGCCTCTAAAAGCGCTTCGCTCACCTTTGCTCCGTTCGGGTGTTTGGCCGCATAGTGGCCGGCATCGTCATGTGTCATGAACCTTCTCCTAATATTTCATATAATGAAATGGTTCCACGGCTGCCAAAGCCGCCGCGTCGAGCGTCTCGAACCGGGAATCCTTCAGCACCTTCTCCGTTTTTTCGAGCTGATCGACTTCAATCACAAACACCGCCTTTTCCCAACTCTCAAGTACAAAGCCGTAGGCGTTTTCAACATTGACGCCGTCGTCTGACAGAAGCTGAATCAGCGTATCCAATCCACCCGGTTTGTCGGGGATCACCACGGCGATTACCGGCTTCAGACTCACTGTCAGACCGGCTGCATCCAGAACTTTATGGGCCTTCTCGGGATCATCGGCCAGAATATTAATGACCCCGAATGCCTCGGAGCTTGCGATGGTAATGGCCCGGATATTGATCTTTTCCCGTGCCAGAATTGCGGTGACCTTCGCCAGTCTACCAGGTTTATTTTCCGCAAATATCGATAGTTGATAGGCGATCATACTTCTCAATCCTTTCTATTGTCGATAACTCGTACGGCCTTGCCTTCGGTCTTGGGAAGCGAATTCGGTTCCACAAGCTCCACCTTGGGGGTAATAAGAATATCGCTTTTCAACTCCTCTGTAATCCTCCGTCTTAGATTTTCCAACTGTTGTAAATTACCGGAGAAAAAATCCCTTTGTACTTCCACCTTGATGATCATGTCATCGTTAAAGCCTTCCCGTTCAAGTATTATCAGGAAGTTTGTCCCCACCTCGGGCACATCCATCAGTTTCTTCTCGATTTGTATCGGAAATATATTTACCCCTTTTATAATAAGCATATCGTCTGTTCTTCCCGTAATACGCTCTATCCGGCGATGAGTCCTTCCGCATTCGCAGGTGCCGGGGATAATCCTGGTAAGATCTTTCGTGCGATACCGCAGAATCGGCATACCCTCCCGCCGAAGCGTCGTAAGCACCAGCTCACCCTCTGTTCCCTCTTCTACAGGTTCCAGTGTATGCGGATCAATCAATTCTACCAGAAAATTGTCTTCCCATATGTGCATCCCCTGCTGCCGGGGACATTCAAAGGCCACGCCGGGCCCATTCATTTCAGAAAGACCATAGGAATTATATGCCTTAAGACCATAAAATTCTTCTATTTTACTTCGTGTCTTCTCCGAGTGCGGCTCCGCTCCGAGAAAGCCGATACGGAGCTTTGTATCTCTTCTTGGATCCACACCAAGTTCTTCAAACACCTCGGTAAGATGAAGGGCGTAACTGGGAATGATGTGAATCGTCGTCGTTTCAAAGTCTTTTATCAACTGGATCTGACGTTTGCTGTTTCCTGCCCCCGCCGGGATAATCAGGGCGCCGACTCTCTCCGCACCGTAGTGAAATCCGAGCCCCCCCGTAAAAAGTCCGTAGGTCATCATATTCTGAAATACATCACTTTTCCTCATGCCGGTCATATACATGGAACGAGCCACCATGTCCGTCCAGGCATCCAAATCGCGCAAGGTGTGAAATATGACGGTAGCACGGCCGGTCGTACCAGATGATGAGTGCATACGCACCAGCTCTTCCTTTGGCACACTCAAAAATCCATAGGGCCAGTAGTCTCTCAGATCGTCCTTTGTGGTACACGGTATTTTCTTTATATCATCTATAGATTTAATCGACTCCGGATCGAACCCGATCTTGGCAAAAAGTTCTTTATAAAACAGCGATAAGGATGCTCTTTTTACGGTATCCTTCAGCCTTTGGAGCTGGAGTTCCTCCAGATTGTCACGCGGCATAGCCTCAATTGATTCATCCCAATACATTCTCTCGATCACCTTCCTGCATAAATAATGTAAGGTTTGTACAACCGTAAGGGCAAATTATCAAGTATAAACTGCCTTTCAACTCCCGAACTCACCGGAAAGGTGCCTGTGATAAAAATCTCTCTTCCTTTCAGGGAGCTTCTTTGTTAGATTTAGTGCAGTAAATTGCAGAAGCAGGTATTCTATGCCCCTTTTCCACCACAAAAACACCATCCTTGTCACCTGTGCCGGAGGGATCGCAGTCCACCTGGAAAGGGAACTTATCACGATGGGATTTCCCGTTATCGCACGTCATACCTTCGGTGTAGAAACAGAGGGGACACTGGCCGACACCATGTTGCTTAATTTGTCCATTCGGACAGGCCAGCGCGTGCTCTATCTGATTGCGGACATAAAGGCTGACACACCACAGGACCTTTACAGGGCAGTCTACAGACTGCCCTGGGAAGAATATATTGATGCATCCGGGTATGTATCGATCACCTCCGTCGTCGATACTCCTTCCGTCAACAACTCTCAATTCGCCAATCTCAAGTGCAAGGATGCCCTAGCGGACAGATTTTATGCTACGAAGGGAAAACGACCATATTCGGGTCCCGCACGAGATCGCACGGTTCTTTTTCTCTACTGGAAAGGACGTCGTTGCAGTCTGTATGTTGACACCTCCGGTGAATCAATATCCCGAAGAGGCTATCGAACAAGTGCGGTGGAAGCCCCGCTCCAGGAGTCACTGGGCGCTGCGCTTATCTATGAATCCCTTTGGGATCGGCAGGAACATTTCATTAACCCCATGTGCGGAAGCGGTACCCTGGCCATCGAGGCGGCCCTGATGGGACTCCAAAGGGCGCCCGGCCTTACACGCACAAATTTCGGATTCATGCACATCAAAGGATTCGAAAGACAGGCCTGGCGGGAACTCTGCAGTAAGGTGTGGAAACAATCGTTGAACAATATTGAAGGCCGCATCATCGCCTCCGACATCGACAAAAAAGCTGTCCAAGCGGCACGGGAAAATGCTGCCCGTGCAGGCGTTGAAACGCATATCGAATTTATCACCTGCGACTTTCGCGATACCCCGATACCGGAGGGAAAGGGCATCGTCATGATGAATCCGGAATATGGAAAACGCCTGGGGAACATGGACAAACTGCGCGCTCTCTACCCTGAAATAGGAAACTACCTCAAGCGGCACTGTCAAGGATACCGTGCCTGCATTTTTACGGGAAATCTGGAATTGGCAAAACAGATAGGGCTTAAGTCAAAAAAGAGGACTTCCCTTTTCAACGGCCCGATCGAATGCCGCCTTCTTGAGTATGAACTGTATGCAGGCAGCAAAAGAAAATCCCTGGAATAAACAGAGAAGTTTTTTTACCTTGCAACTTCCCCCGTTAGTACATACACTGCGGACACGCACCGCGAAAAAATAACAGGGAGGCGCCATACCATGGCTGCTTTTACCAAAGCCAAATGGCAGGATGAAATTGTATCTCCGGAAGAAATAATAAGCAAAATCCATCCCGGTATGAAAATTTTTATCGGTACCGGCGCTGCTGAACCGAGAACTCTCATCAATGAAGTGGTAAAATCGAAGGCACGCAATCTCAGAGACCTTGAATTTATTCAACTGTTGAGTTTGGGAGACGCATTGCCGGCCGACGAAAATCAGGCACAGAAATATCGCCTGAAAACATTCTTCTCGGGATACGTGGCAAGCGAGGCGATCGAGCAGGGTCGCGTTGATTTAATCCCCAGTGTACAATCTCGCATTCCGTCACTTATCTCATCGGGAATTATTGATATTGAAGCCGCATTTGTACAGATCACCCCCCCTGACGAGCGGGGCTATTGCAGTCTCGGCGTTGCCGTCGATGTGGCCCGGCTTGCCATGGAAAAAGCTTCGCTCGTGGTAGGTGAAATCAATGAAGAAATACCCTTTACTATGGGAGATACCTTCGTTCACATCAGCGAATTTGACTACCTGGTCAATTCCACCTACGCACCTCATTATTTCCAGCGGTGGCAGATTCCCGAAGTCTTCAAAAAACTGGCGCTCAATGTATCTTCAATGGTGGAAGACGGCTCCAGTATCGCCTTTTCATTCGGTCCTCTCTTTGAAGCGCTTGTCGAACCGCTCTCCCGAAAGCAGGATCTCAGCGTGCATTCCCTCGTGATGACCGACGCGCTTATGGAGCTCATAAAAAGCGGCGCCGTATCCAACAAAAGAAAGCTCTTTTTCAGAAACAAGAGTGTGATCTGTTATGCACAGGGAACACAGGAACTCTACCGGTGGCTTGACCACAACCCTCAGGTGGAATTCCAGAATATTTATGTAGTTATGAGTCCAGTAATTCTTGCCCAAATTGAACAATACATAAAGATACTTCCGGCACGAAAAGTGGATTTGAACGGCGTGGTGGCTCTACAGGTGAGAAGAGGCAATGTGACCCTCGACCCCGGAGACGTCCATGCCGTTTTCTACGGTGCAGCCCTTTCTCCCGGTGGACGAACTATTTTTGCACTCCCAAGCCAGAATCGAGAAGGTGAATCAAATATTTTATTGTCAGCAAATGATCAGCCCAATCAGTTCACCAACAGTGAATCGCTTGACTTGATAGTAACGGAATACGGTGTCGCATCCATGAGGGGTCGCACTCGTCGCGAACGTGCACTGGCACTGATTGATATCGCCCACCCCAATGACCGTGGAAAACTCGTCCAGCAGGCAAAGGACGCCAATATCCTTTACCGCGATCAGATTTACCTGACTGAATCGGGACACTGCTACCCCTACGATATCACCTATCGCCACACCTTTAAGAATGGTCTGCTCACTGTCTTGTTTCGCCCCATCAAACCTTCGGATGAAGACGACATGCGGAGATTATTTTATCGGTTTTCCGATCAGGCAGTGTATTATCGATATTTCACACCGATAAAAACAATGCCCCATATGAAGATGCAGGAATACGTCAACATCGATTATCAGAATGTGATGTCGATCGTGGGAGTTGTCGAAGAAAGCGGGGTGGAAAAGATCATAACCGAGGGCCGGTATGTGTGCACTCCCGATAATCCCTATGCCGATGTTGCCTTTATCGTCGACGAAAAATATCAGGGAGCGGGAATTGCCAAGTATCTCTTCGAGCTGCTCATCAGCACGGCAAGAAAAAAAGGAATCCCGGGATTTTCGGCAGACGTGCTTACGGAAAATAAACCGATGCTCAAGGTATTTGAAAGTTCACCCTATCCTGTCCACGCAGTAGTCAGCGCAGGCGTCTATGAATTGACCATCCCCTTTGTAGAGGAAAAAAACACCCCACAACCCTGATGAGAGGAAGGATTAATGTCCATGTATGCCGTGATTATGGCGGGCGGCCGAGGTACCAGATTCTGGCCGCGCAGCAGAGAATCTAAACCAAAACAACTGCTGAATCTGACGGGTGAAAAAACCCTCATTCAGGAAACAGTCGATAGAATTTCGCCCCTTGTACCTTTGAAGAACGTGATTATTGTAACTGGCGCCGCCCATGCGGAAGAAATTATCGCACAGTTTCCCGCACTGCCCCGGGAGAATGTCATCATCGAACCGCGTGGCAGGAACACCGCCCCCTGCATCGGACTGGCGGCACTTTACCTCAGGAAAAAAGATCCTGACGCGATCATGGTCGTACTGCCGGCGGATCATATGATTTCCAATACAGCCGCTTTCGTTGATGCACTTTCAACTGCAATATTCACTGCGCGGCAAGGCGACTATCTCATTACCGTCGGAATCAAACCGGAGGCACCGGAGACCGGTTATGGATATATCGAGGGGGGTGGTCCCTTTTCGTCGAATGCCAATTCTTCAGTGCTTAACGTAGTGTCATTTCGGGAAAAGCCGGATTTACCGACAGCCTGCTCCTTTCTCGAAAAGGGCACATTTTACTGGAACAGCGGCATGTTTGTGTGGAAAGTGTCTTCCATAATGAAGGCTCTTCAACGTACCCTCCCGGGGCTTTACAGGGAACTCTCGACGCTGGAAGGGACACTGGGAACCCACGATGAGAATGAAGCACTCACACATGTCTACAATCGGATTGATGCAATCTCCATCGATTACGGCGTGATGGAGAAGGCTTCCAATGTCCTCCTCGTGCCGGGTGATTTCGGCTGGAACGACCTGGGAAGCTGGGATGCCCTATGGAACATTTCGGAAAAAGATGTAAAAAATAATGTAGTGCGCGGTCCTGTCATTGCGGTTGATTCATGCGACTCGCTTGTTTTCGCGAAGGACAAGCTTGTCACACTTGTAGGGGTCGATAATCTGATAGTGGTCGAAACAGATGATGCAATCCTGATCCTGAAGCGCGGCCGCTCCCAGGATGTTAAACACGTGGTGGAAATATTGGAAAAACAAAATCAGAGAGGATACCTTTAAGCATCAATGACAGTTTCAACAATCATCGGTCTGGTTGCCGCCGCGCTTTCATCGTTTTCGATGGCACCCCAGGTCATCAAAATTTTCAAGACCAGAAAAACAGACGATCTTTCCCTGGGCGCCTTCAGCGCACTTGCAACAGGGCTTTTCCTCTGGCTCGTCTACGGAATATTGATCGCGGAATTACCTGTCATCGTGGGTAACGCCGTAGGGCTGGCCATGGTACTGTATATCGTTATCATGAAGCTACGGCACAAGTAATGTATCATTGACTGTACAGACGTCACAGGCCGGCGTGCGGTTTGGAGTTTCTCCGCGCGGGAGACACAGAATCACGACAGACATGGCAAAAATCCGCATCGGCGCCCCCGTGAAATTGTGTCTCGAAAGAAGAAGGCATATCGCTCAATTTCATGAGGCACGGAACTGATCATTCCCTTATCCATACAGGCGCTGAGGTCCCGGGACGTGCACAGTATTGTTTGATGATGCCAGGTGACAGGATATTAATTTGAAAAAATCACCTTTCCGCTATTTTTCAAATCATATCCGGGAAGATTTTTTGATATTTTTCTTATACGATCAGGGTCGAGGTACTCTTTAAAGCGCTGCATGATACTGGTCCCCCAGAGCTCTTTCGGCACCACCAGATCGAACCGCTCGTCTTTGAGGGGAATAAAATCCAGCCCCAGTGGATGGGTAACATATTCAATGCCCAATCCGGCGTCGGCCTCATCAAAATATACTTTCAGCGCAACCTCAAGGTGCGTATCCACAGTATGTGCCGGCTTGAATATTTCTTCCGTCAAATCTTTCTGGCCCACAAGGTATTCGAAAAGAACTCTCGTACCCGATCCTTTGTTACGTGCGACAAAACGTGCCTTTTTTACGGCAATATCTTCCACATTTTTTATGCCCAGAGGATTTCCTTTTTTGATAATGAGACCCTGTTTCCTATTCCACAAATTGATTATCACATATTTCCGGTCTCTCATCACGCGACTAAGATAGGGAAGGTTATATTCCCCTGTCTCCATGTCTAGAATATGGGTACAACAGGCCTGACATTTACCCTGAGAAAGGGCCTGTACACCCTCGACGCTCCCCACCGACGCATAATAGGCAAACGACTCGGGAAGATTCTCGCGCGAATAGAGAGATAGAAGACTTGACAAAAGCACGTCGTCGCTTCCTACGATATGAAGATCTTTTTCCCGTGCCACATTCTCGTCAATCCAGCGCATGATATGACTTCTGGGGAAAAGCCATTTTCCGGCGATTCGTACATGGGGAACCGTACCGTCACGCACAAGCTCGTAGACCTTCTTTTCATTGAGTCGCAAAAGCTCCGCCAGTTCTTTTGTAGTCAACATTTCGCTCATGGTGGACGTTTCTAGCATGAAACTCCTGCAGGGTCAAATTTTTAAAAAGTTACTCACTTAATCGATTGTGCACGAATCAGTTTCTTCACGAAAACTTCTTCCCGCTCCATCTCTTCAAGCCGCTCCTGAATATACTTTTTTGCCTCTTCGTGCTGGGGAATGAATATCTTTTCCAGGGCATTCACTCTCCGCTGGACCTTTTTCAGTTCCCGCGAAAGCATAATGATCGTTTTGGTAATGGTGGCATACTCGGCAAGTATTTCAAGTGCTTTTCTCGATCGTTCTTTCGCCTCGTCATAGGAAGCGGTGGTTCCTTCCAGGGCGGCGGGAGGTCTCAATTTCTTAAAGGAAAGTCTCATCTTCGGAAGTTTCAGCCCCAGGAGGGTAAATTTTTCTCTGTAGAAAAAATAGCTCCGCGTTTCAGTGCTGCTTTTTAGGGTGATGACTTCGGACCCCATATCAACGGCGGCATTCCGATATTCCCTGTAGAGTTCCCGTAAGACAGTTGAAAGTTCGGCTTCCACTCTTCGTATCTCACCGATGTGTTTGATGATTTCCATAGCTAAAATTTCTCTTTTCTGGTTGAGCAGGTCATACCCCTCATAGGCAAAGGAAAGATCATCCTTGAGTTTGCGCAGTGATGATTTGGTGGGGGGGAGTTCTATCTTCGGCATTACGTGCTCACAGTCTCCGACATATAATATCTCTGTATATCTTCCTTGGATATGCGGTACAGCTCTTCCTTTGGCAACAGTGAAAGCATCCGCCATCCGATTTCCAGCGTCTCTTCAATCGAACGGTTTTCCTCATATCCCTGACGTAAAAATTGCTCCTCGAAAGCAGCACCGAATTTCAGATAGATCTTGTCGAGAGAGGAAAGCTCTTCTTCTCCCACAATGGCCGCCAGAGACCGAATGCGCTTTACCTTCGCATAGGTGGCAAAAAGCTGGGCGGCAACCTGGGCATGATCCCGGCGCGTTCGCCCTTCTCCAATACCGTCTTTCATAAGTCGGGACAGTGACGGCAGTCCGGCGATGGGAGGATATATGCCTTTGTTGAAAAGCTCCCGTTCCAGAACGATTTGCCCTTCGGTAATATATCCCGTGAGATCAGGAACGGGGTGGGAAATATCGTCACTGGGCATGGTAAGAATAGGCACCTGGGTAATAGACCCCCTGTACCCTTTCAGCCGTCCCGCACGTTCGTAGATCGACGCGAGATCGCTGTAGAGATAACCGGGATAACCCTTTCTTGAAGGGATTTCCCCCCTTGAACTTGAAAGTTCACGAAGAGATTCGCAGTAATTCGTCATATCCGTCATGATCACGAGCACGTGCATATCCTCCTCAAATGCCAGATATTCGGCCAGTGTGAGGGCTACCTTCGGGGTAATGAGACGCTCGATGGAAGGAGCATCGGCAAGACTCAAGAATATAGCGGAGTGTGTAAGCACGCCTGTTTCTTCAAGCGCGTCTATAAAAAACTGTGCCACATCGAATTTTACCCCCATGGCGGCGAATATAACGGTAAATTCTTCTTCTTCGCTGAGAATCGTGGCCTGACGGGCGATCTGGGCCGCGATAAGATTGTGCGGCATTCCACTTCCCGAAAATATTGGAAGTTTCTGACCTCTTATAAGTGTGTTCATGCCGTCAATAGCCGATATCCCTGTCTGTATGAAATCGCGGGGATACTCCCTGCTCCAGGGATTTACGGGAAGACCGTTCACGTCCATGCGCGTATCCGTTATTACCTGGGGAGCGCCGTCGATCGGCCTTCCCAGTCCATCGAAGACCCGACCAAGCATGGCCCGTTCGACGGGAATTTCCAGCGATCTTCCGATAAAGGTGACGCGCACTCCCTCTATGGAAAGGCCGCTCGTCCCTTCAAACACCTGAACGATCGCCCTTTCTTCATCGACCTCGAGCGTCTGCCCGATGCGTATGTTTGTAGAACCGTCCCGAATCTCTACAATCTCACCGAGACCTACCCCCCTGACCCCCTCAACGAAAATTAAAGGACCGGAAATCCCTGAAAGGTCAGCATATTCAATTTCGAAGGGCATAATCATACCTCTATAAAACGTTGTTTCAATGAATCGAGTTCCACCAGTAATTTCTTCTCATGTGCATCTATTTTCTCCGCCTCTTTACTTGAAACCTCCGACTTGAGCCTCACGAGTTCCGTGACTGCGCCCAGAGAGGTAATATCGCCGAGAGGAACACCGGCCTGCAGGAGTTCTACTCCTTTTGTATGGAGAACCAGAATTATTTTAAGGAGTTTGACCTGCTTTTCCGGACCGCAATATTTATCGACGGGATCAAAAGAATTCTGCTGCAGGAAGGCGTTCTTGATCGTCTCGGCCACGAAAAGCACGAACTGCTGTATCGGCGGCAGTGCATCCGCCCCCACGAGTTTTACCAACTGTTGAAGTCTGTGATCTTCGAGGAGAATATTCATGACGTCATTTCGTATCGCCAGCCACCGGCTGTCAAGACCCTTCCACCAATCCTCGATATCGTGGAGATATTCGGTGTAGCTTTCTATCCAGCTTATGGAGGGATAGTGACGCGCATCGGCCAGAACCTTGTCCAGGGCCCAGAAACACCGCACAAACCGCGATGTGTGCTGCGTGACCGGCTCCGAAAAATCACCTCCCGGAGGAGAAACTGCGCCGATAATCGTAATGTCACCGTCCTTACCCGAAAGCGTCTCCACGAGACCGGCCCTTTCGTAAAACTCGGCAAGCCTTGTCGCCAGGTAGGGGGGGAACCCTTCTTCGGCAGGCATGTCGCCAAGCCGGCTGGCCAGTTCCCTTAGCGCCTCGGCCCATCTCGATGTAGAATCGGCCATCACCGCCACGCTGTACCCCATGTCTCGATAAAATTCCGCAATGGTCACACCGGTGTAAATGCTCACCTCTCTGGCAGGCACAGGCATGTTTGAGGTATTTGCAATCATCACTGTTCGTTCGATCAGCGGCCTTCCGTTTCTTTCGTCGATCAGATTGGGAAATTCCGTGAGAACGTCGGTCATCTCGTTTCCACGCTCACCGCAACCTATATAGACAATGATATCGGCGTTGCACCACTTCGCCAGCGCGTGCTGGGTCATGGTTTTTCCCGTTCCGAACCCTCCCGGAATCGCTGCAGTCCCCCCCCGGGCTATGGGGAAAAAGGTATCAATAATTCTCTGTCCCGTCATGAGAGGAAGAAATGGTTTCTTCCGTACTCTGTTCGGTCGCGGCCTTCGTACCGGCCAGTATTCGGCAAGTTTACCCCGATATATTTCACCACCCCTCAACTCTACGGTATAAATCTCGTCCTCAATAGTATATTCCCCGACCTTGACAATATCGGTCAACCGACCCGAAAGGCCGGGAGGAACAAGCACGCGATGCATCACGAGGGGACTCTCCTGGATCTGACCAAGCATATCTCCTTCTTTTACTTCGTTCCCGGCCTCCAGGACAGGCACAAACTTCCACCGCACCGTCTTGTTGAGGGGCAGTAATTTTATCCCTTTTTTTATGTAACTTCCGCAGACTTCGGAGATACCTACCAGAGGACGCTGAATGCCGTCATAGATATTCGCGATAAGGCCCGGCCCAAGGAGAACAGAGAGAGGTCGTCGATATGAAATAACCTCGTCTCCCGGTTTCAAGCCCGTGTTATCCTCGTACACCTGGATGAGGGCAACTTCATTGATAAGACGTATCACTTCACCGATGAGCCTTTCCGGCCCGACTTCGGCGATGTCAAACATCTTTATACCTTTCAAACCCAGAGCTTTGACGATGGGTCCGTTCACGGAAATCACCCTCCCCGTCACCATGTCGTCCATATCAGTGCCCCTCCGCCTCATCCTTCAATCCATATTTTTTCAGGATATTCAAAACTTCCACGCGAATCGCCGGTGATTTTCTGAAATAAATCCGTGCAACAGCGCCGTTCAATATGCAACCTTTTTTCTGATCACGCACCACACACCCGCCCCACGCTATTGAATTGTCTTCCTGAATGATAACGTCACCGCTCTTTCCCGTCGCCTTCAGCGCATCGACAATCGCCTTTCCCAAAGTCAAATCTTCCTTCTTCATTCGGATTTCCGCACCTGCTGGAATAATGTCCAGGGCATCATGTATGGTATGCTGGAGGAATGTTACGTACTGCGGGTCTTCTTTTATATCCCTGACCGCGTCGACCACGGTGACTCCTATGAAATCCTCCACAATGCGAAGCATCTGTTTTTTACGGTCAAGATTTTTCCTGTGTTCGATGCGAGACGACTCCTGTGCAATTCGCCTGTCCGTTTCGGCCCGGTGTTCCTTTCGCAATGTCTCCATATCGGTGGCGTATCGCTCCTCGAGACGCACAATCTCATCGGCCTCTTTCCGTCGGATGTCTTCGATTGTCCGTTCCGCTTCTTCTTTGATGGAACGTTCCAATGGCGTTTCATCCATAAGAATTCCTCTTTCTCTGATCAGAGCGAAATGCCGAGCGCCCCGGCAATGTAACGGACAGCAGATGCCCGTAGTCCCCCCTCGTCATCAATACCGGGAATTTCAATTATCACGGGACCGGAACCACTGAAAGACAACTCCGCTAATTTTTCCCGAAGGGCTTCCGCAAGTCTGTTGGTAATGATCACTATTCCGGCATCATCACGATTGACGATTTCCTCAAACTGGGCGTGCGCCTGTTCCACTTCGGAAACCACACCTCTCACACCGGCAAGGCGAAAGGCGCTCACCGTATGCATGTCGCCGACAATATAAATATTATTCATGCTAAAGCTTGTTCAGAATCATGATGGCAATTATGAGACCGTATATGGCGATCCCTTCGGCAAGTCCGAGAAAAATGAGAACCCGCCCTGTAAGTTCCGGCTTTTCGCTCATGGCGCCCATGCCTGCCGAGCCGATGCGGGCCACGGCGTAACTGCTGCCAAGACAGGCTAGCCCCACGGCAACTGCCGCCGATAAATATGCAAATCCCATCCAATCCTTCGCTGCTTCTGTTGTCGTCATCCCGGGTTCGGCCGCTGTTCCCGCAGCCGGAATACACCACAGCGCTGCGGCGATCAGAAATAGGACCATATACGTCATAGTACGCCTGTTAATCATCTCACACCTCCGATGCCTGTTCCTTTAAAATAAAGGGGCTGAAGACAACCCCGTTCCCTCTGAAAAACTTGCTGAAAAACTCGTAGTATTCAAGACGCATTGACTGGATCCCGCATATAAGAGCCTCGAATCCGATGATAAATATATTCCCCGCAATAATAACGATGATCGCCCCAAATGACCTCATGGCGGGATCGACAATCCCGGCAAGGGTATAAATTACAATACTCAGACCCGCGTGAGAAAGCGCGAAAGCCCCCACTCGTATGAATGAAACAGTATTCGCAAGCATGCTCAGTCCTATTTCCAGGATTTCAACAGAAGTCTCGATTATGTATTCGACTGTGCTGTGGGGCTTGCTCTCGCCAAATAAAATCGGCCCCAGAACACCGCGAAAAGAAAACAGAAGAAGGGGCAGGAGGAAAAACAACCCTCCATACCAGAGAGGCACTCCCCGGCCGGTTGCAACGTATTGTACGGCAAAAAAGACGGCCGCGCTGTAAAGGACCAGAATCACCAGTCCCCTTTTTTCGAAAAGCGCCTCTGCATAACGCGCATTTATAAGGCAATTTATGATATTTACACAAAGACCTGCCGCGATAATACAGGCGCCCATCACAATGGTCATGGAAAAGAGCGGCATGATGTGCACCATGGGGTGAAAAAGTATGGCCGGAATAAGGTGCTCATTGGAAAAGACACTACCGTAGAGCAGGCCGCATATCGCCGCCGAGAGACCGCAGGCAACAAGGATCGCCCCTGATTGTCCAAGGGTACTCTCTTCCTCGCCCTTCTTTTTGGCAATCCTGTGCATAATTAAACCTAAAAGAGCCAGAACAATTCCCTGGCCCAGATCACCGAACATAAGACCGAACATAAAAACGAAGGTAAGTGCCGCAAGCGGTGTGGGGTCTATCTCTTCCGTGCCCGGCATACCCATTGTTTTTACAATGAGTTCAAAGGGCTTCAATATCCTGATGTTTCTCAGCCGAACCGGAGCTTCGGGATCATGCGTCTCCGACACCACGGCAATGAATCGATCGCCGCATATCCTTTGAAGCAGCGTAAAGAGTCTCTCTCTTTCACGTATGTCGATCCAGCCGGTGATGAACATGGCACGTGAAGAAAAGAGCGACATTTTCAGCGCCTGTATGACTTCTTTGTATTTTTTGTAGGTGCCGTAGCACGCGTGCAGCCCTCCACTCACACTGTCCTGTAATCGTCGGAAATAGTTACTGAGTATGTCACGCCTGTTTATAAGTGAGCGGCGGTAGTGCTCAAGTTCTCCGGTGGAAGAATCGACGAGGTTTTTCGATAAATCTGAAAATCCATGATCCTCAAGAAATTGCAATAGTTGGGGAAAGTCTTCGGGAAGCGCAACGCCTAACACATAGCAATTGCTTCGTATTATTTCAAACGGCGCTCCCGCAGGCGGTTCCCAATCACTTCTTTCGACAGTGCCGAAGATCATTTTCATCATTCGTGCTTCATGAAATGCACCGGCGACGATACCCATGTCCTGCAAAACTCTGCTAAAAGACAGTCTCTTCTCAACATCTTCCAACGCGTCCCGAAGCCGCACTTGAAGTTTCTGGAGACGTATTACCTTCCCCTTAATTTTTTCAACATAGGCTCTATCTCTATCGATATCGATATCGTGCAAAGAACTATCACTGTGACCGGCAGTACTGCTCATGGCATCCAGCACATATTGAATTCCTGAAAGGATCTCCCCCGTTTTATCTTCTTCGGTTTTAAGCCCTTCATTTGCAATCAAATTCTCTCCCCGGGCAGGAAACAAATGAATGATTCCCTCCCTGCCGAGCGCATCGAAAACCTCATGAAAAAATACCCTCTCCAGGGCTATGGAAACTCTACGTATGTCTGACTTGACAAACATTCGAATCCTCATGCTTCGCTTATGATTCGTTCGACTATCGCTTCCTGCGACAACCCGAACCTAACCCCCTCGACAATGCAAAACAGATTTCGTATCTGATAGGCCAAAAGCCACAGATAGGAAATTACGCAGTAAGGTGCATGAAAATCCTTGTGAAACATTGACAGTACCCACTGGTAAAAGTAATCTTCCAGATAGTATTCGATATCCGGGACTTCCGGTTGATGGACGCCACTTTTCTCAAGTCCGGCGATGCGTCCGAGCAGCTCTTTTTCCACTATTTTCACCTGTGGTTCGAAAGATTCTTCAAAAATCTCGCTGAACGCACGCTCGTCAAGAGCGATTTTCTCGGTGTGAATATGATAGATTCTTTTGAGTCGCACACGCCTGAGAGCCAATAGAACGGCAATTCGCTTCTTTATAAAAGTACGAAACACATCCCCCACCTCCCGGTGGAATGAGGCAGATGCAGCAATCATATTCTTCATGGTAAGGAGATCGATCCGAATTTCGAGATGTGCATAACTTACCTTCTTCGCAAAAAGACCTTCCAGACCGGTATCACTGCATATCTTTTCCAGTTCGCCAATTGATACATCCTTCATCAACAGATCCCTGCCGATAATCGCGAAATCTCCGATGTCGTACCACATAGTCACGCTGGGCCGCCCAAATATTTTCGCCAGTATGAGTTTTACGTTATTCACCTCGTATCGGCGCAGGAATGCAAGAAACAAAGGCTCATACATTTCGACAGCCTGGGCAAGTTGAAGCACTTTTCCGATCTCTTTTCTGAAAACCTCCTCCTTTACCCTGATCATGCCTTCATCAGTCGAGACTTTGTCACGGGAAGATTCCTGCTCTCTTATAAGAGACACATAATCGGCACGCGTAAAAAGCCGGCTTTTAACCGCATAGATTCGCGCATGTACATTGTATGCATCAGCGTAATATCTCATGGTCTCTCAAACCGAAAGCAACATGGTGATTATTTTATCCTTTACCTCTTTCTGAAGATCCCTGTCCTTGAGAAGCATTTCAATCGCGGTGGTCAATATTTTCGCTTCCGTTTCCGTACTCTTCTTTTTCCCCTCGACAGACTGAGAGAATCTTGCACTCTCGTCGGACATAATCGCCTCGAACTCCTTCTTTTTCCTCTCTTCCAGCATTAATGAATAGGCTTTTACCGTTTCTCTGGATTCTGCCTCGGCTTTCTCCATCGCCTCGGCACATTTCTTTTCGATTTCAACAATCCGTGTGATTACATTCTCCATAGCCCTGTACTCCGGTTTTCGTATGCGTAAGCAACAACTCGTATCTTCGTGTTACGATGGAATTGAATTCCCCTTTTCCTCTTTCACATAATCCCGCCATGGCTCAATACCCCCCGGTCACGCAGGAAAGCCACACGATAATTCAAATCAAGGACGCGTCTTTTACAACCGGAGGAGCGCCTCAAGAAAGCTCATCCCTTTTCCCATTCTTCTCACCGCCAGGAGTGGCGCCGGGGCCTTTCTGATCAATTGTTCGGTAACGCTGTTCAGGAGAAGTCTCGCCGCTCTCTTCTTATGATGGGAACCGATAATTATTAAATCAATCCCGTGTGCACGCACCATCGAATCGATGATCTCAAAGACTTTCTTTTCCAGCCGCACCATCAGCGGCTGAACAAACACTCCTTTCAGATTAAGCTCGCCAAGAAATTCACGGCATCTATTTTCCGCATTTTTTGCCATGATTACCGAAAATTCCTCATAACTCTTCCCCCGCTTGTAGTACCCAAGAGGAACATCGTATACATGAACGCAGCGTATGCTCGGAATCTCGTGGGCAGCAGCAAAATCGAGTGCCAACTCCATTGCATCGCGGGCATTTTCAGAAAAATCAACAGGAACGAGCAGATTGATTTCATTGGGACGCTTCCGGTGCGGCGCGGCTTCCTCAGGAACAAAGAGTACCGAACCGGGCGCTTTTCGCGAGAGCTTTACCGGAAGCGTCGCTTCCGCAGTAAACTCACCGCGGATTCTTCCAAGCACCACCAGGTCGGCTTCCTTTTCCTTGAAATGACGCAACAGCTCAATCTCAATAAGCGGCGATTCAGGCAGCACCTCGTAGGAAAGCTTTGTTTCGGGACGTCCATCGTAGTAGCGCTGCACCACCGCTTCCATTACGCTTTTGCATTCCTCGATCGCAAGCTGCTGCGATTTGCCGCTTTTGATAAATTCGTCAGTGCTCAACACATGGGTAAAGGTGATTGTTTCCGATAGGGCCAGCCAGCTGACCAGACCCGCATACTGTATCTTCGCCCGGTCCTTTGCTCCGACAGTCATGCCTACCACAAGGTTCTTGAAGCGATACATGGCGCCCTCCTTTCTCCAAAGCCGGGAAAGCCATCATTAATTCTCAGTCTGAATGAGACTCTTTGGACAACAAGTATTCCCCGCCCTGGCCTGTACACAAGATCGACCAGACAGGGAACCTGGACACACGTTTCTCGTGCATGAGTACATCTGTCCTTTCAACTCGAAAAAAATCAGCCTTATCAGTCGCGCCGCAAGGATTTTTTTGTTCGCACACTGAAACATGGGCGCTGAATTGTCAGTTCACTGAGCTTTGCCGCATTTTAATCTTCGAGACGGAAGGATACGTTGACCCTGATTCGATACTGTTTTATCTTTCCCTCTTCGATGGTCACATCCAGTTTTGTCACTTCGCCGATCCTTAGATCACGCAGAGTGCTTCCCGCTGTCTCTACGGCCTTTTTCGTCGCTTCTTCCCAGGAGACACTGCTCGTTCCCACCAACTCTATTATTTTGTATACACTTTTATCCATGGTACCCCCTTTCTTGATCGTGCGGATGTGGTAAGGTTAGACCAATAATACCATCGACCCATGAAAGAGCATTTGGAAATTACGGGAAAAAGAGGTTCCTCAAGAATGATCGTCCTGCATCACTGAAAAACAATTCCGGAACACAGAAAACTGGAAAAAGAACTTCCCATCAGAATCAAATACATAAGGACTCCCGGAAAGATTGCTGAATATTTCACATGAAGGTAAGGATACGTTTGTGACTCTATGATGAATGAGAAGCATGTTGTTGTCAATGAGTTTTTTATAAATGAACTATTTCTCCTTTCTCCCGGTATCGGTTCCATCGTGTTTTCCCGCTCCCATTGCTACAGGAAGATAATCCTTCAGGCAGTCGATGCAAGGCATTTATATTGACTTTAAAATTCTTTTCAAGTAACAGTATATCCCCATTTAGGGTAATAAGTTTCAAATAAGGTGTAGTAATAACTTTTATTTAAACGTTTTTCAATGAAAGGAGTTTTTTTATGATACATTTAATGAAATCAACACTTGCAGTAACTGCACTTGTAGCGGTAACGGTGTTGTTCCCTCTTACCTCGTGTGCGGAACCGAAAGGTACGTTGACCATCTTTCACGCGGGCAGCTTGTCGATACCGCTTGCCGCCATGGAAAAAAAATTTGAGTCACGGTACCCGGGCGTTGACATTCTTCGCGAGGCAGGGGGAAGTCAGAAGTGCGCACGTAAAATTTCCGACCTCAAAAAACCCTGCGATATAATGGCATCGGCCGATTATAAGGTGATCGACAAACTTCTTATACCCGTTTATGCAGACTGGAATATCCGTTTCGCCACCAATCAGCTGGTTCTTTGTTACACCGATACGAGCCGGCACTCCGATCAGATCAGCGCAGACAACTGGTTTGAGATCCTTCAGAAAAAAGATGTGATATGGGGTCATTCCGATCCCAACCTCGATCCCTGCGGGTATCGCTCGTTGATGGTTCTTCAACTGGCAGAAAAATATTATAAAAAACCGGGGTTGTACGATGCAATTATCGCAAACCGTCCCGAGACGAATATCCGCCCAAAATCGGTTGAGTTGATTTCTCTTCTTCAAACGGGAAACATGGATTATGCGTGGGAGTATCTTTCTGTGGCAGTACAGCACAAATTGCGCTATGTACCCCTTCCAGACAAAATAAACTTGGGTAACTACAAATGTGATGATTTCTATGCGCAGGCCGTAGTACAAGTCACAGGAAAGACTCCCGGAACATTTATGGACATTAAGGGAAAATCCTGCACCTACGGAGTCACCATGATAAAAAACGCACCCAACAGAGAAGCGGCCATCGCCTTTATGGCGTATTTACTTGATCCGGAGGGCGGCCTCAAGATACTCTCCGATATGGGGCAACCCCCCTTCATTCCCTGCCGCGTCCCCTCGGCGGACATGTTAAAAATGTTACCCGCCGTTCTGCAGGGGAGGGTGGAAATTAAAAATTAGGAGCTTTACAGTTCAATGAAGGCAAAGGAACCGTTCTTCTGGGTCAGCATATCCTGCGGTCTCATTATCATGATATTCATTCTGTTACCGCTTGTTGAAATGCTGACGGCGCCTTCCCTTTCAATGATCACACAGACGATACAAGACAAGGAAGTGGTGCGGTCAATATGGTTAAGTATTTACACTGCTGGATTGGCCGCACTTTTTGCGTTCATTTTCGGCACACCTCTCGCCTATATACTTGCCCGCACCAGCTTTCCGGGAAAACGTCTGGTTGAAAGCATAATCGATCTGCCGATTGTCATTCCTCATCCGGTGGTAGGAATTGCAATCCTCAGTGTGGCAGGGAAAAATCACTGGATAGGACAACTTTTCAGCGAATTCGGCATTCGGATTATGGGAAGCGTTACCGGCATCGTCACCGTGTTGACCTTCGTAGGGCTTCCCTTCTATGTTAATGCCGTAAAGAACGGTTTTGAAAACATATCGCCCCGTTTGGAAAATGTATCGAGAAGTCTGGGGGCGTCAATGGTTGCAACCTTTTTCAGAATCACCTTTCCTCTCGCCCGGCGCAGCATGCTCATCGGTATTATTATGTGCAGTGCCCGTGCAATCAGTGAATTCGGCGCCGTTGTCGTTGTCGCATACCATCCTATGATCGCCCCTGTGTTGATCTATGAGCGTTTCGAGGGGTATGGCCTCAGATATTCGCAACCTGTCGCGGTGTGGCTGGTCACAATCTGTCTTGTCCTCTTTCTTATGTTGCGGATACTGACTCTGAAAACGGGAAAAACGTCATGATCAAGACAGAAGCGCTGCATATTCAGCTGGGCGAGTTCCGTCTTCGGAATATCAATATTTCCATAGGCCGAAATGAATTTTTTGTCCTTATGGGTCCCACGGGCACCGGTAAAACAGTCTTGCTGGAAGCGATAGCAGGGCTCATAGCCGTTCAGAAAGGCGCTATATGGATCGACGGGGAAAAGGTGGACACACTCTCTCCCGAGAAAAGAGGGGTGGGAATTGTATACCAGGATTATTCACTTTTTCCGCACATGACGGTGAAAGAAAACATAACCTACGGCCTTCGCTATCATGCGAAAAAGAAAGCGACTGCCAAGGATCGATTTGTGAACCTGGTAAAGGAATTAAATCTGCAACACCTCCTCAATCGATTTCCCACGAACTTAAGCGGCGGGGAAAACCAGCGTGTATCTCTGGCCAGAGCCTTGATGATTGAACCTTTGGTTCTCCTTCTCGACGAACCCTTGTCCGCGCTCGATCCCCGTTTCAGAGAGGAAATACGGGAAAGCCTCAAAACCCTTCACAAAAATTCAGAAACCACCTTTTTGATGGTCACTCATGATTTTGCCGAGGCCCTCTCGCTTGCCGATCGGGCAGCTGTCATGAATAACGGATCTATAGAACAAACCGGCGCGGTGGAAGAGATTTTCCGCAAACCGAAATCAACTTTTGTGGCGGATTTCGTGGGTATGAAAAATTTTTTCGCTGTCAAATTCGCAGGGAATCAAGCCCGTGTGAACGGTCTTGAATTTGATGTAGGAGGAATACCTTCGGGAAATTGCACTTATATTGCCATACGACCGGAAGATATCGTACTTTCAAAAGAGAAACTTCATTCCAGTATGAGAAATTCCTTTGCCGGCATCGTTACCGGACTCGTCGATCGAGGCCTTTACTACGAAGTATGGATCGAATCGGCCGGAACTCCATTCAAGGCAACGGTGACAAAACGCTCCCTTGTCGAACTCGGTCTTCGGGAAGGAATACAGATATATCTTTCATTCAAGGCAACGGCACTACATTTTTTTTAGAATAGATCCGGCCTCATTCCCACAGACAGAGCAAAGGTCCTTCTTGCCTTGAATCGAAATATAAAATAGACTGCAACGTGCTGGTTGTATTTTGCTAAATTATAAAAGGAGAGTGAATTTGGAATGAACTGGGTGGAAATCGACAAAGATACATGTTATATGTGCGGCATATGCGTGACCATATGTCCTCGCTGTTTTTCAAAATCAGGCAACGGAATCTTCGCGAGTGCCGATGAAGACACCTGCAATCTCTGTGGGCACTGCGTTTCCCTGTGTCCACAGGATGCAATCATTCATAATAAGATGAACATGGATAATTTTATCCCCGTCAAAAGTACGATCTCTTTTGAAACTTCCGATTTCATGAAGTTTGTAAGGGAGCGGCGCAGTCACCGCCACTTTCAAGACAAAGATATTCCCCGAGCCGATCTTGAAAGACTTATTGATATCTGTCGCTATGCACCGACGGGCAGCAATATACAAACTGTCGAGATTCTGGTGATTCAGAATCAAAAACGTATGAAAGCACTTTCGGATCTTGCGGTGGATTTTTTCAGAGACATGCTTGACAGTGTGGAACGTGACGTCGAGCACCTGCAATCGGAGGGGAAAGAGGTTCCCGGTGATCTTCTGTTGATCCACTCAATGGCCGAATATAGAAAGCGGCTGGTTATTGCGAGGGATTCCGGACTCGATCCCATTTTCCACCAGGCGCCCGCAGTAATCATCTTCCATTCACCGGCCCTCACCAGCACCCCAAAAGACAATTGCGTTATTGCCGCCCATACCATGGCGCTTACCGCAAGGACCATGGGATTGGAAAGCTGCTATATCGGCCTTTTCGAAGGCGCCTTTTGGGGATCTCACGCGATCAGAGACAATCTGAATCTCCCCGACGGCCATAACGTGTACAGTGTGTTGATTCTGGGGTACCCTCTTTTCAAATTCCGCACTGTAATCGACAGAAAGGAAATTATGACACGATGGGAGTGAAATTTCGAAGGTACCCCCGGACTGGTTCCGTCGAAAAAAAAGAGCTCAGAGTAACGTATCGGCTGCCGGTCTTTGCGGGCAATGTTCTCGCCTCGTAATTTTCAGCGCGCTACTATCGGGATGCATGCAGGAATATGACTGTCTTGCCGGTCCTTTTATCTTCAAGCAGCCTTTCGATATCTGCCTGAGGATTACTCATTTTCGCTTTCACAATCAGGGCAACCCCCTCGGCCGCGACACGCGGCGCCTGCCCTATCTTATATCGAATAGTCATGCGCATCAACGTCTCGCCCTTTTTCACTTCTCTGATCTTCAAAGATACGCTCTGAATTACAGTCGTGAGCCGTCCCACCCCCGCGATACCCAGCGTACTGTTCTGACCGGCAGTCACGTGCCCGGTTACGATCACTTCCGCTCCCAGTAATCTGGCGGCATCAATAGTGTTTACCTGATCAATTTGTCCGCTTTTCCCCCGCGCCGCCCTTGTGATATCTTCAGAATCACACACATAATAGCCGCATTTCAGTAACTCCATGGCCAGGTTATCAGCAACCACGGCACCGGGATCTCCGATTCTCCCATAGGGTCTGATTCTGCTTTCCTCTCCCATGAAGATAGCGATTCTCGTTATCGGGCCAAGCGACTCCTTCGTCAGTCCGTCTTTCACTGCAATTGAAATCTCCGCGTTTTCGATTGACTGGTACACCAGTGATCCCAGATTGTACGCAGTTGCCGGCAGACTAATCAATGATAACGCTCCGGTACACCCATACAGTACAAAGAGTGCCAACAGGAAACCAAGGACGGTTTTCTTCCTGTTGAGGTGCAGATGCTGCATTTTCACTTTTCCCGTTGCGCTGCCTTCCCCGCAAAAAACGTGCTCAGCACAGCACTACCACACAGACAAAGCGTATCTCCCTGCCTGTGTGTTTCTATACTGCGGGTATTTTTCACACACGCGCAAACTTGCAGACCGGGCTACCTCGATTATTGCTTCATTGATTTTAAGGAATTTCCAAAAATGAAGGAAGTGCCGGTCGATGGTTCATATCGGTCATCATAGGATACCGGAACCCCATTTTATGCGTGCTCTCCAAACCATTCATCACTGCATCAATTTTTTCTTTCGGTATCGCGAAAATAACCTCGTGATCCTGGGTAGACCCGTAGACCCGATCCCCTCCGGAAGGAAGAATAAACTGACATTCTCCGCTCTTTACCGCATACCCGACGACATCGACGCAATCCCCAAGCCCGGTCGCCTGTGCGTCTACCTTCAGCCCCGCGCCCATCACCGCGGCATGGCCGAGCCGCATTGCCTGTGCGGAATTCACATATATCACCAGCAAATCCGGTTCGAAATCCGCTCGAGCGAGCGGCGAAATCAGAAGATGGCTGTAAATTCCGGGCTCGTGCCGTTTTTCTTCCGGAAAGGGAAGGCCCTGCGGCGCCTCATCGATAAACCCCATCGCCAGCCCTCCTCCCAGGCAGCACTGGTCTTCCTGTCCTACCGCCAACGTCCACCCGTATCTCCGCACCATGCCGATGGCCTGGCATACCGCGACCTGGTGTCCCAGGTCGTTCAGGGGCCTCTTCACCTTTCCCGAAAGATCCTCTTCCGACCGGCACAACTTCAGTGCCACTGGAAAGGTCTGCGGCCGCAGGTAGGTTTGAAGGATATTCTCTGCTTTCTTCAGATCCGCCATAGTTCCATCCTCCTTTTTTTACTGTCGTTACCGCCCCTTAAAGGCGGGACGCCGTTTCTCTAAAAAGGCGCCGATGCCTTCCATTGCGTCAGCGGTTTTGGTCATGTCGACAATACTGCGTGCTTCCCGCTCCATCTGGCTTTCGAATGTTTCGGAAAAGCTTTCGTTAAGCAGTTTTTTTACTGATCCCAGAGAAAGGGTCGGTCCGGAGGCAAGGACCGCGGCCAGCTTTTCCGCCTCAACCATAAGATCCTGAGCGGCCACAACCCTGTTGACGAGACCCCACGCAAGCGCCTCAGAGGCCGTAAGCCTCCTGTTTGTGATCATCATCTCTTTCGCCCTCGCCAGACCGATCATTCGCGGGAGCAGGTAGGTCATTCCTCCGTCAGGCGCGAGCGCCGCCCCTGTATAGGCAGTGGTAAAGGTGGCCGATTCAGCAGCCAGGATAAGATCGCCGCAGAGGGCAAAGCTCATCCCCATGCCGGCGGCGGCGCCGTTCACCGCCGTTATCAGCGGTGCGTTCATTCTTGCAAAACGGGACGCAGCGGCATGGCAGTAAACCGTCATTTCCTTGAGGGCCCTGTTCAGGTTCCGCCCGTATTCGGCAAATCCTTTGAGATCGCCGCCGGCACTGAATATCTTTCCCCTGCCCGTTAAAATGACGGCCCTGATGTCGGGATTTTCATCGCATTCGATGGCCGCATGCATCAGATCCTTGCCCATAGGAATATTCAGACCGTTGGCGGCATCGGGCCGATTAAGGGTAATGCGGGCAATACCGTCCCGTACCTCAACGTCGATGGTGCTATAATCCATGGCAGTCACCCCTTTTCGGATTGCGCCGTCACGGGCGTGCCTTCTCAGCAAACGCCGCCCGCGACTATGTTCGATTACAGGCTCAGGCCTTCAGCGTGTTCAGTTTATCCAGGGACTCTTCGGCTTCCTCTATGATCCTGTCTATTAATTCTTGCACGGTTGGAACATCGTTGATGCCGCCGCAACACTGACCGGCGAAAAGGATACCTCCTTCAATGTCTCCTTCGGTAAGCGCCTTCATGTGCTTCATGTTCCCCACTGCCTGGCGGGCAAGCACCATAAGCGGATGCCCGTCCTCGGCGCGAACCATCTCCAAACTCAGTTTTGCAAATTGCATGTACGACATATTAAAAAGCTTTTTTACAAGAAGGGCGCCCTTTATCGCTTCTACCACAGGAAATCCTCGTTTCGTCATTGCCTCAGCTTCTTTTGTCTTCAACACCCTGCCGTCCATACCGTCAAACACGTTGTCGTAAATCGTGTCCTGTTCGGTAGCCTTGAGGCACAGCTGTTTGAAGTTCTCGTGGACCATGCTCTCCTGAGCCACCATAAACCGGCTTCCCATCGATATGCCATCCGCTCCCAGAGACAGCGCCGCCGCCAATCCCCGGCCATCGTAAAATCCGCCCGCTGCAACCAGCGGAACATCTACCATTTTCGCCACCAGGGGAACCAATATCATCGATGTAGCCGCTGCACCGTGGGCCGCAGCCTCGTGCCCCGTCACGATCAACATATCACAACCAAGCTGTACCGCCCGTGCCGCGTGCTTCGCAACGGCAATCGTCCCCGCAACCTTTCCCCCGTAGGCATGCACCTCATCCACAAACCAGGGCTTCCCCAGAGAATAATTGACTAAAGGAACCTTTTCCTCAACGGCGATTTCAATGTTCTCCTTTGCGCCGGGGCCCACCAGTATCTGGTTTATACCGAAGGGTTTGTCCGTCATATCCCTGATCTGTCTGATCGCCTCCCTGGTTTCCTCCGGCGTACATCGGGCCGTCGCCAGTATTCCCAGCCCTCCGGCATTGCAGACGGCCGAAACCAGCTTCGGCTCCGTAATCCAGTTCATTCCCGCCAACATTATCGGGTGCTCTATCCCAAACATCTCCGTCATTTTTGTCTTAAACATCTCTTACTCCTTTTTTTATAAATTGATATGTTGGCGCCTCACAATACGGCAAAGCCTCTTTGATTCATCGTAACAGTAGAGGCATTATTTCACCCGGCAGTCCTTCGCGGGTAAAAACTCCCCCCTCTATTACAGCTCCCACACCGCTCTGGCGCCTTCCTCAGTGGCTTCAATAATCCGTCGTGCGCCTGCCGCGTCACCAACCACCTTACAGGGAATCGCCGCCTTTTCCAGTGCAGCGTTCAGCTCGTCCTTCGGTCGAAGACCGACGGCTACTACGACCTGATCTATCGGGGAAAGCGTGATCTTCTCTCCCGCCGTTTCGATATCCACTGCCCCTTCTCTTATGGCGGTTACCGAAGTGCTGAAAAGCAGCTGCGCCTTTTTGTCGCGCAGCCTCCTGTGAAGCATATATCCATGAGAAGTAATCTTTTGGACCGGTGAATACTTCAATATCTCCACGAGTGTCACCCGGCTTCCCTTTTCACTGAGAAAATCAGCCGTCTCCATTCCGATCAATCCGCCGCCAATCACGAGCACATCCTTGCCCGGCCTGACCGTGCCGTCCAGCACCTGCCAGGCGTCACAGACCTGCAATCCATTGATGCCGGGGACGTCGAGAGCGATCTTTTCTCCTCCCGCAGCAAGAATAACGGCGTCCGGGTTCCCTTCACCTATCATCGATTCCGTTACTTCAGTTTTTATCTTTATGGTCACTCCGGCCTTTTTTACCTGATCGATGAGCCAATCAATCCACAGACCATATACTTCCTTGTGAGGCGGAATACGGGCATATTGAATCTGTCCTCCCAGCGTTTCACTCTTCTCGAAGAGGGTGACTCCGTGACCCAACCGGGCGGCTTCAAAGGCGGCCGTCAGTCCGCCCGGCCCTCCGCCGATCACCCACACATTCTTTGGATTCGCCACAGGACCTTCAGGATATATTGTCTCCTGGCCCGTCTCGGGATTGATGGCGCAGCGGATGTTACCTTCCCCAAGCATAAGTCGCTCGATACACCCCTGATTACAGGCAAGACATGTGCGTATATCACCGGACCGCCCTTCTTTTGCCTTGATCAGAAAGTCCGGGTCCGCCAGAAACTGACGCCCGAAAGCGACCATATCGGCATCGCCGCGGGCAATCACTTCATCCGCCTGTGCAGGGTTATTAAACCGTCCTACGGCAATGACCGGCACATCAACCACCGCCTTTACCTTTCCGGCAAGCGTGGCATTGAATCCCGGTGCATATTCGACGGGCGCACTCGTAATGCCTCCGGGACTGCCGTGTGTTCCGAAAGAGGCATGGATAATATCGACGCCGGCTGCAACAAAGTCGGGCAGAATCGTCTGCATTTCATCGACCGTATATCCGCCTTTGATAAATTCTTCCGTAGAAATTCTGATTGATACGGGGAACTCTGGTCCTGTCTGTGCCCTGACTTCCTTAATCACATCAACCACGAAACGCGATCGCTCTTTCAGGGTGGCGCCACCGTATTCATCGGTGCGGGCATTGGAAAGGGCCGAAAGAAATTGTGTCAGAAGGTACCCGTGAGCACCATGGATCTCCACAGCGTCGAACCCCGCTTCCCGTGCTCTTCGTGCTGCCGAACCGAAGGCCGCAATAATGACTCCTATGTCGTCGGGAGTCATTTCTTTCGGGGGTATTTTATAAACAAGACTCGGCAGCGCCGACGGACCCATGGCACGACCCTGACTGAGCATATGCAGACTCTCTCTGCCTGCGTGATGAATCTGCATGGCGATCCTGCACCCCGCCTCATGGGCGACACGGGCGAACGCAGCAAGCCCGGGAATGTAGCGATCATCGTAGGCTGCCAGCTGAGTATTGATCGCCATGCCGTCGGGATGCACGCCGACGATCTCAGTGATAATCAGCCCCGGCCCCCCTCTGGCCCGTCGCTTCAAATAGGCAATATTCGCCTTGCTCACCGTGCCGTCTGCATTTCCCAGATTTGTTCCCATGGGAGGCATTACGACGCGATTCGGTATTTCAAGGCCCCGCACTGTTATCGGAGATAGGACATTATGTAATTCTCTCATCTGCGACTCCTTTCATCAACTTCACCAAACTCTTTATAGTTCGCATGCTAAACATAATTCTTTCACTGCAACTCAATACTGCATATCCCTGAGCAACCGCTTCAGGAGCACCCTTTCTTCCCTACTGAAACCTTCCAGCACCTCATTATCGGCCTCGTCCGCCTCCCGCGTCAATTCCTGAATTCGTTCTTTAGCCTTGGGCGTCAGATATACCTTGAGAGATCTTTTATCTTCATCGGAGTGGCTTTTTATGACCCAGCCGCCTTCGGCAAGGCGGTCAAGAACGCCGGAAAGAGTTGCATTATCCAGAGTAAGCCGTTTCCCGAGCTCGCCGGCTGATACCCCTTCTTCTTCGTTAAGTGCAAAGATCACGAGATGCTGGACGGGAGTTATACCGTACGACTGAAGACGTTTCTTGAAATTTCCATATACTTTCTGGTGGGCTTTTGCGAGAAGAAAAAGTATGCATTCGCCGTAGCTGCTCATATGCCTTCGCTCCATTTACTTTGCACGCTAAGTATCAGAGGGTCAACCACCTGTCAACAAAAAAAATCCTTCCGCCCGCCGGCGGATCGTAAAGACCTGGGGCGTCTTTTTTTTGGAAGAACATCTATGATGTTCCGCAGTCGGGGATCTCTTTTCGGGTTGAGCGTCTTCTGAGGAACGTCGAGAGCCACGCTCATTCTCCTGGAATTCTGAGCTTTTGCCCTGCATAAATTTTATTTTTTGATTTCAACCTGTTCATAGTGGCAAGTTCACTGGTAAGTTTTCCGTATCGCTGCGCAATAATTTCCAGGGTATCGCCTTTTTTTACCACATAGACTTCTTCTTTCTTTGCATTGCTCGATGAATTTGTTTTCGGAGTGTCGTCTGCAATGGCAAGTTTCTGGCCCACGTAAATTCTGTTCTGAGATTTAACAGTATTGAGTCGCATCAGATCCTGGACGGTGGTGCTGAATTTTTTCGCGATATCACCAAGGCGGTCGCCCCGTTTCACCACATAGGTTGTTGCGGTCTTTTTATCCTCCCGGGCACTTTCCTCCGTGCCTGTTTTCGGTTCGTCTGCAAGTCTGAGTTTCTGACCGACATAGATCCTGTTCGGCGATTCTATCGCATTCAACTTTGCCACATGGAGGGCTGTAGTGCCGTATTTTTCCGCAATCCCCTTGAGGGTTTCCCCCCGTTGTACCACGTGGAACGGGTGAGACGACGCTGTCGCCACGGCGGCGCCCAAAATTCGCAATTTCTGTCCCACATAAATCCGGTTTTTCAACCGAATATTGTTTTCTTTCATCAACACTTGCACCGTGGTCCCGAAGCGTTGAGCAATTTTTTCCAGCCTGTCGCCTCTCTCCACCTTGTAGAAAAAACTCTCGCGCTTGTGTGCCGCTTTTTTTGACAAGGGTTCGTATGCACCGTCTTTTTCTTCGAACTGTGCGAGATAGGGGGACGGAATGTAATGGGTGACGGTAGCGGCAATAGCCCAGGCCATGTCGTCCTGATAGGCCCTGGTTCGAAGAAGTGCTTCTTCATGGGCATTTGACAGATAGGCAGTCTCAACAAGCAGTGATGTGATATCGGGCAGCTTCAGGACCCTGAAAGGGGCTTCCTGGACTTTGGAGAACTTCAGTCGATTCACTTTCTTAATGTTCTCCAATACCATCGCACCGAATGATTTTGACTGGTTTATCGTCTCTGTCTGAAGCATGTTGAGAATGATCGAATCCGTCTCATCGTTATTCCGGCCATTAGGAACACCGCCGATGATATCGGAAAGGTTTTGACTTTCCGCAAGGAGTCTTGCGGCCTCACTGCTTGCCCCTTTTGTAGAAAGGCAGTAAACTGATGCCCCTTGTACCGACCTGCTGTTACAGGCATCCGCATGGATGCTGATGAAAAGATCGGCGTTACTTTCCCGCGCAATTTTCAGTCTTTTTTTGAATGGTACATAATAATCACCCTCGCGCGTAAGAAGAACTTTGTAGCCCCTTTCCACCAATTTATCACGCAGCGCCCTGGAAATCTTGAGCACAATATCCTTTTCCTTTGTTCCGCGAGGTCCTATTGCGCCGGGGTCTTCACCACCGTGACCGGGATCGATGACAATGATTTTCTTTTTTTCCCGCTTCTTAACTTTTTTTCTCTCGACGGTTTCCTGTTCTTCCACCTCGGGGATATTTGCATCGATCACCACACGGTGCGGCTTGTCCAATATTTTTCCCAGCGTAAACACGCGGGGCTGCACCGACCGGGCGATGTACACCTCTATGCGGACGCGATCGGAAGAAAGGGAAATTACGGATACTTTGCGTACCGCCGGCTTCTCAAGCACATATTCTTTTAATACGTCAGGAGAAACAACTGCTTTCTCAAATTCGACGACGATTTTTCCTTCTTCTTCTTTTACATTAATATGCGCTTCCGCGCTTGTATCCACCACAACCCTGGTATGATCCGGCGCCGTCCAATGGCGGATATTCAGAATTTTTGTAAGTGCAAAGGCAGGTGTCGAAAGGAAGATCAACAACAGAAGCGGCAGGGCAATGACTGTGAGTGCAGTCTTTTTCATAATTCTTGTACACGTGTTTTTTGAGATAGAACTGTAACAGCTTCGCCCGCTAATTACAAGGGCCACTGGAAAATTGAAGAGTAAAAAGGGATTGACAATTTTTGCGTCAAATGACATGTACAAAATTCTTTACAAGGAGTCTGTCAATGAAAATAAGGGACCTGCTGACACACACCCCTTTCAGCCTCTCCTTTGAGGTCTTCCCGCCTCAACGGGAGGGAAGCATAGAAAGTCTCTACAGGACCGTGGAGGCATTGCGTGAATTACAGCCGCAATTCTTTTCCGTAACCTACGGCGCCGGCGGGGGAACCCGCGACATGACGGTTGAAATCGCTTCAAGGATAAAAAACGATCACGACAGCGAAGTGCTTGCACATTTGACCTGTGTTCAGGCGACCCGGCGCGACATTGCGGAAATACTCAAAGAACTCCAGGAAAACAATATCGTAAACATCCTCGCGCTCAGAGGAGATCCACCCGCAGGAAAAGAAAACTTCGCAACGCCGAAGGGCGGATTCGGAAACGCCTCAGAACTTGTCGACTTTATTAGATCAAGGGGCGATTTTTCCATAGGTGTGGCCGGCTACCCTGAAGTGCATATTGAAGCCTTAAACCTTGAGGCGGATGTGGCCTACCTGAAGAAAAAGGTTGATGCCGGCGCCGATTTCGTCATTACCCAGCTTTTTTTCGACAACGACAGTTTTTATCTTTTTCGCGACAGGGCATTGAAAACCGGCATCAACGTTCCCGTCATAGCCGGCATTTTCCCCCTTTTCAATTTTAAACAGATAGAAAAAGTCACCTCACTCAGCAACACAAAGATCCCCTCTGCATTCTATGACAAACTTTTTAAAGTACGCGAGAAGCCGGAAGAAGTGGAAAAATACGGCATCGAATATGCCATCGCGCAGGCGGGGGATCTCATTGCACATGAAATCGCGGGCATTCATTTTTACAGCATGAACAGGAGCCGCCATGTCATACGCATCGTGAAGGAACTGGATCTCCCCCATTAAAAAGTATTGAATATTATCGTAACCCATAGTAATGATGTGCCCGATCTGATACACTGCATATCGACACAAGATCACATGAACGGGCGATTAGCTCAGCTGGATAGAGCGTTGGCCTCCGAAGCCAAAGGTCATGGGTCCGAATCCCATATCGCCCTCCAAATAAATCAAGGGGTTAGGCGCTTAGCTTAATCCCTCTTTTTTTGCCCTTGCTACCACCTTGCTACCACTGAGCAAAAAATACCGATTAATCCCGCCTAAAAATTCTTTTCTAATCATTGCCTCATAATTCATAAAAAGTTGCATAGTGAAAGATACAAGGACTTAATCGGGGATCAGTACAAAATATCTTTGATAAAGAATGGTTGAAGGGAAAAAACAGACTCAATCTCTTTACATATTCAGAAGCTCGTGTTAGATACCTGAGACATCATCGTTCACTTGTGTCTGAGCTAAATCTCATTAATTAAGTTGCTACTCCGAGAGACACAGACAATGTCGCATCTCTTAAAACATGAAAACGAGAGATATTCCTTAAATATCCCAATCTTACATCTGTTCAAGTATACGATACTAATAAACCTTCATTTAATGTCGGACACAATCATGTGTCCAGGACAGGAGGGATTATAGGCATGGCGGAAATCACCAAAAAGCGCTCGGGGGAACTTGTACGAGGTGTATTCAAGATATTGCTTAAATATCCTGTCCGATTTACTACTTGGCCCCTGATGAATGAGTCATTGTTAATAAAATTATAGGGAGAACAAATAAAGAGGCAATAGATGGCAAAAAGTAACGGAAATGGTGCAAATCTTGGCTTTGAAAATCAGATGTGGGCGGCCGCCGACAAACTGCGGGGGCATATGGATGCCTCCGAGTATAAGCATGTGGTTCTCGGTTTGATTTTTCTCAAATATATCTCCGATGCTTTTCACGCCAAGTACACGCAGCTTGAAGCATCGAAAGAAACAGAATACACCGATCCGGAAGATCGGGACGAATACGCGGCCGCTAACATCTTTTGGGTACCGAAGGAAGCCCGCTGGTCCGTATTGCAGTCAAATGCCAAGCAGCCGACCATCGGCAAGATAATCGATGACGCGATGGTGGCCATCGAAAAGGAGAATCCGACGCTTAAGGGAGTTCTACCCAAAGACTATGGCCGGCCATCACTCGACAAGTACCGCCTGGGTGAACTCATCGATATCATTAGTAAGATCGGACTTGGAGACGATGAATCCCGTTCAAAAGATATTCTCGGCCGGGTGTACGAGTATTTCCTCGGCCGTTTCGCTGCCGCTGAGGGCAAAGGCGGCGGTGAGTTCTATACACCCCGATGCGTGGTCAATCTGCTCGTCAGGATGATCGAGCCGTATAAGGGCCGCGTGTATGACCCCTGTTGCGGCTCGGGCGGCATGTTCGTTCAAAGCGAGCGCTTTGTTGAGGAGCGCGGCGGCCGCCTGGGCGACATCGCTATCTACGGTCAGGAATCCAACTCCACCACCTGGCGGCTGGCCATGATGAACCTGGCGATCAGGGGACTGGACGCCAATCTCGGCGGACAACATGCGGACAGTTTCCATAACGATCTGCACAAAGACCTGCGCGCTGATTTCATTCTCGCCAATCCGCCCTTTAACATGAGCGACTGGGGCGGCGAACGTCTGCGTGAGGACGCCCGCTGGAAATACGGCATCCCGCCGGTGAACAACGCCAACTACGCCTGGATTCAGCACTTCATCCATCACCTCTCGCCCACGGGGGTGGCCGGTTTCGTCATGGCCAACGGCTCTATGTCCACCAACACCACCAGCGAAGGGGAAATCCGCAAGAACATCATCGAGGCGGACCTGGTGGACTGCATGATCGCCCTGCCCGGGCAGCTCTTTTACACGACGCAAATTCCGGTGTGCCTGTGGTTCGTGGCCCGCAACAAGAAAAACGGTGTAGGGGCGAACCCCAGTGTTCGCCCTTTCCGCGACCGGCGCGGGCACACCCTCTTTATCGACGCGCGCAAATTGGGAAGCCTCATCGACCGGACCCACAAAGATTTTTCCGACGAAGAGATCGACAAGGTCGCCGCTACCTACCATGCCTGGCGTGGTGTAGGGGCGAACCCCAGTGTTCGCCCGAATTCAGACGACGGGCAGGCACAGGGGCCTGCCCCTACGGAATATCAGGATGTGCCGGGCTTCTGCAAAAGCGCCACAACCGATGAGATCAGGGAACACGGTTACGTGTTGACCCCGGGCCGATACGTGGGCGCAGCCGAGATCGAGGATGACGGGGTGCCTTTTGAGGAAAAGATGGCCGAACTTTCCGCCACCCTCTACGAGCAGTTCGACGAGGCTGACCGGCTTGAAGCAGTCATCAAGAAGAACCTGGAGGTCTTGGGCTATGGAGCAGAATAGATGACGGTTCGAGTATTCATAAGTTCGGTACAGAAAGAGCTTGAACCGGAGCGGATCGCATTGTTCTCGTTATTGACCACCAATCCGACGTTAAAGGATTATGTTGAGCCCGTTCTCTTTGAACAGCTTTCCCCACCCCCTCGTCCCACAAAAAAGCCGTATCTGAAGACACTAAAAACCTGTCAGGTCTACATACTTATGCTTGATCGGGAATACGCTCCCGACGGCGTTACCACGTCAGCGACCCATGAAGAATATGACCTTGCATGTTCGATGGGTATCCCGGCACTGGCCATGATCAAGGGGAGGCATGACACCGGCAGAGATCCGCGAACGCAGGCGTTCTTTAAAACAATCAAAAACGACGGTTTCACCTACAAACGATTCATAGACCGGATTGATTTGAAAAAAGAAGTCGCTGGCTGGCTGATACAGGTGCTGAAAGATGAGTTTGGAATTGAGCCGCAACCAAGCCGGGAGGAAAGCAGTGAAGACACCATCGAAGCCGCTTCCGCCTTTGAAACCACACAGCAGGATGACCTCTCATTAAGCGATTTGGATATTCAGGCCGCACGGGAGTTATACGCGGGATTCACAGGAAAATTCGCCAAATCAATGAACATGGCGACAATGTCGCCTCTCTTTCGGGTGAGGGGTTTGCTTTGGCGCGACAGTGACACGACGAATTTGCAACCCACTTCTGCAGGCGTCGTGTTTCTCGGTAAAAATCCTTGGCAGGTGTATGCGCAATGTCAAGTCCTGGCGGATGCCTACAGGGATACGAGAGTAACCGCCAAACCAATGGCGCAGGCAAAATTCAGCGGTCCCATTACACGCGTCATTGAGGAACTCCTTCAATTTGTCGACAGCAACACGGCCCATCCGACACGGATTGTGGGAATCAATAATGTTGAACTCAACGAGTATCCGCGCCGTGCCGTGCGCGAGGCATTGGTGAATGCATTTGCACACCGCAATTATGAAGATACCTCGCGGAAAATTCGGCTTGAAATTTTTCGGGATCGTCTTGAGATATCGAGCCCCGGTTATCCCCCCAAGCCGCTTACTCTGGCCAAGCTCAGGCGCGGCAACTACGAATCGTGCAGACGGAATCCGGTGATCGCCGAATGCCTTGCCTCTCTGGGCATGATGGAACAGCGCGGAACAGGATTTGAGAGAATCCGCGCCGCAATGCAGGATCATGGGTTAAGCGCGCACAAGCTCGACCAGCGCGACGGCTACTTCAAAGTCATTTTGCCGGGACCGGATGGTGATTTCGACCGCCTGCGTACGCCGGCCGATGTCCAGGGCCTGGTCCCGCCGTCTGTAGAGTCTCGATTGAACGACCGGCAAAAACAAATCATGGTGCAGGTGCAGACCGAAGGAAGCGTCAGCACAGCCTGGGTCGTCGATAATATGAAGGTTGTCAAGGACACGGCCCGACGGGATTTTGCAATGCTCCTGGACCTGGGGCTGATCGAACGCATCGGCCAGGGTCGAGGGGTTCGCTATATCCCCGCCCGCAGGCAAGGCGAACCGACCGATAATCGACCGACAAAACGGAAAAAATAACCGATGAAATACTTCCAACAATCGACCGATAATCGACCGACGTTAGCCCCAAATCGACCGATCGGCTGCAAGAGTCCGGCAAATGGAGTGATTAAAAAGATGGCCGAACTTTCAGCCACGCTCTTCGAGCAGCTCACCGAAGCGGACCGGCTCGAAGCCACCATCAAAAGGAATTTGGAGGTCTTGGGCTATGGGGAGTGACTGGCAAGAAACACGTTGGGGTGACATTGCGACCCTTGAGTATGGAAAAGGTCTGCGCGGCTATCAAGAGGCAACCGGAGCTTACAGAGTGTTCGGTACGAACGGACCGATTGGTTGGCACGATGAACCGCTATGTCCCTTCCCGAGCGTCATTATCGGCCGCAAAGGTGCGTACCGTGGTATTCATTTCTCGCCCGAACCGTTTTGTGTGATTGATACTGCCTTCTACTTGAAGCCAAAGGAAGATTTTAATGTTAAGTGGGCCTACTATGAGCTTTTAACCCATGACATAAATAGTATGGATTCAGGCTCTGCAATCCCTTCTACAAGTCGAGAATCGTTTTATCAACTACCAGTCTTGGTACCACCCAATGAAGACCAGCAGGCCATAGCCCATATCCTCGGCTCGCTGGACGACAAGATCGAATTGAACCGCCGGATGAACAAGGCGTTGGAAGCTACAGCCCGCGCCATCTTCAAGTCATGGTTCGTGGATTTCGATCCGGTCCGCGCCCGTAGGGGCGAACCCCTGTGTTCGCCCAATCACGGCCTGCCGGATGATATTGCCACACTCTTTCCCGACAGTTTCGAGGACTCGGAGATGGGTGAGATTCCCAGGGGTTGGGAGGTTAAGCCAATTGGTCAGGCTGTTAAATGTGTCGGCGGATCAACACCAAGTACCAAAAATCCTGCTTTTTGGGATGGCGCGAAGAACCCCTTTGTGACTCCCAAAGATATGTCATCTCTTACAAGTCCAGTAATACTGGATACGTCTCGCCATATCACCGACGCTGGGGTTGACAAGATAAGTTCGGGACGTCTGCCTATCGGGACCGTCATTCTCTCCTCAAGAGCACCTATCGGCTATCTGGCTATTACGGAAGTACCTGTTTCAGTAAACCAGGGCGTTATCGCGATGATCTGTAACAAAGATCTGCCCAATTACTTTGTGCTGTATTGGACAGAGACAAACATGGAGACCATCAAAAGCAACGCTGGAGGGACTACATTTGCCGAGATCAGCAAGAGCAATTTTAGACCTATCCCAGTCGTTGTTCCTGACAAACTCGTTCTTGATACTTTTATTCAGCAGGTCGAGCCACTGCACAAGCAAATAGTCCTTAACCTCCAAGAGTCAAATTCCCTTGCCTCTCTCCGCGACACTCTCCTTCCCAAACTCATTTCCGGCGAGATGCGCGTCCCGGATGCAGCGGAGTTCGTTGAGGAGGCTGGTGTATGAAATACAAGCCCGATATTCATCACCGCCGTTCGATTCGATTGCAGGGGTACGATTATTCACAAGCCGGGACATATTTTGTGACCATCTGCGCGCAGAACCGCGAATGTCTGTTTGGTAAAATCGTTGACGGGGAAATGGTGTTGAATGGTGCCGGGCGGATGGTTCAAACCGTATGGAATGAAATGCATGAAAATTATCCTGGTGTTGAAACCGATGAATTTGTCCTCATGCCACATCACATCCATGGAATTGTTGTCCTTGTAGGGGCAGGCCCCTGTGCCTGCCCTGATAACGGGCAACCACAGGGGGTTGCCCCTACGTTGTCGTTGCCGGATATTGTGCATCGATTCAAAACCATGACCACAAAACGATATACCGATGGCGTAAAACAATCCGGTTGGCCGCCATATCCCGGCAAATTGTGGCAACGTAATTATTACGAACATATCATCCGCAACGAAAACGAATTAAATCGCATCCGGGAATATATCCAAAGCAATCCGCTGAAATGGGAATTTGACCGGGAAAATCCAGGTGCAATGGGAGGGTCAACAATCATGACCACCGAACCGGTCAAAATCACAGAATCGGTCATCGAACAAACCGCCCTCGACTGGTTTGGGTCATTGGGCTGGCAGACCGCCTTCGGCCCGGACATCGGCTTTGACGGTCCAGCCTGTGAACGCCGGGATTACGATCAGGTCGTCCTGGTCGGAAGGCTTCAGACCGCGCTTGTGAATATCAATCCGAACATCCCACCGGATGCTATTGAAGAAGCTATTCGAAAAATTGAAAGGGCCGAATCCCCCAGCCTGATTGAAAACAACCGGCTTTTTCATCGAATGCTTACCGATGGCGTGGATGTCTCCTACATGCAGGACGGCCGCGAGGTTCACGATAAAGTCTGGCTGTTCGATCTTAAGGACCTGGAGAACAACGATTGGCTCGCTGTTAATCAATTTACTGTTATCGAGGATCGCAGAAATAGGCGGCCCGACATGGTGATTTTTGTCAACGGACTGCCCCTGGGCGTGATCGAGCTCAAGAATCCCGCCGATGAAAAGGCAACCATCCGCCATGCATACAACCAGCTTCAAACTTACAAGAGCGATATTCCCGGCCTCTTCATCTACAACGAATTGCTGGTGATTTCCGATGGTCTGGAGGCCCGGGGCGGAACGCTCACGAGCGGCTGGGACCGGTTCATGCCCTGGCGCACCATTGACGGAAAAGATGTCGCGCCGCGAGGCTCTGTGGAACTGGACGTGCTCATCAAGGGAATCTTCGACAAGAGGCGCTTTCTCGATCTTCTATTGAACTTCATCGTATTCGAAGATGACGGAGCCACAGTTGTCAAGAAGACGGCTGCCTACCACCAGTTTCATGCCGTGAATAAAGCCGTCGAGTGCACCTTGTCGGCCTGCGGGATCGAGGCGGAGCCCGGACAGTTATACGCAGAGTTCCCCGTGCTTGATGAACTGAATCCATTTACGTCGAAGGACCCGGGAACATGGAGCGGGAAGGAATCGACGCAGTTCGGCGGGCGTCGCATCGGAGTGATCTGGCATACCCAGGGAAGCGGGAAGAGTCTGTTAATGGCATTCTTCGCCGGAAAAGTGATCCGCCATCCTGCCATGGAGAATCCGACGTTGCTTGTCATTACGGACCGAAATGATCTCGATGACCAGCTCTTCGGCACATTTTCTTCGTGCCGCGATCTTTTGCGCCAGACACCCGTACAGGCCGAAAGCAGAGATCATTTAAAAGAATTGCTGCACGTTCCCGCCGGCGGAGTAATTTTTACGACAATCCAGAAATTCATGCCCGATTTCAAAGGAGAACAATATCCGCTTTTATCTCAGAGGCGGAACATCGTCGTGATAGCCGACGAAGCGCACCGCAGCCAATACGACTTCATCGACGGATTCGCGCGTCACCTGCACGATGCACTGCCCAAAGCGTCATTCATAGGATTTACAGGCACGCCTATCGAGCGCGATGACCGCAGTACGCCGGCGGTCTTCGGTAATTACATTGATAAATATGACATCCTGAGAGCGGTGGAAGACGGCGCGACGGTTCCCATTTTTTACGAAGGCAGACTGGCGAAAATTGACCTGCGGGAAGAAGAAAAACCGACCATTGATCCTGAATTCGAGGAAATTACAGAAGGTGAAGAAGAGTCGGAAAAACAGAAGCTGCGTACCAAGTGGGCGGCTCTTGAAGCAATGGTCGGGACGGAAAAGCGAATCTCGCTTGTCGCGGAGGATCTGGCAACGCACTTCGAAAATCGCCTGCAAGCCTTGGACGGCAAGGCCATGATTGTCTGTATGAGTCGTCGAATCTGTGTGGATATGTATAACGCTGTCGTGAAGCTGCGTCCTGACTGGCACAGCGGTAACGATGACAAGGGCGTGCTGAAGATCGTCATGTCCGGATCGGCATCGGATCGTGTTGAATGGCAGCCCCATATCCGCAACAAGGTGCGCCGCGAAGAGCTGGCCAAGAGATTCAAAGATCCGGGCGATCCCATGAAAGTGGTGATTGTGCGGGATATGTGGCTGACCGGATTCGACTGCCCGTCACTGCATACCATGTACGTTGACAAGCCGATGCGCGGGCACGGCCTGATGCAGGCGATCGCCAGAGTCAATCGGGTATTCAAAGACAAGCCCGGTGGGTTGGTAGTCGATTATATAGGCATCGCATACCATTTAAAACAGGCCCTGGCCGACTATACTGAGGCGGGCGGTCGCGGCAAGGCGACGATTGATCAGGAAGAAGCCGTGGCGATACTGCTGGAAAAGTATGACATTGTGGTCGCCATGCTTCACGGTTTCGATTATATCTCGCTTCTCCAGGCAGAACCGGCAGCAAGAATTGCCGGTATCAGGGCCGCCATGGAACATATCCTTCACCTTGAAGACGGCAAGAAGCGGTGCCTTGAAGAGGTAATGGCCCTGTCGAAGGCCTTTGCCCTCTCTGTTCCCCATGAGGAAGCGCTCAGGATTCGCGATGAGATACGATTCTTTCAGGAAGTGCGTGCCGGCTTGGCTAAATCTACGGTCGAGGGCGAAGGCAAGACCATTGAAGAGATGGATACCGCGATTCGCCAACTGGTATCGCGGGCGGTTATCTCTGATGAGGTTATTGATATTTTTGCGTCTGCGGGATTGAAGAAGCCGGATATTTCGATTTTGTCCGACGACTTCCTCCAGGAAGTCCGCCAAATGCCTCACCGGAACCTTGCTGTCGAGGTGCTGAGAAAGCTCCTGAACGACGAAATCAAAACGAGATCACGTAAAAACGTCGTCCAGGCGCGTTCTTTTGCGGAGATGCTGGAAAATGCCGTCCGGAAATATAAAAACAGGGCGATTGAAGCCGCCCAGGTCATCGAGGAACTGATCGAACTTGCCAGGGAAATGCGAGAGGCGCAGAAGCGGGGCGACGATCTCGGCATGACCGAGGATGAAGTTGCGTTCTATGATGCCCTCGAAGTCAATGACAGTGCAGTCAAGGTCTTGGGAGACGAAACGCTGAAAACAATTGCCCACGAGTTGGTCGAAGCGGTCCGAAGAAGCGTCACGATTGATTGGACCATCCGCGATAATGCCCGCGCACAGATCCGGGTAATCGTGAAGCGCATCTTGCGTAAATACGGCTATCCGCCGGACAGGCAGGAAAAGGCGACGCAGACCGTTCTGGAACAGGCGGAAGTTCTGTGCAAGGAGTGGATGGCTGCGTGAATAAATTTTTTACGTTATTCCCCTTATATTAAGATATGTTTTGACATTGTGTATCACCGCCGCCACCATTCGAGAGCCGGTCATAATTGTAAAGACATCCTGTTCGTTCCCGCAGTGTTTCGCAAACTCGGGGCCTATGACTGCAGCCGGTTCGGGGGCACCCGGCTTCCTTACCACGGCATCAAGATACCTGTCCAGCCGTTCCCTCACTACCTGAAAATAGTCGAGCTCCCGACCTGTCATAATACCCAGATTTGACGATAAATCCCCGGAAAACTCATGAATTGTCTTCCAATATCGTTCCCCCACTTGATTTTTGTGGGGGCTTTTTTCAAGAAGAAATGAAATACTCCATCCCACCATAACGATCTTCAGTAGCTGAAGTTCATATTCCACGGTGGGGCGTGTGACATTCGCCTCTTCGGGCAGACATGTCATCAATGTCTTTATATCCTCACGATCGATCGCGAAATGAAAAAGCTCCTCCCCCGCATTTTCGATAACCGATTGTTCCATTTCAGGACAACATCCCTTTCTCATTTATTTTAACTTTGTGTAAAGCGCCTGTGCGCAAAGAACATATCTGCTCGTTTACCACACGACGCATCTCCTTACCACAACCTTCCCGCACATGAAAGCGCTCGTCGGACATTCACCTTGACTTTTTACGGTTCCCTATACTAGGCTTTCACCAAGGAGGAAAAAAATATGCAGGAAACAGTAGTAAAACAGGGCGACACGATCAGTGTCAACTATACGGGCAGATACCAGCAAAACGGGGAAGTGTTCGATACTTCTCATGGTCGTGAGCCATTGAAATTCACCGTTGGCGCCGGTCAGCTCATACAGGGGTTCGACAGTGCCGTCATCGGCATGACCGAAGGCGAAAAGAGGACTATCACCGTATCGCCGGAAGAAGGATATGGCGATCATCGTGAGGAGATGGTGTTCGATATTCCCCGAGACCGCATTCCCGAAGACATGGAGCTTCAAACGGGAATGATGCTCCAGTTGTCGGATCAACAGGGAAACAAAATTCCCGCCGTGGTGGCGTCACTTCTTGACGATGTGGTCAAAATGGATGCAAACCATCCACTTGCGGGAAAGACACTGGAATTTGAAATCGAAGTGGTTGAAACCGGTCTGACTCCCGACTCGTTCTGCGGCACTGACGGAGGATGTGCAGGCTGCAGTGGTTGTTAAAATATTTCTGAAACCCAACTAATTGCATCGTTCTTCCTGTTCCTTTTCGTCGCGACGCATCGTGACAGGTCCGGTGAATCAGAGCCCCACGTCCTCGTTGACCAGAATTACTTTGATACGTCCCCGAGGAAAGGATTTCTCCGTAATTGTCCAGATATTGCAAATGCGATTTGGACTTTTGCAATCTTCACAGTAGGAGGTGGTTGCGCAGGGGGTATCGAATCCCAGCCTCATCGCGTTTGCCGGCGCCGCATAGTTTCGTATGCGCATCATCGCCTCATCAAGGTTCGAAACAATCTTGTTGCGACCCACCACAATAATTACATGCCGGGGCCCGAAAGTGATCGCCGCCACACGGTTTCCGATCATGTCGCAATTTACAAGCACCCCGTTCTCCGTAACCGCATTTGTCCCGGTAACAAAGAGATCGGCCCGCAGCGCCCGGCGTCTCCGTTCCACCACCTCTTCCCGTGGAATGCTCCGGTCAAAAGTATCGATGATGTGGAAACCGAACCGCTCGTCTTTCAGGGATTCGTAGAGCCCTGCGGTCGTAATCGTCATCGACCCGCCCCAGGCAATACTTTTCGCATCGATAGATGGAAGAATATCATCAAGGACGATTGACCGGACATTCTCGATGCCTTCGGCAACATATACATCAAAATTATTGCCCTCCAGGGCATCTTTGACTTTTAAAAGACGTATTTTCCAGAAATTATCAACAGGGTTTTCCAAAGCACTTTACCTCTTTCATCATTTTATCGGTAATACTCTCATTTTTGCACTCTCACGGAAACGAATCGCGCCATAATTACCACCACCAGATAGACAGCGCCGGCCAGGACGATTGTAGTCGCACCTGCCGGAAGATCCGGCCCATAGCTTGCTGCAAGGCCAAGCGTGGTAAAAACCGCGGTACAGAGGATTGAGTAAATCATCAATGTCCACAGTCGTCGTGTAAATTGGCTGGCCACGGCAACAGGAATCGTGAGAAGTGCAATCACCATAACAATCCCCACGACGGTCACCAACAGCACCACGGTAAGGGCAGTAAGGCAGAGCAGCATCAGATAGTACAGCTCCACTCGAACACCCCGAAGCCTTGCAAACTCTTCGTCGAAACAGACGGCCAGCAGCTGGTTGTAGAAAAGAATGCCTACGACAACTATAAGAAGATCGAGTCCCGCCACAAGCCAGAGGTCCCCTGACGAAACCATGAGGATATTACCGAAAAGATAGCTCATCAGGTTTTCGCTGTACCCCGGTGTTTTAAATATAAAGAGAATCCCCACTGCCATACCGACGGCCCATACGGCGCCGATAACCGTATCCTCGCGTTGTTTTGCATGCAGACTGACCAGACCTATGACAATTGCCGCAATGAGTGCTGCCAGCACTGCGCCGTAAAGCGGATTAATCCAGTTCCAATGAAACACAACTTGACAATAGCGGGCCGCGCCAAGTCCGGCAAGAACGCTGTGGGCAATGCTTCCGGCTATGTAGGTGATGCGGCGCGTCACCACATAACTTCCGATCACACCGCAGGCGACACTTGCCAAAAGCCCCGTCATCAGAGCATATTGAAGAAATCTGTGATGATGTACATCAACAAAAAACTCACACACTGGAATACCCTCCCCTTCCGATTTCGTCGTGACGGACCATGCGTACCTCCGAACCGTAAATCTCGCTGATCATCTCACCGGTAATTTCACTGGTGGGATGCACCACCACTTTCCGGTTTACACAGGCAACGGTGTGCACGTAGTTCGAGACAAAGCCTATATCGTGTGTCACTACAATGATGGGTATTTTCGTATTAAGTTCGCTCAAAACTTCAAAAAGTTCCCTTTCGGCTGCCATGTCCACATTGGATGTTGGTTCGTCAAGTATGAGAAGCTCCGGTTCAACGACAAGGGCACGGGCAATCAGCACCCTTTGCCGCTGTCCGCCTGACAGATCCGAAAAAGGCCGATCCCGCACATTTTCTATTTCAAGCAGCTTCAGCGCCTCACTGGCCTTCGTTTTTTCAGACTTCCCATAAAATCCCCATTGCCGCCCCTTCCCCAGATGCCCCATCATCACTACATCCAGCACACTGACGGGAAAGTGGAGATCGAGAGCGGCACTCTGCGGCATATAGCCGACACGGGAACAGGCCTTCTTCGGCGGCAGACCCAATACCCTGACGGTTCCCTGCTGCGGGGTGATCAATCCCAGCATCAGCTTCAGGAGTGTCGTCTTCCCCCCGGCATTGGGACCGACAATCGAAAGGAAATCTCTCCCTCGCACCGTCAGATTCACCTTTTCGAAAACGGGCGCGCCATTATAGGCAAAAGAGAGATCTCTGATTTCAACAATCGCCGCGTCATCCCTCACAGTCGTTTTCATCAGTGATTCTTCCCCTCCGATGGTGTCGCCTTCTCCCTCTCATGCGCCTGCGCCAGGCGAATGACCTCGGCCATCTCCTCAAGACTTCTCATGTAATTTTCCGGCAACGGATCCATTGGTACGACAGCACCCCCGATCTCCCTCGCAATAACTTCTGCGTAATGTTTTGAAAACTGAGGCTGCACAAATATCACCTTCACACCATCTTTCCGAGCGCCGTCAATCAGGCGGGCAAGCTGTTTCGGACTGGGTTCTTTACCGCCGGTCTCAACAGCGACCTGACGAAGTCCAAAGGTATGGGCAAAATAGCCAAATGCGGGATGGAATACGAAGAGCGTGCGGCCCCGCAGGGGCTTCAGAATTTTCGCAATTTTTTCGTGCAGATTGTCGAGATCCTCTTCAAATCCGGCAAGGTTCTTTCTGTACCGATCCGTATGCTCCGGATCGACATCGGCAAGGGCATCGCATATGGTGCGTGCCTGTATCTTTCCTCGCCCCGGGTCGAGCCAGATGTGCGGATCTGCCCTGCCCCCCTGCTCTTTTTCGTCAAAATACAGGAGTGTAATATTTGTTCTCGTATCGACAATCCTCAGCCGCGGAAAATTCCGGGCTATTGTATCGATAAACCCTTCTTCAAAGGGTGTTCCGATACGAAAATAGAGTGCCGCATTTCCGAGATCCGCCATCTGCCGGGGAGAGGGCTCATAGGTAACCGGTGACTGCCCCGGTCCGACGAGAACATTGACGTGCACCAATGGACCACCAACGCGTTTTACAAAATATGCCTGCGGCAAAATACTTACAAACACCTCTATTGCCGCCGCATGAAGCCCCGCCACGTCTACGCAGAGAAATGCCATAACGGCGCATAGGCAGATCAATAATCCTCTCATCCTGACCCCTCAATGGTCCCGTGAACATGCGAGATACTTCTCATTGCATTCGTTGCACCGTTTTATGGAATGGGCAGCAGTAAACTCTTTCCAATGGCGGCATTGATTCGGCGTCAGCATGCCGCTGCCGTTGCAGATAGGGCAGATCACTCCCAGTGCATTGACAACCGCCTGCCTGATAAATGCCGATCGGTTGGGAATATCCTCCATGATTTCCAGTAGTTCCGCATCCACTTTAAACGTAACAACCCCTTGCTTTTCTTTCATAACGGGCGGTCCCTCCCTGATGATATGCCTTGTAATAATACTTTGTAATACCCGTGTCAAACGGCAGGACCACACACAAGAAGGGTGCTGCGCAATCATGACACTCTTTACAGAACCTCATAAAATCGCCAATTTCGTCATACCGGCGAAGGCCGGTTTCCAGTTTTTTTCAATCACTTTCTGGATTCCGTGTCATAGGGGGAATGACAGAAAAGGAAATTATGAAAACCAGAGCTCGATACCTCCGAGCCCCTTCGAAGGCGCAGGTTCCAGAGTATTGACCGATGGCATCTCGCCTCGTTTTCACCCTTATTTATATTTCGTCAGATCAAGTTCGCTCATCAACTCCTCAATCGATTCCGTTTCATCGATTGAAAGATAGCCGTCGCTCATACCGCTCTCCCAGGAGGGGGGAAGGACATCCTCTTTCGCTTCCTGCATACCAGAGCTTTGAACGCTTTTCTGCACGGACTTTCGAGGAACCGGTGGCACCACAACGGGCGATTTGTAGGACGACTCCACGGAAATATCAGAAGTTGCCTGAAAAATTTGGGAAGGACGGAAGAAGTTTGCGCGCTCGTGTATATATTCCTTCAGATAGCGTTCTTTCGTGAACATCCCTTCCCCGCGACTCATCTGCACGGCGCCTTCGAGCTGATTCAGTTTATTGTCCCTGATAAGCGCTTTGATCGACGACCGCCCTCGGACTACTTCAAGAACAGGCACTCTGATGCCTGCTCGCTCGTAATAGAGGAGATGCTGTGAGACAAGCCATGCGAGGCTCGATGCAAGCTGGTATCTGATTTCACTCTGGGATTCCGGGGGGAAAGCATAACAGAGCCTGTAGACCGCCTCTTCGGCGTTGGTGGCATGGAGCGTCGTAATGACGAGGTGTCCCGATTCCGCCGCATTCAGACACAGCTTCATCGTCTCCGGCTCCCTCAGTTCTCCTATTACGATAATATCCGAATCCTCACGAAGGGCATCGAGAAGTCCCCGTTCAAAGGAGGGCGTATCGGCATCGATCTCCCGCTGCTGGACAAAAGATTTCTTTGAGGTAAACCGGTACTCGATCGGATCTTCCAGGGTAATGATGTGGCTTGCTCGTTTCTGATTTATTTCATCGATAATCGCCGCAATCGTGGTTGTTTTTCCCGTGCCCGTGGCGCCGCAGATCAGCACAAGGCCCGCGGTAAGCTCACTGATTTCGTGAAGTGAAGGATGAAGATTCAACTGATCGATTGAGGGAACGCGACCGGGCAGAAGACGGGCGGCGATACTCAACCCCCTTGCCGTGCTGAATATGTTGATCCTCAATCTGACGCGTTCCAATGTAGTGGAATAATCGATCGACAATCGTTCCTTAAGTTTTTGCATCTGCCGGGCAGAAAGCAGCTGCTTCACCATCGCGTCCAGTTCCTGGGCGCTCCACTGCACTTTCGGTTGAAACTGAATCTGTCCGTTGACGCGATACACCATCGGATGACCACCGGTGATATGAACATCCGATATTCCCGTGCCCATGGCGGATCGAATCACGCTTTTGAACTTCTCCATCTACATCCCCTTATCCTTTCAGTATAAAAAGGCCCCTATGCCGCATACCATCACCACACGGCGGTGGATCTCTATTTCAGGCGGTTTATGGTGCTTGCCATGCAGCCCGCGCCGAATCCATTGTCGATATTCACGACGGCGACCCCGCCGGCACAACTGTTGAGCATTGCAAGAAGCGCCGCCAGACCGCCGAAGCTGGCCCCGTAGCCCACGCTGGTGGGAACGGCGATCACCGGTTTATCCACAAGACCGCCTACGACGCTTGCCAGTGCACCCTCCATGCCGGCCACGACAATCACGACCCGGGCACTGCGAATTATTTCAATTTTGTCAAAAAGACGGTGTATTCCCGCAACCCCCACATCGAACACCCTTTCGACAGTGTTGCCCAGCAGTTCCGCCGTCACTGCCGCCTCTTCCGCAACAGGAAGATCGGATGTTCCCGCCGTTACCACGGCGATGAAGCCTTCTGGTGATTCAATAGTCTTTTTTTCAACAATAATGGTCCGGGCAATTTCATGAAACCGCGCATTCCCGCAAATCTCCGACACCGCTTCAAACATTTCCCTCGTGGCGCGGGTGGCGAGGATATTCGTGTCTCGCGTGAGCATGTAGGCTATAATATCCCTTACCTGGGCTGTTGTTTTCCCGGCACAAAAAATCACTTCCGGGTACCCCGCCCTTAAGGGCCTGTCATTGTCGATTTTGGCAAAACCCAGATCTTTGAAAAAAGTCTCCCTGATACGATCGACCGCTCCGTCGATCTCCAGACCGCCCTCTTGCACCTGACGGAGCAGCGTTTTCAAATCATCCTTCGACATTTCTTTACCTGCCCCTCAACCGTTCATATTTCCCATGATATAGCCATCGAGATCGAGCGACACATAACGATAGCCATATCCTTTCAATGTCATTGAAACCGCATTGATGAAATCTTCATTGTAAAATCGCTGCCTGTCTTCGCGGTCTACCTCGATGCGGGCGGTCTTCCCGTCGCTTCTTACTCTCACAGGCGACAACCCCTGTGCCGTCAGATATGCTTCAGCCTTTTCGATTCGCCGCAGTTCTTCGTCCGTCACCTCATGTCCCGCAGGCATCCGTGTCATAAGACAGCTGTTGGGCATTTTTTTTGAAAGCAGATCTCCCCTGCCGGCAAGCCACTGACGTATGTCCCCTTTGGTAATACCGGACGCCGCGAGGGGACTTTCAATTGCCAGCTCCCGCAGCGCCTCTGCGCCCGGGCGGTAGTCCGAAAGATCATCGACATTAGTGCCGTCCAGTATATGCACAAAGCCGTGCGCCGAGGCAGCGACCCTTATGAGTTCAAAGGTCCGGCGCTTGCAGAGATAACATCGATTTTCCGGGTTATATCGAAGCGTCTCAAGAAGCGGCATGTCTATGCACACCTGCAGGATTCCCACGCGCTCAGTGACACGCTTCGCCTCTGCAAGATCACTCTTAATGGTATATGGTGCAGAAATCGTCACCGCCAGCAGACGTTCCCTCAGCACCTCAAAGGCGTGATACAGAAGAAACGCGCTATCCTGCCCCCCGGAAAAGGCCACAGCGCATGAACCCAGTTTTTCCAGATGCCGGTGGAGATGTATAATTTTTTGCGACATAGATCGCAAGACCCTCCTTCAGCGGAATATTTTCTATTCCCTGTTGACGCACTGTGTCCTCTCGACGGCTTCATATATCTCACGAAGCCCCACACCGCTCTCTTCCGCAAGACGCCGACAGTCTTCATACTCCGGTTTTGACTTGATCTTTTTCCCCCGCAGATAGGTATTCTTTATCCGTACCTCACCATACGCGGTCCCGGCCATGGACACATCCCGTTCCAGTGTTGTCCGTAACAGACCCTGTTTTCTCAACCCGAGAGTCGTCGTTTCAGTCAAAATTATGTCCTCCACAAGTGACACCGCCTCGCGGCTGCATATCACCGACAGGATCACGGCGGGTCTCGTTTTCTTCATTATGACCGGGGTAAGATAGACATCATGGGCGCCGGCCTGAAAGAGTTTTTCCATCACAAACTCATAATGTTCCGGATTCATATCATCGATGTTGCACTCTACAAGCATCGTGTGCCCGTCATCTTCCAGCCGCTGGCTGCCCGTAACCTCACCCAGCATGACGCGCAGCATATTGGGGATTTCGGCATCACGTGTTCCAAGGCCGTACCCTGTTTTCAACAAACGGAAATCGATCCTGTCCGTAAAGCTATCAACTGTCGATGCCAGGATCGCCGCACCGGTGGGCGTGGTCGCTTCAAAAGGCACGGTACCCGTTTTTACCGGAATTCCTTTCAGGATCTCCGTCGTTGCCGGTGCCGGCACGGGCAGTGTTCCATGGGCACAGGTCACGAACCCACTGCCCAGTTCCACTGAAGAGGCCATGACCCGGTCTACCTCGAGCGCATCGAGGCACAGGGCAGCACCTACAATATCAACGATAGCATCAACGGCGCCAACTTCATGAAAATGGACCTCATTGATATCTGTTCCGTGTACAGAGGCCTCCGCTTCTGCGAGCTTTCTGAAAATTCCGAGGCTCATTTTCTTGACTCGTTCACCGAGTGTGCTCTCTTCAATTATGGTCCGTATATCCTGGAGGTGACGGTGGTGGCTGTGACGGTGGTCGTGGGCCTGATCTTTCTCCTCCAGGATTACATCGACTTTCGTTCCCCCAATACCCCGGCGCTCCGCTTTAAAAATCTTCAGCTCATATCCGCCAAGATGGAGTTTTTCCAGCTCCCTCGCAAGATATCCCGAATCCACTCCCAGATCAATCAGGGCTCCCAGATTCATGTCGCCGCTGATTCCAGCAAAACAATCGTAATATAATATTCTCACTTAGTGCAGTCCCTCGCTTCTCCGGTTCACTTCGTTCCGACATATATTTGCCGTCGTTATACGTCCGCCGCGTCTCATGAAACATATCGAGAGAAATCATAATCATTGCCTGAAGGGATTGCAATATATAAATATGGTCGCTGGCGGGCTTTAATTATTCCAAATCCACCGTCTAATCTGAGCCGATCCATTTTACCGATTTACAGAGGCGATTTTAAACGGCACTGTTCAGAAAATTACTCTAAGAAATGACCTTGGCGATGCATCCCTCCTCAAAACCCATGCTTTGGCGGATTATAGACCGTGAAGACGACACAATTCCACCTCGAGGTGAAAGCCGAATCCAAAATCCCAATGTTTCTTCCTGACGCCCTGCTTAATAATATTAAATTGTTATCCGGGTCTTTATTTTGGGTATCCCCATCCCTGCAGATTTTCCGGTACTGTCAACTATTTTGTGTGAAATTATTTTCTGCTAATTTTTTCAGCGATGGCAGATTCTCAGGCACTTTGCCAATGGGCTTTGATCTCCAATGTACTTCCATCTTCAAACATACAAATGCA
>Ga0272444_10000103_pt1 | contig 101811 bp, 74 predicted proteins | sample SSMForm13_FD_201033 | JGI IMG/M metagenome (GOLD analysis project Ga0272444, IMG submission 201033) | Marine sediment archaeal communities from Little Sippewissett salt marsh, Falmouth, MA, United States - SSM-Form-13 | ecosystem: Environmental > Aquatic > Marine > Wetlands > Sediment ...
CTATCGGAAAAGCAAATTCAAGACGAGAAGAAACGCCCAGAACGTAAGCCTATTGATGAACTTTTCTACTTCAACAAATATAGTGGAGGAACGGATAATGAATAGAATTCATGTAATATTCATTTGTGCGATTTTTATAATCTGCACTGCCCTTGCTCAACCAGCAGACGAGGAGGTCAAATTGACTCAGGAACAAGCTCACGAAGTTTTTTCGATCGAACTGAATAACCGTGTGTGGAATTTGTTAGGTAAACCCGACCGCACGGACGCCGAAGACAACGAAATGATATGGGCGGCTTATGCTTCCCTTTACCATTGGAGTGTTATCGGCCAACCGGTAAATATTCAGCGGGGCGAATGGATGATTTCCCATGTGATGGCGGTTCTCAATCATCCTGAATCAGCTATATATCACGCCGATAGGTGTTGGAAACTTACCGAAGAGCTTTATCTGGAAGGTTTCGATAGAGGATATGCCCTCGAAGCCCTTGCCAGAGCCAATGCCTGCGCTGGGAACACGGAACAGGCGCAGAAATACTACGCCGACGCTCGGGCATATTCGGAAAATATTAAGAACCCCGAGGATGCGGAATTGTATATAAGCGACCTTGAAAGCGGCCCCTGGTATGGAGTTATCGAATAAATGAATTCTATCATCGAACAAAAACAGCTCCTCGACAGCCTTAACGATGCCGTGTATGTAGTCGATAGGAACCGAAAGATAATATATTGGAATCCTTCTGCGGAACGTATTACAGGATATTCCGCCGGCGAGGTTCAAGACTCCCATTGTTGGGATAATCTTCTCCTCCATGTCGATACAGAGGGGAACAATTTGTGTAAGAGCACATGCCCGCTGATGAAAACAATCAAATCAGGGGAAAAAGTCGAAACACGTGTATATCTGCGCCATAAGGAAGGTTTTCGAATACCCGTCTTAATACGCACTGTGCCTCTGTTTGACGATGAAGGCAATATCGATGGCGCATACGAAGTTTTCAGAGAAGATTTCGATACCGCCTTCGTTGCGGAAAAGCTTGAAAAACTTCAGAGACTTGCATTAGTGGATTCCCTCACTGGAATAGCCAACAGAAATTACCTGGAGGAAACCCTCGAAGTTCGAATTTCCGAGCATCGAAGATATGGGTGGAGTTTCGGCGTTCTTTTTCTGGACATCGACTGGTTCAAAGAGATCAACGATAACCATGGCCACGGATGCGGTGATATTATCCTCAAAACGGTCGCGAAAACTATAATCCATAATATACGAAATCTCGACTCCGCCGGCAGATGGGGCGGGGACGAGTTTCTCATCATTCTTCCAAACATTTCAGCCGAAGAGCTTGAAATTATAGCATCCCGTATCAGAGTTCTGGTGGGGAAATCCACGGCTGAAGCCAACAGTGAAGAAGTTTCAGTAACTATATCGATAGGTGGAACAATAGTCCATCCTGATGATACTAAAAAGACGATATTAGCGAGGGCCGACGCCCTTTTATATAAGTGCAAAGCCTCTGGAAAGAATACAATATTAATCGAGCAATGAGACGATTACGTTTCGAACAAATAATTCTTCTTGTGTTGATCAGTTCTCTGCAGATACTTGCAGGGCCTCAATTAGGCCTCGGTCTCGGGTGGGCACCAACTGCCGATATAGCAGATTCCCTTAGCGATGGTTCTTTGTATTTTCGAGAAACAGGCACTTTTTACGATGTCATCTCCCCAGAAATCCAATTTTTATGGGATTTCGAGGCCGTATCCTTAGGCCTAAGCGCGGGGACGATTTTTTCTAATACGAAATTCGTGCAAAACCAACCGACAGCCCTTCGAGGCTATTCTGTTGGCGGGAAATTCATATACAATTATGTAATGCATGAAAGGGGCGAATGGCTTTTTCCTATGATGTTAGACAGCCGATGGCATTCCCTGAAAATCACATATAAACCACCTGTCGGCGATTTTGAAATCTCCGGAGAGGGCTGGGATATATACGCCTCCTTCGGTGTAGAACGAATATGGAACCAGAAATTCAGCCTTGGTCTCGTCCTCGGATGGGGTCTCTCTCGCGCCACGTTTGACGGTTCCGAATTCGGAATCACCCCTGCCTTGAAAGCCGACGGCTGGCGGTTTACCATCATAAGTAGGTTCGGCTTTCCGAAAAATCGCTTTAAGAATTAGCTCTATCGGAATATAACCTCCATAGGATGTCAAATAATAGGATAGCATTTTAATAAACGCAATATATCATAATATTCCCCTATTTTTATATAAAAAGGTATTGACTTTTGATTTTCAATAACTATAAATTGTAGTGTAGAAAGTAAAAAATCAACCCTACAAAGGAGAAATATGGGAAAAATTGACTACAACCAAGGCAAAATTCACATCGTTTTGGAAACAAGCGACAACACCCTCGTCGGTGAATTCGAGAAAATATACAGCCTTATCAAAGGCGAAACCTCCGCACCTGAGAAAGCAACAAAAGTCGAAACGAAAACCACAAAAGAAACACCGGTTGAGACCGTCAAACCGACTACTGACGTTACTTTCGGCAAATATCTCACCAATTTCAAAAAACTAACCAAGCCGGAAGTAATATTGGCTTTTGGTGAATGGTTTGGAAAATCCTTCAGAAGCAAAGATTTCTTTGCTGTCGAAGAAGACCGCGGCGCCATGACGTCAAACATCAAAAAAGGTTTCCACCCCCGTCTTACAGGGCTTAAGAAAGCCGACAAAATAAAGACTGTGAAAAAAGGCCTGTACCAGATAACCAAACAAGGCAAAGAAACCCTCGACAGAAAACGCAAGTAGCCAAGGTCCGATATGAGCCGTATATTTCGAGCGCTGGTTTTTCCTGCGCTCCTATCCATCATGCTGTTGGCATGTGCCGATTCATCGGGGCCGTCGGCAACAGAAAACTACCTCTCCGGAGCAACGAACATCGAAGAAATCCCCGGACTAACCCATAGTGACATCTACGTCTATCTCGTAGAATTCGGCACTTACGGGCCTGTCTATGTCGATACCTCCGAAACAGATTATCTCGGTGAATACGAGTTCAGGGGCTTCGACAACGGATGGTTCGCAATATATGCCGAGACCAAACCCGGCGTATCCCCCCACTATAGAGGATTTCGTGACAACAATCGTGACGGTATTTTTGATGAAGCTGACGCCCTCAACTTCTCGACCTACGCCCACCTCACAAACTACAATGTTCCATTATACCAATACGGCTCACTACCCGATACAACAACCTTCGAGTTCGAACCCAACGACGACATTTATGCCGTTCAGGATTTGGATAGAATCCACACCATGCACATAAGCGGAGATGTCTCCAGCGGCGGTTTCGACGGAGTCAACTACACCGGCGACCACGATTTTTTCCGCTTCGAATCAATCTGGGACGGCAATCTGCTCATCGACCTCAGATGGGCTGGAAGCCAGGACCTCGACCTTTATCTTTACGATTCCTTCGGGGAATACATCGACAGCGCCCCCGCTGACTGGTCAAGCCCGAACACAATATCAAAATTCGTTTATCGGGACAGCGAATATGTCGTCCTCGTCGTATCCGCCGACTATTCATCGTATTACGAACTTTCGATACAAATAAGATAGGAAAAAAATGAACATCCTAGATGCAATTAAAAATAGAAAATCTATTAGAAAATATAAAAACGAACCTCTGCCCGACGGCGCCCTCGACACAATCCTCGAATCCGCCCGTCTGGCGAATTCCGCGCGGAATAGGCAGGAATGGGCTTTTGTCGTCGTCTCGAATGATGACGTGAAACAGAAACTCGTCCCGGCCTGCAACAATCAGGCCTTCGTCGCGGAAGCCTCTGTGGTTATCGTCGCGTGCGCTACGAATGAATACACCATGCGATGCGGCCAACCCGCCCATGTAATCGATACATCCATCGCCATCGACCACATGCAGTTAGCCGCGGAAGCCATCGGGTTAGGGTCATGCTGGCTCGGGTCATTTTTCCCCGACCAGATTTCGAAGATATTGGATATTCCGGATGATATCTCAATCATCGGCGTTCTGCCAATCGGTGTCCCCGCGAAAAACGGCCGTGACAAAAACCGCAAACCACTCGACGAAATCGTTCACTACGAAAAATGGAGCGCGAAATGAAACAATCCATCGCCCTTTTACTGTTAATCTGCGCTGGTAAAATCCTCGCTCAGGGAACAAACCCAAATTACTACCAGCCGCGATGCATAGTCGATATGCCCAACGCCGGCCTCCTCCCCGACCGCGCATGGATGGGGCAAATCCAACTTGGCGAGGCGGGAAGTCTCCTTTCCTACTTCGGAATCGGCCTTTGGGGGCGAGTTCAGGCGGGTGTGAGCTACGGCGCATACGGCGTCCTCGGCAGAGGTTTTGCGACTGCGTATCCTCGGCCAAGTTTCCAACTCAAAGTGCGCCCCATCGAGGAGTCAAAAGATTTCCCCGCTATCGTCATCGGATACGACGACCAGGGGCACGGAATCTGGGACAGCGGACGCAAACGCTACGCCCGCAAATCTCCCGGCGCATTCCTCGTGTTCAGCAAAAACTGGGCGACCTTCGGAGGCAACGTTGGAGTCCATCTCGGCACCAATTACTCTTTCGAAACTCAGGATCAGGGAGGAATCAACATCTGGCTGGGAGTCGATAAGAACCTCGGCGAGATGTTCGCGGTATCAATCGAATACGACGCCGCGATGAACGATTATCACAAAGAAGACGGCGTTTACGGCTCCGGCAAAGGCTATCTTAATGCTGGAATAAAATGGTCGGTGCGCCCGGATTTCGAAATTGAGTTTATCCTGAGCGATTGTTTGGTCAACGACCAGAACGCCAAAACCTTTTCCCGCGAAGTTCGCCTCTCCTTCGTATATCCATTATAAGAGGTTTTCGAGAATCTCCCTGCCGTCGTTTCAACCAAAGCCTGTGCCTCATGAAGGGGAAATATGCCCTATTTCAAGATAGACAATGCGTTTAGTCGCCGTCTTCCCCGTAGGGTCGAGGTCCCCTCGACCGCCCGCCGAAGCTCGGACGAGATAAACGCCGGAAGGGAGGGTTTCATCGGGACGCCAGATGACAACATCTTGCGTAGGGGAGGGCCTATGTGCCCTCCCGTTTTCCGTTTCATCGACATTCGGGAGCACACGCAGGTGCTCCCCTACGGGCACTTCGACAAGCTCAGTGACCGTCGCCACCCGCCGCCCATTCACATCGTAAATCTCCAGCCGTAGGGGCGTATCGCATACGCCCGCTCCCGCCGGTGCGGCGATTGTTACAGCCGAATTGAACGGATTCGGGTATGCGGAGAGGGAGAATGCCTCGGGTTTCGCGAAGGGGGGATTTTCCTCGATGCCAGTGTTCCCGAGGGAATCGGTTTTGATGAGATAGATGTCGTAACCGCCTGCGCCGAGGGAGGTTGTGTATCCTGCGACGATATATCCGCCCTCGGAGGTCTGACGGACGGAATAGCCATTATCAGTATCGCTTCCGCCATAACTGCGCGTCCATATTGTGTCGCCGTCATCGTTGATTTCAGATAAAAAGAGATCACCGCCATTATTGCCAACTACAACTAAATTGCCATCCACGGATTCGATACACTCATGTAGGGGAACTAACGGACGTGTCCAGATCGTGTCTCCACTGTTATCGATACGATGTAATGTTTGGTAAGGTTCAATGAATGCAAACCCGCCGTCATCGGTTTCTATTATTGATTTTGCACCATATCTACCATAGACCTTCGCCCAAAGGGCTACACCGAGGGGATCGGTTCTGACTACCCACGTATTTTGATAAAAACTACCCCATGTCTCTGTCATACCGCCTATTATATACCCGCCGTCGGACGTTTGCGCGACAGAATGTCCTTCCTCAGTTTCGCTTCCGCCGTATTGCTCCGACCATTCGGGGTTGAGTAGCGAATCCTTTTTTTCAAGCAACATATTGTGTGGATAGCCAATGGTGTTTCCAGTGAAAATAAAGCCGCCGTCCGTGGTGGGAGCGAAGTTACGAATATACCTTGATAGACTTGAACGCCATAGCTCGTTACCGAGGTTATCGGTCCTAATAAAAATACCTTCTATATAATGAGGATAAAATAAAAGAGCATATCCGCCACTGGAAATCCGAACGATTTTCGGGAGTATGTCGAAACTAAAGTATTCAGTATCATAGAGGTGCGCCCAGACGCTGTCTCCGCTCTCGTCGATTTTCATCGCAAAGGGTTTCGTCTCCGATACATAAGTGGAATCGTATAGCGTATCCGAGCCGAAGATAGTCGTATCGACGTCCCAGTAACCTTCTGTTCGATAACCCGCGACAACGTATCCGCCGTCATTACCGAGAACCACGGACGTAGCGGCGTCGTTTCCGATATCGCCATAGGTGCGTTCCCAGCCGGCCAGCGCAAAACCCGCGAGAAGCCCGAGGGCAAGTAAACAGATAGCTTTCGTTTTCATAATATCTACTTTCGGCTACGACTCTTTTTATAATTTATCTAATTTCTCCGACGAGTCAAGGGGTTTTGAAGTGGGGCGGGGATACGCACTTCCCTATCACCCTCATCAGCGTTTCTACGTTCCGACGGTTTTTGCCCCCGTCGCCGAAGCCAGCGTTGAAAGCAGGCCTGCTGGCGACTTCGATGGTGGAATGATTAGAATCGGGACGAATTCGTATCAATTCGCCGAGGCTGTTAATCGTAGCACCGGTGATGCCTATAAGAGAGCCTTCCGCTGTTGGTTCGCCTAGGAATCGGAACCCCTTTATCCCTTTCGCAGTCTCGATTACCTGCCGAAGAGCGCTGTTGAAATCCCCCTCGACATGGCGCATGTCGATTATCAACAGTGGCGGACGTTTCTTCCGTGTTTCACTGTAACGTCCGCGGGTTATTCCATGGAGGACGAAAAAAAGCCCGGTCATCGCCAGAAAATCCCATATCGCCGCGAGGAAAGAGGCCAATACCGGAGCGTCGAACACGAGTTTCATCGCCAGTAGAATCAGGACGATGGGAATTGTATAGAACAGCGTGAAACGGCTGAATACAATTGCTGTGGTTCCGGATGGGCTTTTCATTTAGCCGCGATTCTATTTCGCTTGTGGTGGTTCGGACTGCATCCGCTTCATCTCTTCATCCATGAACTGACGCATCTTTTTCTCGCGGTAATTGCGCATGAACCCTTTGTCGGCGTAAACAGAGATGCCGTGGAAAAGCACGCCTATCCCCCACGCCGCGATAGGCCATGCCGGCCAGAAATATTGCCCCGGCCCTCCGCTCGCCGTGAACCAGACTATCACAAACACGACGCTGGACAGAAGATAGGCGGTGAGATGGACGAGAAATCCAATTCTGTTCTCCACTCGCTCTTTTGCCGCGCGATATGCTTCCCTTTCGATGTCTTTCTGCTCCATTGTTCCTCCTCAATAAAGTTTCGTATTAAGAATATAAACACAAAGCTCATCAGTCAATGGATAGTTTTTCTTGAGTCGTTGCCGCGTTTTTCGACTTGTCTAATGTATTGACTTCTCGCATTTCGCAAATTGCAAGGGAATTTTGCGGAATGATCTCGGCATGAGCCTTAACCACAACATCTATCGTCCGGCATCGATATTGCATATTAGCATGTCAAATGTTTACTGAACTAAAGAAATACCGGGGTTTTACACTCATCGAGCTTATGCTAGTGGTGGTGATTATAGGCCTTCTCGCCGCGCTGGCCATACCGCGCTATATGAGGGCTTCCCGAAAAAGCAAGATGTGCGAGGCTCAAGCAGTTCTGAAGCAGATATATGTAGCTTCAGTTGCCTACAACGAGGAACACGGCACATTCCCAGCCATGCTCGAAGACCTTTTCGGCGCGGGATTCGAATCGAGGCCGGAGGGTTTCATCGTGAAAAAGCCGAGCGGAACGCCGCGTTTTATGTATGACCTCAACGGTTCGGGCGGCGGAGTTGCAAGGCCTAATCTAGCTGTGGATCAATCCCTGTCGGGTGTATCTAATATGTTCATAGATTCCGACGGCAATTTATCTGGAGGCGAGTTTTGATTTTTGAAAAAGAGGGGTTGCCAACCTCTTCTCACGCGCGGTCGATCTTCTTTCGGGGCATCGGCCGCGTTATTTTTGATTCTATCCATTGGGCAATAAGACCGAGGGCATCGCTACATTCGGGTTCGTTGTGGATTTCATGATAGCATTCGTCGAAAAGATGGAATTCCCCCTCTGGAGTCTTATCGGCGAAAATCGAAGTAGCTTTCCACGATATTATTCTATCATTCCCGCCGTGAATTAGAAGGGCGGGATAATCGAGGTTCATAGCCTTTTCGAGGGCGAACTCGCCGCTTTTCGTAACCATATCGAATAGGCCGGCGGAAATTCTGTCGTGCACCAGTGGGTCTTCGTCGTGCATCCTGCGGATTTCTTCGAGGCGGTATAGGTCGCTTGTATTCAATTTGTTCGAGAAGGCTATGGAGGGCACAATCTTGGCCATCATTTTCGATATTACTCGCATGAAGCCATTCGGAGGGCTCACAAGTTCGAGCCATGGACTTGAAGCTATTATGCCGCGCACCCTGGGGTTTTTCCGAAGGGCGTAATTCAAAACGAGATTTCCGCCCATGCTGTGGCCATAGAGGAATATCGGCGTTTCCGGACAATAATTCTTCGCGGCTTCGAGCCATTGTGTTATGTCTTCCATGAGAATTTCGTAACTGCCTGAGTGCCCCCTCTTTCCGCCGGATAGACCATGTCCTCGTAAATCGAAAATGAGGACAGCTTCCCCCAGATCAACGAAATATTCCGCGACATGGCGATACCGCCCCGAATGTTCCCCAAGTCCATGAACGATTAGCATTACAGATTTGGGTGAATCGGGACAAAAAAAGCGTCCGCTCAGCATTGTGCCGTCGGACGCTCGAATTTCAAGCTTTGTGCTTACCACGCAGGTTTCTATCCTTTTCGTTCGCGGGCAAGGAGTTTGCTGTATTTCTCGGTGTCGTTGATAATTCTGCCGGAACCCATAACCACGCATGTCAGCGGATCATCCACGACGTAAACGGGCAGGTTTGTCTCTTCGCGAATCCGCTGGTCGAGACCGCGCAGAAGGCTTCCGCCGCCTGTCATCACAACTCCTCTGTCCACGATATCGCTGGCGAGTTCGGGAGGAGTCTGCTCGAGGGCGGAGCGCAGGGCCTGCATTATCAGTCTCACCGGTTCATCGAGGGCTTCGCGGATTTCCTCGCTGGAGATTCTAAGGGTCTTAGGGAGGCCGTCGATGACATCGCGCCCCTTGACATCGATGAATTCCTCGCCTCCGGGAAGCTTGTAGGCCGAGCCTATCTTCATCTTGACCTGTTCGGCGGTATTTTCGCCTATAGCAAGGCTGTATTTCTTTTTGAGATATGTGATGATAGCCTCGTTCATTTCGTCACCGGCGATACGGATGCTCGTATTATTCACGATTCCGGAGAGGGCGATGACCGCTATCTCGCTGGTTCCGCCGCCGATATCGACTATCATATTTCCGCGGGGTTCCTCGACAGGAATTCCCACACCGATAGCCGCCGCCATAGGCTCATTGACGAGATAAACATCCCTCGCGCCGGCGTTTTCGGCCGATTCCGTAACGGCGCGACGTTCTACCTCGGTAATACCGCTGGGGACGGAAATCACGATACGCGGTTTAATCAGGAAACGTTTGCGAATCACCCTGCGGATGAACTCGCGCAACATCTCCTCGGTCATGGTAAAATCCGCGATGACGCCGTCTTTAAGGGGGCGCACTGCACGGATATGTCCGGGGGTGCGTCCGAGCATCTCCTTGGCGTCGTTGCCTATGGCGATTACCTTATTGGTCTCGTTCTCCACCGCGACCACAGAGGGTTCGTTTAGAATGATGCCCCTCCCCTTCACGAAAACAAGGGTATTGGCGGTTCCGAGATCGATTCCTATATCATTTGAAAGCACATCGAATACTGGCATAATAGCATCCTGGTTATGCGGCGAATTGCCGCAATTGCAATAGACCCATCAATATGGGTTTGAATCGAGACTTTCGCAACTGTTTTTTACAGCCGCACCTAAACACGGACATCCAGGTTCGTTACAAGAGCCTATGACGGCAAATTACTTGATAAAAACGAACTCCCGGCTTGCAGAAATCCCCGGCGCGGTCAACCTCAGGAAATATACTCCCGATGCAAGCTCGCCGCAGTTCAGCTCGAATTTGTGATTTCCCGCCGGTATGGGTCCGCTGTGAATTCGCGTCCGTTGTCTTCCGAGGATATCGAAAACAGCGATTTCCGCCGTCTCAAGAGCATTCTCAATTTGCACAACCGCTGTAGCCCTTGAGTTGAAGGGGTTCGGAAAGATGTTCGAAATCTCGAATGCGCCAGCTCGAAGGGGAATTCCCTCCAATATCCCCGAAAGGCTGAACACGAAATCCGCCGATGTGATAGACGTGTCGCTACGAAGGGTGTTTATCACTATCAAATCCGGAGTTGTTTCGCCCATGCTGTCTTTATAAGCACCAACAAACCACTTCCCCTCCCAGGGCGGAAGATTTTGGAAGCTGTATTCTCCTGCTGTATCTGTGTAGGCCATCTGCCATGCCTTTTTGAACGAAAGCTCCGGGTTGAGAGCAATCACAATTGCGCTATCTACCGGATCGCTGTCGATATCAGTTACTATGCCGGAAATTTCGTTATCTATCCAGGCTTCGCCAAGAATGAAGTTGAAACCGGTTACTGTGTCGCCGACTCCCACTTCGATATCGTCGAATTCCCAAGGGTTGACGTCGAAGCCGTAAGTCTCGATGGTTAGTTTATATGTCTCTTCGTCCGTTCCCTTTACAGGGATAATAAAATTGCCCTCGGAATCCGTCCGGGCGGAATAATCTCCGAAACTTCCGCCGTCGGCAAATATCCAGATTCCCTCATTTTCAGCATCTCCAGCCAGAGATGAATCTATTACTACTCCCGAAATAGCGGCATCGAGGGGCAGAAGATCGAAATCGACATCCTCTACATCCCCGCTGGCGGGAACTATTATATCTACACTCACAGGATAGGGGAAATACCCCGATGGAAAACTCTCCAAATCGAGGAAACCCACCTGAGTCTCACCTGGAAAAGCCGGAATACGATATTCCCCAGTCGCCGGATCGTGAATAGAAGCCCCAATACTTCCGCTTGTTGTATTGAAACCAAGCATAATAAAACCGCCGGGAACAGGAGTCTCCCCATCAAGGGTGATGTTGCCTCGAATATGCTGTTCGATACCATTGCAGTAAATGTTCTGTCTGATGCTGTCATTCGAAGCGCCTATAGAAACCATTGCGCTCGAAGAAATATGGTCTCCGTCCAGAGGAACTACTAAAATCATATATGTAGAATCCCGCGAAGGAACAGTGCTGAAGAAACGACCGTCTGAATCGGTTGCCATTGTGTCCGAAAAAGTGCTTCCTCTCAGGACTAACAATGCAGGGTAAACCGCATCTGTGCTGTCAACTGCGGAATAAACGTTGCCGTAGATGTAAGGGACATCAGGCTCATCGATAACCTCTGGCGGCAGGACCTTTATGATTGCCGTATCCGCGCTTCCATCGGTTGCGTCTTGAGCGGTGAGGAAGAAATAAACGGTATCTAAGGGCACCGGAGTTATCGGCGCTGACATATCGATGATGGTAGTGAAATGCATCTCACCATCTGCAATGGAATCCAGATCGCCCTCGATGAAATCCCCATCAAGGTTTCCCAAAGGGGGCACGCCATCGATTATCTTCAAATATCGGCGGAATTCGTTGGGTTCGGGTTTTCGGTTACCGTTCTTGTCCATGAAAAGGCGGAAAATCAAAGTCCCCCCCGGTTCCGAAAATTCCGCGGATACTCCTATCTCCTGCGGCGGATCAACCACGACACTTTCGCCGCCGTCGATAAGCAAATTCGGTGAAGCAGTCAGCGACATCGAAATCGTAAGAAATAAAACAACCGGCATAAATAACCTTTTCATATCGACCTACCCGATAAAAAGTTTACTTCATCAAGACCAAACGGGTCTTCAATATTGAATCTCCCATCTCGGCTTTCAAGAAATATACTCCCGAGGGGATTTCCTCGGAGGGGTTCCAGATTACACCCTCCACGCTTCTTTCGAACTGGGACGGCTCCGAAATAATCCGCCCGTTGACATCGTATATCTCGATTTCATATTCCTCAGGAATCTCGATTTTACAGGAACTGTTAAAAGGATTTGGATTCACCAGAACTTCGCAAGCCGAGGGCAGTTTGCCCCGCTCTTCGATTCCAAATTCCGTATTGATTAGTATCATAAGGGCGTCTCTGTCGGCTACGAAGATATAATTCAGGTCAGCGTGAACATCCCGCGCCCTTCCCTGAGTCGGGAAAGGATCGTAAGCCACGAGGGAATCTCCCGGCGGAATAATTTGAAAAGGCTGAACACCCTCTCTGTCCATTGCGACATATAGCCAATCTCCGGAGATAGCGAGACCCTTTGCATCATCCTCTGTCTCGTATTCTGCAACTAAAGTAGGCGACGAAGGGCTTGATATATCGAAGATTAATATCCCGTCGTCATCTGCGGAAGCGTAGGCATAATTGCCGACGACATTCAGCTCGGTGTAGTCCTTGCCCGCTCCAGCGGGTTCGGTTGCATAAACAGTCATCGCAAGCGGATCGATGACTACAAAACCATCGGTCCTATCGCAGATATATACAAAGGCCGGTGTGGCCGCAAAGGCCTTAGGATTAGAAGTTGCAACTTCCGCAAACACAACTGGATTGGTTGGGTCAACTACGGTAACCTGCGAAAGTCCCGCCGTTGTCAGGACATAACAAAGCGCCATATCAAGCTGGACATCGATAGCATTTCCGCTAACCACAGCCGAGGTTTCCGGGGAAGGAAAATCATACATGCCGGCCGAGCTGAAGATCATCAAATCGTCGGAACCCGCGGCGGCGTAAATATAGTCCGAGATGTAAAAAGCCCCGTCGAAACTCATTCCCCCACGGTAATGGAAGTTGTGAATAGGCATCGACATATCCGTGAGATTGAAGGCATCAATTCCGTAAACACCAGATGCCGTAAGCATCCGAGAACCGCTGGCCCAAATATAGTTGATATTCGGGTGTCTATCCGCTTTGCTGATATAAGTGAGATTCGTTGGGTCGGTAGTAACATCGAGAAGCTGAAGACCGTCTGCAGTGGAAAAATAGACTATACCCTCATAGTAATGCACTTTAAGAACTGTAGTCAGACTCGTAAGATGGTGATCGATATATGCCGGAGTTGTGGGATCCGACAGGTCCATCGCAATTACACCGTAATTTCCTGCGGCGGCGTAAACCGTATTTCCATGTTTTGCAACACCTGTAATCATGCTGAAACTAGGCGCCGGATAACTTGATACTGCAATAGGGCTGTCCGGATTACTAATATCAATAATGCTGACGCCAGTATTATCAGATGCTATCGCAAGATAGTCTCCCAGTAAAACACCCTCGCGGTAATTGGATGTTGATGATAGATTACCGCGCAGAACAGGAGCTGTCGGATCGCTTATTTCGACGATTCGAAGACCGCCCAGTCCGCGCATTATGTACGCAAAATTGCCCTGAATCTTGATATCGCTCATTCCGCCATACATCGTAATAAATGCTACCCTATTCATCGAAGTAGGATTCGAGATATCAATAACGTGAAGACCTGAAAGCCTGCCGCCGCAATATGCGTAATCGCCATCAAGCTCGATAGTTACGATTTCATCCATAATGCCAATCTCACCGACATATGTAATGTGCAAAGGATCGCTCTTGTCCAAAACAACTACACCCCTTTCATATGCCGCAACAAATAAATAGTTTCCTGAAATGGCGATGTCAGAGACCTGAGCGCCAAGATAATACTTGGCCGCAAAGGTGCAGTCCAGAGAGTCCGAAACATCGAATACCCCTACGCCATAAGGAAAACCGGCATAGATGTAGTTGCCATCTGCGGTTATGTATTCGAAATTTGACCAGAGCTGGCTTCCGACATAGGACAGAGGCGTATCTGCCATAACCACAGCTGTCAGGATTAACACGAAAATTAGGATGTTCTTTTTCATTAGATATTCCCTTTCATCAATTCGGGTATTGCATTGTAGTATTTGCGATTAAGTTCTTCCAAACCTATCTCGACGACACCGCGGATGTTGAGAGTATCACCGCCGGTATTGCCTATTTTGTAATATGTTATGCCTATGTTATTAATAATATTTTCGAAGTGTTCAGCATTATTTTCAATAACACCAATAAGATAACGCCCTTGACTCTCGGAAAAGAGCATCGCAATTAGGTCAGAATAATCTTCTAATTTGATTCGAGCTCCAATATTCCCCCATATACAACACTCCGCGAGAGCAACAGCAAGTCCGCCGTCGGATATATCATGACAAGAACTAATAAGCCCCCTCGAATTTGCTGTAGAAATTAACTCGAAGGCCTTCAGTTCCTGCTCCATATCGACTTCGGGAGCATCACCCATAGGCGCTCCCAAAAGGATTTTCTGAAGAGCACTTCCGCCAAGTTCCGTCTCGTCGGTCTTTCCGATTAGATAAATTATGCAGTCTTCCTTAAAGGGCGCTCTGAGGATGTTCTCCTCTCCTTCGAGAAGACCTATCATCCCAATGGTTGGGGTGGGATATATCGGGCCGTCTGGGGATTCATTGTAAAAACTCACATTTCCGCCGGTAACGGGGATGTTGTATGCCCTGCAGGCATCTCCTATTCCACGGATAGCTTCGACGAATAGCCAATATCTTTCGGGAATTTCCGGATTTGGGAAATTGAGACAGTTTGTTATTCCAATCGGTTCTGCGCCTGTGGCAATAATGTTTCTCGCGGATTCCGCTACCGCTTGCATTGCGCCCATATATGGGTTCAGATAACAATATCTGCCGTTGCAGTCTGTACTGGCCACGATAAATTTCTCGGTGCCTTTGATCCTCATTAGAGCGGCGTCGTGGCCGGGAACAATCGCCGTATCCGTGCCCACCTGATGGTCATACTGTTCATAAACCCAGCGTTTGGAGGCTATGGAAGGCATGGACAGAACTTCGAGGATTGTTTTCTTTGGGTCGAGATTCTCAGTCCGCAAATCGTGAGTGTCCCAATTCCGAACATCCCGAAAATACTTAGGTTCGATGAAAGGCCTGTTGTAAATCGGTGCTCCGCCACCTAAAACAAGAGACGACGCAGGAATATCGCAGACCTTCTCGTCATGCCACATACAGACGAGACTGTCCCCTTCGATAACCTCGCCGATTTTTTCAATATGTAAATCCCATTTCTCCGCGATAGCGATGATACTCTCCGCGGAATCCGCCTTGCCGATTACCAGCATACGCTCCTGGCTTTCGGAGAGAAGCAATTCGTAAGGGGTCATGCCATCTTCGCGCATGGGAACCTTGTCTAATTCCAGCCTAATTCCCACGCCGCCGGCCTCCGCGGTCTCCGAGGAGCTACAGCATATCCCCGCCGCGCCCATGTCCTGAATACCGACAGCAAGATTTTTTGCGATAATTTCTAATGTCGCTTCCATAAGAAGTTTTTCGAGGAATGGATCCCCTATCTGCACGCTGGAGCGATCTTCGGCGGATTGGTCGCTCAAATCGACACTCGCGAAAGTAGCGCCGTGAATGCCGTCCCTGCCGGTAGATGCTCCGAGGATAAACACGGGATTGCCTATACCACTCGCTTTCGCTGGCATAATCTTGTCTGCATCCACAATTCCGACAGCCATAGCATTAACGAGACAGTTGCCGGCATATGCTTTATCGAAAACTACTTCCCCGCCTACTGTAGGCACTCCGAAACAGTTGCCGTATCGGGCTATACCTTCAACCACGCCGTTGAAAAGATGCTGTTGCTTGGGGGATTCCAGCTCGCCGAATCTCAGGCTGTTTAGAGCGGCTATTGGACGCGCCCCCATGCTGAAAACATCGCGCAGAATTCCGCCAACCCCTGTCGCCGCGCCCTGAAAAGGCTCGAGAGCGGAAGGGTGATTGTGGCTTTCGATTTTAAAAACAACTGCTTTGCCGCCGCCGATATCCAGAGCGCCAGCGTTCTCCTCGCCCGCTCCGGCGAGAACTTTATCTCCTTCGCGTGGAAATGTCTTGATGTATTTTATTGAACTTTTGTAACTGCAGTGTTCGCTCCACATCACCGAATAGACACCAAGTTCGGCGAAAGTAGGTGTTCTGCCGAGATACTTCAAAATCCGGCCGTATTCCTCTTCCGTAAGGCCGTGTTCGCGCGCCAATTCGATGTTCACTTCTGGTTCATTCATAAGCTCATTCCAGTTAGAATTAACAATAGTTTAATATAAGTATCATGCCCCATTCGGTCAAGGATTTCCGTGAATAACTCTCGAAAAGAATAAGAAAGTCATAATATGGATCAAAGAACCCTATACTCCCCTTTTTCGCACAAAAATACTCCTCAATCAGGATAAACTCCTTGCATATTTCTAATTTTCGAGGATATTATTTGTAATGAAAACTGCAGTGATAATACCAGCCGCCGGTTCCGGCACCAGATTTGGGGAATCAATTCCGAAAGCCCTGATTAACCTCGCGGGATTGCCCATGGTGAGATGGTCAGCGAAAGCCTTCTGCGGAATTGAGCAGATAACTTCAATCATAGTCCTGACACCAGACTGTTACGAGACAGAATTTTCCACGGCACTGGAAAATCTAGATATTGTCCCGATTATCTCCAGAGGCGGTTCAACCCGCGCCGAATCGGTAAAAATCGGCGTATCTCTCCTTCCCGACGACTGCAAACTGGTAGCAATCCACGACGCCGCGCGTCCGCTCATCACCACCGAAGATATCCGAGCAGTTCTCGAAGTCGCCGAAACCACTGGTGCGGCAACCCTTGCCCATCCAGTATCTGACACTCTAAAAACCGTCGAGGAAAAGATAATCCTCAATACCTTGGACAGAAGCAAACTTTGGGCAGTGCAGACCCCGCAAGTCTTTCATCGGGATATCTACGCGAACGCACTTCAGTCCAGCTTTTCAGAAACAGCTACCGACGACTGCGCCCTGGTTGAACAGTCGGGGCATTCCGTCCGCGTAGTGCCCGGTTCTCGAATCAATTTGAAAGTAACATATCCAGAGGATAAAATCATTGTAGAAGCGATACTCAAACAACTTCCGAAAGGCTTTACATGCGAATAACAGAAGAACTCCTTCGTGAATTAGCCCTCCTCGAACAATCCGATAGGACAATAATCTCGGTCTATCTCGATTTGCGTCTCGGTTGGGATAAAGCCGAAGAAGAACTTGCCTCCAAAATCGAAAAAATCAAGGATGCCTTGTCCGACAATGAGTTAGAGTATTTTGAAACATCCCTCGAATTCATGTTCGATTATTTCGAAAAGAAGAAGGCCTCGGGTTTCAAAGGCCCCGGACTGGCTTTTTTCATCGACCTCGGCGAGGGTTACGCCAAAGGTGTCGAGCTTACCGTGGCTTATAAAACTTGCGTCTCAGCCGACGATCAGGCGATTATCATGCCCCTCGCCCTCGAACTGGACGAATACGAGCCGGTGGGCGTGATTATGGCCGATGCCTCCGGTGCGCGAATTCTAATATCCGCCGGAAATGTGCTGGAAGATACCGAGGACATCAACGCAAAGATTCACCATCTTTCGAAAGTTGGCGGATGGTCGCAGATGCGCTACCAGAGACGGCGCGACAAACAAATTCTGCACTTTGCCAAGGAAGTCGCTAACGATGCAGTTGCCATATTCCGCAAAGAGAAAGTGAACCGAATTCTCATGGCCGGCAGAGATAGAATTCTCACTGCCATCGAGGAAGAACTCCCACAGAGCTGGCGGGAATCTATTATCGATACCATAAAATGGGACCTCGCATCCCCCGACAGCGATTTCGTCCGCAAAATAGCTCCGGCTCTTGTTCTGGCGGAAAGGGAGCAGGAGGAAGAAGTCTTCTCACGTTTCCTAGCAGAATACCGCAGGGGAGGATTGGCAAAAGCTGGCAAAGTGGATACTCTGGCCGCTCTCGAACTTGGGCAGGTCGATACTCTGATTGTTGCCAAAGACCTCGCATTCGACCTCCTCGAAGAGTTTACAAGCAAAGCGGAAGCTACATCGGCTCACGTCGAATTTATGCCGCCTAATAATCCTGAACTCATGAGATTAGGCGGTGTTGGAGCTTTATTGCGATACTCGATAGATTGACGATTTTCAAAAAATATATTCAGGTGCCGATATGATGATTAATCGAAAAACAATTGTGTTATTCCTTATGTTTCTTACCATCAGCCTCGTTTATGGAACAAAATACGCCGGTGAATATACTGACCTTGGCGTAGGCGTCCGAGCGGCGGGCATGGGCGGTTCTTTCACGATGAACAACGTTGATGTTCAGGCTTTATGGTGGAACCCTGCAGGATTGGCGGGTTTGTCAGACCGGCCTCAGATTTACCTGATGCACGCCGAGATGTTCGGTGATTTATACAAACTGGACGTCGGCGCTGTCAGCAAAAAACTCGGAGACACTCAATGGGCGGTAGGCGTGTTCCGAAACGCTACCGAAAACCTCCCATTCACCGACACCACCATGTTCTACGACTACGGCCCCGACAGAATACCCGGCACAGGCGATCCAGGCGAGGGCAACGGCACCTGGGATCCCGGCGAGCAGATACATCCGGACGCCATCTACTACCGCACCGAAGGGGACTATTTGATAACCCTCGGCGCCGGCATGCAATTGGGAGATAAGCTGAGGCTGGGTGCTTCCGTAAAAAACCTCCAGAGCTATATAGGTGAGTATTCATCTTTCGGTTTCGGTATCGATGTTGGTGCACAATATCAATTGCAACCGAATCTAACGCTCGGCGCCGCAATAAGGGACGTTTTCGGCACTCATATTCGTTGGTCAACCGAAACCTGGGAAACGAAAGCTCCATCCCTATGGTGGGGAGGGCGCTATGAGATACCAATCCCTTCGGTGCGCGGAGGTATTGCGTTCAATGGAGAGTTCGAAACCCGTTTTGAGAATTATGACGGCATCATCGAAGCCGGGCCCATCTCCCTCGACCCGCATATCGGCGCGGAATTTACTTTGCTCAAAAGGGTTCAGCTCCGCACCGGAATCGACAGGAAAGATTTTTCCGCCGGATTCGGTCTGGGCATTGCATTCTTCAGGGTCGATTATGCTTTCGTCACGAATAATCAGCTTGATAATACTCATCGAATCGGCCTGAGTCTCGAAATCCCATCAATCGAACGACCGGCCGAACCTGAACCGGAACCTGAAGAACCGGGCATTCAGAGACCGCCCGCAACTCCAGTCTCTAATATTTTCGATACTCCTGAGGGCGAGTTTCTTGCTGAAATCCATTTCGAAACCGCCAGCGCAGATTTGGATGATGATGCTCTCGAAATCTTGAATTCCCTCTGTTCCCACCTCGAATTCAAGGAGATTTACATCGAAGGGCATACCGATATCGTGCGAATTCAGACGGAAGAGTATCCCGATAACTACGCTCTCTCAAAAGTCCGTGCGGAAAAGGTCGCAGACTATCTAACCGAAAAGTGCGGTATCGACCGAAAAAATATTACCCTTGAATGGTTCGGACAGGACAGGCCCAAATACAGCGGAACTTCGGAAGGCGGCAAAAACCGGCGAGTGGAGATATATATTTTCGAATAGCGGAGTTAGTCTGAATCTTCCGCAGAATCTCGATATGGCGCAAGATATAGCATCCTTCCTGCGGGCTTGACCCAGCTCGAAAAGGGTTCGCCTCCATCTATCTCCTTCTCGATAACGTGCGTGAACGCGTTCGCCTGAGACTCCATATAGTCGGCGTGATGGAGGATCGCGGCCTCCAGAGTCAGAGGCGTTACCGGCGATCCCATGTCCGTGCCGCCGTGGTGGGATAGTATCAAATGGCTGATTTCATCGGCCAGTTCCTTTGGGAACCCTTCTATTTCGCGAATGGCCTCGGTTGTCATCCTCTCGCCCAACACGATATGCCCGATTAGCCTGCCCTCGACAGTGTAATCAAAGGAAGCCTCTCCAGACAATTCCCGAATTTTTCCGATGTCGTGCAATAAGGCTCCCGAAACAATCAGATCGCGTCTGCAAAGTCGGAAAAGATTTGCGGCCGTGTCGCATATTTTAGCAACATTGAGGGTATGCTCCGCGAGACCGCCGACATAAGCGCCATGCCACAACTTACCGGCAGGTGCGGAAATGAACTCCGAAAGAAAATCTCCCGACTCGAAAAAATAACGTAAAAGCTCGCCCAGAAATGGTTCCTCGACCGTATCAACAATATTCTGAATAGATTCAGCAAGATCTTCGCGGGAAATATCGGCGTCGGGAAGGAGCAGGGCAACGTCGTATTCATCATCTCGTGCGGGACGTATCTTGATAACCTTTATCTGCGGTCTTCCCTTATATTCATTCATCACGGCCTGAATTTTCACAACCGACGCGCTCTCCAGCTCGCTATACACTGATAGAGCGTCGTCACCCCAATACACTCCTGCGAATCTTCCGGAGGAATCCGCGAACTCGAAGACGAGATAGCATTTTCCCTGGTAATCCCTTTTTTCTTTGATTCTCAGGGCGTAAAATCCCATAAATGCTTCACCGTAACCGATTTTGCGCAATTCAGGCTGTTCCATTTTATGCACCTTTTGCTTTTGATAGGATTTTATCGATAATACTGCTCGTGCTTCTGCCATCAGTAAGCTCGATTCGGACAACCTCGCCCCCGCCGGCTTTTACCGTGTCCGCGCCGACGATTTGCTCTTCGCTCCAATCCGCGCCTTTCGCGAGGATATCCGGGCGAATGGTTTCGATTAAATCTGCAGGCGTGGGGTCGTCGAAGATGATTACGCAATCCACCATCTGCAAGGCCGCGAGGACTATCGCTCTATCAACTTGAAGTATAATTGGTCTTTCCGGGCCTTTTATCTCCCGAACGCTTCTGTCAGAGTTCAATCCGACGACGAGATAGTCGCCGTAGCTCCGCGCCTCCTCCAGATATTCGATATGTCCTCGATGGATTATATCGAAGCATCCATTGGTGAAGACCACTTTTCCGCCCTCAGCTCGGATTTTTTCGCGAAGGGGCAAAAAGTCTCTCAGTGGGAGGATTTTTGATTTTATTTGTCGCATCTTTCCCTCTGCATAGACTGGATTATTTCTTCCGGTCTTGCGACTGCTGTTCCAACCTCGGCCACAACCACTCCGGCGGCGTGGTTTGCGATAATTACCGCTTCTTCGAGACTTGCGCCGGCTATCACAGCGGAACTCGCGACGGCAATAACTGTATCTCCAGCGCCGGTAACATCATAAACTTCCCTCGCCATGGTGGAGAAGTGTTTTACGCTTTTGCCGCGCTCGAAAAGGCTCATGCCCCGTTCGCCAGTAGTTATTATAGCCGATTCCGCGCCGGTTTTATCGAGAAGTTTCCATCCGGCCTGCTCGAGTCCAGCCTCGGTCGATGTCGAGATATTCGTCGCGCGTTCGGCCTCGTGGTTGTTTGGTTTGATGAGGTTCACTCCAGTATAGTATTCCCAATGGCTCTCTTTGGGATCTACCGAGATGAACAGATTATAATTACAGCAGTTATCGACCAAATCCGCCACCAGACGGGGTGTTATCAGTCCTTTGCCGTAATCTGAAATGATAACGCCGTCCAGAGAACTCAATACTGAACGGAATTTTTCAAAAACAGCTTCGTGAACTTCATCGTCGATATTGGAAAAATCCTCGCGGTCAATACGGCAAATCTGTTGGTTTCGGGCGATGATTCGTGTTTTAACGGTGGTCGGTCGTTTTGTATCGATCACTAATTCATCGGTCTGAAGTCCGAGTTCGTTTGCTCGTTTAATTAGGCGTTGTCCGTTTTCGTCATCGCCAATAATAGAGATTAGGATGGGATTTGCGCCGAGCATGGCCAAGTTGTCCGCTACATTAGCGGCACCGCCGATACGAATCTCCTCTTTCTCGAAAGCAATCACTGGAACCGGAGCTTCTGGAGAAATTCTATCCGCCTTTCCCCAGAGGTATCGATCGAGCATCACATCGCCAATTACGGCTATGTTTTTCGAGGGCATATTATTAAGGATTTCCCGAAGTCTATCTTCCGATATTATCAATTTTTCTTCTTTCTATGACTGGATTTATCATCATTTGGTTCAAGTAAATTTTTAAGTGCCGACCTGAACTCGTTGACATCCTTGAATTGACGATATACACTTGCAAAACGAACATATGCCACTTGATCCACTTCCTGCAGTTTCTCCATGACCATTTCGCCGACGATATCGGCACCGACTTCCATTCCTCCGCTCTCAATAAGCTCCGCCTCGATGGAGTTCGCGATAGATTCAATCTCGTCCGCGCTCACGGGGCGCTTGCGGCATGCGATTTGAATGCCCTTGATTATCTTAGTCCTGTCGAAAGGTTCTCTCCTGCCGTCCCGCTTGATTATGAGCAACTGGGACTCTTCGACGAATTCATATGTAGTGAACCGCCGACCGCAGTCGAGACATTCCCGTCTGCGCCGAACTCCCCTTCCCTCCCGGACACTGCGGGAATCGACCACCCTGTCTGAATTGCTGTCACAATAGGGACATTTCATAACTCATCTCCTTAGCACTAATATTATTCACACCAAGCGGACGCGCAAGGAGAAATTAACATTTCCAAAATTTGTTCGGAAATAAAATGCAGGCAATCACAGTGAATAGTGACTATTTGATATTAGATCGATAAAGCATACCGCAGGCCGCGGATATCGATTGTCCCTTGCTCTCACGCAATGTGGCGGTGATTCCGGCGGACATGAGATATCCCTGGAATTTTGTTACAGCTTCTGGAACCGGCGGCAAATATTGCCCTCCGGAATAGGCGTTGTAGGCTATTAGATTGACTTTGCAGGGCATGTCGTGAATAATCTGGGCAAGGATGTCGGCGTGGGAGATGCTATCGTTCACCCCGCGAATGAGGACATATTCCACTGTGAACCACCTGCCGGTGTTAATCGCATATCGGGATGCGGCCTCGAGAATTTCCACAATGGTCGCTATTTTGGCGGCTCGTGGCATGAGGACTTTCCGCAGATCGTCATTGGGAGCGTTCAGGGAGATCGCGAGTTTTGGTTTCAAGCCGCTTTTCTGAAGTTCTTTTATCTTCTTGGGTATTCCGACGGTAGAAATAGTAACACGCCGGTGCCCAAGGCCGAAAGCGTTATCGTCCGCGAAAAGTTCTAGAACACGCATAACCTGTTCCAGATTATTGAGCGGCTCGCCCATGCCCATGAACACGATGTTTGTCATAGAAACACCGAGATGTTCTTCCAGGGCGAGCAACTGGCCGACGATTTCACCAGAGTTTAGATTGCGGATAAAACCTATCTCGCCTGTCGCGCAGAATTTGCATTTATATGCACACCCTACCTGGCTGGAAATACATGCAGTGTCACGGTTTCCGGCGGGAATATGCACGGCTTCGACCACATGGCCGTCCTCCAATTCGAGGGCGAGTTTTGTGGCGCCGTCACCGGATTTAACGGCTTCGTCAATTTTCAGACGGCCTATCTTAGCCCTCTCGGAGAGTTTTGCCCGCAGGGGTATGGGCATGTCGGTCATCGGCTCGAAATCCCTCAAGCGGAATCGATAGGCCCATTTCAGAAATTGCTTTGCGCGAAAAGATTTTTCGCCCAACGATTTGAAGTAATGAATTAGGTCATCTTGCGTAAGACCTAATAAATCATAACGTTCTGGAATTCGTATATCACTGCACATAAACTGTTACCTATCTGTAACACTACTGTTACTATTTTGTAACACCCTATCATCGGTGTCATTTCTTAAAAACTTATCGCTCCACAGAAAATATAGCGAAAGGGCGAATACAATTATTCCCAGAGCAATCTGCCATAGTGGAGCAAAATCCGTGCTCTGAATATCTTCCATGGGTGCTTTGGCGAAAATAAATGCCCCCAGAGCAAGGCTATTGTTCACGAGATGGCCGAACATGCCGTAGTATATCGACTTTCTGCGCCATACAACCGCACCGAACATTATACCAAGCAGAGTTGCGGGAATCATCCTATGGGGATCCAAATGGAAGGCTCCGAAGAGTATACCAGAGACTACAATACCGGCAACGGCACCCCATCGGCGGTTAAGGCCGTCCAGGATATAGCCGCGGAACAGTATTTCTTCGCAAATGGCCGGCAGAAAGCCTATGACGAGAAAAGCAGGGACTATTCCAAAGGCTTTTATCTTGTCGAGCATCTCCGCGAACATCTGGAAATACTCCACGGGCATGCCGGTTAATTTGAATATAATAGTTTGAATTTGGGAAATCAGAACTGCGCCGGAAACCGCCAGCAGGCCTGTTAGAACGAGGGCAATAAAATTGGGCTTCTTCAGACGGAACACTTTTCGGTAATTCAGATTAAGCCGTTTGGACATCAGAAGAGGCGGCAGGGCGATTAGACCGAGTTCGGTTACTATCAGTCCGGTGAAAACATCTTTCGCCTGAAGCGGAACGCCTATGAAAACCATTAGAGCTATTACCACGGCGAATAACAGCAAAGCATCGCCTGCGCCGGCTTCACGGACAGGTGTGCTTTTCTTTTTCCGTTCAAAAAAACCTGACAAAGGTGTCGTCTTTACCTCGGAAAGCAGAGCTTCCTCGTTGGACAATATCGAAGTTGCCCATTTTAATCCAATCGCGGCGTATATAGCCGTGGATAGCCACACGGCAAGTATCAGAAGGAAATCGAACTCCCCTATCATCATGGCTTTGAAAAGGAGAGCGACATTCATGACAGGAACAAGAGCAGTGCCCATCGTTATCTCCATGCCGGGCAGAAGAGCCGCCATGGCTGGCAATTGTCCCATGAGAACCACGGGCGTAAGGTAGCCCTGAGCCTCTTTGTAGCTGTTGGCGTATGCTGAAATCGCCAGGAAAACCGCCGAGAACAAGGCCGCAAGAGGAATTAGAACGAGCAGAATAATTAACAGGGTGCCGATATCGATAGAAAAGGCGAGTTTACTCATTATCTCGTTGCCGGCCATGGCGTTAAGACCTACGCCGATGGTCAAACCCATGGAGGCCAAATTCAACAGGGCGTTTACCAATGCGAGGACGAAGACAGTCAGATATTTGCCGATGACTATTTCCATACGCCCGACTGGAGAGACGAGAAGGGTCTCGAGAGTGCCGCGCTCTTTTTCGCCGGCAACCATATCGACACTGGGGTAATACGCGCCTGTGAGGACCATCAGGACGACTATAAGCGCAAGGATTCTTCCGAAGAGCATTCCCCCCATTTTCTTTTCGCTGGCGACGTTGCGGGTGTCCTCGACTACCGGTTTGATAATCGATGTATCGAGTCCAGCATCCTGTATTCGCTGTGCGACGATTCCATTGCCGTAATCACGAACGAGAATTCGCATCCGGTCGAGGGCGAGTCCGCTTCGTTCCTTTGCGCCGTTGAACTGCATTCGAAGGGTGTCGCTTTCGCCGCGGGCTAATTTGCCCTCGAAACCTTCGGGAATTGAAACGATAAGTTCGATTAAGCCGCGCTGAAGGGCACTGTCCGGCTCGTCGGGGTCTGTTATGGCGAACTGGGAATCGGCTGTGACGAGGCCTGCCAGCTCCGGTGCATAACGCTCATTTTCGACGACTACCAGAAAGGTCTCCTCCGCCATTTTGCTGAAAAGAAAAATGGAAAGCTGGGCGAAACCCACAACCATTATGGGATAGAGCAGAATCGGCAGGATGAAAATCACGAAAACCGTGCGTTTGTCCCGAAGAAGCTCGATAATCTGCTTTTTGAAAATTGTTAGGACGTTGCGGGATTTCATAGCTCTATCTTCTCCGGCTCGGCGATTACGAAGAAGGCGTCTTCGAGGTTGTCCGTTGATGTCATGTCGAGGAGTTCCTGCAAAGTGCCCACGGCGAGGATTCGACCTTTATGGATAATGCCGATTCTGTCGCAGAGGCGCTCGGCTTCGCGCATGATGTGGGTGCTGAAAATCACCGTTTTCCCGCTGTCGCGCAGGTTGTTGATGAAATTTATTAGGGTTCGGGCGACCATGACATCGAGGCCGACGGTGGGTTCGTCGAAAACCAGTATCGGCGGGTCGTGGACTACTGTTCGCGCGATGTTGACCTTCTGCACTGTTCCGCTTGAGAGGGCGTCGCAACGGGTGTTTGCGAATTCTTTCATATCGAGGAAATCAAAAATCCGATCGGTGCGTTCGGCCAATTCGCTTTCGGTCATGCCGTAGAGCCTGCCGAAAAACTCGACCATCTCTCGAGCTGTCAGATTTTTGTATAGGCCGGTGTTGCCGGATAAAAAGCCCAGCATTCGGCGGACATCGTCCGAATGGGAAACTGTATCGAAACCCGCTACGGAAATGTCTCCGGAGGTGGGTTTGAGAACGGTTGATATCATCCGCAGGGTCGTGGTTTTTCCCGCGCCGTTTGGGCCGAGAAGGCCGAATATTTCGCCCTTGCGGATTTGCAGGGAGATGTTGTCCACTGCTACCACCGGGTCTGCTTTGGCCGGGTAGAAGTGTTTTGATGCCCTGTCGATGTTAATTGCTATTTTGTCGTCCATGATGGAAGGAAAATATGCACCTTTGTGCACTTTCGCAAGGAATAACTTATAAAGATGTTCTACGAAATGAAGTTTTTGCATTGACAGATGGGATTTTACATATATTTTACACCTCTAAAGTTACGATGTCCCCATTTGGACATCAGCTCGAAACAACGAGGAGCAGTTTTATGGGTTACAAACCATCCGACTTTCGCAAGGGATTGAAACTTATGTATAAGGATCAACCCCACGAGGTTATCGAAGTTCAAATGTCTTTGCGCGGCAGAGGCAGAAGCAAGTTCAAAACACGACTGAAGAATCTCAAAAACGGTTCGGTAATAGAGAATGTATTCACTGAGCAGGAACAGCTCGACGAGGGCGATTTTTCCGCACGGGATATGCAATATCTTTACTCCGACGGCGAGGGCTTTCATTTCATGGACATGGACACATATGAGCAGTTCAATTTTGCTGAAGAGATAATCGGCGATACTAAATATTATCTCAAAGAAAATCAGATATATCCGATTCTGCTTTTCGAGAACTCCCCTCTGAGCGTTGATTTGCCGGCATCTGTCATCATGGAAATTGCCGAAACCGAACCTGCGGTTCGCGGAGATACTGTTTCTAACGTTACTAAAAATGCCGAGACTGAGACTGGTCTTGTTGTCAAGGTTCCACTTTTCGTGGATATCGGCGACAAAATCAAGGTCGATACACGTTCCGGCGAATATTTGGGGCGGGCTTAATGCATTCTGTCGAAGAGAAATCTGAGCTCTTTCGTCGCGCAAAGGGTGTTATCGAAAACTCCTATGCTCCGTATTCCGGAGTGCATGTAGCCTCAGCAGTGCTTGATGAACAAGAGCGGATTTTCACCGGTGTAAACGTGGAAAACGCCAGCTTCGGGCTTACAATTTGCGCCGAAAGGACGGCTGTTACAGGGGCGGTGGCTCAGGGCGCGAAAAAAATCGAGGCTGTGCTTATTATGTCGTCCATTGGCGCGATACCCCCCTGCGGAGCATGTAGGCAGTTCATCGCGGAATTTGCCGAAGAATCGACTCCGGTTTTTCTGGCTACCCTCGATGGCATCGAGACTGAAACCACTATCGGAGAGCTTTTTCCCATGGCTTTCGGCCTGGGGCAGGCAGAGAAAGGTTGCTGAAAATGAAAATAGTAGTTTGCGTCAAAGAAGTTCCCGATACAACAGATGTCAAAATGGATCCGGAGCACGGAACGCTGATTCGCGATGGCGTGCCTTCAATAATAAACCCTTTCGACGCTTTTGCTCTTGAGATGGCTTTGCAATTGAAGGACAAGGATCCTTCAATCGAGATTACCACAATCTGCATGGGGCCGCCCCACGCAGAAAAGAGCCTGCGCGAGACGGTTGCAATGGGTGCCGACAATGCGATACTCATCACAGACCGAGCTTTCGCGGGAAGCGATACCTGGGCTACGAGCTACACTCTGGCATCCGCTATAGAGACTCTGGGCGATATCGATATGATTTTCGCGGGACAGCAAGCCATCGACGGCGACACGGCTCAAGTTGGCCCGGGAATTGCCGAGTTTTTAAAAATACCACAGGCGATTTTCGTCAGCTCGATAGAGATCATCGACGATAAAACAGTTGTGGCAGAACGACTTACTGAAACCGGCCGGGAAAAAATCCGTATTGGACTGCCGACGTTGCTGTCGATCATCAAACTGCCCAAAGACCCGCGTTTGCCCTCTTTGCGGGGAATGATGAAATCGAAAAAGGCGGAGATTCCCAAAATCGGAATGGATGGGTTGAATGTCGAGGAGCAAAACCTCGGACTGTCCGGTTCTCCGACCCGTGTGATGAAGATATTTACACCTCCCAAACGCGAGAGCGGGGAGATTTGGGAGGGCGAAGCATCCGATTTTGCAGTTAGATTAGCAGAGGAGATTAAGAAACAGAGCATCGTATAGTAGATTATCATGTAGTTCATTAAAAAGGCTTATCTCATTTATCGTCTGAGATAAGCCTTTTAACTTATTGATATATAATTAGTTACTGCGTGCGGTAATTCGGCGATTCCTTCGTAATATGAATATTATGCGGATGGCTCTCCTGAAGACCGGAGAAGCTCACCCGGCAGAATACAGTGTTTGTTCGGAATTCTTCGAGGTTAGCGGCACCGGCCATGCCCATTCCCGCACGGATTCCTCCCTCGATTTGGTAAACGGTATCCGATACAGGGCCTCTATAAGGGATTCTTCCCTCGATGCCTTCGGGCACCATCTTATCGATTTCCTCGACATGCTCCTGCATGTAGCGGTCGCGAGCGCCTTTTTTCATAGCACCGAGGCTACCCATACCGCGATAGACTTTGAAACGTCTGCCTTCGTAGAGGATTGTTTCTCCGGGGGCTTCGTCCGTGCCGGCGAACATGTTGCCGAGCATAATGGCGTGGGCACCGAGAGCGAGGGCTTTTGCGGCGTCGCCGGAATAGCGGATTCCGCCGTCGGCGATGACAGGGATATCCTTGCCGGCAAGGGCTTTCGCGCATTCCTGCACGGCTGATGCCTGAGGCACTCCCGCACCGGTGATAATTCGTGTCGTGCAGATGGAGCCGGGACCGACCCCCACTTTGACACCGTCTGCGCCTGCTTTAGCCACGCGAAGTGCGCCCTCGGCTGTGGCGACATTCCCGCCAATTATGGGAATGTTCGGAAACTCCGTTTTGAGGAACTCGATAGCCCGTAGAACGTTCTTGCTGTCGCCGTGGGCGGTGTCCGTTACGAGGACATCCGCGCCTGCATCTACGAGCTTCTGCGCTCGTTCCTGAAGGTCTTTTCCCACTCCAACTGCGGCGGCGCAGAGAAGGTGGCCTTCTCCGTCGAATACGGCCTTTGGATGTTCCTTCCTCTTCTGTATGTCTCTAGCGGTTACGAGGCCTGCCAGGTTTCCATCCTCGTCGATGATTAGGAGTTTTTCGATTTTATGAACATGAAGCAACGCCCGTGCTCTATCGATTGGTTCCGATTCCTTCATTGTAACTAAATCTGTAGTCATTAGTTGGGAAACGAGTTTCGACGAATCCGGTTCGAAGCGGATGTCGCGGGAAGTCAGTATTCCAACCAGTTTACCGCTTTTAACGACAGGCAGGCCTGTGATGTTGTTTTTGTTCATAATATCCACGGCTTGCTGGACGGTCAAATCGGGCTGAATGGTTATTGGGTCGCGTATCAGGACACTTTCCGCACGTTTGACAGCCGATACCTCTTTTGCCTGATAATCGGGGGGCATATTCCGGTGAATGACCCCCAAAGCTCCAAGCTGGGCGAGGGATATGGCCATTTTGCTCTCTGTAACGGTGTCCATCGCCGCCGACATAATCGGGACGTTCAGGACAATTTCGCCGCAAAGACGTGCCGAGAGGTCGACATCGTGGGGCAAAACTTCTGAATACCCCGGTTGGATGAGTATGTCATCGAAGCTGTAGCTTGGATCGTTTGGAACTCTTTGATTTTCCTTCATTCTTATCCTCTATTTGGAAATTTGACTTTTATTTTGGTTGGTGGCATCGTCGAGGGCTTCATTGGCTATTCTATCAGCGTCGGCATTTTGAGTGCGTGGAACGCTTTGGTATTGAACTGAATCGAATTGCCGCACCAGCGATGCCGCTTCCATGGCCAATTTACGGAGATGTTCCGATTTAATTTTGTAAACTCCCGTCATCTGCCGAACCATTAGTTGGCTGTCTGACCTTACGAGAAGCTGATTTACGCCGTGTCTCAAGGCGAGTTTCAGCCCCACTATCAGGGAAGTGTATTCGGCGATATTATTGGTTGCAGTTCCGATATAGGCACCGACCTTATCTACAGATTTGCCTGTGGAATCGCGTAGAATGACCCCTACCGAGGCAGGACCCGGATTGCCTCTGCATGCGCCGTCTATGTTGATGATATATCTCAAATCTAAGAATACTTAAATTTAGGGAGATACTTCATCGTCCCAAACGAGGATTCTACCGCACGCTTCGCAGAAATTGATTGCTGTCATACGCTTTATTTCCTGGCACTGCCGTGGTGGCAGAGATTGGAAACACCCACCGCAAGCTCTGCTGACGACGTTCACTATCGCATGCCCCTGAGTGCCTTCGCGTATGCGCTTATAAGCGGCTAGAGTTCGCCTGTCAACACCTGCGGCTAGTTCGTCGTGCTCGGCTTTTATCTTTTCGGCGCGCTCTTCGATGCTCGCGTATTTTTTCTCGATTTCCTTAATCTGGCTTTCGTTGTTCTCTCTTGCACCGGACAGTTTTTCTGTCAGCTGTTCTGAATCTTTCTCGGAGGTTTCCAGCTCTTCCATCAATCGTATCATGTCCTCTTCGAGTTGGGCTACACGCTCTTCGGCGGCCATTATCTCGTGCTGAACGGCATCGTATTCTTTGTTCGACTGCACCGTGAGAAGCCTCTGCTGGCTGTTCGTAAGCTTTTCGCGGGTGTCGGCCAGTTCGATTTCGTTCATTTTGATTGTCTTTTTTAGATCGAGAATCCTCTCATTCGTTTCATTGAGAGTATGTTCTAAATCAACTACCTCGTTGCGAAGTTGTTCGAGGAGTTTTGGGTAATAAACCTTGGAAACCTCCAACTCTGAGAGTTTGCTGTCGATGTCCTGAAGTTTCATCAGGGTTTCGAGGGTTTTTTCGACATCTTTTTTCGGCATATTCCTCCTATCGAGGGTTAATATGAAATAATTTACGTCATCCAAACAGGCCCGTGTTCGGTCTGCGCTATATCGATTGTCCCTTCTCCCGGCCTGTCCCAAAGTCTTTTTTCGAGGTATCCTTTAAGAAGAGGCAAGCATATCCATTCCGATGCGAAATGTCCGAGTAAAACTACCGGAAGGGCTAAGTTCTGGGCTTTTCTGAGTTTATGATAACCCGCCTCGCCGGTGACAAGGACATCGGCTTTTACTGCTTTGGCCTTCTCGATGAAATCCCCGCCGCTTCCGCCCACAACTGCGACTTTGGAGATTCTCGCGCTGTCGGGCCCGCATACGGCGATTCCGGAGGCGGGAGTAAGAGCTTTCAACTGATGTGCGAGCTGAAGAAGAGTCATCGGTTTTCGAAGATGTCCTACAGCGCCGTAGCCTATGTGCCCGGGGGTATTTTCGAGGGGGTAGAGATCGTAGGCTATTTCTTCATAGGGATGTTCTTTAGTAAGAGCTTTGAGGACATCGGTCATTTTTTCTCGAGGGACGATGGTCTCGAGTCGGGACTCCTTTTCGCGGGAGAGTTCGCCGCGTCTTCCGGAGAAAGGATTTGAGCCTTCCCCCGGCTTGAAAGTGCCCTCGCCTTCGACTCGGAAACCGCAATGAGAGTATTTTCCGCTCTGCCCCGCACCCGCGTTGTAAATTGCCTCCGATACTTTTTCTAAATGATCGGAAGGAACAAAGAAAGCGAGTTTAAGAAGATTTCCGGCGTCAGTAGGAGCAAGGACGGCTGTGCTCTCCATATCGAGAAGGCGCGCCAGGGCGAAACTCGCCGAGACCTCGGAGACATCGAGGGGTGTGTGAAGGGAATATAGAGCGATGCCTTTAGAGATGCAGTCGTAAACTGCTGTGCCGACGGAATCGCCGCGAACAATGCGCCGTGGGGGTTTCAGGTCGGGGGGATGATGAGTAATCAGAAGCTGGATGCCCTTTTGGGCGGCTTCTTTGACCACATCGGGCAAAGGATCGAGAGCGAGCATAATTCGCTCGATATCCGCCCACGGATCGCCTGCAATCAGGCCGCTACAATCCCAGTCTTCCGCCCAAATCGGCGGGAAAAGCCCTTCCAGAGTGGCGTTTAGCTTAGATAATTTCATGACCGCCTCCCGATTAAAAAAAAGGGCGCACCGTAATGAAACGGTGCGCCTTCGTCAAAATCTGCGCTCGTAAGACAGTTTAAGGGTCGCGGAAATCTGGTTTTCACCTATCTTGATCCTTTCGAGTCTCTCTGGGCGATAGAGGATTCGAACCTCTGACCTCATGCATGTGAAGCATGCGCTCTAACCGGCTGAGCTAATCGCCCGATGATAAATCTTTCAAAAACTGGACCCACGAGGATTCGAACCTCGGGCCAAGGGATTATGAGTCCCCTGCTCTACCGCTGAGCTATGGGTCCGTTTTTCGAAGAACAAACATTCAATATATATAAACAGTTCGACTGGAAATCGCAAGCTTTTTTTGAAGATAATTATCATTTTCTTACGCTTTTGCCGTTAAACGGCCAAACAATTTGATGAATTAATCTTTTTAACTCTTTTTTTGGCTTGACCTTATCGCAATTTGAGATTAGTTTGGAGCGATGAAGACAAAACTCCACATACCGATACAGTTGCGACGGGCATGCGAGATTTTCGCGGTAGCTCTGGGGATTCGTCTCATATATCTGATCCTCTTTCCCGCAGGCCCTCTCTTGAGCGATCCATGGAAATATTACCGCCTTGCTGAAATCATCGCGGACGGGAATGTTCCTCGAACTGAACGGCTCTTTCACGGCATATCAGCAGCCGGGGACTTCGATACTCCTCGCCCCTTTCACGATGATTTCCAGTCGTTGGGCGATGGACATTTTCTACGCCCTGATGAGCTCGGGAACTACTGCGATGGCGTATCTGTTCTTCGCCGTCTGCGGAGTCGAGGATAAAAGAGCACTGCTTGCAGGGACGATATTCGCAGTCTTTCCAGCAGGTGTCTTGTATTCGGGATTTCCGAATTCGGAGGTGCCTTTTACTCTGCTTCTATTCGCGGCTTTTATTGTTATTGCGACTCGCGGAGGGGATTTCGGCTTCTTTAAGGCCGGATTTGTGATTGGTGTCGCGACCCTGTTTCGAACACTGGGGTTGATGGTCTTACCGATAGCCCTCTGGTTCGATTACAGACTTACGGGCGAAAGATTCGATATGCGCAAATTCCTTCGCAGAGGGATTTTACTGCTGGTGGGATTCGCAATCATAGTTGCGCCGCTGTCGATTCGTAATGCGATACGCATGGGCACGCCATCCTTATCGACCAACACGGGGATAAACCTGCGTATAGGCAACTTCGACGGCGCTCACGGCGGCTATAACGCCGAGGCTCAAACTCTCCCCGATTCCCTTCCGGAAAGCCTGCGAAACCGCGAATACACCTCCATGGCTCTTTCGTGGATTACAAAAAATCCCATCGCATGGATTAAACTTGTTCCAAAGAAGATTCTGAACCTTTGGGGTCTTCAGGCGGCGGGAATGTTTCTTCGTAACTCCCCCTCTTTCAAGGACAGCAATTTCTGGCTGATCGCGGTGCATATTGTCTGGTTTATTATCTTAATACTGAGCGGTATTGGCCTCGTGCGAAATTGGAATTGGCGCGGCGACCCGGTTTTCGCGCTGAGCATCGTATCGGTAGTCGGGGTCACCATTTTTCACGTTGTCTTTTTCGGCGCGGGAAGGTTCAGGTTCCCAGTCGAGTGGGCATTGGCGTATTGGATAGCCCTCGATTTGCCGAAAAAATCGAAAAAAGCTTGAATCCGCGGAATAATCGTGTAAATTCAAGGACGTTTTGAAATTAACAAAGGACGATGATATGAGTGTGAAAAAAGTTTTACTATCCGGCATGCAGCCATCGGGAGCCCTTCATCTGGGCAATTATGAGGGAGCTTTGCGAAACTGGGTCGAGCTTCAGAATTCGGGCAAATACGAGATGTTCAACTGCATCGTCGATTGGCACGCCCTCACCAGCGGATTCGAAGATACCGAGAAGATAGTCCCTCGAGTTTACGAAATGGCCGCCGACTATATCGCCGCCGGTCTCGACCCCGATAAGACCGCTATCTTCGTGCAGTCGCAGGTCAAGGAGCACGCGGAACTGCACCTGCTCCTGTCGATGATTACCCCCATCGGCTGGCTGGAGCGAGTTCCGAGCTACAAGGACAAGGGCGACCAGCTCGGTCTCGACAGCTACGGCTTCCTCGGCTATCCAGTCCTGCAAACCGCCGACATCATCCTCTACCGCGCCCATGTCGTGCCGGTGGGCAAGGATCAACTCGCCCATCTCGAGCTGGCGCGGGAGATAGTTCGCAGGTTCACCTACCTCTACGGCGAGGTTTTTCCCGAACCGGAGGCTTTGGTTACCAAATTCCAGGTCCTCCCCGGCACCGACGGCCAGAAGATGAGCAAAAGCTACGGCAATTTCATAGCCCTCGGGGATGAGCCGGAAGAAATCAAGGTCAAAGTCATGTCGATGTTCACCGACGAGACCAAAATTCACAAAACTGACCCCGGCCACCCCGACGATTGCCCCGTCAACATCTATCGCACAATCTACGACGCCGAATGGACGCAGGAGATTGCCGACCTTTGCGCCGCCGGAGATTCGAGCATGGGTTGCGTCAAATGCAAAAAGGCTCTTGTCCGCGCCCTTACAGACTATTTCGCTGATTTCCGGGCGAAACGCACCGAACTGCTGACGGACAAAGCCATCCTCGAAGGCTACCTTCGGGACGGCGCCGAACGCGCCCGCACCAGAGCAGTCGAGACGATGGAACTCGTCCGCGACGCGATGAAATTGATGTAGGGAATTGTCTAATGACTAAATTCTAATGACGAATGACGGAAATTGCAATCGTTTACGCCCGTCTGGGGGCCTTAGCACGAAGCAATCTTTTTCGTGAAGGTAGAAGATTGCTTCGTGCCTCGCAATGACAGGGTAAATCAAGCTATTTGAGATACACCACCCATTTCGGTTGGGAATGCCGACAGATGGATTGCTCGACCCCACGGGACTCGCTTCAGCGAATTGAGGTTGTCATTTCAAATACACTACCCGTTTCGTTATCGTTTCGCCGCTAACCGATGCCCGCACGAGATACACGCCGGAGGGGAGGGATTCGTCGGGCGACCAGACGACTTCGCCTGCATTGTCATTGCGAGGGCTTTGCCCGAAGCAATCTTTTTCGCATCTGTAGGAGATTGCTTCGTCGGGCGATGCCCTCCTCGCAATGACAGGTTGGTCGTAATTGCCGATGACAGAAACCCGTCTCCCACTCACATCATAAATCTCAACGCTAATCGGGACGGGAGACCCGTCCCCTACGGGAATATCGAGGGTGATGGTTACCGCCGAGTTGAAGGGGTTGGGGTAGGCGGAAAGGGAGAAGGCCGCCGGAAGCGGGGTATGTTGGTAGGTTCCCTCAATTGAAGATGGAACATCGTTCCCAAGAGAATCGACGCGGATGGCTAACGGCGTAAAATGGGCGCCAGAAAGGGGGGTTTCAGTTGTGGCGACTATGATATCCCCGCTCGGATGACGAACCATTTTCCCTCTGAATTCCCTTGTTCCGTGCCTCTCCCACCTGCTGGTTTTTATTGTATCGAACTCATCGAGGTCGAAGTTAACAAGACCAATATCGGTATCGAATATACATTGAAAGGCTAATTGGGAATCCGAATAGGGCAAAGAATAATACGTTGCCCAAACATCGTATCCGAAATCATAGACCCTCTCGGACATCAGGTTGAAAGCAGTATCGTATTTGGCCGCCCACAGGTTATTGTGGAAACTTGAGGTTGGAATCTTCGCCCCGAAAACGTATAGTAAGGAATCGCCATATAATTGGCAGGTCATACCGTAGGTTTCGTCGGAATAATCATACAGAACGCATCTGAGGGTATCTCCGTTAGTGTCCATATGGATAAACATCGGCTGAATGATATAGCCTGGAAGCTCCTGAATCATCACAAGATAGAGAGTCGAGTCCTTAGCAAATGCCAAGTCATGGGCCCCCACCCATACTCCAAAATCGAAAATTCGTGTCCATTCGACCGAACCGACGCGTTTTACTTTATGAACCCAGAACTGTTTCGAATATAAGTCTGTCCCCGTAAACATAAAGCAATTGTCTGGTGTAACATCGAAAGTCCTGGGCCGAACGTCTCCGATTATGTCATAAGCCCAAAAGGACAGAGAATCCCCGTCGAGGTCTGTTATCATTATGAAGAGGGAAGCGGAATCGGATGAAGCTCTGTAAAAGTAACCGCCGATAGCCAATCGAGTCGAGTCGTCGATTAGTTCCATTCCTACGACATAGATCCTCTCCCATGTGGCTTCACCCCCCCAGGAAACTACGTCGAGGGAGTCGCCGTCGCAGTCTGTGAACAGTATCCCCCCCGTGCGAAGCGAAAAAGTGAAATTGGTGAGAAAGGCAAGAGTTGTGTCCGGCAGGATAAAGAGATCGAGAAACTCTGAATAATCATCCTCAAAGAATGTCCTTTCCCATCCGAAGGCGGGGAATACTGCTAATAGCAGTATAGTTATCAAGACTGTTCGCATGGTAGCCACCTTTTTTTATTTTCATTCCAGTTCCTTTCGGCTACTTCAAATATACGACCCTCCGCGACATTTCGCAACCGCCGATTGACGCCCGCACGAGATAAACGCCGGAGGGGAGGGATTCGTCGGGACGCCAGAAATTTATAGATGTTTTCATACACTGACTCCCTTTTATGTATTTTGGATGTATAAATATACTTTTTCATTATCCCAATTATATAAGAAATAATACCTGTTGCCTTTGTAGTAACTGACATATAGCGTCGCTTGCGGTGCCAATTTTGGTTTCCACCACCATTTATTCCAGAACCAGGGGCCATGCGTTACCATATTTCTCAGATCGAAATCCGGCATCAAGCTTTCTTCGAGATTCAGCGAGGAGCTTACCGTCTGGAAATCTTCCCTGTCTAATTTGAAACTGTAATAAAAACTGGGATCCATGAAAAAAGTAATCGAAGCTCCTTTGAGATTCCTAGCATTCCGAAAAGCAGGCGAACATCTAAAAAGAAATCCCCTTTGCGGGATAGGGAAAAGTATGAATGTTGCGACTATCGTCATCGATACGATAAATACAATAAGTATTTTTACGATAATACGCATAGCTATTTATTGCACTATCTCCCCCAAAAAGCTCTCCCCGTCCTCCGTCGGTTCCGTGCCGAGGAAATCCGCTATGGTCTGGCCGAGGTCGGCGAAGGTGGAGCGGTCGGGAATGCGTCCGGGCTTAATATTTTTGCCCCACATCACCAGCGGAACTATCTCCCGCGAGTGGTCGGTGCTGGGTGTAGTCGGGTCGTTGCCATGGTCGGCGGTTATGAAGAGAAGGTCGCCGTCCGCCATAGCCTCCATAAGGCGCGGCAGAGCGGAATCGAACTCTTTCAGCCCCTCGGTCATGCCTCGGTAATCGTTCCGGTGTCCCCATAGCATATCAAAATCCACGAGGTTTGTGAAGACTAATCCTCTGTCAAAATCCTTGACAACTCGAATCGTCTCCACGATTCCCTCGCTGTTCGAATGGGTATAAACCGGCTCGGTGATTCCGACCCCTGCGAAGAGGTCCATTATCTTGCCGATGCCCACCACTGGTAACCATGCGCGTTCGACCTTGGTGAGCAATGTCGGCGCGGTGGGTTCGACGGAAAAATCCTTGCGCTTGGGTGTCCGAGAAAAATTCCCCGGTTTGCCGATGAAAGGTCGCGCGATAACCCTGCTGACAGCGTGTTTGCCGACGAGCATATTCCTCGCGAACCGGCACCAGTCGTAGAGCAGGCCTACTGGGACTATCTCCTCATGAGCGGCTATCTGGAAGACCGAATCCGCGCTGGTATAGACGATAGGCTTGCCCGTGCGGACATGCTCCTCCCCTAGTTTTGCGATTATCTCAGTTCCGCTGGCGACGCAATTGCCGAGCACGCCCCGCCCAATCTTCCGCGAAAACGGCTCGATTACCTCCGGCGGGAAGCCGTTTGGGTAGGTCGGAAATGGCTCGCGGACTATAACCCCCGCCAGCTCCCAATGCCCGGATGTTGAGTCTTTCCCCGCGCCCAAGGGGATAAGCCGCGTAACAGCTCCCAAGGGAGGATTCGCGGGCGGCATCCCCTCGATATCCGCGAGGTTGCCGAGACCGAGTGCCTGCAGGTTGGGCAAATCCAGCCCGCCCATCGCGTGCGCGGTATTGACCAGGGTCGCGCTTCCTTCGTCGCCGTAGGTTGCGGCGTCGGGGGCTTCGTCCAGGCCCACGCCGTCCAGAATGATTATAATCGCCTTGCTCATAACAACAAACACCTCAGGTTAAAAGGTCAAACAAACAACTGATATGAATTTAAACGATGGAAGGGCGTTTGTAAAGGAGAAAGTTCAACCCCAAAATCCCTACATGACAAACGATATAATAAAGGTTCGCTTCACCACCTTCTATAGTAAAAGCCCCCCCTTTGTCAAAGGCGGATTTAGGGGAATCATTCCCCACTTTCCAAAGAGGGGTGCCGAGCAAAGCGAGGCGGGGTGTTTACACCGCTTGCGATCGACCGAAGGCCGCCCGATGCCTAAACCCAACCGCTGGCTGAGTAGGCGCAAGCCGTATCGAAGCCACCATTACGCGTGCCATCAACTACCCCGTCTTCGCTATCGCGAATCCACCCCTTCATTCATGAAGGGGAATCATTCCCCTCTTCCAGAGGGGTGCCCGTAGGGCGGGGTGTTTAATATAAAAGCCCCCCTTAACAAGGGGGGTCAGGGGGGTTCCTAACTATAACATTCCCCTCTTCAAGAGGGGTGCCCCGAAGGGGTGGGGTGTTTAATATAAAAAAGGGCGGCCTCCTAACCGCCCTAAAAATAAACCCAACTCTCAATTCTACCCTCTCAACTCTCAACTACTCTACCACCACCGTTGCACTAACCGATGTCCCGTGCTCATCGCCGTTCATAGGTGTAAACCGATATTCCCACTCGCCCGGAGGCACATGAAGTTCGCGGTAGGGCAACATATTCTCGGGGTCCATCGGAAGATGATCGCTGACTTCTATCCAAGGCTCGACGCTACCGACTTTGCGGCGTTCGAGCAGACCATGTGTCGAGCCATCGACATAACCGTAAACGACCTCGGTCATGCCGCCGCCCTTATCCTCAGCCGTAAATATATCCGGCGGTTCGGGAAACACAGGATACTCCACAGGAGGCTCGCCCTCGCCGCCTGAACTCTTCCCCCACGGCGTTTTCACCCAATAATCATCCTCGGGTTTGGGGTAATGCGCTCGATACCAGTTGAAAATCTCCCGCTCGATCTCGTGATGCGAATCCCGCGCCTCGTTCTTCGCAACGGATTTCATCGAATAAACATTCTGCGCGGTGTTCTGCGCCGCGACAGCGCTGTCGTAGGAGGCCAGTATTCCGGCAAGTAGATCGCCGTCGGCAACTATCGGAGCGAAAATCGGCTCAGCTCTACGCGCATTCCAATGCGTCAGAACTTCGTCGCCTAAATTTTTGAATTTCGCGTATTCCTCCGGCATCTCGCCGTCCAGTCCGAACTCCTCGATAAGCGTGTCCGGCCCGATAATCATCGTCGGAAGAATGTATTTGAACCAGAGAAGTTTTGCGGAAATCCCGTCCACAGCGGCCTTGACCACCCGCGACGAGGTATGCATGTTCGATTCCGCGGCCTTAAACTCGTCCAGTGCCGCATTATAAGCGTCCGCACGCAAAATCTGCTCCGCGACGAACTGCGTCGGGCGATACGGAAGCGAATTGCCCTCCGCAAGAAACTGCTTCATCTTGTCGCAAAATGCGCCGTAATCATCGTCGGAAAGTTTTTCTGGCCTTCTCGTATGTTGAAAAGCCATCTTATTCTCCTTTTGCTAAGTTATTGTCCCCGAGGACTATGGCAAGGTCGATCTCCATTTCGGCAAGGTCGATCTTGATTCTGGCAAGGTCGATTTGCATTTCGGCAAAGTCGATTTTGGTTTCGGCGAGGTCGATCACGAATTCGGCAAGGTCTATTTGAGTTTTGGCAAAGTCGTTTAAGGCTTTTACAACATCTGTCAAGCTATTCCGAAGGTCGATCTGCCATTCGGCAACATCGACCGCGCTTTTTACAAAGTCGATTTGACATTTGGCAACATCGATCCTGCTTTTTCCATCCTCGATGAACGATTTCAAAGACCACAAAGAAAAAATAACGTCTCGCTAACCTCCTTTCGTCTTCAGTCATTCCCGCGCAAACGGGAATCCATTTGTCATTTGATATTCAGTCATTTGGATTTCGTTTGTCGAAGATCCGTAGGACCATTTGACATTTGGATTTTGAAATTCTCTCATTCTCCTTTCGTTATTGCCAACCGCGGACCCGATTTAGCCCCGCCGCGGGAATGGGGGTTATGTGAAACGCGCATCCGTAGGGGTCAATTGCATTGACCCGTTTTTCGGAATAACGAACATCGCCGTCGATCCGTGCGCGGGCGTATGCGATACGCCCCTAAAGCCGGTTTGCGTTTGCGCGTAGGGGCGATCCTTGTGATCGCCCTCTTCGATTACCCGCAAACGGGCGAATACGAGATTCGCCCCTACGAACCGCGTGAATTAAATCTATTTTAAAAGAACGAACGACGCCGTGGGCGCCGGGTTATGTGCCTTATTTCAAATACACGATTCGTTTCGATACAGATTCGTCGCCGTATTTCGCGCGGACGAGATAGACACCCGAACCGAGATTTTCATTCGGTTGCCAGACGCATTCGTAGGAGAAGGTCTCAGACCCTCCCGCGCGGGCGGGTTTCAAACCCGCCCCTACGGATAATTTATCGACCATTCGCCCCTCAATGTTGAATATCTCTATTTCCGCGCCCGCCGGAGCGGTGATTGATACCGCCGAATTGAAGGGGTTGGGGTGGGCGGAGATGGTGAACGCCTTCGGTTTAGATACGATTTCCTCTTCATCTATTTTGGTATTCGGCCATTCCCAGGCACCCATATCATAACCGGAGCCGTAAGGCCTTGGGTATCCGTTTATATCGGTATCTGGTGCTATTAGCGTGTCATGCGTAGCAGAGAAAACAACGCCTGGAGAGCCAGAATTTACGCATGGTGAAGTAGCGATTAAGGAATAATCTTCACCGAAGAACGGGTTCGACCCTATATGGCTGCCAGCATCATAATAAAGATGACCTCCATCACAATCAGCAAGGGGATAGCAACTGAATGCTGTATGAATATAATGGTCAACTAAATATCCTTCATGACAATATATAGCGTCTCCCGAGTCCACTGCATAATTATTCCAGATAATCGTATTCAGCAAAAATATATATCTATCATCAGACCAAAAACCAAGCGAATAAATACCACCACCATTACCATCAGAATAATTATCTACAACGGTGCAGTTTATTAAAAATAAATCTCCAAACCAATGCATATATATTCCGCCAAATTCTTCTGATGCGTTGTTATCAATTATCGTGTTTACAATACATATATCTTTGCTTGAAAATACTCCTCCTTTGTTGTTGCTTATTCTACAGTTGTAAATGTCATAATTCCCGTATACACCAATAGCGTCATTGTTCGCAACCAGACAGTTTATGATTTCTGATTCGTTGAATGCGTTTATCACATTATCGTATAATCTATTGTCTTCGAAGGTCGAATTCGTTACGTGCGTGGTGCCATCATAATCAGTAGAGCTATACATTAAATCCGTGTCGTCGATGTTTTCGCAGTTGGTCACCTGGCATGACTCAATTAAAACATAATAGCGGAAATTATCGAACAAGAACTGCTGGTTCATATTCGAATCAATTACGCAATTGGTTATTAAACATGTATCTGCTTTGGAATAAATGGACCTCCCCGTATTCCCAATAAACGAACAATTATCCACTCTTGTTAGCTTCTGAGATAAGCACATTGCATCGTTGTTCCTGAAGTCGCAGTTGTGAAATTCAGCTTCATTCAACGAATTGAAAAGATTGCGGTAACCAATGTTATTCTCGTAAAATGAATTGGTAACAACCGATGACCCCCCTGCACTAGAATAAATAAAATCAACTTCCTCGCCGCTATAGCAATTAACGAATTCGCAAGAATCGAAATAGACATAATCGAAATACTCGAAACGAAACTGTTGGCCGGAATTCGAGTCTATAACGCAATTGGTTATTAAACATGTATCTGCCTTGGAATAAATTGATCTCCCGGTATTCCCAATAAACGAACAATTATCCACTCTTGTTAGCTTCTGAGATAGGCACATTGCATCGTTGTGCCTAAAAATGCAGTTGTGAAATTCAGCTTCATTCAACGAATTGAAAAGATTGCGGTAACCAATGTTATTCTCATACAATGAGTTAGTAACAATGGATGATCCCCCTGCGCTCGAAGAAAGAAAGTCAACTTCCTCTCCGCTATAGCAATTAACGAATTCGCAAGAATCGAAATAGACATAATCGAAATACTCGAAACGAAACTGTTGGCCGGAATTCGAGTCGATAACACAATTCGTAATAAGGTTTGTATCAGCACTTGACCAAACTGTTCGCCCACTATTCGAGCAAAAAATACAGCTTTCGATCTCACTAAAAATACCATCTAATTTAACAATATCCGTTGCTACGTTATTACTAAGATTGCAAAATAAAAGATTTAATTCGCCTCGAATAGTATACTCCCCGTAGTTGTCGATGAAAACACAATTATTTATTGTCAAATAATTCCCATATACAGAGGCTGTTCCAGTTGAGCAAATATTAGAATAAAAAGTCGAATTTGAGATGAAATACAAACCTTCCGATAATTTTATTGTGCCGGGGTTAGAAAAAGAGTAAATCTCATTTGTTATATTGCTATCAATTGTTGAGTTATTGATTTCCAAAGTGCAAGCTTCAGCTTTTATCGCCGCCCCTTCATCCGCTTCGTTGTTAGAAAAAAGAGTGCTATCAATTGTTACATAGCTGTCGCGGCAATAAATGCCGGCTCCCGATTCGGCCATATTATTTGTGAACTCAGAGTTCCTTATAATACTTACTGTATGATCATCCAAGAAAATTGCTCCACCGCCGTGTCCGCTGTTATTGTCATGAAACTTGGAATTGGATATCTGGATATTTGAATTATCTGCCGTTAGGCCAGCACCGTAAGAATAAGAAGAAGTATAGGCGTTCGAAAGCTGACAATATTCAACTCTGTTTATGCCGTCGGCCTCATCGTAATAAAGACCATCCCACTTCTCGGTGGTGTCGATACAGGTGAGAATGATTGAATCTTCCTCGGTCCCCATCATTTGCAAATTACCTTCAACTGTAAAAGAATAAGCTCCAAGGAATAACAAATCAACACCAGGGCCTATAGTTAATCCAGTTCCATCCGGTACTTCAATATCTCCGCAGATGAAATACGGACTGTGCGTTGAATCCCATGTTCCCATTACTTCGCCGCTATAACAGGTATCAAAGGCGAGAGTGTCCATCATAACCGTTATGTCGTCGATATACAGCCCTTCATAAACTCCAGTTGCAGTTTCAGGCGTATGAACCGTGAATATTAACCAGGTGGATTCGCCTTCTGCTATTTCGAATGCTAAGTTAGCGTAAGAATCTGTCGTATCCAAAGCTTCGTTTTTAAAAGTCCAGGAAGGTGAGCCTTCCGGAACGTCATAACCGAGCAAGTGTCTTGTTGCTCCGGCGTCATTACTCAGCGAAATTTCATAATAGCTATCTTCGTGATCGGGCAAGTCGTTAAAAACCCAGTAAGAAAGACTGCATTGACAATCACTTTCGATTACCGGTAGTTGGCACATAGCCTCTGTAGACAGACTATCTTCGAAATTACAAAGCAGACTATTGCCCCCCGAATGGAACTTTAGGGTGGTCAATTCCCATGGTGCAGTTATATCCCAGCTTGAAGCACCGGCTTCGAAGTCTTCGTAATAGAGCGTATCCATTTGCCCATAGCAAATGGCGGCAAAGATTGTGAGAATTAGTATTGTGGTTTTCATAAGCCCAGCTTTAGTTTGGGGTTTGGGTTGGGTGTTATGTCGAGTCTCATAACTCATAATCAAAAGATAATTTAATGCGCGGGTTCGCGGGGCGCAAGAACTTTTTTTGAAAAAAATCGCTCATATCCCAGGCTCCGGTTTGCCGGGGCTTTTGGTTATTCGTTTGGGTTTTATTTGAGGTAAACTATTCGTTTTGTCAACTCCTGTTCGCCGCGTCCTGCGCGGACGAGGTAAATCCCGGAACCGATGGACGGCGAAGGTTGCCAGGTAAATTCGCCCTTACCGTCATTGCGAGAAGGGCTTTGCCCGACGAAGCAATCTCCTTGATTCGATGAGATTGCCGCGGCCTCCGGCCCCAGACGGGTTCGAGCACTCGCAATGACTGCAATTCTACGTCCGTTCACGTCGAATATCTCGACCCGGCAAGCGCCGAGGGGCGACGTGCTCAACGGCTTCGCCGATTCGCTTCCGAAGGCGAGGCTTATCGTTATCGCCGAATTGAAGGGGTTGGGGTGGGCTTCCTTCGGTCGCAAGCGCCGTCATAGCTCCGCGATGCCAGCTCTTCAATCATGAAGGGGAATTCCTTCCTAATATTATTAACAGGTGCTCGAAGGGCGGGGTGTTTAATAATAGAAGGGGTCAAGTGCGTGGGGCTGTCCCTTCGACCGCGTAGGGCTGTAAGCAAGCTCAGGGACCGTTTATCGGACGCGTGGGGGCGTTTCGGGACGTCTTCGGTTATTCAACGGCCGGGGAGGTGGGAAAGGGGTGGTAAAATCTTTCCGGAGTCCTGTTGAATTCTCCGCTAATTTTCCATTTGACATCCCCCCTTTCGTGTGTATCTTTTTCCGGCTATGAGCGAGTTGAAGAGACCGACATACGAAGATCTGCAGGCGCTGACGGCCATCGTCGGCGAGGAATGCGCATGCTGTGGCGAGGACGCCGAGGACTATTGCCACGACGAGTCCCCGAACATCTCCGCGGTGCCGTCTATCATCCTCAAGCCCGCGGACGAGGCGCAAATCGCGGCTATCATGGCCTACTGCAACCGCGAACGAATCGCCGTCGTGCCGCGAGGCCTCGGCACCGGAGTGGCTGGCGGGGCAATCCCCTTCGACGGAGCAGTCCTGCTCTCCCTCGAACGCCTCGATAAAATCCTCGAGATAGACTCGGAAAACCTCATGGTTGTAACTCAACCGGCGGTTATCACCGGAGACCTTCAGGCGGAACTCGAGTCCCAGGGGCTATTCTACCCCCCCGACCCCGCAAGCAGAGACAGCTGTAGCATCGGCGGGAACGTCGCCACCAACGCGGGCGGTATGACCGCGGTCAAATACGGCATCACGCGAAGCTACGTTACAGGCATGCGCGCGGTTCTGCCCACGGGCGAGATCATCCGATACGGCGGCAAGCTGGTCAAGAACGTCGCGGGCTACGACCTCCTGCACACAATCCTCGGAAGCGAGGGCACGCTGGCGATCATCACGGAAATCACCCTGCGGCTCCTCCCCTTCCCCCAGCATCGCGTCGATTTGCTCGTCGGCTTCGATACTGTCGATGACGCCGCAAGCGCGGTCAGCGAGATAATCCGGCGGAAAATCGTGCCCACCGCCATCGAGTTCATGGAAGGCGAAATTGTCCGCATCGTCGGCGATGTCCTCGAAAAAGACGTTCCCATGCGCGACGCCGGTGCGCAACTAATAATCTCCATGGACGATGAGGACGCCGAACGCCTCGAACAGCGCTATTTTGCCCTGGGCGAGATCGCAATGGAGCTTGGTGCGATAGATGTCCTCGTCGCTGATACCAGACCATTTCAGGACAGGCTATGGGAGGTTCGACGCTCCATGCGAGAGGCTTTGCGCGCGGTCAGCCCGACTATCGTGGCGGAGGATGTGGCGGTGCCTCGCTCAAAAGTCCCCGAACTATGGCGCGGCGCACGCGAAATCGGTGAGAAACATGGCATCAAAGTCCTGTCCTTCGGGCACGCGGGCGACGGCAACCTGCACATCGACGCGCTCAAATACGACATGCCCGATGACCAATGGAACTCAGCCATCGAAAAATGGGTGCCGGAGCTGTTCCGGCTGGCGGTATCCCTGGGCGGCACGATCACCGCGGAACACGGCATAGGCAGAATCAAACGCCAGTATCTCCCCATCAACCACGGCGAAGCGGAATTACAGCTCATGCAACGCATCAAAACCGCCTTCGACCCCAACGGCATCTTAAATCCGGGGAAGGCGATATAAATGCAGTTGAATGTTATCGAGAAAGATGGCAAATATATTATAGAGGGACCTCTCGACGGCGGGATTATCGAGCGGGATATCCCTATAAACGACATCCTTTCGGCGACTTACGAATATAACACTCGACTTCTATTATTGCCCGCAGAAAGCTTGCCCGAGGAATTCTTCGACCTCAGTTCGAAACTGGCGGGAGACATACTGCAGAAATTCACGAATTACAATATCGTCGCGGCTGTTATAATAACAGAAGACACTAAACGCTCTAGCCTTTTCCCAGAACTGGAACGCGAACTCAAGAAACAGAATCGCATGGTTCTTTTTCCCAGCCGCGCGGACGCCATAAAATGGCTAATCGGAAGATAGGCGAATCAGTAATCACATTTTGTCCTGCCCCGCTCGATATCGGGGGATCTGCGAAATTCCTTTCTCAATCTTAGAGGTCACTTTCGTGTGCTCCCGTTCGCTAAATAATCGCCATTCAGCATTTCATGTAATGGGAAGGCATGCCGAGACGGGTTCTCCTCGTTCAGAGGCACTCCCTGCGCGGGGGGAGTTGAGGGTTGAGAGTTGAGGATGTTGAGTTTAGAGTTAAGGCGTATTACGGCGCGGGTTTTAAACTTCTTATCGTTGTGATGTCTAAAAAACGGAAATGTCATAGTAAATTTCTTTCTGAAAAGAGATTGCGTGGTTGTCAACTAATAACCTTTGGAAGTGCAATCATACGATGCTCATATTGAATCTCATCCCGAGGATAGGAGAATTGTCCGGCGAAAGTTCCTTTTGCTTAGTGAGGTCGGCAAATGTATAGGCTATGTGCGTTTCTAAAAAAAATTTTTTTTCGCTAAACTTTTTTTTGTGAATGGGAGTCTTAAAATTGAACGGAGCGGATGAAAAATTTGCTCCGATCGAAACACGCTGTTTCGAAATATTGTTAGATTTGTTTGAACAAATTTTTATAAGGAGAACGAAAAGTGAATGTTAAGTTTTTTATTTTTTTAGTGTTGGCGTTGGCAACATGCTCTTTTGCTCAGACAATTGGGCTTTTGCGCAATGACTCCGGTTCTTTCGAGGGCTACACCCTTTTCGCGCCGATAAGCTACGATATGGCTTATCTCATCGATAATGAAGGACATCTGGTGCATTCCTGGGACTGCGGTTTTTCTCCGGGGCAGTCCTGTTATCTGCTCGAAAACGGACACCTTCTTTACACAGCGCGTGCAGGCTTCATTAACCCGATTTTCGGGGGCGGAGGAGAAGGGGGACGTATTAGAGAGTTCGACTGGGACGGGACACTTATCTGGGACTACGAGTTATCGAACTCGAGTCTTCTTCAGCATCATGATGTGGAAATGCTTCCATCGGGAAACGTGCTCGTGATTGCATGGGAGTATAAGAGCTACAGCGAGTGCGTTTCCGCCGGGCGCGACCCCTCGCTTCTTTCCGATGGCGAACTCTGGCCGGATATGATAATCGAGGTTGAACCGATATATCCCGATTCGGGAAGAATCGTCTGGGAATGGCATGCCTGGGATCACGTCGTTCAGGATTTCGATTCGACCAAACCCAATTACGACGTTGTTTCGGAGAATCCAGAGAAAATTGACCTCAACTATATTTCAGGACCAAGGGGAGACGGTGCCGATTGGCTCCACCTAAACGCTGTTGACTACAATTCTGCTCTCGATCAGATCATTCTATCGAACCATAACTTCAGCGAACTCTGGATTATCGATCATGCCACGACGACGGCCGAGGCCGCCGATTCCGCGGGGGATCTTTTATACAGATGGGGAAATCCCGCGGCATATGGCCGGGGCGGGTCTTTCGATCAGCAACTTTTCGCTCAGCACGATGCTCAATGGATAGTGTCCGGGCTTCCCGGAGCCGGGGATATTCTGGTTTTCAGCAATGGACGCAACAATCCTCCGCCTCTGAGACATTCGGAGATAGTTCAGATAACTCCGCCGGTGGACATATCGGGCAGTTACACGATCAGCTCCGATTCCGCTTTTGGGCCGGTGGCCCCCATCTGGACATATTCCGCCACTCCGGAAACAAGCTGGTTCGCGCAAAATATCTCCGGCTGTCAACGGCTTCCGAACGGCAATACATTGATATGCTCCGGTCCGGATGGTTGGTTCTTCGAAGTAACTCCCGACGGCTCAATCGTTTGGGAATATGTTAATCCTGTGAACAATGCAGGACCTCAGATACAGGGCACGATTATTGATAGGAACGAAGTTTTTCGATGCTATCGATATTCATCTGATTATCCCGGTTTAATTGACCAAGACCTGACGCCTGGAGAAGTAATCGAGTTAACTGATACGACCGGAATAGAGTCTTCAGATAGGTTAACTCCGGACGGCTTTAAACTTTCCGCATTCCCCAATCCTTTTAATTCGGCTGTAAAGATTTCCGCGCCGCTTGAGGCGGTGAAAATCGAAATATTCGATGTGAATGGGAGAAAAATTCACACTATTTATGAAGAATCCACGGAAGGTCTTTCGACCACTCGGATAGAAAAGGAAAATGCAGATTCCTCCCCTCACAGATGGAGGTTTTATACGTGGCAACCCGATGAATCCTTAGGTTCAGGCGTTTATCTCGTCCGTGCGAAATTCGGGGATGAATCAGTATCGAAAAAAATCACTTATCTCAAATGATATCTGGAGGTATCGAGATGAAGACACTTACAACTTTTATCTTTATAACCGCACTTTTCGTTATTGCGGTTTATGCGCAGAGTTATCCCATTGTGGACACGGGGCAGGAGGATTGTTACAATGCCTCCATGACGATAACTCTGCCTACTCCGGGCGACCCGTTTTATGGCCAGGACGCACAATTCGAGGGCAACACCCCCGATTATACAGTTAGCGGTGATGGTTTGACGGTTTACGATATCGTTACCGGCCTTACGTGGATGCAAAGCCCCGACCTTGACGGCGACGGCAGAGTATATATCATCGCCAGAGACAGTCCAGTCTGCGTCGTCGATACCTGTTAGGCCCGAGCCATCGCCTACGAATGCATTCGCATTTATATCGCCAACGATATCCACCATGCCATCACATAGACTGAGCAGAGGATAAGTATCACTGGAATTAGCAACTACCCTAAGATTGTCGATATGAACATTATACCCATAATCAGAGATGAATCGTATCCCCAGGAACACCTCCGCCCGGTCGCCAAGCGAGTCCGGAAGCACGAACGATTCGGTATTCCAGCCGGTTGTGCCATCGTAACGGCTTATTGTTCCCGCAGTTTCCCACGTAATTCCATCGATTGAATATCTTAAGTTGATCCGATCATCATTGGCGGCATATCCAGGATCGTGAAGAACATCGATGTTTACGATAATGTTAGCGTAGCCAGTTGTTGAGAATCCCGAAGTTTGTTCAAGGGTAATTTGATCGCCAGCTGGAGCAAAAAAGCTGTTGAAAAGCACCATTTTATCACCCTCGGTTGGGCTATAGCCATCGGGATCGGAGGAAACTGGTGGATATGCCAAATCTGCCAAACCAGTGATATCAGTCTCCTCCCAGCCGGTCGGGGGGGCTCCGCTTTCGAAACCCTCCGAATATATTGTGTCCTGAGGAGTCCCGTAAAATGTGGCACAGCCATAGACATCTAAACCGTCGTCCAACGTAACTATATCACCCACGGCCTGAATGGAGTCGGTTATAAGCTCGCCCTGGACTTTGGTGTTTGCCATGATCACGATTGTGTCGCTAATTATGGCATCTTTCGACCAAATTGTATCTCGATTACCGAGGTTATTCGGCACCCCGCGAAGCGAATCCCAGTAGGCAATCATTGTGTCCCGCGTGCCGATCATCTGGTCGCCGTCGGAAATATCGACTGGAATTCCGCGAAGGCTGTCCCAATGCGCGACCATAGTGTCCTGTAATCCCGGCGCAACGCCTCCGGCTATACTATCCGCAACCGCCGCGCGGAAGGAGTATGGCGACGAAGTCAGCTTAACTCTTGGAGTTAGGGTATTTCCGGCTACGACGATTTCCAGCCAATACTGCTCGTCGAAGGGCAAATCTATCGGCCCCAGGCTGACATTGAATAGACCGTGAACAACGGGGACATCCGCGACAGTCGTAGTCCATATCGAATCGCCATCCGTTGCAACATCATAAAGATTGAAGCGCATATCCAGCGTATCGTTCTCGCCAACACCGGTCATATCAGTGAGTTTGCCCTGATAACTAATCGACCTCGGAACCTGAGCACATAAAACGATCGTTAATACTATTGAAGTTATAAAAATCATCTTCTTAAAATTCACTATTGAACCTCCTCATGAGTTTTTGCTTCAGTTTAATATAATTTGGTAATCAATAATTATCAAGGAAAAAGTCCCGGAATGAGATATTTGCTGAGAATTCCGACAGAGGTGGTATTGTATGCTTATCTTCTCAGGAGTGACGTTTCGGCTCCGCTCAACGGCAGGGAATTGCTTTTGTCATTGCGAGTGCTCGAATTCGTCTGGGGCTGATAGGCCGCGGCAATCTCCTGCGGATACAAAAAAGATTGCTTCGTGCCTTGCATTGACAGAGACCTAAGCCACGTGGGGCTGTAAGGGGGCTCAGCCACCGGTATTTGGCTGTGTGGGACTTTAGGGGGTTATACCCATCCCCCCGAACCAAATCGGCATACCACGCCGAAGTTATGCGCATGATGCGCACTCCAATCAACCACGAAATCACGGACAGGGAACCACACAACGGCTACATCGTCCTTCAGGGCGGCCTCCCCGACACCGAGGAATACATTAAGAAATACTGGAAATAGAGAATGACGAATGACTAAATCCTAATGTCGAACGACAGAATTGGATAGCGCAGTCATTGTGAGGGCGTTAAGCCCACAGCAATAACGTTGCCGTCGGTTTCAATTTCGGATAATATCGCCCGGTATCACTTATCATGCTCACAGCCCCAGGAGGTCGAAGAACCGACGACTGTAGTTTTATCGAAGCAGAGCTTCAGACGTAATTCCAGCACATAGCTGGAGCTATGCGACGAGAAAAAGAATGGTCGTCGGCCAAAAGCGGCAACCCTCGAAGGAAATTGTCATAATTGTCAAAGGCCAACTCATAAGGCTTCGGAGATTTATTGTAAGACCATGTTTTTATTGAACTTATCCTAATTTTATTAATAAATGACATTAAGCCTAGAGAGGCTTTTTTTGAAAAAAAGAGAACTAAGTCAGGAAAAAAGAGACTTTTTTCACGAAAAAAAAGGCTTATTTAAGGCCGAAAGACAGTTTTGGATGGCAAAAAATGTCATTTTTAAAGCCGAACGAGTCCTTTGCCAGACAATTCAATGAACAATTAACAAAAACAAACTAAATTATTCGCCAAATTTGTCAACACCTTCTGTCATTCCCCGCCGAATTTCTTTTCAACCTCCGATTCTGATATTTTGATCTCGATTGCCTTTCCCTTGCGAGAAAAATCCCCCCGTCCCCTGTCATTCGCGATTCAATCGGGAATCCAGCATCCTGCACGGGTCAATTGTATTGACCCGTTTCCCGACCACACAACGACGCCGTTGAACCCGTAGGGGGAAACCTATGTGTGCTCCCGTTTGTGGAATAACCGCCGTTGATCCCGTAGGGGATGGTCTTGCGCCGTCCCGTTTTCCGGTTTCCACGCGCACGGGCGGGTCTAAGACCGCGCCCCTACAGCCCAACAACGAAATCGACCTGTCCGCCTAATAAATCGGCAATTAGGGCGATAATATCAGGAAGAAGAAGATTCACGGTAAAAAGAAATTTTATCCAAAACAAAAGGCCTGATTGCCGAGAAAAAGACATCCAAACAGTTTTCCAAATGTTCGATCCTATCTCCGAACTCTTTCCTTTTTACGGCAATGTAGCGGTTAGCATCTGGTTCATAAAAATGTCTATATTTTGAGCTATCAAACCCCTGTTCATCCTCAACAATATAGAAAAGCTCTAAATCGAATAATTCTTCGTCTGAATATGATTCTGAATGGGCTATTTTATTTCTGTCATTAGCATAACATTTCCGAATTTTCTGGATTTCCTTTAACGACTCAGCTACTTTAGTTCCCTTTATATTGGCGTTCTTAATTATAGTGTTCTCTCTACATTCTCTTTCCGGCAAACCAATGCCGTAAACATAATTCGTCAGGCGAAGACATCTATCATACACAGAACTAAATCTGATTAAATAGTTTTCTACACCAAAGGTAATATAATCATGTCGGTTGTATTTCTTGTTCTTTCCTTTTCTAAAGCCTGAGAGCAGTTCAAGCGATAAATGAAGTTGATCAATGCAAGACACTATGTCCCCAATGCGCTTCATTACTTGAGAACTATATTCTTCAAAGGGCTTCAACACCGGAGCTTTGTTTGGATTCTTGATGTCCGTTTTTTTTAACAACTCCTGCAATTCTTCGATAAGATCTGAGATTAATACGTGTTCTTTAATTTTTGAAATCCTCACTACTTCCTCTTTTCACATCGTCTTTGAAGTTTCAATAGTTTTTATCTTCACGGTTTCCGATTCTGGCAACACAACGTCACGAAATATGCGCCCGGGGTCGAATAATGATAATCCGATAGCCGAGGGGTTTTCCTTTCCGGCAGTTTCCTCATCCTGCCCCCCTATTCCCCCGGCAGGATAAACATCTCCTCGATGTCGATGTTTTCGAGGTCGTCGCCGTCGGATTCGAGGGTTACCGCTTCGGGAATAGAGATGCCGAGGGTCGTGTCCACTTCGCCGTGGTAGCCGACTAAATCCACTCCGGCGTCCACGGTGAGGTTGCCGTTGACATCTTTCACGGCGCAGACTATGTGGTCGCCGGTTATGACATCGACCAGAATGTATGAGCCGTCCGCCTTACCGACAGTGGCGTTGGAGAGGGAAAGGCCCGCGGTTATTGTGTCTCCCGGCGAAAGGAGGAACACGAGGGCGTTGGGGACAATCTCGCCGTCGTCATAAACCGTGCCGGATATGGTCGAGGTGAGGTCTTTTGCCAATTCATCGCATCCCATCAGAAAAATCAGCGAAACACAGATTAATACTACAATTATTCTTTTCATCTTCGTCTCCTAAACAATAAGTTTGATTATCTCGAATTTATCGACATCGACGATGCCCATGTCGGTAAGCTTCAGGTGCGGGATGACTTCGAGGGCGAACGGTGTGAGAGGCATTCTTACCACCTCACCTTGTAGAAAGTTAGCGTGTTGCCTTCGACTTTGTAGCCGAAGTTGTAATCATCGAATGGTGCGATACCCATTAAACTGAAATCCTTAGGGGAACCATCCGGATAATAAAGAGCCGTGCTGCCATTTTGTTTCGTTATCTGAACAAGTGCATGTCCGGTTTCCCGGTGCTCCAGTATCTCGACGCTCTTCAAATCGTCATCCATATAATATTTCTCGAATAGGATCTCGTTAGTTGCCGTTTCCCGGAAAATTATCCCCGATGGGTTATTTTTGTTAATACGGTCGTATTCTGCGAGGTATTTCCCTGATTTCGAGTATAGCTTGCCGCTCATAGTTGAAGTATCGACGTCGCTCCAGATTATGTTTCCGAGGGTGTCTAAACAATAGTATTGTATAGCGTATTCTTGATCCCAGGGGTCGCTTGCATTTGTAAAACCCCAGCTTATATAAATTCTATTGTCGAAATCGGCCCATTTGGCGTTAATGCAAGTTTGACGCTTATGGTGATACTCGATTGGGCTGGGGAACTTCCTGACAAGTTGCGGGTATCCTTCGACGATTTCGAAAACTTCGATTGTATCGTTATCCCAGATACCGATGTTATACTTTGTTTTATAAATCAGGAAACCGGAAAGGTCATTTTTGAATTCAATGTAGTTATGTTTATGAAAAAGCGAATCCATTATCTTTACTCCACAGGAATCATATATACGAATCCCGTCGTAATATAGATAATCTACCTGCCAATTACCCAGGACATTGTAGTGATAGGGCATTTTATCGAGAATACCCGCACCTCTGAAAAATGACAAATACTTATCGTCCGGCGACCATTGAGTTTCGGATAATCCAACGATATCGAGAATATAATCGCTCCATAGTGTATCGCCATCCAGCGAAAGACAACAATCCAATATCCCGGGCATTCCAGGATATGTATCAGTGAATATCCAACCGGGATTTGGCTCGATTATCAGCTTATCACCGCTATGATTTACGACCACCCTATGTATCTCTTCGATCTTCAAAGCCAGCGTCCCCGCCGCGAAAACGTAGAAATCTTTGTGATAACTCTCATAGCTACTATCGCTGAAATAAGACGCGAAAACAACAGTAGAGCCGTCGTCAGACATGGCGGCGGGAATCAAGATGCTGTCCGAAGCCGGGAATGAATAGCTCCACGGCGTATATGACGAATCGATTTGGAAGGTGTAGTGGTAGCCGCTTTTCTCAAACTCATCGATGGCGCTGTCCTCCGCGCCAAATACAGCCGTAAACGACCCAAATATCAGAAAAGCGATAAAGGTCAGCGCGAATGTGACTCTCAATTTCCTCTCCTATGCCATGAGGTTAATGATTTTGAATTTATCGACATCGACGATGCCCATGTCGGTAAGCTTCAGGTGCGGGATGACTTCGAGGGCGAGGAAGCCGAGGAGCATGAAGGGGTCTTCGATTCTGCAACCCATCTTTTTCGATATGTGTTTAAGGCCGGTGATTTGAATATCGACGTCCTCGATGGTGTCGTAGGACATCAGGCCGGCAATGGGGAGTTCCAGCGAGCCGAGGATTTTGCCCTCCGAGGCCGCCGCGAAACCTCCGCGCGTCGATACGACGTGTTTTGCGGCGAGTTCCATGTCGGCGTCGTTGGTGCCGACTACTATAAGATTATGGGCATCGTGGCCGACGGAACTTGCCAGCGCGCCCTTCTGCAGTCCGAACCCTTTCACGAAACCTATTCCGATATTGCCGGTCGCTTTGTGCCGCTCGATGACGCATATCTTGAGGATGTCCCTCTCGACATCGGCGACGGCAAGCCCCTTTTCGACCTTCAGCTCTTCGATGAGGTTTTCCGTAACAATTTGATCCTTGACGAGGCCTATGACGTGAGCGCGCGCGCCCTCCCCCGCCTTTACCTGAAAATCCTTCGCGGTGAATGGCGCGGGGTTCATGGTGTTCCGGCAGGTTGTGGATGCCTCCATCCAGTCGGCTTCGATGATTTCGCCGCCATTGACAACCATTCGGCCGTTCGCCCACACAATCTGCGGCTCGAACTTTTTGAGATCGGGCATCCAAACGATGTCTGCTATGTATCCCGGGGCGATGGCACCGAGGTTCCATTTGCGAAAATACTCTGCGGCGTTCAAACTTCCCATGCGAATAGCGGAAACCGGCTCTCTGCCGTATTTCATCGCGCGTCGAACCATGTAGTTGATATGGCCGCGGTTGAGAAGCTCCGGCGGGTGGAGGTCGTCGGAGGCGAACATGATTCTGCGCTCGTTGGCGGTTGTAACCATAGGCAGAAGGGCATCGAGGTTGCGCGCGCCGGTGCCCTCGCGAATCATGATGTGCATGCCGGTGGAGAGTTTTTCCAGCGCTTCCTTTGGCTCGGTGCATTCATGGTCGGACATTACGCCGGCGGAGACGTAGGCGTCGAGGTCTTTTCCTGTGAGCCCGGGAGCGTGGCCGTCGATTATACGGCCTTCGGCGGCTTCGAGTTTCGCCAGGACATCGGGCACGGCGAAAAGGACTCCGGGGTAGTTCATCATCTCGGCGAGGCCGGAGACGCGCTCTTCGCGAAGGAGTTTCGCGATGGCATCGGCTTCGAGACAAGCGCCGGAGGTCTCCATATGGGTCGCGGGGACGCATGAAGGGACGTTTAGGAAGACTTTTAGGGGAATTCCATCGGACATCTTGAGCATTAACTCGAAACCTTCGATGCCCATCACATTGGTGATTTCGTGGGGGTCTGCGAAAACCGTGGTCGTGCCACGGGGCAGGACTCCCCTCGCGTATTGCACCGGGCTAACCATGCTCGATTCGATATGGACGTGGGCATCGATGAGGCCGGGGACAAGATATCCGCCGTCGAGGTCGATTTCTTTTTCGCCCTCGTAATCACCGACTCCAACTATTCGGTCGCCGAGGATTGCGACATCGCCATTCTCAATTTCGCCCGAAAAGACGTTGACTACCTTTGCGCCTTTCAGAACGATATCAGCTGGTTTTACGCCACGAGCTACTTCGATGATTCCCTTGAGTTCTTCGACTTTCATTGTCCCTCCGTATCCTGATTCTGATTGATATTCGATTTTACACTAATTGTATGCAATTGTATTCATTTTTATTCGATTGTATTCATCTTCGATAAAGCCCATTCCGTTCGATATATTCGCGCACCGATTCCGGAACGAGATAGCGAATCGATCTTCCTTCGGCTACCATATGCCGAATTCCTGTCGCGCTGATTTCGATTAAGGGCGTATCGACGATTTTAACGTTATCAAGAATCTCCCTATCCACTCGGGAGAAATCCTCCCCCGGCCTTTTTGCAACAGCGATTTTGGCGAGTTGCCAGAGTTCGTGGTAATCGCGCCATGTGTGGAGTTCCGTGAGGGAATCACCACCTATGATTAGATAAAGCTCGTCCTCGGGAAAATCCTGCCTGAATCGTTCCAGCAAGAATTTCGTCCATGGCGGCTGGTTGGATCTCATCTCTATGGCGGAGATTTCGAAAATGGGATTTCCCGATATGGCAAGCTCGGTCATTCCATATCGATGTTCGGCGGAAGACAGTTTGGCGGAATCCTTGTGGGGCGGGGTTCTCGCGGGCACCCATGTAATAATATCCAATTCGAGGTGGTTCGCCATCGCCTGTGCAATGATAAGATGGCCCAAATGCGGCGGGTCGAAGCTTCCACCAAAGATTCCGCGCCGCGCCATCGTTTACCCCTCTATCTTTTCCAGGTATTCGGCGGCTGAGACGGCTTCATCGGTATCGGGAAAGTTTTCTATGATGGCGGTGAATGTCTTGGACGCCCTGTCCATCTGTTCAAGCTGATAATAGAGGGCTTTGCCTTTGGTCAGCATTGCCGATGGAACCCAGCTGGTGCCGTCGTATTCCTCGGCAAGAAGATCGGCATAGAGAATTACGGATTCGGGTTTGTCGAGTTTGTAATATAACTCTATGGTGCGATATTCCTTTTCTGCAAGCCTTTCTCTGCATCGCTGAATGCCGTCTCTGGCCTGATCGATGAATTTGGATTTGGGGCGATACGTGATGAAATCGCGGAAAAGTTCGAGAGCCCGTTCGACATCGTTCTGCTCGAGGGCAATATGGGGCGCGGAAGCAAGGAATGATTCCGCGAGCATCAGTTCCGCTTTCTCCGCGTATTCGCTCTCGGAAAACCTGCGAATCAGACGGCGATATTCTCCGGCCGCGAGCTGGTAGTCTTCGTTATTGAAATAGCTTTCGGCCAACAGGAAACTGCCCTCGGCAATGTTTTCGTGGAAGGGATACGAGAGGGTGAACTCATTGAGGGTTTTGATGGCTTTTTTCCACTCTTCGGCCTCGTAGAATTCCTTCCCCTTATTGAAAAGTTCGTCTCCGGCTGATGATCCCTGCCGTATAACGGCGCTATTCTTTGAACATCCTGAGATTAGGATTGCCATTGTTATAAATGATAAGAGTAGTATTTTTTTCACGTTATTCCCATCCTGCTTTGTCTTCGGGGCGAATCAGTTTTGCCGGATCGACGTCCAGCGGGGCGCTGTCATCGTATATTACTTCGTCTTCTTCTGCATCCTGAGGAGAAGACGTCTCATTGGTGGCTTCCGTTTTCGGTTCGGCGGGTTGTATTGCTTCTTCCACTTTGGGAGGTGCTTCTTCGACTTTTGGAGGCTCGGGAGCCGGCTCTGCATTCATTTCGAGGGGCTGAGCTACTTTTGAAGGTTTGTTCGATGCCCGTGCGACTGGCAGTTCAGCACCTGTAAGCGGGCCTTCGGTGGCAATAACAGGGCCGTCGAGGGGAGCATCCGGACGGACATTCGCAAACTCATCCTCTTCGGGGTCGGTCAGTGGCGCATCTGGACGCGGCTCATCTTCGAGGGAAACAGGTGTTGCTCTTTTCGAGGGTCTTGTTGTTCCCACGGATGTTGGATTAGAAGGTGTCCCAGGCCCGTAATCGGGTTTGATAGCCGCGTAAGAATCTCCGCCTATCGCTTTTATACAGCTGTCGGCACGTTCGGTTAGTCCGGAATTCGGATAAAGGGTGGCTATCTTATGAAACTCTATAACCGCGCCGGTTGAATCTCCGGAAAGCTCTTTGGCATATGCCAGTTCGTATTGAGCCGCGGCGGCTTTGTTGTAATCCGGCTGATACTGGGCTTTGCGGTAATGTTCGATGGCGAGATCGTATTTTTTTTCATCAAAATAGCTTACGCCGATCCAATATTCAGCGTTGTCGCGAAGGCCGGTTTCCACCGGGAATTGAGCGACTTTTTCGAGGATCGCCCGCGCTTCGGTAGTTTTGCCGGATTCTATCAGGTCGATTGCGTCATTATACTGCGCCAAGTAGTTCTGAGCCAATAACGAAGTGACGATTCCGAGCGTTAGAATCAAAATGATGTATTTCGTCATTCCTGCACCCCCAGGAAATGTAATTCCGTCCCTTTGATTATTCGAACCTTCACAATTTCTCCTACCCTTGCAGTTCCTTTGAAGCGGACAGTCCGGTCGATTTTAGGAGCGTCGTAGATTGTTCTGCCCCAACGCATATTTTCACGGGTGCCGTCCCTCTCGACTATGACTTCTACTACTTTGTCCTGCATAGCTTTAGCGGCAGTTAGTCGAATGTTGTCCAGCATCATCTCGATTAGCTGACGGCGCATTTCGGAGGTCCGCGTATCCACTGTGTCTTCGAACTGGGCGGCCTGGGTGCCCTACTCCTGAGAGTAATTGAATACTCCGCCGTGAATAAAGTGGCCTTCGTCGATGTATTGGGCGAGTTCCTCGAAATCGTCCTCGGTCTCGCCGGGGAAGCCTACAATCATGCTTGTTCGAAGGGCGATATCGGGCCGAGCCTGCCGAAGTTTGCCGATTCGGTCGCGAATAGTCTTGGAATCGACCTTGCGTCCCATTCGGCTAAGAATAGGATCGGATATATGCTGAATAGGGACCTCGAGATAAGGCGCAACTTTGGGCGTTTGGGTTATCGCTTCGATATTCTCGTCGTTGAGATTGACTGGATGGGCGTAAAGCAGGCGTATCCAGAAATCGCCGTCGATGTTGGAGATTTGCCGAAGAAGCTCGGGCAGACGATTTTCATTACGGTCATGTCCATATGCAGTTGTGTCCTGGCCTATTAGGATTAACTCCCGCGCCCCACGGTCGATCAAATGGCGCGCTTGATTCACCAGGGTATCCATGGGCGCGCTTCGAAGACCGCCCTTTATTATTGGTATAGAACAATAGCTACACCTGTTGTCGCATCCGTCGGAGATTTTGATATAGCCCCAGCCCTTTTCGCTGTGGTCGGTAGGTGAGTTATACCAGCTGTGGGAAAACTCCTTAGGTGCGGCGTAAAATGTGGCTTTGGAGCGGAGACCTTCGAGAATTAAGCCGGGGATTTCTTCAATATCGCGGTTTCCGATGATAACGTCGATTTCCGGGATTTCTTCGGCGAGCAATGCACCGTAACGTTCTGCAAGACAGCCTGTTACAACGATAGCTGAAAGATATCCCTGTTCTTTATCGGATACAAGTGAATAAATCTCCTCTATGCTCTCAGCCCGTGCTGGCTCTATGAAGGCGCAAGTGTTAATTATTGCAATTGAAGCATCTTCAAGACGCTGGACAGGCTCCCATCCTTTTTCGCGAAGGCCTTTGAGAAGGATTTCCGAATCGACCTCGTTTTTTGGACAGCCGAGAGTTGTAATATATACTTTATGTTTATTATCATTTTCCATAATGACAAAGATAACTATTACTCTATAAAAATCAAGGTATTCCGCGATTATGGAAAAAGAATTCAGATTACAGCATTTGTTGTTGATGGCTATTGATTAATTCGAAAATAGAAAGAGATTTCGTAAAAACTGAGAGTATCCAGTCTGCGGAATAATTTGGAATCCATGAAACCGGCAATCTCGTTCAAACTCGTTCCGAAACCTATGTAAATTTCCCGTTCCGGCAAACGTTCTTCATTTTCGTGATTGGCTGAATAGCCGATAGCCACATGAACGGGGAAATCCTTCGCGGGGCGTGCTGTGAGCCAGTATATGAAGGCATCGTTTTGAGCAAATGTTTGCGCAATCACTTCGTTGTTAACTTTTGAAAAATCTTTCACTGATATCTTCACATCAAGGAATGAAAGTTCGTCGAACCATTTGTCGCGTGTCAAAGCTAATGTAACGCCTAAACAGTCGGCTAACATATCGCTAACACCAAACCCCTGAAGTGGATTATGAGCGTCGATCGGATATTCCACCCATGCCATGATTCCCAGAGCAATACTGCCCCCTATTATTCTGCTTGTCTTATCGGACAGTCCTGACCACCTGGATAAACCAGTTCCAGCTTGAGCTACTTTGTAGCTGATCATAAAATGGCTTATTTCATCTGTTTGGACGAGATTGTCATCGCCCCAGTCATTCTTTTTGAAGTGAAAGGGACAGTAGCCATGCCCCCACCAGGATTCCATGCGGCTAATTGATACTCCAACACCCGCTATTGCAGTCGCCCCAAAAAGAGATAGGCGGAGATAATTAATCTCCCTCTCTTCTTCGACGGGTTGAAGGAATTGGGGTAATTCATTTGGATTTGGCGACAGGGAATCGGAGTTAACCAAATCTGCCGACCCGTTGGTTCTGTAGGAGGGGGGCATAGCCCCCCCCAAAGATACAATTAGTAATACAGCTATCAGCAGAGGTTTGTGCAATCGCTATTCTACCTCTACTTCTACTTCGTCCGCACAATTTTCGATACAGCGGAATTCGATGCGTCTGTTGTTGGCTCTGCCGTCGGATGTATCGTTAGTATCGACAGGGCGAGTTTCGCCGTAGCCTATTGTTTCCAATCTGCTTCCGGTTATACCTTGAGTAATCAGCCAGCTCCTGACGCTGATTGCGCGTTTTATGGAGAGTTCACGATTGTAAGAATCATCACCGCGTGAGTCAGTGTGGCCTTCGATCATGACTCTCATTTCAGGATATGCCTTGAGGATTCTTAATGCATCCTGCAGGTCTTGTTCTGCCTGCCGGGTGATATTCCACTTTGCCGTATCGAAATAGACTTTGACTCGGATGGATTCGCCTTTCTTCAGCTTCTTGGCGATTGGACAGCCGTCCTCGTTCACTTGTGTTCCTTCGGGAGTGTTCGGGCATTTGTCGAGGCCGTCGCAAACCCCATCGTCATCTCCATCGAGAGGGCATCCATCTTCATCGACAATACATCCCTCCTGTGTATTCGGGCATTTGTCTTCATAATCCGGAACGCCATCCTTGTCGGAATCAACCGGACATCCGTCATCATTGACCTTAACACCTCTGGGCGTAGCCGGACAGCGGTCGATATCGTCTGGAATACCGTCGCCGTCGCTGTCGGCTTTAGTATGCGGACAACCGAATTCGTTAACTTGTAAACCAATAGGTGTATTTGGACACTTGTCGATTCCGTCGTAAACGCCGTCACCATCGCTGTCAAATGGACATCCATCGGCATCAACGAGCGCACCGCGCGGAGTATTCGGGCATCTGTCGCGGTAATCGGGAACGCCATCGCTGTCGTTATCGACCGGACATCCTGTCTCGTCTACTTTGACTCCCGGAGGAGTGCTCGGACATTTGTCTATTCCATCGTAAACGCCGTCGCCATCGGAGTCCGAGGGGCATCCAACTGCATCGACAATTGCGCCAATGGGAGTGTTCGGACATTGGTCGAGTCCGTCGTAAACACCGTCGCCGTCGGAATCGATGGGGCACCCAAACTCATCTACGATAGCGCCGAAGGGAGTATCTGGACAGAGGTCGTCCTTATCAGTAACGCCATCTTTGTCGGAATCGCGGACACCGCCGTAGTAGAAATTGAGTCTTCCGGAAATTTCTGCTAATCCAGCCAGTGAGTCGAGAGTATATGTCGCGAAATCATCGAGGAAAGCATAATAACCTCTGAAGCCGACATCTATGCCCACTTGCTCGACTGGGAATACTTCGAATCCGAATCCAAGCATCACCTGGAAATGCCTTCCTTTGTAATCTTTCCAGTTAAGAGAATTGTAGTCTGCGATGTCATTTGTTTCATCCCAATCATATGTATTACGTTCATCGGCAATCTGAACGACCTCATTGGTATTATCGTCCTTTACGCTCCACATAATGAGCCCGCCGCCAAACTGGAGGTAAGGATTAAAAATTGTCTGGGTAAAACTTCTCCATTGAAAAAGGAGTTCGATTGGGATAAATTCCAAACGGAAAGGAAGGTTACTATTGGTCTCCATTGATGTTCTGGCTCTATAATCGTAAGACTTGAAAGTAACAGTATCGCCGTCGATAACTAAATATTGTCCTCCGTAATCAGGTTCAACGTGTCTATACTTAAAACTATTACCTGGCGGATGGAAGGCTGTATGGGGATAGACACTTCTGGTTGTTCCATTACGAAGAAGAAACGGGTAGAAATCGATATTTGCACCGGGATAGGTATACATGTATGCACCCTGAATGCCTATCTCAAGATCTTTTGTAATCCCGAATTTGGCAAGGCCTCCGTAGGTAGTTCCCACAGCCAAATAATCGTAAACGCCGCCTGTTTTAAAAACACCTCCCGCCGGTCCAAGGGAGATTTTGTAAAGGACTTCTTCAGCGTTAGCGCTGAAACAAAATAGCAAGATCAAGATTGAAACTACAACCGTTGAAACAAGTTTCATCATTCCTCCATAAGCTTATTTTCAATATTTTCTGTTCTTTTCGATTTCTAAATATTCAATTCGTTAAATTCAATATATGGGTAGAGTTATAGAAAAATCAATACAGAAATTGATTTAATCCATTTTTATTCTATATGTTCGAAAACGATTCTCCTGTTTCTCGATTTACCTTCCGCAGTCGCGTCAGACGCAATCGGATAACGTTCTCCATATCCTTTAAGTGTTATTATCTCAGCCGGGACACCTTTTGTAATCAGGAATTCTTTGACCTTTTCAGCGACGCGCATACTTCTATTTGTGTTGTAAGTATCGCTTCCTTCGCTGTCGGTGTGGACTGCGATTTCAACATTACGATATGGATGAGCTCTAAGCCTTTCGGCAAGATTTTCAAGTTTCTGAACTGCGGGAGCTTTGAGATTGAGCCCGTTGTCATAGGCATCGTAAATTGTTTCTGAATCGACCGGTTTCACGAAGGGACATCCACTTTCATCTACAATGAAACCGCTCGGTGTTCTGGGACATTCGTCAATACCGTCGTAAACACCGTCCTCATCGGAATCCTGAGGACATCCATTTTCATCGACAATCGCGCCTTTTGGTGTGTTCGAGCATTCGTCTAGATAATCCGGGATACCATCGCCGTCGCTGTCTTTTGGACATCCGGTTGAATCTACATTTATATGATTTGGAGTGTCTGGACACTGGTCGATACCGTCGTAAGCGCCGTCATCATCGGAATCTATTGGACATCCAGTCGAATCCACCAATGCTCTGAAGGGGGTATTAGGGCATTTATCGAACCCGTCGTAAACTCCGTCGCCATCGGAATCTAAAGGACAACCGAAGTCATCCACTTTTGCTCCCTTTGGAGTTGTCAGACATGTATCCACATCGTCGGCGATCCAGTCGCGATCTTCATCTGGAAAACCGAACATATATGATATACCCGCACCAAGGCCGTAGTTGGAAAATTCTTCGTGAGACGGTGTTTTGAAAGGCATTGAATAAGTGGATATTCTTAAATCGATGATGGGCAGAGGGCTGAAGATTAGGCTTGCCGTGACTTTGCCATATGCACCACTCTCCACTTCGTAGGCGTTTGACACAAAATAACCAAATCCTAAACCAGCAGTTGCGCCTATCTTCTTTGTAAATGACATGAAGTAATATGCATTAACTTCCGGTGCAATAATCAGATAACTTAAATCTTTGTAAGTAAAAGACGCCGCTCGAATTCCTCCGGAAAGCCTGTATGGGCACTTATAATCTCGAGAAAGTTCTCCGAAAACCGACATGTTAACCTCTACGTTCGAGACGGTCGCGAAATTCTGCGGGCCGGCATTGGCTTCTAATCCAAGGCGGAGAACTGGGGAGGCTGACAGAGAAAAATTAGACAAAAAGAAGGCGAGAACCGCCAAGCGAAAAATCGCCATGCCGGTTCTCACCCTGATGTTATTTGCAATCGTAAGCATTGCCCTTTGCTTATTCGGTTGCTTTTTCTTCGTCGGAATCTTCTTCTGCGGGATCCGTTTTTTCTTCCGGTTCTTCAGAAGGCTCTTCAGTTTTTTCTTCCGGTTCCGGTTCCGTTTCCAGATCCAGTTCGAGTTCCGTCTTTTCTTTTTCGACGGGCTCTTCGGGGGCTTCCGGCTCCGGTTCGGCAACTTCGGTCTCCTCGGTTACCGGTTCTTCCTGTTCTTCGGAAACTGTTTCCTCGACCGCCTGTTCTTCGGCTACCGTTTCCTCGGGTTCTTCTGCGACCGGTTTTTCTTCCGGGGCTTCTTCGGTAGCCTCTTCCTCGGTTGCTTCGGGTTCTTCGGCAGTTTCAGGAGCTTCGGCGATTTCCTCTGGTTCTGGAGTCTGTTCCTTTGCTTCTTCCGGCAAAACCTCATCTTTGGCCTCAAATTCGGGCGGAACTTCCGGTATAGGATATTCAGTCTGTCTCTGAGATTCGTCGAAACCAGCGGCGTGTTCGCCTAGGGCTTCGCGCAGGCTTACGGTTTTCGTCGGGTGGTTCGAAAGGAACGTTTCGAGATCGCCCTCTTCTTTTGTATCGAAGAATGCGTTTACGCTAAGGACGATGCGATGCTCGAATCTATCGAACTCGATAACCTTAAGGGGCAAGAGATCGCCGTCCGCGAATGCGTCGTGGGGTCTGTTGACTTCTTTACCGAGCTGAGTAACTGGGACAAATCCCTCTACGTCGTCGAGAAGTTTGACTGTAACGCCGCGGTCGGACATACGGATGATTCTTCCTTCGGTTTCACGCCCCGGGGAATATCTGCCTTCGAGTTCCGGCCAAGGGTCGCGTTCCATCTGTTTGAGACCGAGGCTGACTCTGCGGTTTTCGGCGTCGATATTAAGAACGACTACTTCGACATCCTGCCCCTTGCGAAGAAGCTCGGAAGGATGCATAATCCGTTTTGTCCATGACATATCCGATATATGGATAAGGCCGTCGATACCCTCTTCGATTTCGACAAAAGCCCCGAAACTTGTGAGATTACGGATTTTGCCCGTGAGTTTGCTTCCGGGGGGATATTTTGTCGAAAGAAGTGTCCAGGGGTCTGGCTCGAGCTGTTTTACGCCGAGGGAGATTTTCTGGTTGTCCTTATCGACATTCAGGACTATGACATCGATTTCGTCGCCGAGGTTGACCACTTCGGAGGGATGGTTGATGTGTTTCGTCCATGACATTTCCGAAACGTGAACGAGTCCTTCGATGCCCTCTTCCAATTCGACGAATGCGCCGTATTTTGTGAGGTTAACGACCTTGCCGCGAATTCTGGAACCTTCGGGGAATCTCTCGTCCACTTTTTCCCATGGGGATTCGGTGAGTTGTTTCATTCCAAGGCTGATGCGCTCTTTCTTGCGGTCAAACTTGAGGATTTTGACATCAATTTCGTCGCCGATTCCAACGACTTCAGACGGATGCTTTATCCTTGTCCATGACATATCGGTGATATGCAGAAGGCCGTCGAGACCGCCGAGGTCGATGAACACACCGAAATCGGTGATGTTCTTGACGACACCCTTGCGAATCTGTTCTTCTTCAATTTCTCCAAGGAGGGACTGGCGTCTCTCCGAACGTTCTTCTTCGAGAACAACGCGCCTGCTGACAACGATGTTTCTGCGGATCTTGTTGAGTTTTATGACACGGAATTCCATGTCTTTGCCGAGAAGGGCATCGAAATCGGGAACTTGGCGAAGGGCAATCTGGCTTCCGGGAAGGAAGGCTTCCACTCCCATTACATCGACAACCATTCCGCCTTTAATGCGCCTTCTTATATTTCCGATGACGAGTGATCCCTCTTCGTAAGCGTCTTTTATATTATTCCAAACGCGCATGAAATCGGCTTTCCTCTTCGATACGACGACCTGACCGTTTTCGTCTTCGAGCTGTTCGAGGAATACTTCAATTTCATCGCCTTCATTAACTTCTTCAGTGAATTCGTCTTTAGATACGATTCCTTCCGATTTGAAACCGATATCGACGACGACTTCGTCTTTATTTACTCGAAGGACTTTGCCCTTTATAAGTTCGCCGTCTTTAAGCTCGGACATGGTCTGTTCCATTCTTTCGAGCATCGCGCGGCGTTCTTCCAGAGTGTATTCGCTACCCATGATGTCCTCGTCTTCGTCTGGGATGTCTCCCTCGGAAAACAATACAATTTCCTCATCGTAAGAATCGGGCTGGTAGTAGAAACTATCCTTCTTTTCGGCTTGTTCCTTCGATTTCTCGACAGCCGACTTTTTAGGCTCTGGTGTTTCGAGTTCTTCTGCGGTCTCCTCCCCTTCGGGTTCCTCGGGGGAATCATCTTTGGGTTCAGACATGTTTTCCGTTTCCGGTGCCGTTTCCGGTTCGCTCGAAGCTTCGGTCTCCGTAACCGCTTCTACGGTTTCTTCTTCTTCGACCGGTTGAGGTTCGGGAACTTGAACTTCGTCGGAATTGTTCAGTTCCTCTGGTTTTTCTTGATACATTTTTCTCCTTGGTTAATAAATGGTTTTTAAATCAAAATCAGGCTCCATAAGCCTTTGCGAGACGGACGAGGCTGTCGATCGACTCCTGAAGGTTCTCGTTCGAATCGTCGTGGACTATGGCATCATCAGCCTGACGCAACGGGCTGTCCTCTCGAGTGCTGTCCTTATGGTCGCGAAGGATTATATCCTTTTCAAGCTGATCAAGGTCGCTGTCGATGCCCGCTTCTTTCAACTGCCGTGCCCGCCGGATTGCGCGGATACGAGAGTTTGCCGTGAGATAAATTTTAAGATCGGCATTTGGCAAGACCACGGTGCCTATGTCGCGTCCTTCCATCACTACTCCACCGCCTACTGCCATCTCGCGCTGTCTTCTGACTAGTTCCCTGCGCACTTCTGGATGAGCGCACACTTCGGATACGAGGGCACTGACTTCCGGACGGCGGATATCGTCGCTGATGTCTCTTTCACCTATGTGCACTTTTCCCGGGGAGAGGGCTATATCGAGGGTTTTCAGCCTGTCGGCGAGGGCTGGGCCGTTGTCTGGCGGAAGATTTTCCTCGATAGAAATCAGTGTAAGGGCACGATACATTGCGCCCGTGTCGATGTAAAGATATCCTAGCTCTTCGGCCACACCTTTTGAGACAGAGGATTTACCAGCTCCCGCCGGTCCGTCAATGGCAATAGTTATTCGTCCCATATGCTCTCGTCGGTTGAACATTATAGCCTTAGAGATACAACATCTCTAAGGTAGCAACCGCGCAATATATACCCATCTTTTCGTTTGTCAAGGGATTTATTAATTATTATTGATAAAATCCATTTGTCTTTTAATGTTGCAATTCTATTCGTTTGGCTATATGTTTAGTTTTTGAACCTGGAGGAACTATGAAAAGATATGTCTTGTTGATACTTTGTTTGACTGCCGCTGTCGCCCTTTCATTAATCGAGATGTCGGGATGGCCTATTGAAACAGCTCCAACATCAGGAGGCGTGTTTTCGTCGCCCCTTGTTGGGGATTTAGATGGGGACGGCTATCTGGATGTAATAACCGCCGGGCCGGATAACTTTGTTCGAGCTTACAATCTCGACGGCACGATCGTTTCGGGTTTTCCGGTAGAGTTATCGGGTAATGTGGCTGTTTATTCGGCTTTCGGGAATGTTACTTCGGAAAACGATGAAATCGTCGTCCTCACGGTTGATGGCGATCTTTATATCATCGATTCCTATGGCGACGTTCAGCCGCCATTTCCCATATCTATTGCCGGAGCACCGGGACCTGCGGGGCCTGTGCTTTGGGATTTTAACGGGGATGGTTTCAAAGAGATTATCGTCCATTGCGGTAACAATATTCATGTTCTCGATTATTCGGGCGGTGAATACGGCACTTTCCCCCGGGCGGTGGATTCCGAATTCGGTCCGGCGGGCTCTCCAGCGGTCGGAGATATTAACGGGGACGGCGATGTTGAGATTGTCGCGGTTGGATATCAGAAGCTTTATGCCTTCGAGGGCACTGGCAATGTTCTTTTCGGCTTTCCAATCGAGTTGGACACCAACGAAGCTTTCAGCTACAGTTCTCCTGTTTTGGTAGATATGAACGGAGACGGCTTTTTGGAGATTTCCTGCGGGTATCACGAAACTATGGGCACAAGCAGAGGAAAAATTGGGCTTTGGAATAATGCGGGCGAGATGATGTCGAGCTGGCCTATCACAACCGCGGGTTATGGAAGCTGGATATATGGTTCTCCGGCGGCAGGTGATATCGACGGAGACGGCAAGCCGGAAATAGTGATAACAAGCCTTAACGGCCGAGGTTATGTTCTGAATGATGACGCCTCGGCGCCTGCACCATGGAGTTTGGGACTCGGAATAGGGAACTTCGAATCCAGCCCTGTAATTTATGATTTCGATGACGACGGCGGGCCGGATTTGCTTTTCCTCGGCAACGACATTGATGGCAGTATTGCATGTTTCAATGCCCCGGCGGCGGAGATCGATTCCTTCCCATTCCAGAGCGATACGGCATGGGGATTTTCAACACCGACGGTCGGAGACTTTGATAAGGACGGCCATGTTGAAATATGCGCCGTTGCGCGTTCCGGGGACATACATATTTTTAAATACGTGGGCGACGGCGAACCATGGACGAAGCCATGGAAAATGGGCAGACACGATCCGCTTCGAACGGGATGGCTATATCCTTTGCCACCGGATACAATTTCCGTTGATAGTTACGGCGATTCACTCCGAATAAGTTGGTCTTCGCTAACTAATTACGATTCTTTGTCTTACAATCTTTACGCAACTGAAGACCCCTATGATTCCAGCGGCGGAACACTCATACTCAACCTCGCGGACACTTTCGCGACGGTTTTTCCTGATTCGGAGTTAAGTTATTATTTCATAACGGCTTCCACAAAGTATTCCGAAAGCCAGCGGTCGATGATAGCGTCTATCGATACTACTGGAATCGCGGAGGATAATATTCCAACACGTTGGACTTTAAGATGTTATCCTAATCCTTTTAATGCTGTTTGTAAAATAGATGCTCCATCAAACTCTAATTTGAGAATATACGATGTGTCCGGGCGTGTAGTTGAAAGCTTAGATGATGTAACCGGAACTGTTAAATGGTCGCCTCCGGAAGATTGCCCCTCGGGAGTATATTTGGTTAGGGCGGAAAAGGGGGGCTTTAATTATCAGACGAGGGTCGTTTTATTGCGATGAGTAATGAGTTGAATTGCAAGAATATAATTCTTCTCGAAAAACTTATTGAGAGCAGATTTAACTTGCCTCTCTGGGGAGTTTCACCGGCGGAACCTCTGCGTGAAACGATTAATGAAGAGCTGATTTCTACTTTCGACAGATATACTCACGCCGTAGTTATCGGATATCCCCTATCTCGAGGGGTTTTAGAGACAATTGAAAATTCTCCGAATATTTTGTATAAACATCACTATCAACAAGTCAACTGGTATCTCGATCGGTGCGCTCTTGAAATTGCTACGGAGATTGAATCCCACGGTTATCTGGCAATTCCGATTCCCGCGAGCGTGATAACGGACTGGGATTGCCAGCGCGGACATCTCTCCCACAGGCATTCAGCAGTAAACGCGGGTTTGGGATGGCTGGGGCGTCATGGTTTAGTAGTTACCGAGGAATTTGGAGCTCAGATACGCTGGGCTACGATATTGACCGACATGGAGTTGCCGACCGGCACTCCAATCGATGGAGATTGCGGGTCTTGTATGAGATGTGTCGAAGCCTGCCCTGTCGAAGCAATAGGTATAAGCTTTTGCGATGTAAGAAGTTGCTACGAACAGTTAAAGGAATATTCAAAAATACCGGGCGTAGGTCAATTGATATGTGGTATTTGTATAAAAGCCTGTTCAAGCGAACACAATGGCTAAATTGAGACGATATCAGCCTGTTCTCCCCTTTATTGCCGTTTATTTTCGGGAATCTGAGCTTCTTCAGAAGGCTGTGGCCGAAATGGGTCTTGTTTTAGGGGGTTTTGACAAGGTATCGAAATCAATAGACATCAGTTATTCGAGATACTACGAAGAAGAAATGGGTTCGGGGCTATGCAAACAGTGGTTCGCCTCGACTATTCTTGCGGATCCCACTCGTCTTGCCGCATGGAAACTGGCTTCGAATGAAATCGAGCGGAAATATGCTTTGGACGGCAATCGGAGAGTTAACATCGACCCTGGATTTGTGGGGCTTTCAAAGGTTGTTCTTGCGAGTTTGAAAGATCATCCTCAGCGGATACCTTTGTCCGACGGCGTTTTTGCCGAAACTGAACTGACATATGAAGACGGACATTGGCATAATTTGCCGTGGACATATTGGGATTATGCCGATAATCCGGTTAAGTCATTTCTGATGGACGTTAGAACGGCTCTGTATCGGCAACTCAAGGCGGAAGGTTATATTTAGGGGGCGTTGAAAGACATGGTCAGGGAAATGCCCATGTCGCCCTTTTCTGAGAATACTGGATATATCTGTATATTATGGGCTTCGGAAACCACGGGCGTGGCCATTTCTGAAGTCCAGTTGTATAAATGGGCATCGACGTAGGCATCCAGGGTGGATAAGAATACAGCACCGACGAATAGCCAGATGTGCAGATTACGATTTTCTCGTGCTCTTTGCCAGTCGGATTTTGCGGTTTCGAATTCGGCGGAACCTTCGGGCAGAGTTTGGCCAAGTTCTTCGGCGGACTGCATTCGCCCGTTGGCTTCGACTGCCGCCCAAATGGTGTATCCTTCGATTGCCATGGCTATCGGAGCTTTCCAGTAGGATCGGTTATATATCTGTCCCGCACCGGGAAGCAGAAGAGACAAACCTGCCGCTAATGGGGGTTTGGGTGTCCATTGTTCTGCCGAATCAGCTTCACCGGCAAGCAGGAACATCGGGATCAGCAATATCGAAAAAATTACTTTCATGACCTTAAAAAACGCATTCTGTTCGAATTTGTCAAGGAAAATGATATAATTTGAGTTAAAATAAATTTATCAAAATTCTTGCAATTAGCTTTCTTTGTAATATATTGATTGTTAACAGAAACGTAGTTCAATATGAATTCATATATTTGGAGGTTCGATGAGAGACATGCAAAGGTTTTTAATCATTCTTCTTCTAACACTATCGATAGTTGCTCTGGGGAGCCCACTGGAGATTTCCAGTGTCGATTATTTCAGACGCGGGGTAAAAATCGAACCGGGAGTGCCTCCAGATATCGATTTGGTCGGATATGACCAAAATCCCTTCGCATCGTCGATGAGTCCGATGTCCCCTATGGATGGCCTTGAATGGACGGTAACATGCCGTCTGGATACCGGAGCTGTAGATATTGTATTTGTAATCGACTCTTCCGGATCAATGGGCGGAACAATAAGTAATGTTAGATCGGCGATCGGTGGTCTTATTACGGCATTGGACGCCGCAGGCTACGATTATATGCTCGGCGGCATTACATACGCTGACGGCAGAAACATCTGGGATTTCGATGGCGGAACACCGGGCAATCAAATGACGAATAACGCCGCCCTTTTTACCGGCGGCGTTTGGCTTGGCGGCGTAGGAGCTTCCGGCGGTGCAGACGGACCTGAGCAATCCCTCGATGCTATCGCCGACGCTATTAGCGATTATGAATGGCGTCCCGAGGCTTTGCATATCGTAATCGGTTTTACGGATGCTTCTTACTGCCAGGTTGGCGACGGTTGCACAGGTTCTTGTAATCCTGGAACCGGGACTTTTGGATTGCCGGCCGCCCAAACAGATGCGGGCGTAGCCGCTTTGATAGCTTCCACAGGAACTGTTGTCTTTTGGGCCTGTCCGACTTCGGTTTATGCATCATGTGGAACCTTCACATCTCCTGTGCCCGCAAGTCCCTACGGCGGAACCGGTCATCTTGGTTGGTATCAATATTTCTGCCACGTTTCAGGCGGCCAATGGTATAATCTATATGCAACGAGTTGGTCGGATATTTTCGACGATGTTGCCGATCTCATTAATACTTTCGAAGCCATCTTCATAAATGTAACTAATACTACCGGTTCGACGATAAATCCAGTTACAGCTTTCTTAAATCCCGGGGCATGTATCTCAGTCCTTTCGTCTAATCCAATCAGCACTTCAATTGGTTCGGGATCAAGCCACAATTTCTCATGGCAGATTGATTATGACGAGACCTGTTCGGGTGCCGACCTCTGTTTTACAATAGCGGTTTCTGGCGGTGGTTACGCGGACACGGCTTTCGGATGTTTGTATATGGAAGACTGCCAATGCGCAGGCCCTCTCCCGACTACAATAACTCCTAATCCCTGCGGTGTTTGGACTGCCTGTGAATATCAGGAAATCGTCATTGAATTCGAGGATGACGATGTCGGCACGAATCCGCATAGCATACAGCTTATGGTGGACGGCGTGCTGTATTCATATCCGACTTATATGACATGGGACCCAATCTCTACGACAGTGGGACGACTCACTTTCACTCCCCCAACTCCCTGGATACACGGAACTTGCGTCGATTGGTATGTGGTTAGAGCGGATGACTGGAGCGGATGTCCCGTTGTCGGGGACGGTGCCTGCAGTTTCTGCGTGGATTTGGAGCCACCCGAAGAACTTGACTGGACTCCGATGTGCGGCACACTTCTTGACGACACACTCGTTACAATTCAGGTTGGACTCGAGGACAATGAAGCCGGCATAGACATATTGAGTCTCTATTTCACGGTAAATGGAACTGCTTTTCCCCTTGGTGGAGGGCCGCCAAGTGTCGATTGGACAGGAACGACTACTTCGGGTTATCTTGAACTTCACGGGACTTTAAGACAGATGGGGCTGGACATGGCGGATTCCGCTGTGGTATGCGTCAATGCCTGCGACCAAGTTAGTTCGACTTATTGTGGTCCCAACTGTGAAGAATATTGCTGTGTATTCTACCTCAATCAGCCGCCGATGGCAGAGTTCGTTTATCCCGACGATGAAACCTGGTCTGCCTGCGATCCCCCTATTATTACTCTCCATCTTTGGGATGATTTGGGTGCAGATGTCAATCCATCCAGTGTCATATTGGAAGTCAACGGTCTTGGATATTCTGAAGCCGACGCCTGGATGACGGTTACCACGGATAGCATTATATTTAACCCGCCTGTTGGAACTTATTTCGACGGCGATACTATCAGAGTATGCTTAGTGGCCTTGTCCGACGATGCGGGCGCTACATCCGAGGTAATCCCTATCTGCAGAACTTTCTTCCTCGACTATACTCCACCTGTGGTTTTCGATATCTTCCCACCGCCGGATACGACACTGCTTTCCCTTCCCGATTCGACAACCTTCTGCGTTTACGACAGTCTTTCGGGTCTAAATCCTGCGGCCTTTCATTTTATAGTTCAGGACGTTTTTTACGGCGGAACAGTTGTTTCCGATGAGGTCAACTGCTTCTCAGCCGCTTTATCTGACTCGATGTGTATCGCATACGGCGAGTTATGCACAATTTCCGTATGCGTATATGCCGAAGATTTGCCGGACTATTGCGATGCTCACGTGCTCGATACTTGTTGGAATTTCTATCTAGAACGTTCCGGTCCGGTGCCCGATATCGTTTTCCCGATGCCCAACACTTGGTCGGCATGCACGGATAGCGGCATAATAATGGAAATTGCAGAGGTTATGGGGCCTATCGATTCTACAACTATTGTTTTTAGAGTAGAACGGGCTGGTCTTCCTCCGGAGATTTACCGCTGTTCGGATGCCGCTCTTATGTGGCTCGAGACGGAGAATCTCCTCTGGTTCAAGCCTGATGCGAGTTATTGGCGTGACGGTGATACTATCTTCACATGTCTTGATTCGGTCAGCGATGTTTACGGGACACCTTCATCTCTTACTCCCCTCTGCTGGACTTTTTATACGGACTTCAGCCCACCAGTATTCTGGGATGTCTGGCCACCAATGGATACTTTGATAGCGGACGCAACGCCCACCATGTCGGTATATCTATATGACTCTCTCACTGGTGTATCTCCACTGGACATATTCGCAACTATTACTGTTAACGACGGCGATCCCGATACATTCGAGATTAGCTCTGGAGTGAGGTGGGACGAACCAACACGGCTATTCGAGATTATTCCTTCCCTTGCGGGTATAGCCTTCTCGGACAGCGATTCGGTAGTTGTTTGCGTTCATGCCTTCGATACACCTGATTATTGCGGTCCTAACTGGGGCGATACTTGCTGGGCTTTCGTTGTCAGCCTTTCCGGACCTGTCCCTCAGTGGGTGCAGTATGCTCCGGAATCCTGGGTTGCGTGCGACAGCTTCGAGCAATTCGCCTCAATGACAATAACCGATCCTGACGGCGTCGATCCGACGAGCATAATCATCACCGTTAACGGCGACACCTTTGCTGTGGACAGTTTCCAGGTGGAGTATGTTAACGATACTCTGACATTCGATCCGGCTAACCCTCCAGATTTCTGGCATGACAACGACTCGGTGGAGATATGTATTGTCGCGGCTATAGATTCTCTGGGCAATGCTTTCTCCGGGCCCTACTGCTGGTGGTGGCGCATGGATCTTTCTCCTCCGGTTTTCTGGGACGAGGTTCCGGTGGACGGCGCACTGCTGAACGACAGCACGGCGGCAATATCGATATATACCTTCGACAGTTTATCGGGGTTGGATCCTTCCTGTATCGAAATCACAATCTATGATACGCTGGTTATTTCGGCTGGTTATTCGGGATTTGTTTTCGATACGGCTACCGGGATGATTTACTTCAATCCGGCGACTTCCGGCTTATATTGGGAAGATTGGGACACGGTTAACATCTGTATTACAGCGTGCGACCTTCCAGATTATTGCGATCCTAATGTGGGAGAATTCTGCTGGGAGTTCTACGTTCATCTTCGGGGACCCGAGGCGGAGATTGTTACGCCTCAGCCCGGCGAGATAACATCCTGCTATGATCAATGTATCGTAATCAATATGTGGGACGATGACGCGGGTGTGGATCCGACTACCATCGAGCTTATTGTCGATGGCGTTTCATACGGCGTTGACGGTTCTGCTCTGGTTTACGAAGCTACAGCAACGGAGACAACCCTCACGTTCTGTCCGATTCCGGCTGGAATCGCCTGGAGCGACAGTCAGGAAGTCTGTGTTCAGCTTGTGGCGGCGGATGATACTCTGGGCAATCCCCTGCAGACGCCTTTGGACTGGTGTTTCTGGGGTGACCTTATGCCTCCGGTGGTAGAGGATTTCACCGCTGGCGCAGGGACTGTCTGCGGAGATACGATATTCACCACTCGGCCTTCTATAAGCTTCAGCCTTTGGGACAATCTTTCCGGCGTGGACACTGCGCGGATGGAGATTACTCTGGATGATACTCTCGTATATTATTGGGGTGACCCTGGAATAACAGCCGCTGGCGGAGTATTCACGGTGAACACTTCTATGCTCGATCCAATGCCATTCTACATGGGCGGAGACAGCGCAAGAATATGTATTTACGTCGAAGATACTACAGACCTTTGCGAAGACAACAGTGCAATTTATTGCTGTAAGTTCTACATCATGCCCGGCGGCCCGGCGCCTAACTGGTTAAGGCCGCTCCCGAACACCTGGTCGGCTTGCGTCGATACCGAGCATGTTTACCTTGAGATATTCGACGACGACGGCGTGGTCGATACATCGATAATTGTTACCGTGAATCGTTCGGCGAGCAGTCCTTCGCCGGGGACAACGACCTTGTTCTACGACTCCCCCGGTGTAACATGGACGGAGCCTTATTTCAGATATGATCCCACTATGAAATTCTCTGATCCGGAAACGGTGCATGTCTGCATCATGCAGGCCTGGGATCCGGTGTTCAACCCGATGAGTCCGGAAAGCTTATGCTGGACCTTTATGATGGACCAGACTCCTCCCGCTGTGTCGGGCGAAACTCCTGTCGATGGCGCGATTGTCGCTACACGGCATCCGACTGTCGAGTTCAACGTCGAGGATATTCAAAGCGGCTTGGACCATGTCTCTGTGGATATGACCGTAACCGGCTCTATTGTTGGAACCCATGTATTCGACCTTGGACATGCTTCGTTGGACACTGTTCATACTGGATTCGGGGTCGATGTAACTTGGTATCCGGAGCTTGCCGATATTAGTTTCAAAGGCGGCGAGAATATTGAGATATGCGTTTATGCCCACGATGGCCCGGATTACTGCACTTATAACGAATTGCTCGAATGCTGGGAATTCAGTATCGAAACTGGCGGCCCGCTGGCGGAGATTATGCGCGTGTGGCCGGACAGTATTTCGTCCTGCGATCCGGAATATGTCCTTATTCATCTTTGGGATGATAATGGTGTTGTCGATTCGACCATTCAACTCGAGGTAAACGGTGTGGTTTACGATTATCCGGACAGGATGACTTACGACCACGGCACCGAGATTCTCGAGTTCTTCCCGGTGCCGCCTTTCGAGCCGGTGGATATTATCACGGTGCGCCTTCTGGCGGCGGAAGACAGCCTTGGCAACCCGCTGGACACTACTGCCTATCTCGACTGGACATTCTACGTCGATAGAGTGCCGCCGGAGGTTAGGTCTGCGGTTCCTGAGGGAGATATTCACTCGACGGTTCCCATATTCAACATCGAAGTTTACGATACTCTGGCAGGGGTGAATCCTGCATCGATTATACTCTCTATCGACGGTGTCGATTATAGTGTAGGCGATCCGGGGGTATCCTGGGCATCCTCCGGTCTGGAAGGGACGATAGGTTTCGATCCTGCAAGCGCGATACCTCCTCTGCGCTGGTTCGGCGGGGATACCGTCGAATGGTGCGTAGAGATGGTTGACCTTGCGGATGACTATCTCGTTCCGGACGGCTGTGAGCCTAACTTCTTCGATACGTGTTTGACATTCCAGGTTGTTCCCGGCGGCCCGGTGGGCGTGATATTGAACCCGAACGAGGGTTACTATGTGGCCTGCGATCCATTCGTGATAAACATGAGGTTGTCCGACAGCGAGGACGACGCTCTTATCGAAGATTCGATTGAGGTCATGATATATCGTAGCACTTGGTTGATCGAGGACACTATCGTCTTCACTCTAGATTCGACGGAACTGACCTACGATCCGGTAACGGGGGGTATGGTTTACGATCCGATTCCGCCGTTTGCCGATGCGGAGACTGTTTATATCGCCATCACTGGGGCTATGGACACGCTGTTCAACGGTCTCGAAGAGGGCGACGAGGTTACATTCTATATGGACTATTCGCCGCCTTATATAACGGACATCTCCCCCATTCCGAGCAGTATGATATCCGAGATTGAACCACTTATCATAGTCAGTCTTCACGACGATATGAGCGGCGTGGATCCCAGTTCGCTGGTTCTGACCGTGGACGGTGTCGATTACGACCTGACATCTGCAGGGATTGACTGGAGCGGAGTATCTGAAGAAATTACCCTCGACCCGGCTGACATCGGCCTGAGATGGTGGGGCGGCGATACGGTGGATGTCTGCATCTACGCATATGACAGCCCGGACACCTGCGACCCGAACGATATGGATTCGTGCTGGCAGTTCTTTATCGCACCCGGTGGGCCGGTGGCCACGCCGATTAATCCGGCGGACAGCGCGATTTCCGCCTGCGATCCGGAGTTCATCGAGCTTACTATAGAAGACCCGGACGGTATCGACGACACTACGGTTGTTGTCAGTATGTATCGCAGTGGACCTTCGATTCCTCCTGCCACGACTGTTTACAGAATTGGCGATGCCGGAGTTACGTGGGTTTATCCAACCCTTCGCATCGACCCCATAGTGCCCTTCGCGGATGCTGAAACGGTAACTGTTTGCGTTGATAGCGCCGCCGACCCGATTGGCAACGAATTGGTAAATCCGCAATGCTGGGACTTCTTCATGGATCTTTCAGTCTATGCGGCGTGGGGATTTGTCCCGGCAGATGAAGATACGGTTCGGACAAGACGTCCGATTATCGAGTTCTCGGTCTGGGACAGCATTTCCGGAATAGACGAATCTACTTTTACAATAACCATCGACCATACAAATACTTTCGGCTTAAGCGACGCGCCTTGTGTTGTTTACGATCCCGCCACCGGACATGTAACTATAAATCCGGTGGACTGCGGTCTTCAATGGTCGGGAGGCGATTTGGTATTGGTAGAGCTTTGGGGCGAGGATATGCCGACGGCATGCGATCCGAACGACACGAGTTATTCGTGGTCCTTCGCTGTTGCGCCGGGCGGCCCGGAAGCGGAACTTATCAATCCTCAGCCGGGATGGTATTGCTCGTGCGATCCTCAGGGCATCGAGATACTTCTCTGGGACGAAGACGGAGTGAATGAAACGACCATCCGCCTCTGGGTAGATGGCGTGGAATATACTACCGCTGATGCAGAGCTGACATATTATCCGGCAGACTCTCTGCTCTATTTCGAGCCGGATCCGAACTTCGTGAACGGCCAGGTTGTTCTGGTCGAGCTTACCGAAGCGGATGATATGCTTGGCAACGAACTTGTATCTCCCCTCAGCTGGTCCTTTAGGATGGATCTCGAACCTCCGAGCGTTACTTTCCTTGAACCCGCTGTATATATGACCCGCAATCGCGAACAGCCAATAAGCTTCACGCTTATGGAAAATGGTAGCGGCATCGATGAATCGAGTTTCGAGCTGGTGATTCGCGAGCATGGCAACACGCATACATACGGTTACACCGATGTCGAATGGAGCATTGCAAATACCGGCCCGAGCGGCGAGATTCGCACTGTGGATGTAACCTATTATCCTGCAGTTCACGGCGTGGAGTTCACGAGCGGGGATTCGGTTTTCGTGAATGTTTACCTTTACGATTCGCCCGATACCTGCGCACCGAATGAGTTTGCCGATTCGATGCAGTTCATTATCGAGCCCGATGTCGAGTGTCTGGTGTTCCCGAACCCGTTTACACCGAATAACGACGATATTAATGACATTGCGGTGTTCAATTATCCGTTCATGTTCAGCGAGAAGGCGGAGCTGGCTATCTACACGGTGCGCAATGTAGAGGTTTACCGTGCGGAAATCGATATGGTCGATAGGGATATAATAGAATTCGGCCCCCGCTCCTGGGACGGGAAAGATTCTCAGGGCGAGCTTCTGCCGGACGGTCTTTACATCTATCTCATCATACAGGATGGCGAAGTAGTTTGTAACGGAACGGTTGTTCTGGCGAGATAGCATCAATGGGCGCGGTGTTTCCGAATACCGCGCCCTTTTTTTAGATTTCGGGGTTTGAGTGAAACGCTCGTTCATTATTATTACAGCCTCTGTGCTGTTCTTAGGAACCGTCCTTGCCGATATTTCACGAGAGGAGCGTATAGATAATCTTCGCGAATCTGAACTTAGCACAGTTCGCGTGGAGCCTCCCCCTTTATCTCGCCCTATGTCCGTTTCCGTGCCTTATTTCGATGATTTTGAAAGCGGCGCCGGTGGATGGACGCAGATACCCCTCACAACTTACTGTCAGTGGCAGATTGTTACTGATCCAGAACTTATCGAGGTTCACCCTGATATCTACGGAGATATGGTCGTGCTGGGTGACCCGAGTCCCGCATCATTGCCCTCGGCGCGTTCGGGCAGGAATTGCTGGTGGTATGGAAATCCCGAGAACGGGACTTTTATCGGAGAGCCATTCGATCACTTCAGCGGAGTGCATTCTGGAGGAGAATCATATGAGGATCATAGCGGATATTTAACAAGCCCTCTTTTTGAGACAACGGCGTTGTCTTCGATAACTTTCAGTTTTTGGACATGGTGGGAAGTTGAGTGTATCGATATTAACCAGTTCGATATGATGATTATCCAGGCTTCTTCCGATGCCGGTGCGACCTGGGAGACTTTGAACTGGCTCAACCCGCCTTTTTCGAGGCTTCCGGGGTGGGATGAATGGGAGGGGTATTCGTCCGGAGGATGGCTGGAACCGGGGATTTGGATACGCTGGACTTATTTTTTAGAACCGGAATGGACCGGACACGATATCATGGTGCGTTTCGAATTCGACACCCGGGATATGCTTTATAATGGTTTCCGCGGCTGGATGATAGATGATTTTTATATCAGCGGAGGAATCGAGGAACCTCATCTCTTCCGTGAGGGGGAACATCCCGAATCTCTATCTGTGGTCGATTGCGATATTTTCCCTAATCCTTTCCCATTTACATTTACTGTAACGAACGAGGGCGGCGAGGCGGCCAGCGATGTTGTCCTCCAGCTTGTCCCTTCGTCGGCTGTCGATATTTCGACGGGTTTTGAGATTGTTACTATCGGGACAATGCTTCCCGATGATGAGGCTATAACCAATTGGCAACTTCGTATAACCGAACCTCCCCTCTACGATACATCTTTGTGTTGGGAGGTTCTGCTGACGAGTGCGGATTCTCTCATTGGCTACAGTGAGGATTTTGAGGGGGAAGACCCCTTGTTTATCGTGGACGGCGGGATGGATTACAGCGATGTTCGACGTCCAGGCGGGCCTTCGGATGCTATTTCGGGGCTTGGAGTGGCGTCCATACCTTCATCCGGTTCGGAGTTTTATGGGGCTTTTGAGAATGCACACCTCACGAGCGAATCATTCGATATTACCGGATGGACGGAGGCTTACATATCATTCTGGTATTGGCTGGATGTTACTTACGATCCCCTCTGGGACACCGACGGCGAGGATGGTTTTCTCGTCGAGTATCAGGCTGACGGGGGACCGTGGGAGCAACTCGATGTTTTCGGCGTGGGAATTCTCCTGCCGAGATATGATGCTTACATCGATGAGTTTTCGATGAGTGCTATCGCGAATAGAATGGCATACTGCAAACCCACCGAAGGCCGCTGGGTGGAGGTTGTTTCGCAGGATTTGATAGACATGGGCATCCTGACCGCTACGGACGATGTGCGGTTCCGTTTTGTGTTCGCATCCGACGGGGCGGGGCACGGCGAGGGATTGTTTATCGATGATTTCCGTCTATCGACCCATCAGTATCCTGTGGGGCCTTATCTGCACACTTTCTGTATCGATGTGCCCGGGTTGAGGATACCATATGCCGAGTTAGTTATGCCCCTCGACAGCACGAGTTCGAGCTGTCCTGACCAATCATTGGTTATCAATGCAGGTGGTGAGGCTTATATCGATCCGAATGGAGTAGTTATATGGGCAGACGGCGATACTCGTTTCGCGGTGGCTGAGGGAAACATGACTGTGGATGTTGATGCTGGTGTTATTATTGCGCAACCCTCGGGCAGTCAGTTGTGGGCAGAAGGCTGGCATAATCTGGCGTTGGATACATGCTTGAATGTTTACGGTTGCAATCTCGATTCGGCTATTCACTGGAGCTTTTTGTCCGATCTGACACCTCCGGATGTCGAACTAATCGACCCGCCGGGGGGGATGTTTTTCAATGATCCTTTGGGAGCGGTAACCGTGAGTATCGAGGATACTCTCACCGGAGTCGATTCTGCCACGATAGAAGTGATTTTCTGCGGAACAGCTTATTCTCTCCCCCATCCATCGCTGGTTTGGAACGGCATCGAACTGACATTTTATCCGGAATCCACAGGCACCGATCAGACGTGGGTAGATTGCGGAGATATTTGCATTGTCGCCGGAGACAGCCCGGACTATTGTCCGCCGAATACGGATACGACTTGTTTTGATATTATTGTCGATTTCTCTTTCCCTTGGGCTGAGCTTGTTGCGCCTCCAACCGGCGCAGTTTCGGCATGCGGATTTCAGGAGATTAATATTGCATTGTTCGATTCCAACGGTATCGATCCCTTTGGCGCGGAGTTTCTTGTAAACGGCGTTCGCCATGTTTCTGGAATCGGTTCGGAACTTGTTATCGAGGATGATACCCTTAAGTATCGGCCATTCAATCAATGGATGCACGGGGATACAATCGAGTTCGCTCTGGAGTTATTTTACAATCTCAACGGCATACCGAACAGGGATACTTTGGAATCCTATTTTGTGGCGGATATTGCACCGCCGGAGGTTACACCCCTTTCGCCTCTGCCATGGGAACTAATGCACGCTACGGATGTCCATATCGAAGGCGGGCTTGAGGATTATCCCGCCGGGCTGGATAATTCCACGATAGAATTGGTATTTATGGGACGCACATTCGAGCATGAAGAAATCGGCTGGACTGGAAGTAATTACGATGCGAATTTTTCGTTGAATCCATCCGCATATGGGCTGGTTCAGACATGGGGAGATACTTTCGATATCGAGGTTAGAATTTGCGATGCTCCGGATTTGTGTGAAGCTAACTGCACGAGTTTTGTGTGGAGTTTCCATATGGAGCCCCAGACAGTATGCACGGCTTTTCCTAACCCATTTACGCCGAACAGCGACGGTATCAACGACGCAGTTATGTTCGATTATCCTCATCGATTCATCGAGGGTGCGAATTTGAAGATTTTCAATATTGACAATAATCTTATTTTCGAGTCAGATATCGAATCGGGAAATAGGCTCTGGGATGGCATCGATGATTCCGGAAAATCGGTCAATCCAGGGCTATATATATATATTATAGAAGGGGGCGGAAGGATTCTTTGCAATGGGACAGTTGTGCTATTGCGATAAATCGATTACTCCCTGATGGAGCATTTGGAGCTAACATGAGATTTAAACATATTCTTACACTTATAATATTGCCGTTTCTGTTGTTTGGAGCTGGTGCAGTAGAGCAGTTCATCGACTATGGATTAAGCACGATACCCTTCTCCCCCGTTGTCGGCGATATCGACAACGACGGTTGGCCTGAGATAGTTATTTCTTCGCGTTCGACGGGGAGCATCACTTCCACGAGTAGCGATGGCAGAGTTCGGGCTATTCGAATCGAAGAAGACAGCACTGTTACGACTCTTTGGAATCGATCTTATGGGCGTGCCTGCTGGACTCCTTTTTTAGCCGATGTAGATGAGGATGGAATCGGAGATGTGTATCTGAATGTGCTGTTTCATTCGGGCGGCAATATGGGTGTCATCTGTCTGGATGGTCCTACGGGTGATATAATCTGGCAGACGGATCTTGGAGGTTCGCCTTATACAGCTGTTGCGGGACATGAACTGGTTTTGGCGGATTATACGGGCGACGGCAGAATAGAGGTTATCACTCAGCAGAACTATTCTTCATCCGATTATAACATTATCATCCTTGACGCTCTTTCCGGAGCTGAGATATTCAGAATTCCCGTGGATAAGCGAGCTTATGCCTCCCCCATCTGCGAGGATATCAATAATGACGGAAATAATGAGTTAATCTGCGCTTTGAGTAATGGCACAGCCGGAGATGTTGAAATAGCTGTTTGGGATAATGCAGGGACTCTATTGTGGCGTGCTCCGGGAGGACCTCCGGCTATAGCGGATATCTATTTGAATGGCAACGCCGAGATTGTTTGCGGTTATGTTGGAGGTGCCCCGAATTATCCTTATTATCTATTAGCATACAATTCAACTGGTTCTCACGTCGATACACTTATTATCGAGGTCTCACGTTCAACATATTACACTCATTATGAATGCCCCGTTATCGGGGATCTGGATCCGGATACACCCGGCCCGGAGATAGCATTCGCGGTCAATCATGTTCAGAATCCGGCTCATCCGACTTCGAGCAGTTATTGCCGGGTCAATGTCGTTCGTAGCGACGGCTCGATAGTTTGGCGGACACCTTTTTTCGATGAGGGAGAGATTATTTCTTTGTCTGGAGCGGATCTTAACTGCGATGGAGTTATTGATCTTTGCGGATATAACATGGCCGGGGAATTCATCGTTTTCGACGGTTCCAGCGGACTTTTTTGGGCAGAATTCGATGATTTCACTGCAAGCCCGAATCCCGACCCCAATCGTTTTGTGGCTCTTGCGGACATGGACAATGACTGCCATGCAGAGTTTGCAGTAAGCACTTATCAAGGAAGCACTTACGATGACAAAGGGGTCTATATTTATGGTGACGATCTAAACTGGAATCCGGTTCGTAGGCTTTGGAATACCGGATCGTATTATTATACTAATGTAGATGACGATTTACACCTCACTACTGATGCTGTTTCGAATCAGCATTGGCGTGTTGATAATTTATGGCGCGCACAGAGGGTGATTAGATGCGGACTGGAGATTATTCCCGGGCCGCAGTTGATCGGAAGCCCTATCGAATGCGCTGGTTGCGACAGTATCGGCGAGTTGACTTTCGATGTAACATATTGGAACCCGACATGCGAGACAGTAGCATGGGGAGCCTATGGTATTCTCGAGTGGGCAACGAATTCCGATTGTTTGGATTACATTATCGGTCAAGACACTACTTATTTGGGCGATCTGCTTCCCGAAACGGATACGACAATAACATATACCCTTCAAATTGATCCCGACTGCGATTCTTTGGAGATTGAATTCTGGATTCATCTGACGTGCGCGAATTCACTGTCTGTTGAAAACCGTCATGTTCAAGAAGCAGTCTGGACTCCTTTCTGCAGTAATCGGCCTATTGCAGAGCTTGTTAGGCCGGCGTTTTGCGGAAGAGTGATTTCCTGCGGCCCCAGCGATACTACGGGCATCATCTGGACAGCTACGGGGCAGGATATTATTTACAATGTTTCGGGCGACAGTATTACCAGTTCAAGTTATGAACTGGACACTTTGTCGATGTCTTTGCACATTGAATCGCGTTTCCAGACTGCTGAGAATATTGGAATCAGCGATTCTCGGCTGTTTTATGAAGGCGACCAGTTTTTCGGCGGGTTGTTTTATACCCCGGATCCAATGTATCCTCACGGAGATACTGTTGTATTCTGGCTCGAAAATGTTATGAACGATTTAGGGTGCACTATTGCTACTCCTCCGTGTTCGATGATTATCGATGACCGTGCGCCTGATACTATCGATGTGAACCCGAACCACCGCGCTATAATAGCTTATTCTGAGCTTAGTGAAATCTACGCCGTGATGGCGGATGATTTCATGAGCATCGATCCTTCGAGCGTTCTGGCGGAGAACACTTCGATCGCGGTAAATGGTGAGGTTTTAACCGATTACAATGTGAGTTTGAGTTTCGACGGCGTCGATCCGGACACTATGTTTTTCACGGATTTGATAGGGACTTTTTGGCCGGGAGATACTGTCGAGATTTGCCTTTGGGATATGTTCGACACCGTTGACGATACAATGTTTTGCGGAGCTAACCGCACACCGCAGACATGCTGGTTCTTCGTGATTTCCGCCGAAGAACCGGTCGCGAATCTGGTTCATCCCGATCCGAACACATATAGCGCATGTCTGGATCAACAGATTATAATTCAGATAATTTCGGAAGCGCCCTTGGATACTATGTCCATCGAACTTGAGATTGACGGAGTTGTTCGAACTATCGACGAAGAGGAGTTATTCTGGTTAGCCGACAGTAATTGGCTGGTCTGGGCGCCATCGGTTGGATGGTGGGAGCACGGGAATCAGGCGAATGTTACCCTTCAGCGCGCCGAGGATGTCCTTGGGCAGAATTATGCCAACTATCCTCTGTCCTTCGATTTTTGGCTCGATTTCGAAGCTCCGGAGATGGAGTTCCTCAGTCCTCAGATGGGTGTTAACAGGTGGGTTCGTAATCTGGCCGCTGAGATTGCGGTTCGAATTACGGATACTGAATCGGGACTCGATGAGAGTTCTGTCGCATTCTGGATAGCCGGGGATTCTATAGGAATACCTCCCTTGGCCTTGAGCGAGGCCGGCGATGGTATATGGACTCTTGTTTATAATCCCGAACGAGCGGGAGAGCTTTACAACGCCGGAGACACTATTGTTGTCGAAGTTCGGTCATGCGACAACCCGGACTACTGCGATCCTAACTGCGGCGTGCTTATCGACAGCTTCGTTGTTGAACCGGAAGTAACCTGCCTTGTATTCCCGAACCCCTTCACTCCCGACGGCGACGATGTGAACCCTATGGCGGTATTCAATTTCCCCCATATGTACACGACCATGGGCGAGCTTATCATCTACGATGTCCGCAACAGGGAAGTTTACCGCAGGGAGATTGCGCCTATCTCCGCTATCGAAGACCTTGTCCAGAGAAGCTGGGACGGCAGGGACAATACGGGCAGGATGGCACCGGAAGGTTTGTATATTTATGTCATCAAACAGGAAAATAAAATTGTTTGCAATGGAACTGTAATACTTGCGCGATAAACGCGATAAAATAGTAGCACTGAACGAGGTAATCATGAAAACTATGAGCATAATTGTATTGATAATTCTCTTCAGCCTGCCCCTTTTCGGGCAGACCGGGGATGTTTTCTTCAGCGATTTGGCCAAGGATATCGACTGTATGAATCTGGACGTGACGGTATGCGTGATAGATTCTTTCGGATGGCATGTTCCGGATTTGGTAATGTCCGATTTCCATTTTACCGAGGACGGTGATCCGGTTCTTCCGCCGCGAATCACCAAGCTGAACGAGTGCGAGAGCTATTGTTCGGACATCGTCCTGCTCTTCGACCTGTCAGGTTCGATGGACGATAATGTAGATTCCTTCGAGACCGCCCTTGCGGAATTCGCCGCCCCGCTGGCGGGTTTGGATTATCGAATAGCCATGGCTGTATTCAATGGATGTCCCGAACAGATTGACGGTGTCCGAATTCTTGTTCATACGGATTTTTCGCTACCGGTTGGAACGACTGGACCCGATGTATGGGCGACCACAACCGATGAGTTCAATCACCTTTTCGCGGCGGTGCAGTTGTATTTCGATTGGCCGTGGAGTATGCGCGGAAGCGGTTGGGAAGACCAATTCGGCGCATTATGGTGGGCTGTGGATACTTTGGATTGGAGACCTGGTTGCAGTAAGAATGTTGTTATGTTTACCGACGAAGAGGTTCAGGTGGAAACAGCCCCCTGTGTTCCTTTTTACGACGAGGAAGATTCATCTCTTTACAAGATTATAAATTATTGCTTTGCCGAATCGGTTACCTTCTTTGCGGTTTGCCCTGAGGATTCTAACTTCGAATGGTATCCGGCCTCGGGAGATAGCCCGGATAGACAGTATTATACAGGTTTTCGGGAATTGTCCGATACTACAGGGGGAATCTGGAGCGACCTTTTTGCATCGGATTACAGCGGGATGGTCGGCGAGCTTGCCGAGGCTATCGCTGGGCCGCCATGCTGTTACAGCTTTCGCTATATGACCAATTTCTACTGCGTGGATTCCATCACAGTAGGTGTAGATGTAACAATGGGCACGGAGTATTTCGGGTCGAGTGATACATCGTATCTGAGTTTTTGCCAGCCGGAGATACTGCCGAGTATTCCGGAGTTTTGTGGCGGAATCACTTCCTGTGAAAACCAGAGGATAGCGGGATTCTTCGAGAATTCTATTTACGGGGATTTGAATCTGACGGATTACATCTTCACCGTGAACGGTGACACTATCGACAGGACGGATGTGATATTTTTAGCGGACAGCCTAATTTATGAGCCTACCGTCCCGTTTGAGCATATGGATACTGTGGTTTTCGCTTTTCCGAGCTACCGCAATGTATGGAATTGTGTTGGCAATACTCCGCCTTGCACTTTCTATGTCGATATCGAGCCGCCTTTCATTCTCGACCATTTCCCTGCGGAGGGGGACACGATTCTGATTAACGAGTTTGAGATTTACGGAAGTATCTGGGATGATTTTGCGGGGATCGATCCAGGGTCGGCAGGGCATATCACTGTGCTTCTCGACGGCGACACGGCCATTACATCCGCGCCGGTGTGGACATCGGGGGATACGACCGGGTTCCGCATCGACAGCCTGATTACATTCTGGGATGGGAATGTTACTGTATGTGTAGGCGGAATTTTCGACATGCCGGACTACGATTACTGCCCGTCGAATGTAATGGCGGACAGTTGCTGGACATTTTATCTGGCGACTTTGGAGAGGCTGGTTTCTTTCCCGATTATATCGGGTGCGCCCTGCGAGACAGTTCTGGTGCCTCTGGAAATCGACGATTTGGAATTCACATCGCTGAATAATGCGGCTATGACATTCCGAGTCGATCCAACTGTGTTGGTGCCTTTGGATGTTATAACTTTGGGCTCTGTAACTGCGGGATGGTTCGTGGATAGTTTGGATATAAATCCTGCTACAGGCGACATTTACGCCGAGATAAGCGGCGCTCAGATAAGCGGGCTTACGGGAGGAGGAATTCTCCTATATTTGAAGGCATATGTGCCATGCAATGCTGTCGGCGGGCGTTACTGCGATATCGAAGTCGAAGATTTTTCCTTCAACGAAGGCTACCCGATGGTTACCTGGAACGACGGCTTTTTCATGGTAACCCTCTCCCCCAATGTCTTTTTCTGCGATATCCACCTAAACCGAACGGTTTCGCCCTCCCCCGACGACAATACTTTAACCTTCGGAGCTACTTATAGCGGCACAGACGGTTACGACGCCGGGCTTGATGAAGTCTATATCCCGCCGCCGGATTGGATTGTCGATGGGTGGTTCGATATCGAAGATTCGGCATATCCCTACATAAGCCAGATTCGGCGTGATGTTAAGCACCCGACCCCCACGGTGAGATGGCATTTGATAACTCGTGATGAAACCGCCGGCATCGCGCGCTGGAATCCTGCGGGTTTGCCGGAGGGAGAATTCCGTATCGACAGCCTTGTGGATATGAAGCGGGATACGCAGGCCTATTTCGGTTTGAATGATACTCTTCTCATCGAATGGACTCTGCCAGTCATTCAGCCTGATTCGGTTCAGCTTTCTATTGGTTGGAATCTAGTGAGTCTGCCGGTTCTTCCCGCCGGGATGTCCGCGGATGAGGTTTTCCCGACTGAATATGGCGTTTTCCATTATAATACGCCAATTTCGTCCTACGAGTTCGCTGAGGAAATTCGCGACGGCTACGGATATTGGGTTTTTTCGAATCGCGCTCATTCTTTCCTCTCCGCCGGAAGCCCTCTTAGCGGCTATCGCAGGCAGATTCATAGAGGCTGGAACATTATAGGCGGGATAGATGAGGTTATCGCGGTTTCGGAAATCTCGATGGATCCATCGAGCATAATTCCGCCGATTTGGGGTTGGGACGGTTCGAGTTATATCTCCGCGGACTCCATTCTTCCCGGTCATGGATATTGGGTTCTTTCCAATGGCGAAGGGGTTCTGCACGCGCCCTCGGCGTATCGGGGCAAGGTGTTGAATAATATTGAGATAGAGTGGGAGGTCGGAATAGACGTTCTCGCTGATGAGCCCTCACCATTGACCCTCTGTTACGCTCCGAAGTCTTCCGAAGGACTCACCATGGGAGATATAGCATTCCCGCCGGCAATTCCGGATGGCGAGCGTCGCAAAGTATATCTGATTAAGGATGAATTCGCTCTGTCCTCGGCGTTATCATCCACCGGGGATTGGCGTTTGGTTGTTGAGGCCGATGCTGAAGTGTCATTCTCGATTCCCGAGGGAGTATCTGTTTCGATTGAAGAGAGGGAGTTGGCAGACGGCGAGGTTGTTCAGCTTCGTTCGGGGATGTATCTGCTCAAAGCTGAGAACATAGAGCTTCCGGGGGAATTCGATGTCCTTGGATGCGTGCCGAATCCCTTTAACTCGAGCACGGAGATTGTAGTGGCACTTCCGGAGATGGGCGAGGTTTCGGTCGAGTTATACGACATTATCGGACATAAGGTTACGACGATAAAACGCGATTGTTCCGCGGGTGTTTCGCGAATTCGCTGGGATGGTTCGGACATGACTGGTGCGGGGGTTTCCTCGGGGTTATATTTCGTTCGAGTTTCTTATGGAACTGAGAGCTTGAGCACAAGGGTTATGTTTATTAAGTAATTGTCTATCAAATAGATATACTAATACTATTAAAGGCTTTTCTTAATGAGAAGCCTTTAATATATTGAGGAGTGAGTAGATGACAAATTTATCCCCTGCTATTGAACCTATTGAATATTCAGCTGGAACATTGAGATTGCTGGATCAGCGGGAACTGCCATTAAAAGAGGTTTGGCTCGACATCGACACCTTGCATCCCCTTCTGGACGCAATAATCACCCTTGCTGTGCGAGGCGCGCCTTTGCTGGGAATTGCGGCGGGGTATGGAGTTCTAATCGGACTGAACGAAATCAATAGCGATTCGGCGGAAGAGCTGATGGCGGGCTATTCGCGGGTGCGGCGGCTTATCGCCGAGACAAGACCAACCGCGAAAAATCTGTTCGGCACTCTAAGGAGAATGGATAGAATTGTCCGGAAGGGAAGCTACGAAGATCGCAAAGGCCTTCTGGAAGCTATCGAGGCCGAAGCGAGGGCAATTCATGCCGAGGAGAGGGAATCGTGTATTAGAATCGGCGAACACGGCGCGGGCGTAATTCTTGGAAGGACGAGAATCCTCACCCATTGCAACACCGGGGTTTTAGCGACGGGAGGCATCGGAACGGCGTTAGGGGTTATTCACACGGCATTTGCCAATGGAGAGATCGAAAGGGTTTGGGTTGACGAAACTCGCCCTCTACTTCAGGGCGCGCGTCTAACGGCTTGGGAACTTCACAAGTTGGACATACCCCATAGCATAATCTGTGATAATACCGCCGCAAGCCTTATGCAGAGGGGCATGGTCGATGCCGTAATCACCGGCGCGGACAGGATAGCCATCAATGGCGACACGGCGAACAAAATCGGGACGCTGAACCTTGCGATACTGTGCGATTATTTCGAGATTCCATTCTACATCGCGGCGCCGGTTAGCACTATAGATTTCGAGATGGAAAGCGGAGCGGAAATCGTTGTCGAACAACGGGATGGAGATGAAGTTCACGGCTGGGGAGAGAATAAATGGGCTTGTCGTTTCTCGGATACCCTTAATCCAGCTTTCGATGTCACGCCAGGACGGCTGATTACTGGAATAATCACTGAGACGGGAGTTTACGAATATCCATATTCTAACAGTCTGAAAGGTTTGAATAATGGTTAATTCATTAATTATCAAGAAGATAGGCACGATTCGGTCGCCGTTTAAGGAACTGTCTGGAATGCCGATTCAACCCACGGGAGCTTTAGGTATCAGGGGAGAAATCGAAGTAGATGACACTTACACAGAGGCTTTGAAGGACCTCGATGGTTTTTCCCATATTATCCTACTCTACCATTTCGATAAGTGCGGGGACTATAAACCTCTGGTAAAACCCTTTCTGGATGAGAATCTGCGGGGTCTGTTCGCCACAAGAGCGCCATCCAGGCCAAATCCCATTGGGTTGTCCATCGTAAAACTCATTGGAATCGAGGGGAATGTTCTGCACATCGAGGATGTGGACGTTCTCGACGGCACGCCTCTAATTGATATCAAGCCCTATGTGCCGAAATTCGATTATCGGAAGGATGTTCGTGCGGGATGGCTGGAGTCATCGGGGGATGATGTCCGCAAAACCAGGTCTGATGGGCGTTTCACGTAAGGATTACTCCCGCTTTTTCCGGTCGCGCAATATTTTCGCCCGGTCGATCGATTTATTTCCGAATTTGTCGTGAATGCTGTCCAAAGCTTGTTCGAGGCGTTTGGATTTTTCGATCTCTTCCGTTCCGAATAGGGGGAGTTGCTCCCCCTCCTCCCCAATTATATTGCTGATTCGAATTCCCAGCAGGCGAATGGAACCTTCCAGTTCGGGCAGGGCGAGTTTCATCGCCTCGCGGAATAGCTCGTCCGAGGTGGAGATGGCTATGGGAAGAGTGTTCGAGCGGGTTATTGTCGTGAAACCGGTGTATCTTATTTTGACAGTAATTGTTCGTCCGGAAACCCCTTTGTCGCGCATTCTTGCGGAGAGTTTATCCGCCAGATAGCGCAGGGTGGTTTTTTTCTGGTCGATGTCCGTAACGTCGGTGTTGTAGGTGGTTTCTTTGGAGATCCCTTTGCGGTCACCCTCCGATGAGACAGGCCTGTCGTCCATGCCCTGGGAAAGCCGCCAGAGGCCTTCGCCATGGTCGCCGAGTTTTCTTCGAAGGACTTCCAGAGGGGTTTTAGCGAGGTCTTTCACGGTAAATATTCCGAGCCGTTCGAGGGTTTTCTGAGTAGAGGGGCCTACACCCCATAAATCGCGTATTGGAAGCTTGTCGAGGAACTCGCGAATTTCGTCCTTCTCGATTACTACGAAGCCGTTGGGTTTGTCGTGTTCTGAAGCGAGTTTTGCGAGAAATTTATTCGGCGCGACTCCAACCGACGCCACGAGACCGGTCTTTTCGAAAATTCGATTCTTTACTCCCCTTGCTGTTTCCACTGGATTGCCGAGAAGCCTCTGAGTTCCGGTTAGTTCGACAAAGGCTTCATCGATTGAAAGGGGCTCCACGGAGGGGCTAACTGAGCGGAGTATCTCGAAAACCATATCGGATATCTCTTTGTAGCGGGCGAAACGCGGATAGAGATAGATCCCCTTCGGGCATAGGCGGTATGCCTCGCTGATAGGCTGGGCGGAGTGAACGCCGAATTTTCTCGCGGCGTAGTTAGCGGCGCTGACAACTCCTCTCCAATCCTCGGGTCTTGCCCCCACAATTACGGGCTTTCCGCGCAGAGAAGGGTCGTCCAATTCTTCCACGGAGGCATAGAAGGCGTCCATGTCCACGTGCATCACAATTCTGTCGTTCAGTTCAAAATCCACCTTTGACCTTGCCTTTAGACGTTCGCAACGATATAATATATGTCAGAAACTTGAATAAAGAAAGGGTTTTGAAAAAAAGTAAGCTGAAATATCAAACTCAAGGGCGAACATGGCAAATCGCTATGGTTCTGACTCTTGTATTGTGCGCCGGGCTTTTCGGATGGGGTTTCGGAGATGTTGTTATCAACGAGCTGATGTGGATGGGAACCTCCCATCATCAGACGGATGAGTTTTTGGAAATCCGCAACATGACCGGCACACCGGTGGATTTTTCCTCGACGCGATGGTCGATTTACCGTCAGGGGGAATTCATGCTGACCATAGACGAGGGAATTCTGCCGGCATTCGGATATTTCTTGATTTGCAGGCGGGATTCGACCTCGAGTCTTATTCGCGATGCGGACATTATTTCGAGTTTTTTGGTCCTGACCAACAGCAATACGTCGTATGCCCTCTACGCAGGCCCCAGCGATGCCTCCCCCCTCCTTGACGTCGCCGATGACGGAATTGGAGTGCCATTATCCGGGCGGTTCGTTTTCTCGGAGGGGGTTTATTGGTCGATGGAACGCAGTGAACCGCCGGGAGACGGCGCCTATGCGGAGAACTGGCATGTCGGGTGCCTGTCCCGAGGATTTGTCGAGGGTGCTGTAGAGCGGGGAACTCCGGGACATCCAAATTATCGGAATGTCCCGCCGAATCCAATTGATTCGATTCTCATCTCCCCCGGCTTTATAGCCGACGACACTATTGTTACAGCTTATGCTTTCGGAATTCACGATCCGGACTCGGTTCCTGGGCAGGAAATCGTAATTTTCGATTGGCTTATCGATGATAGCCTCGTATGGAGCGATTGGGATTCTTCAGCGCCATATCTATCCATTCTGGACAGCACCCGAACTTTTCCCGGGTCCTATCTGCGGGCTCGCGCCTATGTTTTCGACGGCACGGATTCTTCCGTAGCGGCTTTTTCCGAGCCTTGCGCCGTTCATTTCGAGAAGTGGGATTTGATTATTAACGAAATCGCCTGGATGGGAAGCAACCGCTCCCCCGATGACGAATGGATCGAGCTTCTCAACAATTCGAACCGACAGATGGATTTTTCGCGAAATCCTTTTATTTTAAATGTTACAGGCTCAACGAGTTTTGAAATTTTGATCGACGATGGAGTTTTGGCTCGCGGAGACCTGTTTCTCGTCTCGAAAATGATTCCATCGAGCATAAGTTCCGCCCTGGATGTCGCGCCGAATCTTGTTGAATCGAGTTTGGCGTTCGATGACACCGGTTTCGAGATAGAGGTTTCCGATTTCGCGGAATATCTCGTAGATGATGTGTATGCTTCATCGGGGCCGTTTGCGGGGGAGAATATTGAAACGGATTCCGTTAAATACACGATGTCGCGGAAAACACCGCCGGGAACCGGTTCGAATCCAGCGAATTGGTTTACTTCCGAGGTTTCTTCGGGCTTCAAAAGCGGAAGTATGGAGAGGGGAACGCCGGGAGGCGCGAATACCCTCAACAATCCGCCGATATTGGATTTCGTTGGAGATGCCGGTTACATTGACGACATGTTTCATCCGAATATTGGAAATATGGACAGCTTTTTCTGGTGGCGAGTGAAATACATCGACGCCGACAACGAACCGCCGGACTCGATTTGGATGATGTTCGACGTAAACGGCGACGGAAACTGGCAACCGGAAGAGTTTTATCCCCTTTTCCGCGAAGACTTTGCGGACAGCAACTACGCGGATGGCGTAGTCTATCGCAGGTGGATGTATGGCCTCAAACCTACGGAGACCGGGGATTTGTTCTCGATTAGAGTTAGCGACGGCAAGACTTTTTCCGGATATGGAATTCCGGCTGAGAACGGCCCCGTCGTCGAGGAGACTTTTCGGTTCACCATTTTCGGGAGGTCTTGGACGCCGGATACTGTATGGGGGCCGCCGTATGATTTGCCGTATGTTCTCACGAAAACTGATGAAATGCCATTCCTGATTCACAGCGGGGATACGCCTTTGGAGGTTGGCCTCGCGATAACACAGGCGGATATATTCGACCACAGTTCGGACACCTTTTCCTTCTCCCCTGGTGGCTGGAACTTCGTTGACGACCTCGACAGTTCGGGTATCAACCTGTATTCTCTTTCCGCAATCTTCGTGCCTACGTTAGAAGCCCCTTCTGCGGCGGATTTCAACGATGTTTCCGAGGATTTGCTCATCGGAGAATTCAAATGGTTCGACGGCGACACCCTTGGGCGTCCTTCCGACAGCCTCGATGCAATAATTTGGCCGAAGGACAGGCTCCGGTTTGCTTTCAGACTGGATTTGCCGGAGCAGACTGCGGGTTTTTACAGCGAATGGCGACATCGAATAACCGTTACTTTGCGGATACGTCCGTCCCTTCCATAAAATATTAGTTAAGAACCTTGAATAGGATCATAAAGTGTCTATATTATTTCAAACGGCAAATTTATTACAGGAGATAAACAATGAAAAATATGAAACGCACTAAAATAATCGCAACCCTCGGCCCAGCAACAGCTTCGCCGGATAAAATTCGAACTCTCGTGGAGAGCGGCGTAAATGCATTCAGGCTGAATTTCTCCCACGGCAGTCATGAAGATCATCTTCGGCTAATCGGCGGGGTAAAAGAGATTCGCGAAGAACTCGATTTGCCCGTGGCGATTATGCAGGATTTGAGCGGCCCGAAAATTCGAATCGGCGAGGTCGGCGATGAACCCATGATACTCGAAACCGGCGACGAAATTGTCCTCGATTCGAGTGTCGAGGAACGGGTGGGCAATGTTGTATCGGTCTCCCACTCGAGATTCGCAGAAGACGTTCAGGTCGGCCACAATCTGCTCCTTGCCGATGGCGCAATCGAGCTTGAGATTTTGGCCATCGAGAACTCGCGAGTTACGTGCAGAGTAATCAACGGCGGACAGCTGACATCGAAAAAGGGAATCAACTATCCCGTAGGCAGTTTCAGCGTGCCTTCGGTTACTGAAAAAGACATCAAAGACCTGCAGTTCGGTCTTGAACATGGAATCGATATGGTCGCGGTTTCTTTTGTTCGCAATGCAAACGATGTCGAGTTAGTGCGCGGCAAATGCAGAGAACTTGGGCGTATAGTCCCCCTAATCGCGAAAATCGAGAAGCATGAAGCGATCGAAAATCTGGATGATATTATCGATTCAGTTGACGGCGTAATAGTCGCCCGCGGGGATTTGGGGGTCGAAATCCCCCTCGAAAAAGTGCCCGGCACTCAGAAAAAAATCATCGAATCGGCTAACCTTCATGGCAAACCGGTTATTATCGCAACACAGATGCTGGCGTCCATGGTGCGTTCGCCGCGCCCGACCCGAGCGGAGGTTACCGACATCGCCAACGCCATCCTCGACGGCGCCGATGCCCTGCTTCTCTCCGAAGAGACCGCTGTGGGGCAGTACCCAATCAAGGCGATACAGACCATGGCGCGAATTGCGAAAGAAACGGAGAAAGATTACCCCTACGGCAAACTCTTTCCTGAGGGACAGTATTCTGACGATATGATATTGCCCATCGAAATCGCTCTAAACGCCGCGGATGTCGCCAATGCCCTCAATGCGCCGGTTATCCTATGCCCTACCAGTTCGGGGTTTACAGCGCGAATGCTTTCGAGGTTCCGGCCGGAAGCTTTGATTTACGCCCTCACCTCCGACGATTCGGTTTATTACAACACCGGACTTTTGTGGGGAGTTATTCCTCGAAAGGTCTCTGAGATAGAGGGTTTCGACGAAAGTCTTATGTGTTCAGCCAAAAAAATGGCGAATTCGGACGGACTTTTGAACGAGGGTGATTATTATGTTCTCACCGCTGGGTTCCCCTTTGGGGTGGGAAACCGAACAAACATGATAAACGCGGGCATTTATCGCGAAGAGGACTGCGCGGATATCAGATAGCCGCGGAGTGAATACGTCGAGGAGGATATTCAGGCTGGTCGATATATGTTTCGAGCCTCGCCCAGTCGTTTTCACCGCCGAAAATACTTTCCTAATTGTTTCCTTTAGTAAGCTATTTGATCGCCCTTTTCATCGATTTGATTAGCTTCGAAGCCGGGCTGATTGTTCCATAATCTCTCCTTTTTTCATATTCTGGGAATATGTTATTTAATGATACAAGTTGCCGATATTTTCGACATCTATTCACGATTATTGCCCATATTCCTCTATTGAAAGCAAACTTCTTTTTACAAAAAGCAAACAAATTGCCATGAAAAGCAAACATATTGAAGCTCAAATCAAAGGGTTCTACGGAAAAAGAAACCTGCATACATTGTCAATAGACGATTAGAGGATGATTATACGAATTTCTGTCTTTTCATGAGGACGAGCTTGATTTCAAATTTTTTTAAGAACGACACAAATTAAATACTCCCCCCGCAACTCACCTGTGAAGAACATTTTCCTCCTGCCCTGTTGCTCCCCGGTTAATGTCACCTCGACAACGGGATTCGCAGGTAAAGCTTATGTGTTTTTTCGAACGGTGTATTACAAGTCTCGAACATGAGATGTAATACTGATCCCATTTATGAAAAATGGTTATATTGAAAGAACAACATGAGCATGTGTTCGTATCTATTCGCAGATTAAATTAACTTGTCAATTAGTATGCTTTTAATCAACATTAGATATCTATGATGTGCTCATATATATAAAAACCTGGATCAGCGTCAAGGAGGGGATCGGTGCAATCCTCTCCCTTACGACACAATTTATCTCATATCGTGATTTTTGTTTTTCTCCTCTTCAAAAACTTACTTTCTCTGTAGTTCTCTTTTTTCCTTTTCAGCAAGGTGTTCCTTATAATCAGCTATTTTTTCTGGAGAAAGATATTGAAGATAGTCCCCCCATTCTTCTGTATCTAGCATCGTTATCCAAGCTTCATGATATTCCTTCGGAACATCGTCTATATTTGGGTAGAGGAAGTGGTCTGTCCATGCCGAAGTTATCAACGGCATACGAAGTTCCTCGAAGTCCTTCCGTTTCGCGACGACTCTGAAATCGAACTCAGCGCCGTTTGGAGCATCGGGGGCGTGTAAGATAAACCTGTCGCTTTTGGTTTCGACCCACCAACGACCGCCGAAATCAGCCTTCGGGGTCACAAAGACTTTCATAGCGTTTTCATTGTCGATAGTCACCGATGACAAAAAATCCGCGGCGATTTCGACTATCGACTGACCGTCGCTGAGTGTAGCGGTTCCGAAATCCTCGAACCAGTTTTCCGGGGATTCCTGACAATATACTGCTTTTGGGCCTTCTTCAGTTCGGACAATCGCGCTTTTTGTTCCGGAAGTCGCGAGATTGCCCGAAGAATAGATACCGAAAGCATCCAAAAACATGGGGTCATCCGGACGACTGCGCGCGGAGAAAGGATATAAACCGCCAACGAAATAACCTCCATAAACACTTCCGCTAGTCGGAGAAGAACCGCGTGCATATATGCCATAGGTATTTGTTGCACCACCGGATGCTTGGCCATATAAGCCATAGACGTAATCTCCATTATAAGCATTTCCATAAACGCCGAAATTCCCCAACGGATCATCTGTTGCGCAACTGGAACTACTTTGAACTCCGCATGTTGCGCCCGAACCCGCATTATCAACGTCAATGTATATTCCAACCTGATCGTAAGTATTGGAGCTGTTAGTGCAGTTAATAATTGTATAGTTGCCGAAAGTAGGGTTCGAGCTGGATAAGTTGTTCGTTAACTCCATATGAATGCCTCGGTTGACATCGGAAGTCACATTATGCTCAATGCCGATTTTCGCATTGTCCGGGGTTGTAGTTCCTAGTCCCAAATTACCATGATGAGTAAGGCGCATGGATTCCTGCATATCCCCCGTGCTCACCGAACTATTATGGGTAAAAAAGGCAAGGCCGATGTAATCGGATTCCGTAGTCTGCTGAACACCAGCAATTGCGGCATGTCTTCTTTCCGCTCCGGAACCACCATTATATGGTCCTGTGAAGGAGATCGACGCTCCAATGTTGCCTACTCCGGCCCCCGCACTGTGGTCATGAAGATAAAGATTATCAACACCGGTATCGCTCCCCCCCAAAGTGAACTCGCTGTCGTTGAATATAACAACTCTTTGAGTTGGGCTGGTTGTGCCGATACCCACTCTTCCGGTGTCAGTGAGTCTCATTACCTCTTCGAGAGGTGTGGAAGCATCCGGATGAGTATAGAAACCTAAAGCTGTAGGTCCGTAAGTTCCGCTTAAGCGTATCCCTACAATCCTTGATTCGTAGCCATAAGGGCCAATCGCAAGTCCCGCGTATTCTCCTGCGGCATCTGCAGAATTTCGTATTCCCACAATGCTTGAAGAGGCTGTCGAAGAACTTCGGATATCCAGAGAATAGGACGGGCTGTTTGTCCCTATACCGACGTTGCCGGAAACACCGGAGTATTGATCCGAGCCGCTGATTATCCAGTCAGTGTCGCCGCCTGAAGGCCAGGTGGTTCTGTATGTTCCACCCAGTTCGATACCGCCCTCGACCTCAAGATCGTTTTTTACGAAAACATCGCCGTCACTGTCAGCTCTGGAAGCCGTCCCGCCGTCGCCAATCCAGACTTCCCCTCCGAGAAAATATCCGGCATAGCCGCCGGTATTATCTGCATTTGCGAATAATGCGGCGTCGTCGGGTGCCGCACTGCTATATGATCCATCATGTAGCACAGCACTTATCGCGGTCCTTCGGTAACCTTGGGTAGCGTTTACATCGGCGGTGACACCGTAAAGATAGCCATTAGCAGTTGTACTCATCGCTTTTGCCTGAATACCACGAATAGCACCGTCTGAAGTTCCCGTATTATAGCCAATGCCAAAAACACCCCATTGGTTACCGCTTGCACCGGAACTATAACCATAAACACCTGCTCTATAGCCTCCGGAAGTATAGCCAAGTCCGCCGTAACAATTTCCGTCATATTTTCCCACAACACCAGCGTTAGCTCCGTTTGCCTCGACTTCGAGCTTCGCGGAAGGAGTCGTCGTCCCGATACCGACGTTGCCGTTCGATTTGAGGATATACAGACTCGGGTCGAGAACATCAGCGCTTCGAATACTCAGAGCGCTTCCGCTACTGACAGTCGAAATCAGGAACTCGTCGGTGGTGCCGGTCTGGAAACGCATCCGAGCTATCGCCCCGCCACCGCCTCTGCGAAGGTAAAAGTCGATATCGTCATTGGTCGATTGAAGGGCGAAATCTTTAAGCCCCGAACCGTAAATATGAAGATCGGTCGCGGGTGCTGTCGTCCCGATACCGACGTTGCCAGCATTAGTTATTCTCATACGCTCAGATGTATTGGTGGAGAACTTCATTGCATTGTCGTTATTGTCATATATCAGCTTGCCGATATCCGGGTCGCCGGCATCTCCGAAGAGGATTCCAGCCTGATCATCCGTGGATAAGACATTTAAAAAGCAAGAACCGTCTATTGTGAAAGCCGCCGCGACTTCGGCCGCCTTTGGAATGCCCATTCCATCCTCATCGATATCAAGAGCAACATCCGGCGATGTCGTCCCTATTCCCACATTACCAGCGGATGTTACGACTAAGTTGCTCGTAGCTTCCCAGTCCGAGGCGTTGCGCCGAATCGTCTGGTTCTCGGTGCCCGAGGGCAAACCTCCGCCGACTAAGAACTCTGCGGTATCGGCATAAACCGCGCGATGAGCATAACTAACAGACGCAAGTTTCTCGCGAGGGTTTAGTGTCTCACCGCCAACAACCAATTCTATCCAATACTGCTCATCGAAATCCAGAGCAATAGGAGTGCTTTCGCCGAGGATAATGTCGAAAAGGCCGTTGGTTACAGCAAGTGAAGCATGAGTTTCTGACCATAGGGCAGTTCCACCTGAAGCAACATTGTAGAGTCTAAATGTGATGTTCACTGGTCCGGTAATGGCCGAGCCTCCTCCA